>JAABUW010003506.1_pt1 | contig 22327 bp, 23 predicted proteins | sample 5560081 | NCBI WGS metagenome assembly JAABUW01 (sample SAMN10711882, study PRJNA513363) | rock metagenome | isolation source: Antarctica rocks | place: Antarctica: Victoria Land, Knobhead sud
CATGCAGATGTGCAGCTGTCATTAAAGCGAAGGGCTGGCATACCAAATATTGATTGGGGAATTATAAATCACATACTACTAAATAAATAGCCCAAATGTTGAAGTTCCCCAGCTTGATTTGAGGGTTTAATGTTTGAATGCAGGTGGGGGGTGGTTTGTTGGGGGAGCGCAGCCGAAGACTTAGAAGGGTTCACCTAGCACTCGGCTAAACCTAGCAGTCGGACAGCCCTATAGGGCTGAAAATACATTTCATTTTTTATTGCTTCAAACGATGAACTACGTAGCTAATATGACCTCTTTGAGGCCCTTCTGATACGCATGCCTCGCTCTGATTGACCAGTTGTAGATATTACGTTATTCCTTTGCTTCTGCTTCTGCTTCTGCTTCAGCTGCCTGACCCGTAGCTTAACTATCAGCTGCTTCTTCTTCTTTTGTCTAGAGCTTGCTGTCATTCAAGACTCTTTCATTCATAGATATACACTCAATCAATGAGACTCACTCTTGATTGTCACATTGAGCCATAGTATGAGTCTTCTTTTCATACTTGAAAATCATGATCCGAAGCTTAGCAATAACTCTCTGCATAAACCTCTTTTCATTCATGTTGTAGATATCTTCTATCTCTATTTCATGCTCTTCTTTTAAACTCTGAAAAAGATTGAACCAGTCAGCTAAAATATTGAGATTCTGAGTCATAGCACGCTCTTTGTCAAGCGAAGAAACATATGCTGTTTTGATTTGCGGATGACGTTTTAGGATTTAGGAACTTCTGAGGCCAATTGATTTCGACTGACTTATCGTCGCTCTTTCTTATTAGTAGTTCTTTAGCTATTGAACGTACTTGCTTCACACGAAGAGGTCAGCCCCAAGCCTGAAGACGTAGGATTCAGTCACATATAGCTTCTTCTTCTTCGAGGCTAAGTCTTTGAAATTGCTGATTGCGTGCAGCAGCAGTCTTTCGACCATTGATCCGATCCCAAAGAGTACTACTTGGTATTCCATATTGACGAGCGAGTTTTGCTTGGGAAGGATTTTCGTTGGCTGCTGAAGCCTCGTTCCAACGGGCGTAAGCAAGCGTTATGCGCTCTTCCTGTGAAAGTTCTATATCTTCAGAAGGTACGAAGAACATAGGGGGGGTGGGGGGGGTGGCTGCCATCGTTTCGCTGATATGTTGAAGAATTATACCAATAGAATATGAAATGTAGATTTTCAGCCCTATAGGGCTGTCCGACTGCTAGGTTTAGCCGAGTGCTAGGTGGACCCTTCTAGTGCGGGGTACTGTAGGCGTGGTGGGTACGGGAGGTGAGCTCGCCCGGCGGCCTCCACTTTTCCGCCTTATCCTTTAATATTCCCTCTGGAAACAAGTTAGGATTGGAGTCGCAAGCGACCCCCAACGCCAAAAGGAATGTTCGCTAATTGCGTAGCAGATCCTAGCACATGGCTACCATCTTTCCGGAGAGCCGCTGACAAGCCATGCCCCAATAGTCGTCTGTTGGAACCGGGACACGCTGTCTAAGCGGAAATGGCACAGTGGTACGGGTCTATGGATGACACGAGGTATGTGCTGTTCAGGTCCCGCTCCATGTGGGCGGCTGTCGCTATGACACTTTCAGATTCCCTTCCACTTCACTTCGCTTGCTATTATTATAGTCCATCGGACTGGCTTTGAATAAGTAAGAGGACTAATATCCGTTGGCCTTCCATAGTCTGAAGCTCCTCGCACCAGCTCGCCGTTCGAACAACCGGAAACAAAAGACAAAGATGACGATATACTTCGCCACGACGTTCTCGCTTCTACTCAGTTTTGGATATGCATTAAACGTATTTGGCGGGATCCGTACGTCCAGCGGTACCATTCAGGGCCACAAAGCTCCAAACAGACCCGCTGTCGTCGAGTATCTGGGAATCCCATTCGCAAAGTCTCCTGTGGGTGACCTACGGTTTGCGGCCCCTCAAGCTTACACAGGAACTGGGATTTTCCAAGCTTCAAAATTTGTAGGGTCTTCATCGCTTGCGCGTCATGCATGAAACTGATTCATTGTGTCACTGTAGGCGGTGTAAGTGACAGCCTCCCAACTTCTTGGCATGATCCTTAGCGATTGAGAGCAGTATTCAGTAACCTACTACAGTGACTGTCCAGCCAACGTCGCGAAGTCCTCTATCGCGGACAGCAAAGTCTCGATTGTTGGTCCAAGTGCTGCAAAATTCGTGGATGCTACGCAAATGTTTGGTGCGACCGTTGGCGAGGACTGCTTAAAACTAAACATCTGGAATAAACATGGTGGAGAAAAGGCCAAGGCAGTCTTGTTCTGGCTTTACGGAGGAGGTCTGCCAACCTCTTCGCAGCCTTATATTTGGGCGAGACTGATTGTTTAGGGTTTACGAAGGGAACGACCAACTCATTTTGGTACGACGGAGAGTTTCTTGCGGATACCCAAGACGTCATTGTAGTTTCGGCTAAGTAAGTGCTGTCTTCAATAGATTTCCATGAAGAACATCGAAGTCCTAAACATCGATCTTACTGCTTGTGTACTGATATTTGGATAGTTATCGTGTGAATTTGTTTGGATTCCCTGGTCTTCCTGGTATGGATCAGAACGTTGGTCTGTTAGACCAGCGTCTTGCTATCGAATGGGTGAGAGACAATATTGCAGCTTTTGGCGGCGACCCCAACCGCATAACACTATTTGGCCAATCAGCTGGGGCTGCCTCAATTGACTACTACAGCTACGCCTGGACATCAGATCCCATTGTGAATGGATTTATATCCGAGTCCGGAGTGGCATCAAGCTTTTTCAGTCCTGCTCCGGCTGACAACACCGCCGCCTGGTATGCTCTTACGCAAGGGCTTGGATGCGGGGGCGCTTCTGCAGGAGTGCCTGCCACAGTAGCCTGTATGCGAAAAAAGACCATGGTCGAAATTTTGGCCGCATCAGCAACTGCAGGGACGTTTGGGCCAACCGCAGATGGCAAACTCGTACTTTCAGATTACTCAGGCCCCGGTACTCAGGGCAAGTTTATCAAGAAGCCAATGCTATTGGGTAACAATGACTATGAAGCTGGCATCATCAAAGTTATCTTTGGTGCGTCAGGAAAGACCCTCTCACTGACCCAGTGGGCTATCCTCAACCTCCAAACCTTCACCTGCCCCGTTGGTAGCGCTGCTCAGTACCGAGCATCGAACAACATTCCCGTCTGGCGCTACCGCTATTTTGGGGAATTCCCCAACCTTCGGCTTACCCAAAATCCCAGCAGTGGTGCTTGGCATGGCTCCGAGATCGCCACTGTGTTCGGAACGGCAGAACTAGCTGGCTTGCCAAACACCCACGAGGAGGCGCAGATCTCCGAATATATAATGAGCGCGTGGGCAGCATTTGCGAAGAACCCTGCCACCGCCCTCTCGCAAGCGCCTTATGCATGGCCGGTATATGATCCCAAAGGTAGGCGAAGACCAAACTCCGATTCCTGAGGTACCATGGGAAAGGCTAATGAGGCAAACAGCAAATACACTCGTTCGACTCGCGTACAATAATCAAACAACGCCTGACTTCATTCCTCCCGTAACTTATGATTTTGCGTGTCCCTTAGTTCTGGCGCCAGGAGGGCCAGACATGGCAGGTCTGCAGAAGGTCAAAAATCTCACAGAGCTTGGAGGGGGCTCTGAGATTGGCTATTGATCGAAACTTTTCTCAATTTCTGAACAAGATATTTGAACAGTTCGTAACAGACAGTATTCAACGATGTTCAGCTCGGACTGTGAGCCGTGCCGATTTATGCGTTTGTCGTGACTGTATGATGCAGCCTTTGAGGATCTTCCAACGTAAGACAGATAGTTCAAAAAGTCACTCATTCAATCGAGCACGTCGAAATTTCAAGGATGGAATAGTGCAGATTCGGCTTAGAGGTGTCGAATAAACGAAATTTGACGTCCGAATAGCAGAAATTTCCAAGTTTTGGTTAGGCACCTGAGACACCAGCAAGTGCCACAATCGATGTTTTCTCCAGCAGAGATGATTGAGACTCTTCCATTCCCAGTTCATTGTCAAGCAGACCATCTCCACGTCCGAACATAGGCGCGAAAATGTTATCATGCGTGGACCACATCACCGACACTACACATCTAACCAGCCATACGACTATGAATGGAGCATTTCCATCCTTCTGGATAGTTCCGTTCACGAGTTTCTCCATGAGACTCATGATGGGCCCCCAAATGGCTGCAAAGATCATGGCACCAAGCCGTTGTCGTTCTTTATCAGGTCTGTGATAGATGGGTATATCACTTAGGTAGCGTTGGTAATCTTCTGGTAGTCTTGCCTCGGCAGCTCCGACGTTGAGGAGATCCTACATCAAGGCATAAATTTTCAGATTCTTCATCACAACCACCAACGACAACGTTCGAAAATATACGCACAGGATGATAGTATGCCCACATCAGATGGAAGCAAGACAAGACTTACCATATAGCGTTTGCTCGGACGTGCGGGAGGTTGTCGTGACATCGCGGTGCCAAGCGTTCGAACTCGAGGATGAGGGCCCAATCTGACGGCATCTTCGCTCGCGACAGGCTTTGCGTCAATGGATATATCATCATAAGCTATTCCACCGCCCTCAGAAGCAATGACCTTTTTATATTGACTGTCAGTAATCAAGTACGCGACGCCGATCACCTCAGGTAGACCGAGCTCGATCGAGCCATTGGCGGCTCGTACTGAGCTAAACGCTGGCTCTGAATATGGCACTCCAGGAATTTCCATCGTCAATCTCCAACCAGGCAGCGATACACGGGCAGCATCCAACGGCTGGATTCCCCGGCTTCCGATGAATTTGGCTGTGCTCATGTTTGAGCCATATGCGAAATACCAAAGCTTCTTACCTTGAGGGCTTGATGTGAGGTCCATTGCAATTGTTTAAAGAGAGGCCTGATAGCTACAACAGGGTGTGGCGTGTTATTCCAGGTCTCACACTTCGATTGTACTTATCTTTTTAGTATCGGCTACCGAGAGTTACAACGATAGCGCCGAGCTAACCCTAATGTTTCCTGAAAGCTCAAGCCCATACACAGTCCTTCGCTCAGCTATGCTAATCAAAGTGACCAAGAATGATTTCTGGGTACTCTCCAGCGACTTCGGCTAGAAATATGGCCCGTGTGGCCACACACGTACTCCTTTACCCACCCATTCCAAGGTTCATGATGATTTAAAAATAAGATATACTTCCATGCTCCATAAGCCTCATATTTTCTATCACCGTTTCTGCCACGTTGACAAAGATGTCGTCGTTTCCGTGGCAAATGATGCCCAAGATGGGGGAGAAAATACTCATGGAGCTTTCCCTTCTCTTGGGTATTCCTCTCTCTAGCATCGATCTTAATGCCAGCTTCCTTCAAGCTGGCGGCAACTCACTGTCTGCCATGGCGCTTGCTGCGGCCTGCAAACTGGAGGGTATCCATCTAAATGTTGAACGGGTTCTCTTGAGTCCCACGATTGCAGACCTACTTAGATTTGGTATTCAAATTAGGGTGTCTGGAAATGCTGGGCATTGTCTTCTCTCAAATACTGGGCCCCAGCCTTTGCTTGATATTCTAGATGGGATGTCTACCGTTACTGAGCTAAGCGCCAACCCAAAAGCGACCACATGTAAGGATCCCTATACAAGCCGAACAACCTCAACTTTGATACCATCTCTTACCGATGAGAGCTTTCCTATCACGGAGATGCAGCTATCACTTATCCATGGCAACCAGAAAGATCCAGGTACCAACATCATCGAATACTATGAGACGTATCGACCATGGGACATTCCAACCATGATGGCAGCATGGAAGATAGTCATAGAATCGGAGCCAATCTTTAGAACGGAGTTTGCATTGCATAAGAATAAGGGACGACTTATTGAGCGGGGAGTGGCGCCCTTCTCCTGGACGGAAATTACCGTCTCGAGTCAGCATGATTTCGATGCTCAAAGACAACAGAAATGTTTGGAGACAAGCGTTGGCGTTTCATTTAAAGTGATCACTCTCCGCAGTCATCGGCAGGATGAAAGCAGGAGCACGATCATCTGGCGCATTCACCATGCTCTTGTCGATGGATACTCGAGCTCTTTACTCATCAGAAAAGTTCAATTGGCGGTTGCCGGCATGCCGATATACCCAGGACCCTCTTTTGCAAGGTTCTCTGGAGAGCTAGATGCTCTTCATCGGCGTTCAACACAGGCGGCGAGACAGTTTTGGGAGCGGGAACAACAAAAGTATGGATCAGCTGTTGGCGAACTTCTCCTTCCTGCTCCAATATCAAGCAATGGTGGCAACAGTAAAATAACTGACACCATTATTTTAAACCTTCAACTGGGGAACATCTCAGAATATTGTAGGCGGATAGGTGTTACTACCGCGTCTTTTTACTACACCGCATGGGCACTCGCGCTTTCCATGTTTGTGGACTCAGAAACCGTTGTCTTTGGTGCAGTACTGTCTGGTCGTACACTTCCATTAGCTGAAGTCGAGAGCGTGATCGGACCAGTTATTAATATGCTACCATTCAATGTCTCCTTGGACAAAGGATCAACAGCCGTGGGCTCCCTTCGCCATATATTTTCTCACCTGGTAGAACTCACGTCTTTTCAATGCTCGCGCCCAGAAGACGGATTCAACAGAAAGTTCTGTTCTGCTCTGGCTGTTCAATATGAAGCTCCAAAATCCGAAGGTGCATGCACAACCCTCTTAGAAAAGCCTTTTAGTAGAGTTACTTCAGATGTACCTCTCTATGTACTTGTCGAGGCTGACGGTGTCGTTTCGCTCAACTACCATTCTGACTTGTACAGGAAAAGTCACATTGAATATCTTGGAGAAACTTTCTTGAACGCAATCTTTTCTTTGCTGGAACCTCATCAAACAATATCAACGTGCCTGGAAAAGCTCCTATCATCTCAGGTTCGATGTGATCTTCAGAGATTTGGGAACTGCTCGTCCCGCTCGACAACTACAGCTTCAAGCAAAGCGGACCTAGTCACTTTGTTTCAGCAAGCTGCCATCAGCTTTCCAAATGCCATCGCCCTCGAGAAAGGAACTACGTCTGTATCGTATTCGGACCTGAACGACACGACTACTTGGGCTGCCTCCCAGATATCTTCTTTGATCACGCCTGGCGAGGTTGTTTGCGTGCATGCCGATGGATCAATCAATTGGATTGTGGCACTATACAGCGTGCTTAAGGCTGGTGGGGTCTATTGTCCATTCGACGAAACCTTGCCAGTCGAAGCTCGCGAGTTGAATTTCAGAGCAGCTAAAAGTAAACTCTTTTTAGTTCCAGACGTTGCCAGTAAAGTATTTCAACCGGGCAACTGTGATTTGTGTATCTCGATGGAAGAGCTAATCAAGCCTGACTCAACACAACCTCTAGAGGGTTTGGCAGAACAGCGGTTCGCTATGCCTGGGGCAAACGCTTATCTTTGCTTCACATCTGGCTCTACGGGTCGACCAAAAGGTGTCATCTGCCGACATGATAGTGTCGTCGCTTTTCAAAGCGACCTGACTGTCCGCCTTTTCGCTGGTCCTGGCCGGAGAATCGCTCAGATCATGTCACCAGCTTTTGATGGAAGTATCCACGAGATATTCTCTGCACTGAGCTACGGAGCTACCCTTGTTCTCCGAAACTCCGTGAACCGTTTCGAAAATCTTCGAAAGGCTGATTCCGCTGTGCTTACGCCCTCTGTTGCCAACGTACTTGATCCGGTGGATTACCCAAAGCTTACTGCTGTCCGTTCCATCTTATGTACCATAGCATCTCTCCGTCTTGCTGACCCTTTGTAGGTCTACCTGGTGGGGGAACCTGTTCCTCAGAACGTGAATGACCGATGGGCCGCTCACAAGATGATGTATAACATGTACGGTCCAACGGAGGCGACTTGTGGTGCTACTATCAAGCGATTACTTCCCAATCAGCCGGTTACCATTGGTATCCCAAACCCATCTACGCGTATTTGTATCCTGAATAAGAGGCAAAGATTGGTTCCTCCTGGCGTGATTGGCGAGATCTGTCTGGCTGGAATCCAAATTTCCGAGGGCTATGTTGGCATGCCTGCAGAAACGGCAAAATCTTTCATTGCAGACCCGATCTATAACGAGCTAGGTGAGCGCATGTACAGGACAGGTGATTACGGGTACTGGAATCAAGATGGGGAATTGGTTTGTATGGGCAGATTTGACCGTCAGATCAAGCTCCGTGGCTTTCGCATTGATTTGAACGATCTGGAAATCCAGATGCGTAGGGCTGCTCCGATTGTCGATTCATTGGCCGTGGTCCATAGAAAGAACTTTTTGGTCGCAGTGGTACAGCCAAGCTCAGTAGACGTTGCAGCATTCAGGTCCAGGATAGCCAAGTGTCTCCCTGTACATGCAGTGCCGAGATACGTGACAGCCGTCGACTCATTGCCATTGACTACGGCTGGTAAGGTGGATTATGAAAAGGTGGCCAGGATTGGTCTATCAAGTACCACGCAGAGCGCAATGGTTTCAGATTCTTCTACTGTGCAAGAAATGGTTAGCATATGGCGTAACATCTTGGATCTCGCTCCTGAAGTTCCCATTGATGCGGTGTCGGATTTTATTGATCTAGGAGGCAACTCGATCCAACAGATGCTGCTATCAAGTAGACTCTCTGCCAGTACCGGACATTCAATACCTCTGCGTCTCGTTGTGGGGTTTCCAATTCTTGGCGAACTTGTCAGGGCCATAGAGGATCTGGACTGTCTGACCTATTCAAACCGGCCAGAGCAGGCTCATCAAGAGCATGAGCTCTCACCTATCGAGAAGGATTGGTGGCAAAAGTATGAAATGAATCTGGGCTCTTCGGCATTTAACGTTAGCTTTGTGTGTAAGCTGGGAGACGGTATTGATTTATCAAGGCTTACTCTCGCTTGGGATACAATTCTCGCTCGTCATCGCATCTTATCCTGTCGATATAATGTACACAGGCGGTCTGGCGTCACAAAAACGTATTCTGAAAATCCGCCTCGGGTGCAACGCGTCGCTTTTGTTGACATCTGGCAAGAAATCAACCGCCCCTTTGACCTTAGACGTGAAAATCCAATTGGCGTCAGCATCTCAGGAACTTGCATGGTCGCCAGGATCAGCCACATCATCTGTGACCTGACCACGCTTCGGACCCTCCTCAACGAAGTAGCATCAGTGTATCATGGATCGTGTCTTGTGCCAATAAAGAACATTTACCCCGGTCGTCTAGTCAAAAACACTGCCATCACTCCCAGTGACCTCGACTTTTGGACCAGGTACCTCGCAAACGCGCCAAGCCCGCAGCAGTGTGCCATATCCCGACTACAGGACCGTACGAGTTACTCCGGCACCAGCAAAATATGCACGCTCCCTGCAGACCTAGTTCGCGACATGATCGACTTTGCAGCGGTGCAAAAAGTCACATTTTCTCAAATGTCCCTCGCTGCCGTGGCGATGGCGTTGCAGCATGGCACTGACAGCCTCGACATTGTCCTTGGTTCTCCATACCTCAACCGCACATCCGACCACGAGATGGATACGATTGGGCTTTTCCTCGAACCTCTTCCCACCCGCATCCGGTACCCCCCAGCACCGCATAGCAGCACCAACGACACCCCCGACAGCGGCATACCTTCCGACGCCAGCCCTGCTCCCCAGTCCTTCATTCACTACGTTCAAAAATCGAGCCAAGCGGCCCTCTCCCACGCAGTCCCCTGGACGCAGCTCCTCGAGCACCTCAACATCACCCCCGACTTCCCCAACCACCCCCTCTTCGACGTCATGGTCACCTTCCACGATGATCGCCAAGAGCTCCACTTGCCAATTCCTGGCTGCGTGCCGCTGTACACCTGGACTCAGGGCGCGAAGTTCAAGCTCATGACCGAGTTTGTGGCTGTGAAGGGAGATAGGGTATTGTTGCGGTTTGAATATGATACGTCGGGTTTTGGGAAGGGGGATGTGGAGGTGCTGCAGGAGCGGGTTGTTGCTGCGCTGAGGGAGTTGGTGAGTGGGGAGAGCTGGGAGGGGATGAGGAAGAGGGTTGGGGATGTGGGGGATGGAGCAATGTGCGAGGAGGAAGTGGAGAGGAAGCATGGGGAAAGATTCTTTGGGATGGAGGTGGGCGAAGTCTGATTTTGGACTGTCGATGCGAGGTTTGGTGGAGTTGGGATCGATTGTTGTAGAGGCGCTTGGATATATCGCTTGAGCTGAATAAACCGCTGTTACTTTCGTCTTCGCCCGCAATACTGACCAGCGCTCCAGGAACATCTATCAAGCGCCGTCCAAAAAGTCTCCCCGCATCCCGGCGTTTTACGCCCAAATATAAGGATCATCTCCATTTCTCTCCCTCCCACTCACACACACATTTCGCTTTGTCTCCTTGCAGCGATGCACGCGTTTACAACGCTCATGTGTCTCGAAACTCACATCCCGCACCTCGTGATCTCGACCGCTGCCTCGCAACACTATATCACCCTCAATCTAACAACCTTTCCATTGTACAGCTCATATCGAAGCCAAACCCGCTCTACTACCAAGATCCTCAGATCTATCATCGAGGCATAGACGCACACACAACACCGTTCTCAAGTCCTCAGTCTTCCGGATATTAAAATCAGCTCACGGCTCATATCTTTTATCGTTCTCGTCTGTATTTAATCAGGTGCCAACAACGAGAATGCAAGCTCTTTTTCACCTTCGCTTATGTGTCTTACTCCTGAGTCGTCTCCACATCCGCGATCAGAGAAAGCGAACACGACAGACCATGGAAAACCCTTTACCAACGAGCCACACAATGGCGTTCCTCAAGTTTCTCCTAGTTTCCCTTTCATCGAATGTTATACCAACGAAAACCATGTTCTCCCTCGCCATCGCTCCTCTACATCACAAATGCCAAACTGAAACGAAAGAACTCTCTCCTCCTCCATAGTGTGAAAATAGCTGCAATTCTTCGACTTAGGCACCCCCCTGCAGAATAGAATACGTCTCAAATGTTCACGTCGTCAACAAAATTCTCGGATGCCATGTATATCATCAAACGAGATACCACGAGAATTGCACGTATTACACTCCTCTACCTCATCATCACTGTTCTACGGTAACTCACTTAGGATCAACATAGAATCATCATGGAGTTCAAATTCTTCATTTACTACCAGCACACCTATATATATATATCATCGCGCCCCTCAAACTACTACCGCAACTCCTAGATCCTGCACAACATCATCCCTTCACCGCCTCGCTCTCACATACCATCTCATCCCTATGCACCCAAAGCCAGAAACCGTAGCTAGAACCAGGTTGTAAAACAACCATATCGTTCCCTCCGTCCTTCGGTCTCAAAGGAGCGTGGAAACATATATATATGCATGCATGAGAATCGACTAAGAACCATGAGATGAATATCATACGAGTCTTATATCAGCAATCAAGCGGAGCAACAAGAAAACATAGACATCGAGAAATTGTATTAAAGCAACAGTATGAGACAAAACAGAACAATCTACAGAACCTTGCTTTAGATTCAATGAAGTGATCTTCAAAGCCTAGAGCAAACCTATCTTTTATGAGTCTCTAATGTCATAGAAAAAAAGTCGTTCCGAATATGTATTAAATGATTGAAAGATCATTTATCTATCACGCGCTGGAAACCCATGCTTAAACCGCTCTTATTCAGTCAGAAAAAAATGTATAATCTGTTATAAATAGATTATCTTTCTCTGAATTCTACATCTTCACATGCCTCCCCAACCACCAATATAAATACAAATATTCACCCCCTTAATTTACGTCCAGACCAATCAATCCCAGCACCCAAGAATCATAGTCCTGGAAATGTACATGAAAACTCAAAAAACAGCCATGAGCGCTCATGGATCTGTTTACATGGATCCCGGCTCCGTCTTCGCGGACGATTTTTTCTAAAGTATGTGGAAGACGCGAGGATGGATTGGAAGAGGTAGTGATGGTGCATCTTCTTATCTTCCCCCATCTCCCTTCCCCCTCTCTCCCAATCGAACATATCATCCATCCCCATCATCCTCCACTCCATCCTCCACAACCCCCCTTCCACCTCCCAGAGCCAAAATCGTCCACATTCCCCCCCGCGTTCCTTTATTCCCGATTTCTTTTCTGGAAGAACATATCGAGTGGCGAGGACGAGGACGAGAAGGGAATCGAAACGAGTATCAGGGTAGTGGGATGCTTGAGGGGGGATGCGGGCTGTATGGTTATGCATTTTTGATTTGATAAAAGGGAAAGGAGGAAGAAATGAAAGGGAAAAGGCTCGGTGGAATGAGGGGGAGGGAACGAAGAAGCGAGGAGAGCGGAATGAAATGTGTCAGAGAGGGCGCAAATGTGTAAGAAGACCTGAATTATATCAAATGTTCATCGTTCCCTCTCAAAGGAATACAATATATGCAGAGACCCATAAGAAAGCCATCACTTAAACCCTTCGGTTTTCCTTCAGCGTATCACACGAACACAAGATAGTTTCATTTCATTATCAAAGGGGATGAGAAAGAAGGTTTTTGATGAGAGGAGACGGTGATGTGATGGTGATGTGCTGCGAATCTCGGAAACGTGTAGAACCCAGTAGGTTTAATACCCCAAACCCCATACTCAACCCACCCTTCTTTCCCCAATCCATCCATCGATCCATTGATTCATACACCTCGTCCCCCAATCTGCTTCTTCTCCACCCCCGCCCCCACTATCTCCATCTCCAACTCTTCAGCGTTCTCGCCGGTCACCATCTACGTTTTCCCCAGTCCAAACAAGTTGGCCCCCGGGGCGGCCTCTCAGAAGCACTGCCCCCGCCCCCCCCCGCCCCCCACCCCAAAAACCTCCAGCTCCAGCACCCGACCCCCTCCACCATCCTCGTGAACTGTTCAAACCTCCATCTTCTCCCACCAGTTCAAGTTTTCAACCACGGGTCCACTACTTCACTGCTTCCATTGCTTCCACTGCTTTTGCAGAGAACAACCAACAGACCGCTTTGCCGGGAGGGGGAAGACAGGAAGGCGTACCCTAGGGGGGAGGGGAGAAGGCAAGAAAGGATGAACCATAAGCAAAACGTTTTAGACGACAAGCAGAGAATGCTGGACGTAGAGGAGCAGAAGGAGTGGAGGAAGGGGAAAAGGGAGGAGAAAGGGAGGGCGAGGAGGTCGAGGCATGGAAGAAGAGCGGGAGGGGGAATGGATGTTTGTGGGGGATGGTAGTGTTGGAAATGGGGTACGTATGCACATACGTACGCACATACGTTACCCCGGTGGTTAGGTATTTCCGCTTCGGCCGAAGCGGCTTGGCGCTAGGGGTATTTATCCTGCCTCCCATTTCTTCCTTCATCCGTATGCTCTACCTACTACATAGTTCAGTCAATATATCTATATGCCACTCTGCCCCCATATGACCTCGTATTGCAACAGGTAGGATAGGATGATACAGGTATATAAATGAAAACCAGAGACACGGGTAGAAAACCCCAGAGAGGGAGATATCGAAAGGTTGATGATTAGGCTTGCGGGGGCGAGGATTGAAACTATATACTGAAAATCAACAAAACTCACTCCCCCATCCCTTTCTCTCTTTCTTCAGTCTCACTATCTTCTTGATAAGAGGCTGAAGTGGAAAGGATGGTGAATTAGTGGGGAAGAGGATGGGTTTTAGATGAGAGAGAGGCTTATGTGGTAAGGGGCTAGGGTGAAAAGGGGGGGAAATGGTGGTGGTGAAAGGAGGGGGAGGCGTGGAGATGGGGGGAAGATGGGTCGTGGGATATGAAGGGACGAGGGGGGTAGGGACGAGAGACGGAACAAGGAATATTTGGAGAGTAAATATGGGGGGGGGGGTGGGGAAAGGAAATGGCAGGGAGAGGCGCGGCAGGCAGGTAGGAATTGGGAAGGAATCGGTAATTGAGGCTGACTGGGGATGAGGAGTGGGTGGAGACGGGAGTGGGAGCAAAGGGGCCAGGGACGAGATGCTTGAGATGGGGGAAGGGGGGTTTGGGATCGCTATTGAGATCATCAATACTACTCATTCACCTCCTCGTTTGCCCCCGAAAATCAAAGAAGCGGGATGGCGGGGACGGGGATGATGATGCAAAGCCGTTTGATCGGGATGTTAAGAAAGGCGGTGCTGCTTATTCAACGCACCTCACCTTCCACCCACCATTATCCTACGTGCCCATCCGTTCCCTTCACGAGTCATACGCCAGCTGCACTCGTCTCATTCCGTGGCCCAAAAATTGGCTCTCCTCCCAACGCACCACTCCCACCCCCTCACACCACCCCCTCCCCCAAACTCCCCGGCACCCCCAACTCAAACACCCCAAATGCCTCCTCCCCGTAAGCGCCAAAAAACTATCCGCTGCCGCCATCGGCCCCGGACCCCCCACCAACCGGAAAAACTCCTTGCTATCCCCATCTAAACTCTCCAGGCTCGGTCTCCCCCTCACATTCACCCTCGCCTTGATCGCCCCCAACGCCTGCGCCTCAAACGTCGCGATTCAACGCGCCAGAGCCTCGACGCTTTTGCGCAAGTCTTCGGCGCTTGCGAACACTTTATTCATCCAGTCGATTTGCGCGGTCATGATCGCGTTCACGACGTTGCCGGAAAGGACGTACTCAAGCGCTCGTGCGCGGCCGATGAGGTTGACGAGGTATTGCAGGCCGCCGGCGCCGAGGAGGAGGCCGAAACCGGTTTCGAGTTGGGGCGAGGCGCGTGTTGGAGCCGGCGTAGCGGATATCGTACTGCAGAATCTCATCTCCCGCGCCCCTAGCACGGCCGCTGACCTCTGCGATGAAGATCATCGGCAGCTCCGAGAGCAATCTCACGCTCTCCGAGATCTGATTCGCGATGACCGTGCCATTTGCGGGCGGCGGGGCTGAGTCTGTGGCGCTGAGGAGGCGGATGTTCGTAGTGGGCAATCCAGAAGTCCCGGTTGGCGGAGGACAGGGTGATGACTTTTGTGTAGTTGGGGTTCAGGGTTGCGAGGAAGGTGTCGAGATCAGCGGCGAGGGTGTAGTCGTAGAGGTTGATGGGGGTGTTGGAGATGGTGGCGCGGAGGATGGAGGGATTCAATATTAAAATTGATTTAAAAATCAACTTGAACTTTCTTTGACATGTAAATATCAGAATTTCCTGATGATGAATCTAAGTACATAGTAATACTGAGTTACATCGCTTGAGACTTACATGAGAAGAATTTGCTGAACGAGGCATGAACTATTTAGATTCATGAATTCTTTCAGATTTGAACTGCGCAAGAGTGGAGGACTTCATCTTGATGCTAGATCAATGTAAAAGGAGATGGTTGGGTGCGAAGAAGCGGAATAAACTACCTGGAGCGAACACCGACTAAATATAACGTCGGGTCCCAAAAAGTAGAAAACTTCTAAAAGATGGCTTGGCCCTAACATCGGCTCAGCGATGTCCCTTGGGGGGCGGGGAGCTTCAGGGTTTTATGGCTGGATCCAAGGCTCTCCTCGCCCGTTCATCACCATACATTTAGCCTCTTCATGACGCTGACCTTACATCCTTACTGGCATGTTCTTCTTCTGGCCGCGAGCGTGATTGGTCAAAGGCGCAAGAACAGGGGATTGAAATTGAGTTGGCCATCAAGCTGGGTAGAACGTTGCTATTCCGTGACTTTAGCAAGTCCAGGGCTTCTACGGAGTACCACCTGTGTGACCGCGCCGGTCACCTCGACTCCTCACCATTGCCATCGCCATCGCCATCGCCAGCTGCCGAATAGTGTAAGTTACCTACCTTTTAAAGTGCCTGGACAGTTGGCTGTACGCACCGTTTCTTCAGGAAGTCCCGACTGGCTGGCTGAGGGAAGATGGAAAAGCGGACCACTTGACCTGTGCAAAGTAAGGTAACCATAGAAACGTCGCTCTGAAGGGGAGCTTACCTTGAAGGAATGGTCACACTTCTGTCGATATACTTGGTCTAGCAGTGGTGTACTTTGTAAGGGTGAGGGTGAGGGTGAGGGTGAGGGGCTAAGGTACCTTTTGCCTCCATATCACAGCGATGACGTCGCCCAGAGCCGAGAGCAAGCCGATTAGTAACTTTTCAGTACTACTACGTACGGTACCTACCTAAGGTACCTAGCCGGCAATACGCAAAACCCGGAAGAGGAGTTGAAGTCGATTTGAGTAACTAATCGAGATTTATGTAAGAAACTTCGATATGGTACCGAATTTCACTATAATTCGATTTATTTTAAACATTCACTTCATGCTAACATGACTTTCACGCTTAACTCGTATTGTTAATCAAACAGCTTTGATACAGAACATGAGACTGAGCTGAACACTAGATTAAACGTCAACATCGAGTTATCCCTTTGACCGCCACAAGGTCGGCCACCCCCTTTGATCAACAGCTAGGCCGAATTTGGTAGCAGCTTGACTAGATGAAGTACGGGTGCTTAATAAACCGCGCTGTCGCCGACTCGCCGAATCCAAATAAATGCTCGTATGCTTAGTCATTGGTGGGGTCCCCCTACCTTGTGGCGGTCAAAGGGATATCCCTTAAACCGTCATTAAAGCTGTCATCCCAGGATTACGGCAGCTAACCATATGTAGTACGGATATTGACTCAGCGTCGCTTATTTGACCCATAGGAAGATTCTTATGTGCGGGGTAGTAAGAAAAAGGGGGTTGCTTCTCAGCCTTCTCACGGGTCAAATAAGGTAAGCGACGCTGAGTCAATATCCGTACTACATATGGTTAGCTGCCGTAATTCTGGGATGGCAGAGGTCAGGACTCAAGCCAGGGTTTCAAAACGGAAGCCTCGGTTGCATGCTCATAGAACGGAAGCCTCGGTTGCATGCTCATGAACGGAAGCCTCGGTAGCAGGCTACATAGACGCTCTAAATAGGAAGAGCTGGTTCATGTATATATAGAGCTGCTCGCCGATAGTTTGTTCTGCAGCAATTAGTCTGAATTCAACCCATCTGATAGTAGACCAATTGATGCTAGAACCCTTGCCTACTAGGAACCCTAACTAGATTACTAGAGGCAGACCTTACAATATACTTGATCAGATAATAGATTCAGCCCTGTTATTATTCGTTAATGAGTTATTGTTGCGACCGTCAACGTCGCATGCGATATCGATACATAATCGAGCGATTCAATGAAATTCTATGCGCGGGCAATGCGTCCGTGTTCGATTTCGCATGCGTGATATTGCTAGCAGTTAGCCTGACGAGCGTCGATAGGTTATTAGGCATATCACTGCATTACTGTGCATGTCGACATGTATTGCGCCTACTGTATCATACCGGCGAGAAGAAACGCCGAAATCGGCTTCAAACTGAGTTTAATCTCGAGCTCGAGTTTTACATGATGCTTCGTTGAGTCATTAACCCCTCGTTTATTTGAATCATGTTTTCTACCTCGATATGAGTTTCAACCGGGTTGAATACAAACCGTTTCAGGGTCTAAATCAGGCTAGAAGCCGTCGTAACTTCAGTTCAAGAAACTGACTACTGTCGGTAAGGTATGTACTCTGCGGCTCTGCCATGTATGGACCAGCTATTTTGGGCGCCCAAAGCAGCCATCCGCTTGATCCGTCCAACTTCGTTCGGAAGAGACGGAACCGAGACTTCCTGTAAGGCTGTAATAGTGGCTTCTATGACTGTAAGTCCCCTTTCGGGAATCTGCTAACCGCACTTGAGTTACCCTAACTATAAGAAATAGGAATATCAAGGATTAATATGTTTTTAGCATCCATCTCTTGATCTACCCCATTTTCGGGTCGCCGACTTCACGGGCATTGAGCCAAGGACGAAAGGAACCTTAGCGCGAGAAATATGAGAGGACTTTGGCAGCTGGAGCGATGCTGTAGTACTCGTAATATAAAGCTTATGCAATGTCGCGACTGTACTCGGCTAATGTGATAAAGATCTAGTCGCTCACTTGGGAATTTCAGATACCCACGATCTTTATAATGAGGGTCTTACTCTTGTCAATCGTATGGCCTTTGCTCATGGTCAGCGCTGTCGGCCAGATCCAGGCTTCGGCTCTCCTCGGAGCTCAACCCATAAGCCCCGAAGACAGGATCTATACTGGCGACCAGACCTCGAATACCATCACCGTCATCAAACCCCTCACAAATGAAGTGCTCGGAACTATCAGTCTTGGAGACGCGCGATTAACCGACAATATCTCTCCCCAGTACCTCAAGGTGGTCAACAGCCATGGACTTGGCTTCTCTCTTGATGGACAATACATCAACTCCGTCGCGACGACAACCAACACCCTCACTGTCATTAGGACGCTCGACAACAGTATTGTGTCTCAGACGTCGGTCGATCGCGCATCTCACGAAGGGTTCTTCTCCCACGACAACCGTACGGTCTGGGTCGCTTGCCGCGGCACAAAGTTTGTCGACATCGTCGATGAATTCAAAGGAGGAGTCATTGGGAGGATCGAGACTTCAACCGCAGGCCCGAGCAAGGTCCTGTTCAGCCCAGATGGCCAAACAGCATATGTCAACCACATCGTCTCGCCAACGGTGAATATCATTGATCTTCAGCAGCGCAAAGTCATTTATACCATTAACGGACTTGCCGACAAGTTCTCCTCTGACATGATGCTGTCCGCAGACGGTAAGAACCTATGGGTAGCGCACAAGAACGTCGGGAAGACCTTCGTGATCGACCTTACAACGCGCACGATCGTTACCTTCCTGAACACTGGGTTGGAAACCAACCATCCGAATTTTGCCATCATCAACGGTACCCTACACGCCTTCGTTACCAGCGCTGCGATGAACGAAACCATGGTCTACCGGCAAGACTCCGCTGGCTCGATTCCCATCTTTGTCAAATTCGTCAGATTCAGCGACATCGAGCCTCATGGAATCTGGGGAAGTCCCGACAACACACGCATGTACACCGTGAACGAGCACAGCGACACCGTAGACGTCATTGACACTCAGTCACTCATCGTGATCCATATCATGAAGGTCGGTCAAGAAGGCCAAGCACTCGTCTACGTTGCGGGTGCGATGACCTTCGGCAACGGCACCCAGAACTTGGGCCGTGAGGGACTGGACAAACGGATCGAGAATCGACTAATTGCCGTCACGAACTATCCCAAGGCTACTGCACTCATCACGATCCGTGAACTGGTCGGCCTAGACATGTTCCAGCTCATCGGCCGCAATCTGGAGATCAATCAAACATACGTGGCACGAGCTGTGTGCAAGACGTGCAACGGAGGTACCGTACCAATAGTCGAGTTCAAGGCGGTCGTGTCTGTCGTTGGTCATATGGGCTGTGCCGTTGCGCCGCAGGTTCTAAGCTTCTTGAAGTTCTTCGATGTCTACGATATGAACACCATCACTCTACAGTTGAAGGCTCCTCAGCTCAGTAATGCAGGACACAGTTCTGTAGCGATTAGTGCTGCATATACCTCTAAAGCTGTCTCGCAGATCAACGATGATCAGCCACAGGCACCTCAGGCGACCTCCTAAGAGACGAGACGAGACGAGACGAGTTATCTCGCATGTGTTAATTTGTAGTGGAATTGTAGGAGAATAAAGAATGCTCAGAGTAGATCAATATACATGTACAATTTGCAGTGAACCCCGACTTCGAGATGACAAACGAGTTCCAAGGGAAGCTATCTGGTAGCTTTTCGACCCGGAAAAGGCGACGTCCCTGAAGCTTGCACATGATGTTCCGACTCGGGAGCGGCCATATTCATATCGGTGGGAGGCAGCGATGTTCGTAAAGTCCCTTCAGCTCATCAGATGCGTCCTCATGTTACATTACCAGGCCGGCCAAGGACTTCTACGGCGTAGTCTGGAAATCAAGCATTTCTCATGCCATCGATACCTGACGTCTCCTTCGTACCAAGATCTACTACTGAATTCCTTCGATTGCTCAGAAACGTTCCTTAGCTTCCGTGTATGCCTTTAGCTTCTATGAGACCAATAGCTGCTTCCCCGACGAAATATCCACCGTGTCTTTGAACTCAGTTGTAATTGGCATCAACTTATCGAAACTCGTGATGAATCCTTCAGGAGCTGATACCTGTGCCCAAGGGGCATTTGGTATCAACCAAACTGTCACCAAAGATGGTCTCTACAGAACTCCCATTAGCCGCTCTGACCCAGATTCTGGTCCCGACTGCGGCCTGCGGCCTGCGGCCTGCAGCCGTCAGCGAATGATTTCCGCGAAGAAAGGGCGAAGGAGCAGCGTCATAGAACGAAAGAACAAAGAGGTTGGAGGAAGGTGATTCGGAATTTCACGCCGTCGTAAGTTCAGGCCCCTTGAATCTTCAGCGTATCATGGAGTAGATTATCACGTCTCTTCATTAGCGGCAGGTTCTGTTCAATGTCTTTACTAAGTGTAATCCTGTTAAATGGCTCTCCGTGACTATGGGCACAGGTACTGTGCCGATTTTTTTCTCAATTTGCCTTGGGATTGAAATATGCGTAGGCAATAGCTTCTGCGTAGGGAAGTAAAACGCGTGGGGAGCTGCGGTGCGTAAGCATTCATGATGCGGACGAACTCGCTACAGCCAAGATTCAATTCTTGCCTAAAGATTAACCCTCATGCCACTACCTTTATACACAGGCGCCTTTCAACTCCTTGAAAGTTGGCGTCGCCCCTAACGTGTCCTTGTGTTAGGGTCATCGCGGTGAACTGATGTCTCATATAAGTGAAGGAGGAAATTGCTTTTGCAAGACTAGGCGATGTAGTACTTGGAGCAGGTACGAAGCTTGTAGTACCAGACGTAGCGACGGCTAGGTGCGAGACCTGAATTTTCCTCATCAGTGTCTGTGTCGGCAAGGCATTCGCTGAATGATTGCGCTGCAACGCTGTCGCGGACGAAGTTAAGTTCATCGTTGCCACTAATGTGAACTCGCGTCGGAAAGCTTCAGAACCTCATTCACCACCTCAGCAATCTTCTCTTCCGCAGTGGCCCTCATGGCAACAATCGTCTATCTATCCTTCCTATCAGGCCTTGCCTTACCAGCCATGGCAGCAGCCTCCTCAGCCTTCACCGTGGCAACAGCCTCCACAGCCTATTCAGTGGCAGCAACCTCCACCGTCTCAGCCTACTCCTCATCCTTCTCCTCCTCCTCCTCCTCCTCCTCCTCCTCCTCCTCTGCCTGCAATCGCAGCTCAGCGATCAAGCCCCATCGGAGGGTCAGAAGAGACGGAGGAGATATTTGATCAGTTCTTCGCCTGGAAGATAAACAAGACCTCACGTCAAACAATCAAACAAAAGCTCGCGAAGGTGAGAGTCATAGTGGATGCACAGATGTGGTCTACGAATGATTTGAAAGATATGGCAGACCCAACGTCTGCTATCTATCGAACAGCTATACAAGTAGGGGTGCCAGATGGAATGGCTTGTGCCTTTAAGGAAGATCTGAAGCTCTTCAAACCGGCCTGGCGTGAGGCCAAGACTCTATTAGAACTGAGTCGTTAAATAGAGTCAAATTCCTGAATCAAATTCCTGATTTCCTACCTCCAATTCTCGTTCCAAAGCTCTGATATCTGCCTCAAAGATATAGCCTGAATGCTTGAAGTGCTGCCTCGGATATCTATCACATTCGCTTCGTTCAACAGCGTAATGAAGAAAGTCACCAAAGGTGCCTTCAAAATGGGGCCATGTATCGTCAAAATGCCTACGAACCCAGGCCTTTAATACACTGAAGGTGAGTTCTATGGGGTTGTAATCCGGCGAGTAGGGAGGCAAATATCGCACCTGACATTCATATCAGTGGTAGATCGTCAATTCAACGAGGCAAATAGCTTACCTGACATCCGTGTGAGGTGATGAGTTCTTCTATTCGACTATTGCAATGAACACTCGCGTTATCCATGATGATCACACTCTTCGGGGCCGGAAAGGGACTGCATAGAGGTAGCAGCTCATCTGCTAGCCATCGAAAGAAAGCCTCGCCGTTGAACCAGCCTTCACGAATGCCGGTACAGGATAGATATCCGTCTTTCGTATAGGCCGGAAGAACACTCCAGCAATGCCGTCTCGTTCTAGAGGCTTGATAGCGAGCTGGTTGGCCAACGGGAGCATAGGCCTGATGACGCCAGCCCGTGGTCTCATTGAATAAGGACTCATCCACGAACACGAGCTGTTCGGCCGTCAAACGAAGCATGTCTGCTACCCAATTCAAACGAAGCTCATCGTTTTGTCTGACTCCTACACGCTGTCCCTTTTTATTACTCCAGCGTCTTCTCTTCAGAATTCTTGATATCGTGGATCGATGCACGTTAATGCCCCACTCCTCCCATATGTACCAGACCATCTCTTTCTGCATGGCCCATGG
>JAABUW010003507.1_pt1 | contig 22315 bp, 27 predicted proteins | sample 5560081 | NCBI WGS metagenome assembly JAABUW01 (sample SAMN10711882, study PRJNA513363) | rock metagenome | isolation source: Antarctica rocks | place: Antarctica: Victoria Land, Knobhead sud
TTAGGTGATTTTGAGGTGCGTAGGTTGGCGAGGATTTTATCAGTTGGGTGTATTAGTGCTGGGGTTGCTTTGGAGATAGGGGTATTCACACGGCGGGTTGTACTGTAAAGTCCTCGGTCTTCCAGGGTTCGGAACGAAGGGACAAAGCATGTGAGGATATTGGTATTAATATCTGTAGAAGTTTGGGCGTTAGCTAAGCAAGCGGGGTATCAGGGTAGGAAGGGTATCACGATGGTTTCGTTGTAGCCATTCACAGACATTTTCCCGATACGGGAGCCGTGATTTCATGGATTTGGGGGGTTGGTCTTTTGTTTGGCAGGGTACCCGAGATACAGAGGCTTCACCAACGGGAGCTGTGATGCCTCAAGTTCACTGGAATCGAAGGCCAGTCTCGCCCTTCGATGATATCAAAGCACCGTCTGCCAAACCACCTTCCTCTTCCTCAACGCCCTCATAACTCCCATAGGCAACAACCCCTGATCCACAATTGCCAACCCACCGAATCGTCTCATCGCATCCTTCGCGTAAAGTTGTACAAGCCACTTCCGATCCGAACTCAGCCCATTCCAGCTCACCATCCGCTGTTCCAAAGAAGGATGGCCAAGGTAGACAAGCACCTCGTTCGTAGCCTGCACATCCACATTGCGCGGAGTGAGGAGAAGACCATTGTATGCACACCGAAGAGGTTCACTCAATATCTCTCTGTAACGTGTGAACTCGTCGAAGGAGAGGAATGCACCATCAGTAGGGCCAGCCCAGCCGGGCTTGCGACGATCGCTACCATCCTCGTTACGTTTGTTGCCGTCGGCATGGAATGAAGCGGATACGGGGATGAAGCCCTGAAAATCCCGATCAGATGGCTTACCTAGAATCGCATGTAGACGACGAAGGCGGTCACGTTCGTTGAGAGCCTCGAAATTCTTCTTGGCCATGTTGTAAGCCTCGCGCTCGTCTTTGAGGAATTCCCTCATACGGCTTTCGGGATCCTTTAGCACTTGATCTCTGACGACAAGGAATGAGATGAAGGGGTTCCGCACACTCAAACCACCTAGCTCTTCCGGAAAGTAAAGGAACGCGTCCGGAACATCAATGACTCCACAACGCTCCTCGATTGACTTCTGCAAATGTTCTGTCACGTTGTTACGCTTGGCATGTCCAGATGCAGGATTCCCAAAGAGCTCTTCTTGAATCATCCGGTGTGTATCCAGGATCATTTCCACATGACGTTGGCCAAAGCAATTTGCTGGCTGACCAAAGGTGTAGTTGAAGAAACGACCGATACAGCTATTCCAGGTTTGTATCCACGAGAAGATACTTGTGCATCCGGCGAGCTGTTTTCCTAATTGCTTGACATGCGCGGCCACTTGATGGTGGTCGATGACCCACTGCCCAGTTTTTGCTTCAAGCTCCAGGAAGCCGAGAATGACCTTGCCTGTGGGTAGAGTGTTCTGAACATGGGGGTCTTTGTCATTCTCGTCAGCCAGGTAGGCAGATCCGGTCTTGCTTTGATTGAATTGTAAGCCAAGAATTTTGGCACAGCGTTCCATGGTCGTCCAAGCCTTGGCGCACTTTGCTGGGTCTCCACAAAGCCAGAGGTCGTCGTGGAGGCGATAGAGGAGCATGTTGGCCTCATGGTTGACAGCAAGGTCCATTGTAAAGATGATCAGCTCGCCGAAAAGCTTCTGGAAGATGTGTCCGATAGGTACCCCACGCTATCAACGCTTCGATTAGCCATCTCGAGTCAGTAGTACTTTTACAACAGTAGAGGAGTGAATCCACGGAAGAACAGAGGAAGTCGTCTACTTCAACTGTTGTGTTCGAATACAAGCGCAAAAGGAGGACAAGCCGCTAGTTACATATAAGCGTACCTTTCGAGTACGGACGTTCGCACTTTCTCCCTCAAGACCAACCATTCTCAAAGGAGCCTCGAGATAGCGACGAAAGAACGCTCTCCATATCTTCTGTACACCAAAGAAATCCAAGGTGGTATCAACGGTTTCATGAGAAGTCGATGTCGCAAACCACTGTAAATCGGACTGCACAACTGCAACCTTCCCATTCAAACAACGTTGTACGAGCACTTCCGTTCCAACTGTGCGCAGAAGTTGCTGCTTGATATTCGGTGACTTGACTTTGCGTGGCCGATCATCCTCGTCATCATAGCTTCTATTACCCATGTCAACATTCGAAGGGAGCTGGCACATGAAGAAGTCGTTCTCGTAGGTGATCTGTCGCTCCCGTGCGATTCCTGCATCGTTCGGGACCGCTCCTCTGCCTAGAAAGAATTCTTCTTTTTCGATTTCATCGCGAGGCATCGACTGCGTCCATTGCCAGACATCTCTGTTCCGCAGCATATCCTTGAGTTGAGCCTTGAATTCGACAGACCAGGAGATTGAAATGAAGTGCAGGAAGATGGACTGAAGGATGTCCTCATCCTGCAAGTATATACCAAATAAGCCCAAGCAATGTACACAGACTGCGTCGTTGAACTTACCATTACAACACGATATTTGCCATTCAGCTGCCGACGAGGCTCAACAGGTATTCCATCATCGGCGTCCCACGACCAGTTTTGAAGATCCGCAAATCGCATATTGAGAACATCCCCAATCTCAGCCAAGACAAGCTTGTCTTTAAGAAAGTCATCGAGTGCATTCTTTTTCTCGTCACTCAAAAGATCGCTTTGAAGTAATCCACTGATACACCACTCAAGAACATCCTGAGTGAAAGGCTTCGAAGTATCAGCTAGACATTTACCAAATTCCGAAATTCTCTTGCGAAACGTGGTCAGAGCTTTCGCAGCATCTTCACCAGCAAAAAGCCCGTCGAGAAGCTGCTGAATTTGCTCGACATCCACATCACCTGGGGTAAACACAACGGATTCAAACTTCTCGCTCAATTGATGAAGCCTCTCTTTCTGCTTTTCCACAACTTCAAACTCTCCGTCGAGGGAAGCAGTGTCAGGTGTCTCCGGAACGATGGCGGCATCCGAGCTCAGCCATTCTGTCGAGAGTCGAGAGTACAGATCGGCGTATTCCAACTTTGCGCTTCTTTGATTGAGGATCTCATGAAGCTGACCCTGGAATTCATCGAGCTTGGAAGCTGGGACAGAAGGGTCATACCGGGATTGCTCGACGAATCGGCGGATGTTGCTCAAAGGGAAGCTTCCTGAGATCTCATCAAGCTCCCAGTCGGGAACGTCCTCGAGATTTCCCTCTGTGTTGGAGGCGTGTAGCTTGGCGATACCTTCGAGCAGTAGACGAATTTTGCTCTGTTCATCCGCAGCTTCATTCACTTGGGCAATGATCTTGGCTTTGCGCCCGTTGAAAGAGTCGCGTTGCTTCTGCAGCTGACGAAGCTTGATAGTGGTGATTGACTGGAGGGTTTGCGATAGCATACGTCTTGAACTTGACATGATGGGATGGGAGAAAGAGCTGACCAGATGACAATTTTTGCGAAAAATGAGATGCAAACACAGTCGTGTTTGGAATGGCAAAACGATACACTGCAGTATTTGGAATAGAAAAGCTATGCTTCGAACCAAAGTGTCAATCGAACTTACTGTCTCTCTCAAGAGACACCGGCGCCTTTAATATATAATGGCTCCTGTCCGCTTCAGGCTACGTTCAGGCTGCGTCCATAGCCCATGCCCTGGCGAGAAGTCACACATAGTAACAGCTAAACCTATGAAACCTAGACTGCACATCATCTAAATTAGTTTGCCTAGTCGTTGAACTCCCTCAAGTTAGCCGTTGCCAGTGTGACTTCTCGCCAGGGTATGGGATACGGCGCGCCTTGTCAGGATCTAACGCACTGATGCCTAGACGATCACATCAATTGAACGAGTTCAGATCCAATAGCTCTGATATGGGAGCCACGATCACGAGACCACGCATCAGTATCGCGAGTTGCTTTGACAATGTGAGTCATAAGCTGTGTCTTGCACCGAGGGGACGAAGCAAAACAAGAAGCGGACCGTAATGCGATCAAGCTACGATGCCACACCAAGAAGCTCTGAGTGCCACGGATGACGCACGATATCTTCACTACCATGCCACACCGCAACCCCCGCAACCCCACCTTCGCTTGGCAAAACCGGTTCCTGGAGTAGTACAAACAGTTCTCCTGCCAAGTATATATTCTGCCAGCGTTCACCATGTTCTCCCTCTTTCTTCCTCCTTCCTAAAATCTTCACTCACCCCAGTGCCCATACTATAAACCGTGTAATCTCATTGACCCAATTCAACAACCCACAACAAACATCCATTCCACCCACCCGCAACTCTCAAATGTTCGGATTCGGTCAGTCACACCATCCTCTCTCCGGCTCCTCCAAGTCTCCGCCATTGTGCAACTTCAAATTGACATCACCTAGACGACGCCCAGCAAGCCCAGGAACAAGTCTACGATGACCAAGGGAACCCCCAACAGCCCGACAACAAGGGCAGCTTGGGCCACGAAGCCCTCGCCGCCGGCGCCGGCTTCATGGCTATGAGGCAGTACCAGAAGCACGAGGAAGCTAACGGTCTGTCTCCTTCCCTCCTCCTCGCTCGCCCCATTCCCATCCCTCTCTCTCTCTCTCCCTCCCTCCCTCCCTCCCTCCATCCCTCACCCCTACCACCACCCTCACCCAAAACATAGCACTAACCCCCATTCTTCGCACCCAACAGGCGTCGCCGAAAACCGTACTATGGCCAAAGACATCATGGCCGGCTTCGCCGCCGGCGAAGCCGACAAACTAGTCGAGACGCACGGCGAGAACTTTTACGATCGCGAGAAGATGCGCCATGATGCCAAGGAGCAGGCTAACAGTGCCTACGATCAGCAATACGGGGTTCAGGATGGACAGGGGGGTGATAGTGGGAATTATTAGGGTCTTGTCGTGATACAAGGGAGGAAGGCAAAGAGGATGGGCGGAGGTTTGTTATGAGACTATGATGATGTGGAATGAATCAAAGCGGCATGCGTGCATAGGGAGATGATACAGCGATGGAAAGTTGAATGCTGCTTGCATTAAGTGGTAGCTACAATCGAGTATATTGGACAATAGCCTTTCATACACTAGCCATTCTGCATGTCCCATTGAAGACTTGCTGTTAGGATCTCCATCGCACCGTCGCTGCCATTTCTCCTCTTGTGACACCTTGGCAAAATTGGCCTGCCCTGCCACGCGTGAAGTTTGGTGATCCAAACATAGATTCTTGCCCTGACAGCTCCTTTTTACAGGCTCTAAATGTTCACACCGTATCGCATATAGACCCCGCTCCCGAGTAGAATCGCAGTGCATTCGACCAAACTCATGGCCTTTCTCAGCAACGCTTGAGCGAATATCGAGCCAATGGTGATGTGGTGGCAGAGTATGATCCGAGAACGGCCAACACAAGGCAAAGCTTAGAGCGTGGTCGTGTTGTCAAAAGCCGTCATTTTGGACCAAATCCAACCTGCTGCGGGCAATGCCCCTTTTTCTGTCCATCCGTAGACCCATTCTGCAGTATAGAGCAGGCTTCTGGCCTGTCTCATGGAGGTACGAAAGGTGCGGGTTGACTAGGACTGGACCCGTCAACGGCAGCCGTGGGCACAAGCTGTAGAGGTGTATCAACCCCTCCAAGTGATTTTCTCCACCTATTCTCCAGCATTTGAGTCTCGGCTTATCCTCCTCTTGCGCCTCATCGTTGGCCTGGTTCCCTCTGTCGGTTGCATCAAACAGGGGCCTTGCGGACGAGTTTTCCCGAGGGTCGCAGCGGCAGAGCCGTCGAACTTTTCTGCTTTTGAGTTTTGAGAGCCGGTCTGTTCTCAACTGTATGATCTAGAGTCAGTCTTGTCTTGTGCTTGTCTGGGCGAGGATTGTTGACTTTTTCAGGCATTTAGGGGTGTTCTTGCGCTCGGTGGCTAATGGACAGCCGGGCTCAATTGCGTCAAACAAAGTCTGGATGCGGGACCCAGCCGCAGGTTTGCGATCTTCTGAGTCTGCATGTCGGGAGTGACGGTGCTGAAGAAATTGACTGAACGTTTTTATGAGCTGAGAAAAGTGCAGTTCGCGCTTCCATAGACTAGGACGGAGCGGAAAAACTATTGACCGAGCAATTGCGCTTTGGGGAAACATGATTGTCTCACATTTACTTCAATACATGGCCATCTCGTATTGAAGCGAACAATGTCATCCGTTGTACCCCACACTCGTACGCTGACGTACGGAACGGTTTGCTTTCAAGCTTCAAATGATGTTCATATCTCTCGAATGCCAGCCATTGCACTACACGGTCCTTCTCAGCCAAGGACACTCGCGTATTCGTCCTTGTCCGCTGGATCGTCTATCCAATATCTTATCAATATAGAACGATGGTTGCTAGCCATTGCTTCCGCTACCAATCGACAGATGCGTACGGCGATGTGTGTGGACAGCGGACCCGCTGTGGCGGTTTGGGGTTCAACATCTCATGGGGAGCCCGGTGGGGTCTTGAAAGCACTTGCGGCAGCCGCCAACCGTTCAGCCTCATATTCGGTCTCTGGGAAGCCACGTCAGCGTTGCGCCTTCATTGAGAAATCATCAATCCATTCGCATCACCCACCACACGATTGACATCGCCTGGTATGGAGGCTGTCCTCCAGTCTAATTCCTCTGCAATTGCCATACTTCTTCCCTGCGCAGGGAGCTCGATCGGTGACATTATGGCCACAAGAGTATGTGTGCTTCATTACGAAGCACATTGCTCCCGACACCAGCAGCCAGCAGTCAGAAGGAAGCCTCGCGTCTCCAATGATAGATCCAGTCGGTCAGATACACATATTGACAGGTAGGCATGATGAGAGAGAATGGAGTTCAAAGTCGCTGAGTGAATGGTGTTGGGCAGGATGCAACAATGCCGACTAGAACGCAGGCATCCGAGCTATAAAGGGTCGAGCGTCATCGAGGCCATTTATCTCCGTCAATCAAAAGGCCCCCGCAGGACATCCCGCGTAGGTCAAGGCTGAGGCCGCTGACCTAATCACCACTAGCTGAATATTGTGCGCGTGGGGTGCGTGGGATGGTCACAGCATGCGGAGTGGAAGGTAACAGTAGTGACCAATCCACCTTCCTCTTTTGATTTCTGACAGGGCCCGACCCCCGCTCCGCCGCCCCGGGGAGGGCCGACGGTCGGGGAGTTTTGTCCCCTCCGACCCGTGATCGGCACTGCTTAGCACACCAAGACGCAAGTCAAGAAAACATCAAGTCTCAAGTACCGCATAGCAGGCTTACCAGCAGGTCATCTACAGCAATTATATCACCGTACGGGGCAAATTTGGTAGGCGTGGCAGCATGCAAGTCAATCTGCTGATGGGCTCCTGCAGAAAGGCACGCAATGCCAGGGCTAGGCCCATTACCGTGGTGGTGGTAAAAGGGCAGAGCTCAATAGAATTCGCTGCTGATCCTCTCCTGGACGGAGACTGGGACATGATCAGAAAGGTCAACTTACAGCATGGGGATGGGCGCCACCGAGTCATGGTACCACACGGTGAAATGCTGATGACACCTTGGCGACGACAGATGTATGCACTCTGATGCGGGGCAAGCAACCCTGTTCCATGCAATGTGACGAGCATATGTAGTGTGACAAGCAGCTGCAGTGGATGTGCACACGCATAGGGCTGAGCAGCATGTCCTGGAGTACGAGTTTCATCCCGTTTTGGCAATGGTATGATGTGGCGTGCTTGCTCTGAATCTTATAACCTCGTGATAGCCTCGATATCCTGCTACTTGAGCGAGGTCATCTTCCATTCATACATCGCCTCGCTCTCCTTATGGACTTAATGACGGGTCTTCAGGCGAAAATCTAGCATGCTTCTGGATCAACACGCCTTCGTCCGAAATATTTTCCCGGGTGCCTGTGCTATGGCATGTATGAACTGTGTATCCTCTCTGCAAGCCCATGGGATGCACACACAGTAAGCCCAAGTGTCGGATCAAGGGCTCACTCTACCAGAGGATGGCACACTCAAGATGTCGATGGCAGCATCGAAAGTCTGGCCAGAAACTGATTAAGAACCATGCACTCATGGATGCGCATGATCCTATCCATATTTTACCCGATGCAGACAAGGCGTCTTCCAATCGCAGTCCCCTTGAAGAGATCATCGGTAGTGGACATTATCGGACCATGACTCGCCATCGAGATCTCACATTCTCAGCCTCAGCACAAAGTCATTTTGCCGTGGTCAATAGGGGCACATCCATGCTCCAGCTCAGCTCAGCGAAGGGGAGGAATACACTGACACAAAACTTCTGGAGATATTCTTACCTAGTATTAAAGCCCGAGTCCCCTGCAAGCTTCACCAATCCATGATATATGGCAATGAGATCTCAAGTGAGTCGATGATGGACCGGGAAAACGACCAAGTCTGAACGCTGTTGGCGTGGAAGGTGTATGACCCTTGAACTTCATGTCAGGAGAGACTCTCTTCTTCTTTCCTTGCTGAGAGTCGAAAGATTGAGCCGCGAACCGTCCATGATTCCAGTCACAAGCCTGCCTCCTTCATATGCAGCACTTCTCCCAAATCTCATGACCTTCTACTTCAAGTTTCGCTTTCGAATTACTGCTGCTCGCTTTGTGAGGGTTCTTTTGTATCCAAATCATCAAGCATACCACTCGTTCCACATTCTATCAATCAGTACGGTCTCGAGAACGCAGTGATGCAGTTGTACAAGCCCGCCCTCCAAGGCCCAATCTTGGCTTGTTCATTTGCAGCTCGCTTTCCAGAGTCTTCCAAATTGTTTGGCCCTCTTTCTAGCCGCATCGCAATTAGTAGCGGTCACGATGTTTCGGATTTCTGGAGGGCGCACACCCTCTTCGCCCATCAATAACGTTGAAATTGCAAAAGGTAATCTTTGCATAAAGATAGTCAAGCGATTGAGTAGCGAAGACTGGGCAGAAGCTGTATTCGAGCGAGATGATAAACTTGGCGTGATGCGGGACGTACCTGCTATCGAAGACAATCATTGAAGCGTCTATCTAGAGGCGATGGCAGGTTGAGAAGAGCGGCAACGACCTCACCGTGAAAGGTGGAGATTTCCGCAAGATTGTAGACTCAGGCAGCATGTTCGGGCAAGTAAGTACCGTTGTGGAACAACATGATCAATCGCATGCGACCATCCCGAGGCCACAATCACTTTCGTCCTGCAGGCCCGTCTTATTCGCCTGTCATGTGGTAACAAGATTGCACTCGGCAAATAATGCAAGAATCAGTATCACGTCTGTGATGGAACTATGAATATTGTATCTATCGAGATCTACAACGATCACAAACCTCTAAGTATGTTGAGTCTAGCACGGCGTTAGAGCTCTGCTAGAGTGGCGAATCTGAACGAGGAGAATGGGATTGAGTGGCTCGATTGACTGGGCAGGACTTATGGTACGGGTAGTGTAGACCAGTGACCTAATGAGGGACCATGTGAAGGAGGGTCAATGTACGCTCGCTTATGGAGTTTATTCGGAGACGTTGCCAAGATCCCATGCCTGCACCACCACCAGCTCCGAGGTAGGTCCGAAGTGTGGAACTAAGGACATGTTGGAGTCCGAGCGTGCGTCAATGTTGTCGGCACTTCCCACACAGCAACCACGATAGATGACTAGCCAAACTCCACGGTCTTCGATTCGCTCAGCTCGATTCGCAGACGAGGGAAGATGTTGCAACGAGGTGTGCACGGGATTCGTAATCCAACGGAGCGGCGGCGTTGTTGGTTCTGACTACCTATGCACAAATGCTATCAAAGACGAGCAAGCCAATTAGCATCTAGCAATGACTTACCAAGTTACGATCAATGGAGACCATGTTCATTTATGGTTAATCGGGGTTCCCGGCTTGGCCAGCTCATCGCGTTCACTTGGTATTGACGAGCCAGCCGCGGGACCAATACCCTTGGTTCCCGATCCGGCAATCTCTACTGCATACTAAGTACCTTACCCAATATGCCCTGGCAAGCTCACTAGCCTCGAAACATCTCAACGAATTCGTAAGATGCGAAGGCAAACCAGTCCCTGAAGTCTGTGCGAATGATGATCTATGCGGCGCGGTTTGCTCATCACTCCGCCATTGTGGTGGGGAAAGGGTTCTCAGAGCTACTTCCCCACAAGGACGCTTAGAAGAGTCGACAGGTTTCCGAAACATCTCTCATGCACACGGCAATCCTTGCTGCCTGCTCAGCCATGTCAGCCTTGTGGATGCCGGCGTATCATCTTGGACGGATGAAACTCGGGGGAGCGCAGGCTTCTAGCGCTCTTGGCTTAGTGGCCAGAGCCAAGCCTCGCTCGGTCCGGGACAGTCAGCTCTCGGCCGAGCCCCATTCACCGAGACATGTGCGAGCTCATTTCTCAATTTCGACCCCTGCACCTCCTTGCATGAGGTGATATTAAAGCACACGAAGCGCCTAGCCCCACCAGAGAAGGAAAGGGGACTAATCTAGTAATGTAATTCTGTGAACACGAGTTCGACTGTCACTCATCATATCACATATCACCATTCACCACCTTCACTCCTCCACGAACAACGCCCTACCGACCTCCCGCTCCGATTCCTTATTCACCTAGCCGCCCCTAAGGCTCAGCCCCACGCACGCACGCATGGGCTGATGAATTAATTATAACATACCGCGCCGCATCCCCTGAAACCCCGCCGCTGCGCTGCGAGTGTCGCTGTTCCGCTTCCTGAAGGATCGGGCTTCCGATTCCGATCAGGCTCCATCATATTGACCTGTTCAGACAAGGCAACCTACAACATTTCCCCAATCCATCAACCCTCTTGCTTTTTACCATTTTGCATTCCACCTTGGTCGCGTTCTGCGTCAATCGCTCAGTTTAGCGCTACCGCTTGGCTGTCCGTAGCTGCAGGACGCCCAGGACGCCTTTCATGGGTCCTCAGCTGCTCCACGGCCGTCTGGTCATTGGCGCTGTCAGCGCAGAGTCGGGCCTTTTGATTCTCAATCGATTTATTCTCTCAGGTAACATCCTCTCCCTTGGTACTCGCACAATACAAAGTTTGCTAACATACGGTCCAAGCCGGCGTTTACAAGTAAGTTCGTTGGCTTCAGAACAGATGGCATGACACGTCAATTAACAGCATCCTTTACAGATTCCAATACCCCGTAGCAACCACCCTAATACAATGTATAATCACCTACTTATTCGTACTGGGAGCAGAGTATCCTTTTCGGATACTGCTTTCGCTTCTAACACCCAACGAGGTCCTGGGACTGCCAGAGGTAGACCAGGAGGCTCTCCTACTCAAAGATGACAGCCTTCGACCCTCTCCCACCAGATTGTTGCGTGGCTTCTCTCCACGGAGGTTCGGCTTTCGAAGGTCTGGCACCGACAAAGGGCTTTGGGAAGTCATATCGAAGTCCCTTCCGCTTGCCATCGTATATGTGCTGAAGGTTGGACTTGGCAATGTCTTCATGGTGTAGGTACTTGTTTTCAAGCCGCAAAAAGGGTACGACTAATAAGAGTCTGGTCTTAGCCACCTGTCACTACCTGCTTACGCATTGACACGAATTGGCAGCATCCCATTGTCATTCGCGGTCAACGCTTCGCTGCACAACGAATCGCTCTCCATTTTTGCATCATTCTCCGCAGTCCTGGCGACTTCGACTTTCTTTCTCATCATACTACCCTTTGCGGACCACGTAGAATTTGGAGACCTGATTCTAGGGGTCTCGTTGTCCGTCGCCGATTGCTTACTCCCAATCATCATTTTAAGGACTTGTCATGAGCGCTGCGAGGGCCTCACATCCCCCGGGGACTTCGAGGACTCCAGCGAAAAGCAGCACATGGTGACTACGAATATAGCTCGACTGAGACAGGGCTCATCCAGCTTCTGGCCAGCACTACGGCACGCATCTTTACTCTCGACGATCTTCCTCGTACCCCTCTTTTTCGTTTCTGGGGAATGGTCCCGTATATGGAACAACTCTTATGTTCTGGACATCCATAGCTTATGGCTGCTGTTGGTATCCAGCGGCTTACTTAATGGCGCCCTCCTCATTGTCACAGCCCTTCTGGTCATGGCAGCCTCGCCAGTGACAGCGAGCCTTATGGCAGCTCCAAGCAATGCAGTACTATTCGCGGTCTTCGCTTCTGGTAATTTGACCATTTACAGCTGGATAGGCTTGACTGGTTGTTGGTTCTTCAGTCTCGTTTTTGTTGCAAGCCAAATGAGAGAAGGCACGAATCCTGAACTGGCGCCAACTCGCAATGCATATTCAATATTACGCACTGTGACCATAATCTTGGTACTTTGTGTGAGTATACCGAGTGTTGGGAGACTGAGCTGGAATCACACGAGATCACCGGCAATGGTTGTACCAGGTTGCGAAGCTGGCGTCACTCTGGTGCCGCAAGCCGCTCCCAGCAGACCGTCCAAAACAAATAGCACGACCCATGACGATTACTTAGGACCTCGGCCCGATGTGGATACGGTTGCTGACATGTCTCTGATATTTGATCGATGCAGCGAAGTCGCCGATGGGCTAGGTGTTGATGATGTGATCAATTGCCTCTCGTTTCTTGCGAACGAGGAAGACCAATATCTGATTCTACCAGAGGCCGGTCAAGGCAAACGAGCCAGCGAGCGGAACCCTCGAGATTCTGCCAACAAAATCGAGGAAAGCCAGAAGGACTTGCCGTCGCAGTACATTGAGCCATCCTCGGCGCAAGCTTCGTCAACAACGACCATAGGCACGTGTGCTGGCCCAGTGATACCTTTCCATGTATATTGGACTGGACCGGCAAGCTGGAGGTTCGAACTCTTCGTCAAAGCCTATCTCTACACCCAAAATCTTCCCTGTTCCCGCCTCTGGCTATGGCTAGACTCAGACGTCGACGCAAACGCAGTGGAGAAAATGCTTTGCGAAGATCCCATCTTCCAACGCTTCCGCCCACTCATCTCCCGTGGCGACATCGTTCTCAAAACCTGGCACTTTCCACACCGCATTCCCCTCCCCAAAGACGCCACCGAAAACATCACCACCACATCCTTCCACCCTCATCTCGCAGGCGACAACCTAGAAATGAAGATCGCCGACAACATAATCCAAGACGGCACCGGCAAATGGCTACTCCTTGACCCGACATCCACCGCCTTCTCCCCAGTCCAAGTCTCCGACGCGGTTCGCTTCATCGTGCTCCACCTTCACGGCGGCGTCTACCTTGACATGGACGTCCTCCTCCTCCGCGACATGCGGCCCCTCCTCCTCCCCAGCCCAACCACAGGCCAAGTGGCATTCGCAGAACAATGGGTCGAGCGCTGCCCCGAATCCGATTACAACACAGCCGTCATCTCCCTCCCGGCCAACTCGTCCCTCTCGACCTACCTCCTCCGCGGCGGCGTGCGCATGGGCATGAATTTCCACCCCAAGGTCATCGGCCGCATGATGTGGCGCGATGGCCGCAGCGACGAATTGAAAATGCTACACAATGCGGTTTTCGACCCGCTGGTTACGAATCTACGACGGAAGGGCACGGACAGCTGTACGGTGCCTTGCCATAAGAACTTCCAGAGCGCCTTTATGCGGAATGTGGATGAGGCTGAGGACGAATGGAAGGCGTACACGGGCGAGCCGGGGATGGTGGTGGAGGGGACGTGGCCGGCTACGAACAGGAGTTTGGAGCATTTTTTCAGGGGGGCTTGGGCTTATCATATTCACAATCAGGTATGTCCTTCCTTCCATACGCTTTGTCTTTTACCGTGGTTAGATATTTTCGGCTAACGGGTGAATAACAAAGTGGTGGAAATACCCCGAACCAACGAGTTGGATGGATGTAATTACCAGGGCCCAGGACGGGTTCTTCGAAGGTCAGAGGACGAATGCTTATGGGGAGTGGTGGGAGGGACCGCCTGTGTTGAAATATGATCGGGAAACTTGGTCCTGAAATATTTATGATATAGCACAGGGAGTGGAGTGTCATAATTTCCTCTTGTGATTCGTTCGATACCCTATATTGTACTCCATACTCGCGAATGAATCTAGGAAATCTCATTCGTTGCTCTCTTCAGTCATATACGCAACGTGGCGATCCTACTAAACTGGACATCTGTGTCTGTATGGACTATCTCCGGCTAGATTAAACTCGGCCTCGGTTGGGGCAGCCCTCGGCGTTGGCGCGTTCAATGGTGTATCAGGTCTTGGCACGTGGTGCCTTCTCACTGGCTACCTCGTAAAAGTACCAAATTTCTAGCTAGCGTTAAGTATTAAAGAGATCAGCCTTTCCTATTACAGAGCTAAGCTCGTAGTTTCCCGCAGCAGCGAATCAAACCCCATCCAACGCCGTCGGGTTAGCACCTCGGAATACGTAGGATTCACAAAGGATTACAAGTGTAACCTCTCCACCTCACCTCCTCACCTCGTGTCAGAACTGACACACATACCTCAAGCCAAAGGCGTTGTCACTTGAAACCTCGGCCGAGGCAGCCGAGCCACCCCCTTGGCATCCCTCCAGATGAGATCTAGCGCATCTACCCATATCCGTCACCTGCATTAGCCCCACGGTTCGTAAGATTCACAAAAGCTTGATCTTCGTTCGCCAATGGATCCGGCTGTATTGATAATACCTATCGTGTAATGGATCCGGCTGTATTGATAATACCTATCGTGTAACGGATCCGGCTGTATTGATAATACCTATCGTGTAACGGACCGCTGCTACAGAAGCTTGTTTCCGATCTATTCCCATTCGAAGGGGTTGCAGGAAGCTTGTATGGCATCGCAAGGCTGGACTCCCCAACTTCTCTTTCTTTATTCCTGGCTCGCCCGAGCCAAAGTCGGGGTCGGGGTCGGGGCCGAACTACACCCTGGATGGGCTGATCGAAGCATGTCATTACTTTCTGCTTCTTCCATACACCCTCGCACCCAATGCTCCAATTGAGCCATTTTCCTTCCTCTACAGGTGCATCAGCAGCCTCCACGGAGACAGGCACTCGACTTAGCCCTCAATGACATAGCGTTAGCATGCCGAGTTGACGTATTCCGTTCACCACCGCACCTCCTTGATCCACATTCCTTGTCTCCGAGACAATCTCTCCCACGCTGCTCGAACAACGAAAGACCACTGCCCTGGGCGGGCTAGAATTGACACCTGACAACGGCTGTGCACGTCTCAAACAAAGCCAACGACACAACAATTCTCACGGCCATTGAAGCCCCCTCACCCTCCTCGGTCTTTTCGCGCAACCTACCACTGTCCCCACCCAACATTGACCCATTCTCGACCTCGTCCACCGCCAAGCCCCAATCCTACACTGTCAAGATGCATCCCCGACACATCAGAGACTACGACCCCTCGGCCATAGCCTCCAAAGCGGCAACGATGACAGGCCTGCCCAACCTCGTCAGGCCGCCAATGCGAGGCGACCACCACATCCAATCCATCCCCCTCTCCGAGCTCTCCGACTTGTCCCCCTTCTGCATGTTGATACTGTCAATTGTGCTCGTGATCCTCTTCCTCATCAAACAATTCGTCTTTGAAATGTTCCTCATGCGCCGCCTCTACAAATCCAGATACACCCGCCTCAACGAAACCGAGCGGCGCGGCTTCATCAACCACCACATCGCCGGCTTGACAAAAGCTCTGATCCTGGTCGTGGCCGTCTACCCCTTCATCGACGTGGCCTTCCGCACCGCGACGCTGGGGACGCCGTACGCGAGAGGCAGCGTGGTGACACTGGGCGATATCCTGGTCGTGTCCGCGCAGATACTGGTGGGGATGTATATTTTCGAGTTGATATACCGGGTCAAGATCAGTCCGATAAGCACGATGCATCATATTGGGACGATCCTAGTGGCGCAGAGTGCGATCGCCATCAGTTTGAACCTGGATCACGAGCCGGATGCGACGGTGGAGTTTATTTTGTGTACCGTCTGGGGTGAGTAATCTTCGTCCTGCTAAAAGGGGCTCGAGGGATGGCTATTGACGTTGGGTGTCCATAGGTGCTTTCGATATCGTTTGCGAACTCCTTCCTCATATCGCCATAGTTCTTTACAGGATCTACCCCACCCGCCATCTCTTCCTATCGAGACTCTTCCTCTTCGCCTGCATATCCACAGCCTTCGGCACCCTCTGCGAAACCATCGTCATCTTTTACCTCTTCGGCAGCCTGTGGAGCCAATGGCAGCTGGCGTTTAAGATCGTGACGCCTGTGCTGCATTGCGCGTTCTCGGCCACACAATTACACGGGAGCCGGATATTCTTCTTCATGTGGAAGAAGCAGAAGAAGTTGATGGCGGAGCTGGACAAGGAAGCTGTTGAGGGGGAAGGGAAGGATGTGGAGGAGGGTGAGGTGAGGCAGGGGCAGCTGGTGGATGGCGTCTTGGCAGGATTACCTGAAGAGGAAAAGGAGACGGTTGCCGCCAAGGAGGTGCAGGCGGGAGGTGTTGTATGACCATGGAAAATTAAGAATTGTCCGACTATGATCTGTGGTGCGTCAACGTGGAGAGGATTTCTGCTTCAGCTTGAACTTGGTCCGATATGTGAAAATTATGTATATTATCGCAGGACAGGACAAGGTGCATCGGGACAGGAGGTGGGCATGGCATTGCAAGGCGTCTGCATAGCGTGCGTTTGAGAAAGGAATAATAAACTCATGTCAAAAGTATAATAACATACCTACTGATCATGAAACATTGACCTCACTGCCATTCAAAAAATCAACAACGATATAACAAGAACCTTTCGATCAAACATCAAGCCCATGCTGCAAGGACAACAGTGAGATTACTTAAATTACCATCAAAATGTGTGCAAACAACTAGAGAACTACTGATCGAGCCGATGTAAAAGCGAACTCAAGAAAGGTTACCGTCTAGCTATCATCAGCAAGCACCCAAGCCAAGTACTCCGCGAACGAAGTCCAGGGCAAGGTCGAGATATATCAGGCCGGTCCTGACACCCATCTCTGGTTATATTTACCCGAGGTCGAAACACAATTAATTACCAGAGAAAGTTAGGCCTTTGATGAACTCGTAAGGTAGATCGCCAGCCGGTTCAATGATTATTTTGAAATACAGCCTAGAATTAATATCTGATAGCTGTGACTGAAGCTCAGCAGAGAACGAGGGAAGCTCACCAGAGGACGAGGAGTTGAAAGGCACCGAGGCACCCACGCATCCCATTACTATGTGGCGTGCATGGTACTCCGTAGAGATACGGCAAATTGAGCGGAAGCATTCCGCGGTCAAGTCCGGTTTTCGGCGCCCGTATCCCCTCCCTCCTTTGCCCGATCTTTCTTCTTTCCTCCACATCTCACCTCCACTTTCTTAACTACTCATACGACTTGTTGGAGCGACGATAACCTTCAGGCTCCTCTGAGTGAGGACATCGGACCATGTTCGATGCTATGAGATCCTCACATGCCCACATGGACATTGGACGATGGACATTGCGCAGGGTCAGCGATGTGAAACACCACCCAATTCCACGCCTCAACACGACAATGTGGGCGCTTGATCCGTGCACTTTGATTGTGAATATGATCAAGAGAGCGACTTCTCCTATCTCTGACACTTACGCTCCACCTCAATCATTCGTTGAGCCTTCTTTCTTTTCATCACGCTCTTTACAGTCTCGCTTTTCACCCAAGAAGGTCTGGCTACCTTCCACTCTCCTTTCTTCACTCCTGTGTGACCACCTTCATTTCATACCCTACATTCTCGCGCAGACTCCGAGATGCAGAGCCTCTCCGCAAATGTGTGCTTGGTGCTGTGCGCCATTGCGCCTTTTGTAGAGGCTGTGCATCATCATCATTCCCACCGCAGGCCCAGTGGATATGATTCACTTACCAATTCAGGTAGCGCTTCCTCGCCTGGCTCTGACGCAGCGCCCTTCCCCAGTGGTACCCCATCAAACGCTCCATTTCCTTTGGGCAACAGTACCGTTGGTGGACCCACGGGTACTGGCACCGGGTCGATTAGCACCACTATCACGATCTCCATCCAGTCGACAATATACCTAACCGCGCCTGAAGGTGGGCCATCTTCGACTCCAGCTGGTGGGGCGGGTGGTTCAGGAGAAGAAGCTCCACCAGCCTCGGGTGCTCCACTATCTGCTTCATCTAGCAATTCAGGCATACCAGTCGAAGGAGCATCCTCATGTGCTTCACCAGTGACCGTGACAATCACCACAGACACCACCGTTACACTGACCCAGCTATCTAGGCCAAGCGAATCTCCTATTAGATCTCAAGCCCAGGTTGAATCACCATCAGCAGCGACTAGCCAACCTCCTATCCAATCCCCGGCTTCTGCCCGTGTTATACCACAATCTTCAGCTCCGATCGCCGCTGCAAGCAACAGTGTTGAAAATGGATCGAGCAGCGTCGCAGTGGTGGCATACCAGGCACCCAGTAGCACCCCAAAAACGGTGGCTGGGGAGACAGGCGGACAAGTCGGGTACTCTACACCAGCTCAAGTCGCGTCCTCTCCTCCAGCTTCAAGTACTCCTGCGTCCGTTCCGATAGCTCCAGCCACGTCGGCAGTGCCCGTCTCTTCCAGCGCTGCAGCCAGCACCGCCTTGAGAAGTCTTTCGAGCGCTCCCGTCAGTAGTAACACCTTGACCCCCAACGGTATCAAAGCTGGCGTTGCTGGATACAGATCTATCACTGGAAAGTCATCGTGGAGTCAATTCACTCCGCATATTGGATGGTACTCGGACTACTGGCCAAACACGCCTGATTCCGGCTCGGTCACCGGAGTGCCAATGGTAAGTCCTCATTCTGCTACATTCTACGCCAGGGCGTAGCCCTCTCACATGACATCCATTCCAGATCTTGTGACACAATCGCTAACTTCTCTTCCCCCACAGCTTTGGGGCGACGGTCATCAAGGCGGCGATGACGCCTCTCGCCTCGCAGCATTCAAAGCTCTGACAACGACCCCAAAATACATGATGGGTTTCTACGAACCGGACTGGACTCCTCCTGACTCCTCCAAAATCACTTCCACCTCTGCCGCCAGCGCCTGGTCCTCCCTCATTGCTCCCCTCGGCACAAAAGGCACCCTTCTCGGCTCGCCCAGTCTCGCGACCCAAAAAGACGAAAGCTGGCTCACACCCTTTGAACATGCATCGGAGCACCCAATGTGGGACTACACATGTATACACACGAACAAGCCCAATGTGACGGGCGTGAAAGAGGATGTTGAATACTACTTGGGAAAATACAAGAAGCCAATTTGGGTGAGCGAGTTTGCGTGTGTGGACGATCAGACATGGACGCCGTGCACGGATGCGAATCAGATTAAAATGTTTATACAAGAGGTGGTGGCATTTTTGCAGGGGCATGAGAGTGTGGTGGCATATGGATTCAGCAATGGTAACGGCTTGGGGACCGCCTGGCCAATGATCGACAGCTCTACCGGAGCTATTACGGCCAGTGGGCAGGTCTACCTGGATACGATCAGCGCTCTGTAAGACACGTTGGAAAAATGAAGAGGTGGACCATAGCTTTGTGTGCGGAGATGCCAAGACGATCTCGTTCAATGTACATATATTGTCAGTGCTCGATACATCCGTTCGACAGAGCACAAGGCAGGTTTGTGTACATTCCGGGCATGGTTATCTGACTGTCTCTGTTCAGGAGCCATTGTTGATTCTCGTGCACGAATTATCTGTCACCTAATTTTTGACATACCTCGCTCTTTGCTTGGAGTTAAAGCACTCATCTTCAGAAGCATCCCAGCATAAGTCAAGCTTGAATTCTGCGACCAAGATCCAGGCGTAATCATCATCGGTCCTTTGCCGTTTTCGGAAAGCCCTATGCGCAATAACAGGCCGCTCTCGAATGAATGCCGTTCCAAACACACCACTTTTGACCACTCGAGTCAGCGTCCTTCTCTACAGGCCACCTCTCTGACTTGTCAATCTCGTGGAAGGGCCCAGCCCAATCCAACAGGAACATGGTGGCGTCGAAATCACCACCGCCCCGAAGCTACCCGGGAGGATGCCCTGAAACAGCGCACCCCGCTTGGCCTGGAGCGTTCTTTGGAACCAGCCCTAAGCTGAAAGATGGACATCGAGCTGATGTGCACCCACGACTCTTCTCTTTTCACAACGATCTTCCGGAGGCTTGGAGATTTGGAGATACTATTTGAGATACATCATACCGAGTAGCGAAGGGCCAGATCGATGCAATAGTGGGCGGGCTGATCAGCCAAATACAGGACCATCACATAGCCTCAATCCTTGCGACTACCAAAGACAGCAAACAATGTTTCATTCACGCCATCCCACGTGTTCCCACACCGTATACCCATTTCCTGCACCTTAGGTCTCCTGAAACAGATCTGTCCACCACTATCATCCAATCGCAAAACGTCCAATACGCAAAAGGGCCGATCAAGGCAGGGTCCATCGCGAAGGATTTCAAGCACACACCACAATGCTCGGCTATGGTCGATCCCGCCTGTGATTGGCTAGCCAGCCGCTTCTATGTTCGAACCTGTGGAGATATGGTAACGTTGCTGGAATCATGGCTGTGTCGGCGTATCGCTGTTTGTGTTCCCCACGGCGGCAAGGCTGGGGTGTGGCGGCGTTTGCTGCAATTAAATCCCATGCATGTGTGCGCCCAGGTCGAATGTTGCATGCCGGCTCACATATAGATGGAGGTTTCTCCCACCCCAGGTTCAGCGCTGCCAATACAATTACCAGGACTGGTCTTGCACTTTGCTTGCTGCTGAAGCCACATCAACCCACCTTGAACTTCACCCTGCTGATGCAAGATGGCCGATCTTGACTCTCCAGACAACTATCATGATCGCTGGATGGACGATGAATTCATCGAAGCATTCGAAGACTTCCAATCCCTGCAAACACTGACCGCCTCTTTGATCTTCCGCATTTTAAACACACGCTATGAGCTCGAAGAACGCTTTCAAGCCGAAGAGGATCTGCCAACAATGGACGCGTTTCGCTTGCGGCATGCAGATGAGTACGCCGTTTCCCTATCTCTATCATTACTACAGACGTGTATTATATACTCACAAGAGAGATGTCCACAGGGTCCTGATCGCCCTCCAGAAAATAAAAGACGACACCGACACGCTCATCATCGACTTCAACCGACCCACCAAAACGTTCTTTGAAGCCAATCTCGACCAATCCCGTCTTATCGCCCGACTCTCCGTGCTGCTGGCCTCTATCCAACCATTCCTACCTGCCGCGTTGTCCGAGGACCACCCAGCATGGGCCGGCTATCTCCACGACAGACTGAAAGTCGGCAAAAGCGATCTGATCAGAGCCAGCAGGGAAGACAGTGTCAAGAGTCAAGACGAGGTTGAATCTCATACGAGGGAGCGCCATAGGGTAAGGGTAGGTGGAGTTGCGTTACGTGGAGAGCATGATGGCGCCGTAGGCGCTGCGTGCTTTGATAGGGAACCGAGATCCCGGTCGGTGTTGCCATCGAATCACTCGTTTGTGGAGAGGGAGCTTCGATGGGCGGCGCCGATGAGTCTGTGACTTCCTCGCCACTGACTTGACTCCGGGCGGGAAGCTGCTCAGCTGTGTCGTCTCGTATCGTCGAACAACTATTGTTTCCCATGGACCGCACTGTCTTCACACGGTGCCATGGATTACGAAGGAGCTGATGTGGCAGCTGTGGAGCGCATCATCCGACCATATCACGATGAGACTCAGGAATGAATGAAGATCAATGTATCTTGGGGGATCGTCCCGCCATATCACGATGAAACTCAAGAATGAACGAAGATCAATGCACGTCGGGAGAGCTCTAACCATTTACGATGGTTGCTGTACGAAACATACACTACGAGTCTTTATCACTCAACCACCGCTAGCCCCGTCCAGAACCTATCACCCTTGTTTTCACGACAAAGATGCCGGAACCGAAAACACCCCACTCAAGGTGGTCCATCCGACAAGCATTCATCCAGCCATCAACACCGTCTTCATTCTTACCGGCTACCACAAAAAATTCTCAAGCGCACGATCCAGCGCGACCGACATCCCGGGTACGAAAACGCCGAGATCAAGCCGCTCGCAGGTATCAAGTTCGCGGCTCAGCCTGATCTTGGAGATTATATCAAGGGCGTTGAGGCCGTATGCAATCGAGATTTGGGCACCAAACGCAATGCACTTATCCTCCGCGAGGCCGTAGGCTGAGAGAGTCAAGTTGACAGCATGGCTGGTCAGGTTGTGTCGCGCGTGCAGAGTGGGTTGTGGGGTGTGGGGACAGTGAGGACTGGGCTAGCATGGGGGATGGGGGGTGACGACTCTGAGCGTGCTCTTACAGATGGAAGAGTCTCCTGCTTTTGTTTACGTGGAAGTGATATGATATGATATGA
>JAABUW010003509.1_pt1 | contig 22307 bp, 25 predicted proteins | sample 5560081 | NCBI WGS metagenome assembly JAABUW01 (sample SAMN10711882, study PRJNA513363) | rock metagenome | isolation source: Antarctica rocks | place: Antarctica: Victoria Land, Knobhead sud
ATGCATGGCCATGGTGTTTAATCGCAACGCACAGCACCTTGAAGGCGTGCATCCGGATCGCTGTACTCTTGACGCGCTGCTCGCTCTCCAGTATCATGTATGTAGGGCGTGTGAACATGACAATGAAAGTATCCCGTTCGCTTGTCGTCACGAAAATCTTTGCCAGCTTCAGCTTCATTACCTTGGCCATGGCGTCCAATGCAGTCTGCAGTTGCGTCGAGGGATCCCAGCTGCCATCCTTCTGCGCCGCCGCTTTGCCCTTTGCTCCTTTTGCACCCTTGCCTCGTGCTGCCGGAGCAGATGTCGACTTCTCGGCGCTCTTCGTCTCCACCGCAGCTATGCACCACTGCAGCAGGAACGCGAACGTCTCCAGTATCTGCTTGTGCTGTGCCGTTTCCGTCTCGCCCTCTTGCTCTTCATGGTGCACGATCTCGGCTTCGGCACCGAGACCACTGATCACGAGGTCAAAGACTTTGCCTAAGGACGTCGCGGGGAGGAAGGAGGCTTGTCTAGAACGCGCGAGTAGTTGATTGTCAGATCTGGGGTACTGTATGTTTTGTTGTTGCTGCAACGGGACTGTGGGGGCGCACTTGAGGAGGAAAAGCAGACTCTCCAAATTGCTCGCCTGCGTGATGGACTCTGGACTCTCACCGATCGCATCTGATATCGAGTTGACCACGCTGTTGATGAGGCCTGGTGTGAAGGCATCCGGATCGTTCTCGCAGTCGATGAGTGCTGCGTCCGCTTCTGGTGTGAGGATCGATTGCGGGTCGTCGAGGTAGGTCTGCAGTGCTGCATTTACATCGAAGTCCGCCATGCTGTCGAACGTAATGCGCCGGAAAGCGCAGATATATTCTGCGAAGTACAGATGGAGGTTGTTTGTCGCTCTTGCCCAGTGTTGACTATTTCCGCCCAGTCGGGTTAGCGGTGTTTACTTCGCGTCCGCCCGCGCGCTTGCCTTGACATGTGCGTCTGCAAGGTACCCGCTGCTTGCAGACATCCACAATTGCTCAGGGTTCTCTCATACACCTCTGTGTGAGCTGTGAGGATGGCGGCAGTGATGCGGAGATCGAGAGATGTCGAGGCGGAGAACGTCCCACCACACGGCGACAGCACTGAAGGCGAGACAGAAGAAATGGACGAAAGTAAAGACCCAATGGAGGAGAGTGGCGGTACCGTATCGGACGAAGAAGAAGACATTGACCACGACGTACTCGACGACATGGAGCGATTCGAACAAAGCTTCAAGAACATCACCCAACGTTACCGACTCATCAACCGCATTGGCGAAGGCACTTTCTCCACTGTATATAAAGCAGAGGACCTCTTATACGACCACTACGACAACAGCTGGGACCTGGACGACGACAAGGAGAACATCAATGGCAACTCCTCAAACCACAAGCAGCCCCCTCGTCAGCCAAAACCGAAGTATGTCGCCATCAAGAAGATCTATGTCACTTCCTCGCCACTGCGTATCCTCAACGAACTCGAGTTGCTCAAAGACCTTCGAGAAGCACCAAATGTCTGCCCTCTGATCACGGCCTTCCGTCACCAGGATCAAGTCATCGCCATCCTCCCGTACTTCCAGCACAAGGACTTCCGGGAGTACTACCGCGATTTCACAATCTCAGAGATGAAGGTTTACTTCCAGAGCCTCTTCCTCGCACTCAGGTCTGTCCACGACTGCGACATCGTTCATCGAGACATCAAGCCCACGAACTTCCTGTACTCGCCCACACAACAACGAGGTGTGCTCGTCGACTTCGGCCTGGCAGAGCGAGAAGGCACAGATTACCACCACTGTGCCTGCTGCATGGAACCTCCCGACAGGAATCGCAAGATCCAGTCATCAGTCTACGCCTCTAGCCTGGCAGCCGCACGAGCAGCCGGCCAGCCAATGCCACCACCCAGCTACCCGAACAACGACCAGCGTTCTTCCCGCCGTGCGAACAGAGCTGGCACACGTGGCTTCCGAGCTCCAGAAGTTCTGCTCAAGTGCACGGCGCAGACAACGCGGATCGATGTGTGGTCCTGCGGCATCATCCTGCTCACGTTCCTCAGCAGGCGCTTTCCCTTCTTCCACTCGGCGGACGACATAGACGCTTTCATCGAGCTCTGCTGCATCTTCGGCAAGAAGAGGATGAAGGATGCTGCGTTACTGCATGGGCAAGTCATGCAGACGAATTTACCGACAATCAGCGAGAACGGGCACGGGTGGGAGAAGATCTTGCTGTGGTGCACTAACCGCAACAAGAAAGATGGGAGCGGCGATGGAAGACTTAACGCTGAGGAGAGGGAGGCGGTGGACTTCATGAACCGCTGTCTTGAGCTCGATCCGGCTAAGAGGATGGATGCTTCGCAGGCGCTGGAGCATCCATTCTTGGCTGGTGTGGGCACGGAGAGCATGCGGATGTGAGGATGAGCTGATGGTATGGTGTATGCCACCAAACAACATCTGGACGGGCGTCTACTGGCTTCGTGAAGCATTTCAGGCGCGGCATCGGCATTTGTTGGCGCATGGATTGCTTGATCATGAGACGAGATACCCTTAGATGCGTATGTGTTTACTACTGCTTGCTTTGAGAAGATGCACATTGTGGTTGAAGGCTTAGGTAAGCAGTTTCGATTTTCCTCACGTCGGTCAACCTCAACACAACAACGATTCTCGACATCGAACGAGTATCTGCACCGCGAAACTCTGGGAGAAAGAATCTCATTTACAGCATGACATCCAACAGACACCGTCAATTTTCTCAATCATGGCAGTTATACCTTCCCTAACTCGACTTACGCTTGATCTACCACCGAGCTGTATCGCATTTTGTCCGGAACAACCGCAGTATTTCGTCGTCGGCACGTACTTCTTACATCCCGTCCACAACGATCCAGCGGGCGAGGTCAACGATGGCGAGCGGCCTGACAGCAATGACGACAATTTTTCTGTCCAGCCCGCCGCTCAGGAGGAGCAGAAACGCAGTGGAAGTCTGATCCTGTTCAGGCTCGGGGATGATGGCGTGACGATGTAGGTACGAAGGCCACAGAACTAGAAGTAGCAAAGAGAATTACTAACACCCTCTCAGTACTGAACTCACTACGCACGACCTCCCTTGCGCAGTCTTGGATATCCAATGGAGCCCTCACGCTTCACCGCACGGCTCGCTGCTCGCAGTCGCATGCTCCACTGGTCTCATCGCATTTTTCCGACTGCAGATCTCGCAACATGGAATTCCGGAGCTCATTGCGCAACGCGACATACCAGTCGCAGAACCTACCACTTTGGTCCTCCACCTCGCATGGCATCCCAACGACCCACGTATCATCGGCTACACCCTCTCCGACGGCAGTGTCGGGTTGTGGGAATGCGCAGATCTAAACCTCTGGACCGACCATAACATCAAAACCGGACTCAAAGAAATCCCAGTCCACCGTCACGACCTCGAAGCCTGGTTCATCGCTTTCAGCCTTCCGGATTGTTCTGCTGTTCTGTCTGGCGGTGATGATGCTGTGCTCAAGTCTTCATCGCCTGGTGCAGATGCAGGAGAGTATGGCCCCTTGTGGCAGGACAGGAAGATCCATCAAGCCGGCGTCACAGCCATCTTACCTTTGACGGCCGTGTTGACGGTCACGGGAAGCTACGACGACCACATCCGGCTGCTCGCTGCGCCAGCGAGTGGACTCGGTCGACGAAAAGTCCTCGCTGAGCTCGATCTCGGAGGCGGAGTCTGGAGGTTGAAAGTGCTTACATCGCACGCACTACCCGATCGGGAAAGTACCGGTAACGGTGATGGAATCAGGTGCGTAAATATCTGCATTTCTAGGGGAGGATTCCAAACGGCTGCGCAGTATTTTCGTATCCTGCTCATACATGACGCAAGCTGACCGACCCTCTCTGACTCAGCCCCATCACCATCCTCGCCAGCTGCATGCACGCCGGCACCCGCGTGGTGCGGCTGTCCAGAATTCCGACCCCAAATCCTAAGACCTCGAGCTCGGATTCCGCGGAGTGGCAGTTCGAGGTGCTGGCGCGCTTCGAGGAGCACGAGAGTATGAACTACGGGAGCGATGTTCAGCCTGTGGTGCACGAGAACGGCGTGAAAGCGAATCCGAGGACGAAGACGAGGACGGTAATCAGCACGAGCTTCTACGATAAGTTGATGTGTTTGTGGCGGGTGGAGCTGGACAACTGAGCAATTACAGGCAGACAAAACGGGAACTTCGATGATTTCGAATAGATTGCAGTATGAGGATTCTCTGTATCCCACTCTCTTCGTGCGCAACTGTATATACATCGCCGACCGACCAACTCGGGTCGCTCGCACCTCGTCCCACGCACCCATCCGCGTGCGTCCTGCCGCAACTAACCAAAAAAGATTATAACACCAATTCGTCCGTAGATCTCTGGTTCCGCCAGAAAAGAGCCTGTGGTATATCCGCCCCGTGAAGATGAGTTCCTTCCTTCCCTAATTGAACTCCTGTTCGCTGTGGTCGCTTTCGAATGCAGAAAATGATTCTTTCTTGCTGATGGCTGAAATGACTGCTCGTGGACCCTGCGCATTGGGTCTTGGGTCTTCTGTCCTGGATGCTCTGATCCTTCTGTGTGGTGATCGTAGCGTGTGGTAGGTCTCTCTGCGTGGCGGTGATTCGGGACTGCTGGCCCTCGTTCTGTGTGCTGTGTAGCTCATGCGGTTCTCGCCTTTGTGAGGGCCATCTCAAGGTTGTGTGGTTGTAGATTTTCGTATATTGGTGTTTCTAAGGTTCTCCCGGGCCGCTTATCTTGATCTGAGGTGTCGGTGGCGGCGGATCGGCGTCCATGTTATTTCGTGCTCGTCTCCATTTGAGCACTGGAACTCGTTTGTCGCCCTGGAACAATTCGTTAGCATTTCGTACGATCAAAGAGACTCGAACAAACACGCATACCTTGATCTCGCTGGGCTCCTCACTCCCCAACACAAGCACCTGCCCATCCTCTTCAAACCGGTGCGTCCGTATCTGGATATCTCCTACCCAACCGGGCAAGTTGCAGACCTGGAATGTATGCCTCAGCACCTCTTCCCTCCCCAGTCCGTCGTTGCTGATGTAGTATGGGCCTGAGTACGCGAAGAATCGCTTCCCTGCCTCCGCCCATTGGGCCTCTTCTCCGGTCCCGCGCTGGAATGCCTGTTGCCCAGGGATGAAGAATTGTGCGCTCATGTAGCCATCAGGAGTGTACATGATGAAGCCAGTCACGTTCTTTGTCATGGGAAATGTAGGCCGTTGTATCGTTGATGTTGGTGTTGGGTATGCGATATACGATTCCAGTCGCCATGTGCCGATGAGCTTCTGCCGTAAGGGTATTTCTGGAGGTGGTGTCATACACTGCTCGAGTGTGTACATGCCGCCATTCAGATCATTCAGATCGTCGTAGTTCGTGCCTTCCTGCTCGTAGAGAGGCTTGGCGGTGTGTGTGTAGTGGTTGGTAATGTCGGTCGTCGCCACACGGACTGGCGATTTGGGTATGCTGTCAATACTCCTTCGAGGCTTGATTTTGGGGCTCCCAAAGCCCTGTAGACTCGGCTTCCGCGTGATCTCGGGAGAAGGCATTGGAGGTGATTGTGGACGGGATTTTATGGGTGAGCTGATTGGCGAGGTGATGACCTCTGACCGTGGGACGACTTCTCGAGGCCGTGAGCGTGACCGTGAGCGTGATTTGCGGTATGGGAGGACTTTGGGGACCTGCAGGAACTGCGGACTGGTGCTGGCCATGGCTTAGGAGGTCGCGGTGGCGATGGCGGAAGGCAGAAGGGCGGAGAGGAGGCGAAAGGGAGAAAGCATGTTCAGGCCAGGTGCGGTGTATCAACGATAATATGAGATTACTACACACGGAAGACGAGTGGGAGCTCAGTGCATACAACGGGCGGGTCTGGTCTGCGAGCTGAGACTCCTCCGCACAAGCACAAGCAGAGCATGGACCGCTCCGCTCAAGATGTGGTGAGGTCCACGAGATGCGTGCACGGCCACTACCACTCCTACTTTCACCACAGCCTGCCCCACCGAGAGCCGCAGTCGCTGATCGCTGGTCGACCTTCATGCACCTTCGGACTTTGCCTCGCCAGCCCGTCCTTGTCGTATGTCACCAACTATCGAATTCCTGCATGTTCGTGCAGTCATCCTCCGTCTGCACTCCGCTTTCTCGTCGATTATCCTTCAACCCGGCGCTGCACGTGCGGCGGCGAGGCAGACGTCCTCCGGTACAAAGCCGTCATAGCGCAAGGTCGACTCGCCCGAATTAGATATTTCGAAGAGCTTAGCACCCGAATGCGTGCTTAGCGCTATTGAACCCATGGCGCCAAGCGAAAGCCTCGTCGAAATCTGGGCGTGATGAAAGCCTTATTATTACCATGCAGCGTGCCTATCGCCAGGCGGTGAGGAAGAAAAGCAATTGCAGGACACGAGATATGGGGACGTTGATGTAGGTTACCGAACCGAAGCTGCAAGATTCCGTCGTGGCATCGTCGGGAGTGCGATGAACACTCCAAGGAATTGCGATCTCCGTCTCCCTTATGGAATAGGCGACGATATGCAAGAGCACCGCTCGTACCAGTAACGCGAGCGCCAATCCCATCTGTGCTTGGTTTCATCTTGATTCTTCTTCGTCGTGCTCTGCGACGCCTGCAAAATGGTGTTGGCATTTGTTATCGCCTTGCTCGCTCCGCAACAGCATGTCCGGTCGAGCACGGCACCCGGCAGAGGCTGCATATATGGCGCTCCTACGTGCAGAACATTACTTCCAGAAGCGTGCGGAGTGCCTCGTTTTCGTACACCAGTATCCTACCGATCCGGCAAGCGACTGCGCCAATCGCAAGGCCATGGAGCTGACCTCAGCGGTTGCGTTTACGGTGTGCGTTGGCTCGTTATCGTTGGTTAAAGTGATGACCGGATGTGTTGCATGTGGAGAAGGAAGGTGCGATTACTACTTCGATATCGTACAGCACTTGCCAGTCTTGCCTGCTGCAGACATCCCGGATATCGAAAGCTAAACTTGACCTCATCCCGTAGCTTTTCGCCCACGGTCTCGAACCACGCTGTCGCGAGGCTTGCAGTAACTGCTTATCGCGCCCTCAGCTCCGTACTTTGAGCGGCAACTGAGCTGGCGTAAGGCTCGCAACGCTGCCGATGACAACGCGAGTCTGTATGGAGAGATTCCACACTCACGGACACTCAGTTGCGTTCGCAAGCTTCCGCGGCAGCAACTGGAATCACAAACTTAGGATCCATATCGAAGAGGTATACATGACTCGCAGGCATGCCGATCTCGTACCGTGTAACTCAACCGTTCTAACCTTTCGTTCCACGCGACAAAACGTTCTCCGCAAACCCACTTCTTCTATATATTCGCGACGCCTTCGAAACTTGTTTACAGAAATCAGGCGTGCTGGAGCACAGACATCTAGGGGCACCGCACCGCCTTTTGCGCCATACAGAATGGTTGAGACGTCTGTGCCTAGACCGTGGCGTTCTACCTTATCCTCTATGCGTCTTGGCCTGCTATCGAGGAAGTCGAGGCATTCGAAGTGAGGCTTTGTATACCTCGTAGCACCTGGCTTATAAGCCAAAACCGAACAAGCCAGCTCTGCTTATCGACACGGACCCTCTTACGTTTAGATAAGCTTGTATACCTCGTCGAGCAGAATCTGGCTTCTTTACTAGTAGGACTCGATAAGTAGTAAAAAGTTGCTTATCGTTAAACTGCCTATTCTAGAAGGTCTCAGTTAGAAAAGCTATAAGCCAGCTTTTGCTGAGGACAGCCAGCTTGTTGCTTCAACTGCCGTATGCAGTAACAAGCCAAGTCAATAAGCTGGGAGGTATACAAAGCCTGACCTCCTTCGGAATCATTGTGCTGAAGATCCCAGTATGTTGCCGGCCACACCAGCCTTGATGTTAGGGCAAATCTCTCTAGTGTTGAGGTTTCTTCATCAAGCACTTGTGGAATCAGAGATATGGACATTGTTGAGTGGGTACGCCGTAGCCAACGTAGGTATTGCAGTATGCAAGGTCCACTCCACGTGGAGCAATAGTCCTATATACGCTTCGATAGAACTCGTTAAGCCTGCAACGGCTCCGGAGCAGCACGTTTACAACGACAAACCTTCGCTTGTGTTCCGCTGAGATCCGTCAACATCGGGCGGCAGTGTACCACGACCGTCTGACAACCCACCGAGTCGGTGCCTCTACCACCCCTCTACTTCTTGGCTCCTCCACCACCCTTCGCCGCCTCCTCCAGCGCCTTCATCTTCTCCCTCTGACTCCTGCTGCCACCCAACTTCGGCCCCGTCGGCGCCTTCGCATCCTTTGCTACACCTTTCGGTGCTAGACGCGGCCGACGAACTTCGAACTCAAGTAAGAGCTGAGCCTTGAACGCCTCGGCTGTAGCGGCATCATTGTCCACATCGTTTCCGCCGGAAGTCGAGACAGGCTGGGTGTACAGTGGAACTGAAGACTCCTGCATAATTTGATCGATCATAGAGTCCCGCGCGACATCTGCTTGATCCCGTGCCGGCTTAGGTCGTCGTTTGGTCGGGCGCTGATATGTCTTGGTACTCCGAGCTGGTGCATTCTCGATCGTCCACTCTCCTGTGGAACGACTCGCGTTCGTGGCGGGGACGGTTGTTCCGTTGGCATCGTTGTTGGCGAGCATCGCACTGTCCGTGGCATCTCCGCTCACAGGCGGAGTCGGCGAGCGTGCTTCAGCCAGCTTGGAATCTATATATGCCATCCTACGCTGTTAGTGCCGTCCCTGCTCCTTTCGTATTCTTCCATCGTGGGGTAACGTACATATGCTTGTCCTCCGTCACCGCAACCCTGCCAGTCGGCTTCACGAACCTCTCACTGCCTGGCGCTTCCTGCCCATCGTTCATGCTTGCCAGCACCATCGCCATCTCCTCACTTCTGTCCTCGCGTGCATCTTTCCGGCCCTCGGTGCTCGTGAAGCCGATCCCATGGCTCCTGTTCGTAGCCTTTCGTTTTACTCGAAGAGCTCCGGTAGAGCCATCTTCCGTGGACTCTGCGTGATTACTGATCCTGACACCATCGTTGTTCAGGTCTGGAACACCATCGGCCTCTTCCTCTGCTTCTGCTCTCTTGCGGAAGACCTTGCGGCGCTTGTTCGCGCGAAATAGAGGCTCGTTCGGAGTTCCGTCGTCCATGTCGTGTCCGGAGTACTCATCGACTGATCCAAGGCGAATGTTGCATAATCGTTGTTGGTGAACGAAGATGAGTTATGCAAGTAAGGTGCTGACTATCGAGACAAGCCGCACGGGCCAGACGTTCATCTCAACTTCACTTGTGATCACTCCCTCTTCTTCCACTTCCTGCTCTACAACACGAATATTGTCTCTTGTGTACTTGTTCCTCTTGCCCGTCGATTTGGTCACATAACACAAACCGTCGCACTTCCGGAAACACACGATCCGAGCATGGAAGAACGGACTTCAGGACCTTTTGTCAATTACTAATCATCGCAAACACGCCTCCTCTGACCATGGAGTCTCGCCACCGTAAGCTCTCGTGGTATGTAAGTGCGCCGGCGATAATTCCATACAAGATCGTACAGTATCTATAGCTTCCCATCTCTTTCCTTCTGCAAAACTCCGTTTTCTAGGACTCCATACCCAATCGTGGCTTTCCGCACATCGCTTCGCAGGATGACGAAGTACCAGATCGACGTCGTGTCAGACACGGTATGCCCATGGTGTTATGTCGGCAAGAACAGACTGGATGCAGCCATCGAACAGCACAAAGCTACGAACCCGGACGACACCTTCGAAACGACCTGGTACCCATTCTACCTCAACCCCGATGCCCCAAAATCGGTTGATAAGAACTCATACTATCAAGCCAAGTTTGGAGCACAAAGGACTCAGTATGGCATTCCATCTATTGAGACACAGTGCTACTGGACCCGAAGACGATACTGACAGATATCCAGAATGATGCAAGGCCACCTCGCCCGCCTGGGCTCCCAAGTCGGCATCAACTTCGCCTTCGGCGGCAAGACTGGCAACACCCGCGACAGCCACCGTCTTATCCAGCTCGCGAAGACGAAGGGCGAGGGTATGCAGACTAAAGTCGTCGAGCAACTGTTCAACGCCTACTTCGAGGTCAACGAGGACATTACAGACCGCGAGGTTCTGATCAAGCGAGGTGTGGCGGGCGGGTTGGACGAGGCGGAGGCGAGGGAGTGGATGGAGAGTGGGAAGGGAGGACCGGAGGTTGATAGGGAAGTTGGGGAGGCGCAGAAGAAGTTTATTAGTGGGGTGCCGAATTTTACGTGAGTACATTGGTAGTGGTGCTGGAGGTGAGGTCGGAGATGCTGATGTTTGGATGTGTAGGTTGAATGGGAAGTACGAGGTGCAAGGTGCTGAGGAGCCGCAGGCCTTCTTGCAGGTGTTTGGTGAGATCAAAGCTGATGCCGGCGCGGGTGGAGTGTCGGGTGGTGAGAATGTGTGCTAGGCTATTACGACATGCTACTGTTGACTATCCACGATCGAGGCTGTTATCGAGAGAGTGTTTGGAGAGTGCATCGTGTGTTTCACGTGCGGGTCCGAGTATTGAGACTGCCTTGGAAAGTGGCGCAAGCAATGCATCTGTAAGTCTTGCATTACTGTTTGCATGACGATTCGTTGATTATATATGCATCTTCTCGTACTCCAGTGCCTCTCCAGCCATTCCATCTTCACATTGCCACGACATCAGCCAGGTTAAAGCAACATAGGTCCCCAAACTCCAATCGCCGGCTCCCATATCCACGCCAGCCAATGCAATCAGCAACAGCACCTTCCGTGGCACCAGTCGCGGTCACTCCCTGTGCCTCGCTTTCTCGATCCCATATATTAAGCCAGTTCGTGTCCTCGTTGACCTCTATCCCTTCCTAAGCCATCAAGCAATTATTTCGTCGTCCGATGCCCACCTATCGCACCAAACGTCGGCTCGCCACCACTCGGCGACGAACCGTACACCCGACCAGCACTCCACACACCATTCCCACGTTCACCGTTGATTGCCCTCGGTGCCGTCCGCGATGACTCTGCACCAACCTCGTCCATGTCGAACAGATCCTGCTCCTCATCGATTCGCTCCCGGCCAACACTGTTGCTGCTCATCGCTCGGTCGAGACTAGTCCGACCATTCGAGCCGTTCGACAATGTACGCGACATACCTACAGCAGCAACCTGAGCCTGGGTGGTCGTTCCATCGAGTTTCGTGCGTTGTAGCTCTTTGGTAAGCATGCTCATACTCGCCTGTCGAGGGGGACTGCTGACGGTAGGGCTGAGATCACCGTTCGTGCGGGGAGCGGATGTTGTGAAGTACGAGCTCGAATTGCGGAGTGGTGAGCCAACAACGCCATCGCCTTCAGCTTTGCCACTGTAGCTTCGTAAGAACGTGCTGGTGTAGCGGGAGGGGCTAGAGGCGTGCGGGCTGCCATATTTGCTGGTTTCTGTAGGTATCCGTTGGCCGGAGATGGTGCGCCGTTGGGAGGCGAGAAAAGAGGCTGGTGTGTTTTCTTCATCCATTTGCGATCTCGACTCCTTTCTTGACCTGCCTTCCGGTATCAGGTCGCGGAGGCTTGCTGGTAACAGGTCCTCTTCTCTGTCGGTATCACCATCTTCGTCGTCCGAGTACTCGAAGGACTGTGTTGGAAGTTTCGTACCCAGCGATGCTGAGATCATCTGTTGTCGTGGTGCACGTAATCGATCTATGTGTAATGAGCGCTTCGGGAAGGTGAGAGGCTCATCTGGTCCACTTGGTGGAGAAGAACCAGCCAGCACGCCGTCCATGCCTCTATCGCCAAAGGCCGAGTTATGCAGGTCTCTCAGCGCAGTACTGCCGAGCTGTGTTTTGCGAGGTAGCGACGCCGGAGGCGACTCAACACCGAATCTGGAAGGTACTGAGGCCGCGAATGGACCGTTGCGAGCTGCCACAGATATGCCATTGCTGTCGAATGAATTTGGCAGAGGTGCATCGAGCACTGATAAGCCTTTGCTGGGTGGCGAGTTTGCAAACCGACTATCGTGGTGTGGTGGCGAGCCGTACGCAGGAGGTGAAGCTGCGGTGTATGTCATATCTATCTGCGGTTGTTCGTATCCATTTCGTTGGTGGCCGTACTGGTAGTTGTCGTACTCTTGAGGTATGTCACCCAGAGCTCGTGGATCCAGGCCTTGAGCTTGTAATGAAAGCAGGCCGGGTGGTGGCGGTTGCTGGAAAGCGTGAGGTGGCGGTTGAGCGCCAGGGAAGGGCTGGCCTGGTAGTGCAGGCTGGTAAGGTAGAGGTCGGTTGAGTATTGTGCCGTCTGGCGTGATGTGTAGTAGAGCGCAGCGATGTCCGAATTTACATCCCCCTTTTGCGAAGTACTTACACGGCGCAGGTCGGGTGGATGCTTCGACATCGTGGGAGAAGGGACAGGTTCGGCCAGCCTGGCATGTGCCTTGAAGGAAGAACTTGCACGGTACGAGCTGCGTGTCTGCATTCTCGTCAGTCCTACTCCTTGACCCAAGTATAACTAACTCACTCTTGTTCTTCGGCGGACTCCTGGGCATACCCATAGCCATAGGCCCAAACTGAGGCTCGCCAGCGAATCCACCTTGTTGCGGACCACCCACTGGCTTTGGCACTCCGTTTCGGTCTTGCATTCTGTGCCCGTTCTGCGTCGAGTCCACCGACTTCCTCGACTGTCGTTGAGCCGAGCCGTTGGCCGCGGCGAAAGGTGGGTAGCCGTTCATTGTTATCGCGTGCTCACAACCATCGACACTCGCATGTGATGTGGGGTCGCGGGGATCGAGGCTGCGAGAGTCGCACAGATTGATGGCAGCGTCTGAGTCTTCGCGTTGGTGGGGCGTGAATCTGAGTGGGTGATATGGGAGGCGTATTGGTGTATATCCAGACTTGGCTGAATTCAAAGCTGTGCGGCTTGGACAGGTGAATGATATCGAGTTCAAAGATAATCTTCAAGTTCACGTTGATGTGGAGTCGAGATTTGGACCCTGGTCGGTCCTATCCTGTGAGCCCTTGGCAAGGAGCAAGGAGCGAGGGCGAACTCTCTCTTCATCTCAATATCATTGAAAGCATTTCAGTTGATCGAAAGTATGACAGCAGAGTGGAAGAATGGGAGAGTCATGTCGAAGCATGGTTACTGCCTGCGCGTCTTTCTCGCCGTGAGACATAGGTCATGAGCACGACGTTCTCAGGCATGAAAGGGGCATGCGGACCATCACACGAAGCATGAACGAGCAGATCGTCTCAATTCCAGTGACTCATGACCTCCGATGACACCAGGTCCCTTCTACTTGCTCCCCACAGCCGCCAAACAGTGACATCCGCTGTTGCTCTCCCTTCAAATCCGCCCTCCGATGAACCCAGGGAACGGAACACCGTTCGAAGGGTTGGTGTAGGCTCCCCACCTACATGTGTTGAAGTATTCCACCTGCTCCGCATCTGGATCCCGATCCATCACCGCATCTGTCGACCTCGCCCACCATGCATGGCCATCAACCATCATCCAGTGCAGATCCAGCTTTTTGGGGATCGTCGCCAACAGATCCGCAACGTGGCCCAAGGTGACGCCAGTGGCAACGTGGCCGGTGCTTGGTCTCAGCTGTTGCCCTGGCCTGCCCGCAGTTCCTGGTCCGGTTATTGGGGTTGCCCAGATGCTTGCGTCGAACTGGACCATCGGCGGGCTTGTGAGCTGCATGCGGCGCCATGAGGCTCCCTTGGACTGCAGTCGTTTCCATGAAGCTCCTTTGATCTGACCGGATAGGGTGAGATACGCAATGTTGGTCATGTTGCATGGATCCTGCGGCCAGAGCTTTGTGAAGAAGGGGTTGAGAACGATGGGGATGTCGGCGTCTTCAAGCTCTGTGGAAGTCTTGACTTCTGCGCCGAGGAGGTACTTCGTCAAGTGGCTTCTTTTGCATACATCGTTCGCGTGGTCGAGCTGCCTCTTGTTGCGTGGTTTGAGTGCCAGTGCAATCTTGCTATCATCTGCGAGACTTGTCAGCGAAGCCATTGGGAAACAAGCAAATGACCCATCCCTACCTTCATACGCTGGCGTTACCAATTCGCCAGGTCCAGCTGCGAAGAACAGGCGTTGCTGTAGCGTGGTCTCGAGGGCGATAGTGTGGTACCACGAGCGACAGACACCTTGGACTACAAGCAACACCTTCGCGGGCAGTAGCGAGAAGACAGCCATGCGGATCTCGGCAGTGTTGAGGGCTTTCAGCATGATTGAAGACGCTGGGTTGTCGATCGTGGAAGCTGTCGATGGAGGAGCGTTCAGATTGCGTAGCGCAGACAGAGTGTCAGGGGGACTGCAGTCCTCCTTGTGTTGTTTCCAGTCAGTCTTCTGGCATTCTGGCGAGCAGTAGAAGACTTGTCTGCATCTTCCGCACTGCTTCGAGCTGTTGGCCTTGCCACAGGTTGCGCAAGTGCCCTTGTTGGAAGCCATATTTTCAGCCTCTGTTGGTTTGATTGTGCCTGAAGGGAAAAGAGCGAGCGGAGAGCACGAGCAGTCGGCGTTTGTCGACGAATGGGCGTTGCATGGGTATAGCTTCACGGTGGCCTGCAGCTTACCCTGTCGATGTGATGCGCGTCTACGAAGTCGTCAGTGTTGGCACATCTCTCGTTTGTAACGGCGGTATTCATCTCGGTTGGTCTTTGGAGGAGGACACACTTCGCGAAAATGCTAGACCGAGCCATTGAGGCTCGATGGAGACTTTGTGCACCAGTTCGAAGCTAACACAGGTACACGAGCCTGGAAGCACCATTGAAATGGATCTCACCCCTGAAACAACGTTGCACAGCATACAGACTACGGCCCGGCGATGTCACACAGAGTGGCTTACTCTGCGACAGCATGCGCAAGCTTCCTGTGTCTGCTACCAAGGCTGTTCATTACAGTGGTGAGTGTCTACGCGACGATGGACCCAGCTTAGTCGGAGTTAAGCACGCCGGAAGATGGTGCATGATCAAACGGTGAATGGTGAGCCAAGAGGATGAGCGGCCAGTAGAGAGTATGCGACCACCTGCCTGCCTAACATGAACCGCGGCGGCGGAAACCTTGATCGGGCGCATGCGTGCAGTCGTGCTGAGAGATGGCGGAAGACGCACGACTGAGCACAAATCTCGAGGGGACCTGCGTTATGTTTGCGTTTCGTCGCTTGTACCACTCCGCTCGGCATATGGGTGCACAGAGGCAAGTCAGTATTCAGATTATTCTCTTGTGTCTGAGCAATGCACAGACTGTATATCCACCGCCCTCGTCTGTGGTATGGCGGCGAAACAATCATTTGTCGTGAAGTGAGGTTCCACACTCGGCGTCCATCGCTCCTTCCTCATATGGTGGAACATGCTGCCAAGGCGTTAGCTCGCGGCACGAATATACTCAGTCCATTGCTGACGCACCTCATCACGTTCCTTCCTTCTTGACATCTCCGGACCTCGTCCTCACGTTCTTTCTTGCGCAATCACATTCGTCCTTCTTTTCCCTCACCCACAGTCACTCGTTACTTCCAGCACTTCACCATGAAGGCCCTGCTCGCGACAGTGGCGTTGGCAGCGCTTGCTCACGGGTATGATTGTCCTTTCTCTTATTGCATCGCGTGTCGTCAGCAGTGACCTGGACTCGCCTTCCTCATATCGCCCCACGGCGTTGCCCACGGAACCAGGATTCGTGGACTTTCTCTCGAGATGGACCCGCCATCAGTCGTTCAGCATACAGTTCTGTCAAGCATACAAGCAAGCGAACATTGTGCAGCACATACAGCAACACGCAGCATACCTCGAAACGCATCAAGCCATGCCAGCATTCAAGAATCCACTCACTCTCAACACGCAAGTCGCTGGAACATCATCCGCTACCAGTGCTACACTCTCGCCTAAGCAAAGACGAGCTATACGTCAAGCTTCCAGCGGCACTGGCATAGTTGGCCCCGGCAAGGTGGTCACCAAAGCTGAACGAGCTGGTCGAAAAGCGTCCAAGATTGACTCCGCCATTCCATCTCTGGATGACGAAGAAGACGAAGAAGCCAAACGTGCCGCCGAAGACGAGAAGGAGAAGTACGAATACTCGTTCACAGCCCTGGTCCAGAAGTTCCTGTCGGCACATTTGAAGTGGCCGTGGCTCAGTGACTTGGGTCGATCCATCGATGAAGATTTTGCTCCCGGCAGTGTACACTACGTACGGGGAGTCAACGAGGATGACTGGCCAAGATATCCCCTCCGGACATGGATCGTCTTGCTTATCCTGCTTTTGCTCGTTTTCGGCTCTTTGTACACTTTGGTCGAATGCTTACTTTCCGTTACCAGAGCATCCGCATGCAACACCACCACTGTCAACACTGTCTTCATCCCGGTGACCGAGACAGTTACCGCTGTCGCACTCAGCACTTCTTCGAGCGTGCTCGTATCGCCGACGAATGACAATAGCAGCAGCACCCCGCTAGCGTTGTCGTATACCTCGACATCCACCGAGGTGGTCACGTCGATCGTCACCGTGGATCCACCCAGCAGTAGCTCATCGACGTTGCCCTTCATCTTCACCGTCGATCCGAGTGGCAGCACTGTGTGGGTTAATGGCGTATCTCCGAGCTCCGGCATATCCCTGGTCACTGCTACTACATCTATCCTACTCACGTCCACCACCACTGCGCCTTCGCTCTCGACAACACTCGAGGTGACGTATATCACGGTACCGACGTTTACCTCCACGGTCTTCAGCTATGTCAGCCCGGACATTACGCTCACTTCGACGTCGACGAGTACGCATTTCGTCACTTATACGGTCGTTCCGGCTAGTACTGGGTTCAGTGGCTCCTCTGCGCGTCCTTCCTTTTCTGGTATCGCAAGTGGTGGTTGGAATGCATCAACATCGGCGAACCCAACCGTCGTACCGGCAGCTCAGTCTTCGATGGAGCCAGAGTCGATCACTCTTACATCGGTCTACTTTACACCAGCCAGCAGCGAGCAGTCTACATCCACGACTACCACCTTCCTGACCACAACGGTAGCCCTGACATACACCACTACCTTGATCCCTTCAGGCCCTGCGGAGAGCGGAAGTGGCTATGTTACGACCATTACAGCGCTCCCGGTCACGATATCTGAACCGCCATATTCGCCGTCAGTCGAGGCGAGTCCAGCTGCTGCCGAGACCACAGAGTCGCCAATGCCGCTAAGCTCGATTTCGTCTACCACTAGTGGCAGTGCCGTTGGCGCGATAACGACAACCATGAGCGTTGTGCCTTCGTCTTCGACCTCGGCCACCAGTCAACTCATCACGACCACTTTGTCTTTGAACACCAGCTCGATACAGGCGTCGACGTCCGCCGGATCATCAGCGCCCTCGGCATCGAGTGGAATCTTTCCCACTGGACCACTATCGAGCTTAAACAGCACTTCCACTACAAGCGTAGTGCCTCCCAGCACAATGAAGTCGTCCTCCTCATCGCAGGCGCAGATCAACTCTACGGGTTCAACATTATCGATGGGCCGTACGTCCAGTGCACCAGCTCAGATTACGCATACAATGACGGCGATGAGCTCGCTGGCTTCGACGCCAGGTTCCGCACGGTCCAACAGCTCAAGCCTCAGTAGCACCTCATCCAGGTCGAGCACAACTTCTCGATCTTCTTCAGAGCGCTCCTCGATTTTGACGTCAGCGACAAGCACTGGAAAGGCCTCCACGCTTTCTACGAGCAGCACCAGGGCCATCTCGAATACCCACAGCCATAGCTCGAACAGTACCGTGACTTCTTCGTCGACCTCGAAGACCCAGACTTCTCTGTCTCCAGTGAAACCGAGCAGCACTTCCAGCGAAATGAGCACATCAGCTTCATCGTCCAGCCAGCAGCCCATAATCTCTCCGGCTTCGAACTCTACCAGCTCTGGAATGCTCACAGCATCGCGTTCCATCCCAACGACCACGTCTACGAGGCAGAAGACTTCCTCGCCATTGTCGTCTGCTGCAAAGTCCACCTCACCCTCTGGAAAATCTTCGACAACACCAAGTGCCACCACCTCACGGTCCACTCTGTCGAACTCGATCACCGATCAGCCAAATTCGTCATCAGTGGATTCGTCTAGCTCCAGCTCCTTGCGTACGCAAAGCAGTGTTCAATCATACCCGTCCTCGAAGACCACGCTGCTCACCAGCAGCATGAGCGCCAAAGCCACCTCCACTCAATCCTTTCCGGCGTCCTCGACCACAGCCACGCCAAGCACAGGCTGTGGTGAGCACGGCAACTTCACGATCGACTTCGACGATCTTCCCAACTTCACACCCACCGACGAGAACAACACGGATATCACTCAAGCGCCTCCAGTCAACGCCATGGCGGATCCATATCATCACGTAACTTTCAGCGACGGCTATGTCTACGCGCCTGATCCTGCGGAACCATACACACCTAGATCTGCGCCACATCTCGCGGTTTTCCTCGGCAACGCGACCGGCGTCAGATCTGGACCTCCGCAGAGCGGAGACTACCTCAAGCCTGGTGAGATCGGCGATGGCCCACGCGAGAGCATGTCGGCTTTCTGGTTCGATGCATACAGCGCCTGGTTCGGCTGCGACAATCGAGGTCCTGAGGTGTGCACTATTGTATTCTCGGCATATACGTGGGGATTGGCCACGAAGACGGAATCGCTCACATTCGAGCACAATGAGACCGTTCCACCGTGTCGTAGCTCGAAGGACTGCCAGCTACAAAAGGTCGAATTCCCTACTTCTTTCCGTGGCTTGACTGGGTTGCAGATGCAGGCGTTTGTTGGCCAGGAGCAGAGGATGTTCTTCATGGATGACCTTGCTCTTCGCTGGGCGAACAACACCTGTGCTGCTGGTTTGCAGAGGCAGTCATCGCAGTGATGATAAGCAACGACCGCGGGTTACTCTCGTTCAGGATGAGAAGATGGAACGATCTGGTGCATTCGCATGTAATGAGTAGCGGCTAGAGGAGGCCATCAACATATGGCTTCTAGAGGGATATGAGACGTGGTCAGGTATTACCGTGTTAAGATATGGTTCAATCAAAGCAGTCGATACGAGAAGACTTCTCCAATCAAACGTGATCGTACATGTCCTAATTGCTAAACGTCGAAGAGGAAAGGTGTTGCCCCGTTGTGAGCATCGAGCATGAAGTAGAGTTGGTGGTGCCGAGGCTGATGATTGATGAGCAACTTCATGCCCACATCGCAGAAGTACATGTCCCTCCTGCCATCCATCACTTGTGCCACATCTTCGGAATCAGAAGAAATCGGCGGTCATCAAGATGCCTCTCGCAACTGTTCACCTTATTGCTCTTACACCTGAGAAGACCGTGACCGACTACGTAAAGGCATTACGATCAGCTTCCGTAAACCCGTACGTTGTGTCTCGAGCCGTGCGATGGATCATCAAACCTGAGAGCCTCTCCGTCTCCAATCTTCTCAACACGAAATGGGATCTCCTCATCATTCTTCCCGCTTCTGAGGAACTACCCGCGCAATGTCTCGACAAGCAATCCGTCTCCGCACACTGGTCCATCACCGCTGGAGTACCGTCTAGTCTGACGAAGGACTTCCATAAGAAGAACCAAAGCCTACTTCATCCGCACCCGAGCGACGTACCTGCCCTGACTGGCTCGATGGGCAAGCCACGAATGGCTGGCTCTTCACAGGGACTGGAGCTAAACGATGAACTCCTCCAATGGAGCAAGGACTTCGAACTCGGAAAAGGTGCGATGAGCATGCTCAACCTTCTCGCTTTCAAGCCTGGCAAAGAAGCGCACGAGAGCTATCTGCGTTACGGCAAAGCATTTGGCGAATCCATTGGCTCGAGGCGAGGAGGCACCGCGAAGATTGTAGGCAAAGTGGTGCCGAAGTATGGCAGTCAGGATGAAGATGAGAGTGGTTGGGACGAGATTGCTTTGGCTCATTATCCGAGTATCGCACACTTTACAGATATGCTGGCGAGTGAGGACTACCAGGAAGTTAACCACCGCGATCGCCTGCCAGCACTGAAAGACACCTGCATACTGTGTACGAGTGAGCTGGATTCTGAGCTCGGAGGTGAGAAAGCGAAGCTGTAGCCAAAGCTGTATGAATCTATATACTTAGGCATACGACGGCTGTATCTGGCCATGAACTCGCTTGATCACACGCTCAGGCAGTTCCGCTTCATATACAATGCGGCACCATTCCGCGACCACTTCTCTCGTTCTCGCCGGGTCAATGAGCTCCTCGATACTGAAATGATTAGCCGTCCGCACGGGATTCATAAGCCGCTTGTACATCGTGTCTAGCTCCGCGAGCCTTGCTTGCCGCGCCTCCAAACCGCTCTCCTTCTCAATTTGCCTCAGCTCGCCAGAATGGCCAACTTCGACACCACCCTCAAGAGGTAGACTGCCCCATTCGCCAGATGGCCAACCAACGCGCATTCGTGGTTCCCTACAGTCAACCATGATGCCACCTGCAACGCCGTATGCTTTTCGGACAATGACGTGGAACATTGGCATCGTAGTAGAGTAGTAAGCCTTGGCCAGCTCGACTCCCCATCGCATCGTGGCAGTCCTTTCGGCTACTGTTCCGATAGCATATCCTGGCACGTCCACGAATTGGAGTACAGGCAGGTTGAAGATATCGCAGAACTTGAGATGCCTAGTGATCTTTTGTGAGCCAGACGCATCGAGCGCACCCGTAGCAACTTCCGCATTGTTCGCTACAATCCCAATCGGGCGACCAGCAAGACGTGCAAGGCCGATGATGGCCGTCCGGCCCCAGAGGGCTCCAATCTCGAACCAGGAGCCGGCATCTGCTACGGTCGAAATGATCTTCCGGATGTCGTACATACGCTCACGCCGTCGAGGGACGATCGATCGCAACTCGGTTGATACACGATCGAAAGGATCGTCGCTCGCGACCACAGGAGGTACTTGAGTGCCACAGTTCGGTAGATAGCCAAGCACTGTCCGTATCTGCTCGAATGCCTCTATCTCCGTTGCGGCGTAGTTGTCGATGGTTCCGTTGGTGCAATGCATTCCTGGCCCACCTAGTTCCGTGAAAGAGAGTCCTTCCTCAAACGTAGCACCAGCGACGACTTTGGGCCCAGCATTGAACAAAGATCCCACATCAGCTGCCATGACGGAGAAATGGCAGCAAACGACTCTAGCAGCTCCCAGACCGATAGCTGGGCCAAGCACGGCTCCTAGATTAGGTATGCCCATATTCAACTGTGCGATAACAGTATCAAACCCCTGCATTGGTGGAACGTATGAGAACTGTTGCGCGGCGATGGACGATACCGAACCGCCACCCGAAGAACCATCAACAAGCTTAATCATAGGCAGCTTCAGCGCAATCGCCATCTTCTCCATATACAGCGTCTTAGCCATGAGGTTCCCATCCTGATGCCCCGCTCTAATCGAAAAGTCATCAGCAGTAAGAACAACCTGTCTCCCCCTCAGCCTTCCGAACCCTTGGAGGTTGTTGTAAGCAGTAAATTCCTCAGGCTCCTCTCGGATCCCGCCCAAGAATTTCCACTTAACATGGCCAGCTACACTGCCGACTTCTTTGAAAGAGCCTTTGTCGAGGAGTAGAGCGATTCGTTCCCGGACCCAGAGTTTGCCGGCTTCCTTCTGGCGGATGTAACCAGTTTTTGAGGTGTCCGGGTTATTGGCCATCTTCCGCATGGTTCTCATTTGGCCCAGGAGGTCGCTGTAGTCCGCTGGCAACTCATCGTCTTTGGCCTTTCGTCTTCGTCGACCTGTGTTGGCTTTGCCATCGTGGGATGGCGATATGTGCTCCGATACTTGGACTGCTCGGGATGTTGCCTTGTCCGTTTGAGATGGGGTGTCTGCTCCGCCTGCTGGCTGTGCTGGTTTCGACTCGTCGTCTTTCATCTTCAGTACTGAGCAGCGCTGATGCGCTCTCTAAGACAGCCTACATTGCCTCGTCTTGGAGGCAGGATCAAAACCAAACGAGTGTTGGAAGCCGAGCCGAGGTTCTCCTCGAAGTCGAAACCTTGCAGGTTAAAAGTCAGTCAATTTGGCGGCACGACTTTTGGTGTTGACTCTTTCCACCCCAGGTTTTGGTGTCGTCTGCTCTCGGCGGGGATAGACTTCTATTCCCACCAGGAGGGGAAGCTTTAGACAAGAGTTGGTCTTTCGACGGGCTACTTGTGAGAGCATTAAACAGCTTTGATAGGCTCCATTGCACCGAAGAGAGGCTGTTTCAGCTTCTAGAGGTATAAGTAGACGATGTGCACCTCGATCGGTGTCCAGTAGACTTTTCGTATCCTTTAG
>JAABUW010003512.1_pt1 | contig 22295 bp, 5 predicted proteins | sample 5560081 | NCBI WGS metagenome assembly JAABUW01 (sample SAMN10711882, study PRJNA513363) | rock metagenome | isolation source: Antarctica rocks | place: Antarctica: Victoria Land, Knobhead sud
AATTCTTTTAAAACTTTTATACCTCTTTTATACCCTCTCGTTTAATTATTAATTTTATTTTCCTATTACGACGTCTTCGTTATATTAGAACGTGTTAATAATTTACGTCTACTCCCTACTTTAATACCTTAAATCTTATCTCTACTACCTCTATTCCTTTTTATCTTAACTGATTTCGCAACCCTAAAACTTTAGGGTAGTGAAATCCTATTGGCCCAGCTTTCGTCTTATCTTTTCAAATTTCGAGTTTCTCCATTTAAACCATTATCTAGAGATATCGCCGAATATATTATTCAATTTCGGCCTTTATATCAAATTATTAGTACATTTTATTTAGGGTATTAACTATAGCTTCTTTATATATTTTAGGCTTATATAATTTATATAATAATATCTTAGCTAGTAGTACTATTAGGTTAAAGGAGAGGGTAAGTTCGTATAATTAAATATTTATTAAATACCCTTATTAATATGACGGGCGAGGCGGAGGTAGGGGAATATTAGGCCGGATTTATATTATCTAATAAATTAAAACTCGAGGACTCTAGTATTATTACTCGCGATAATATATCGTTTATAATTAATAGTTATTATAGCGCTTATAGGTTAAGGCTAGGTATATTAACTTTTAATTTTAATAACCGTAGCGAGATAACGCGTTTAATTAATTATTATAAAAGGGTTATAATAAATTTAGAGCTACTACTATAATACCTATAGTCGTTAATATTTGATTTTATATTAATAGGAGGTTTATATAGGTTTAAAGTATTTTTATATTTTACTATAATATCGCCCCTTTAACGAGGAATTATTCTAGAGACCTTATTAACTAATAATATTTATATCGTAATATATTTATTTCTAGTATAGTGTTTATTAAAATTAAATAAAGCGGAGTATTTTACCCGTAGGTATCGATATTTAATAAAAATAATTACCCTTATATTTCACGAGAGCGCCCTTAGTATTATATTAGGTAAACTTTTATTAATTTTTATTTATAATATAACGGTCCTAAAATAGGCCGATTTAGTTAATATTATATAAATATAATAAATTAAGACGGACGTATTTTAATAAAGCTTTTATAGGGCGTAATATCTATTATAATAATAGAAGACTTATTTCGGAGCTAGTTTATAATCGAGATAAACTCTAGAATTAATATCTTATTAAGGTTATTATTATCTAATAGGGTATATACCTTCTAAAGTAAAGTTTAATTAATATATTTTAATATTTTATTTATTTAGGGGTTCCTAGGGATAGAGTAACTTTAAACGATATTATATTTATACCGGTAATTAGCGAACGCCCTATTAATATATATAGGATCTTTATTAGTATAAAAGTAATAGATATAATAGTCGCTATATTCTTTAACGGACCTATAATTATGAAAGGCGCTAAATATACCTATTTTAATAAATATGAAATAATAATAGTTATATTTAAATTTATTATTAATATAGGTAATTATAAAGCCGAAGTTATAGGCCTTGAAATTAATAGTATTATTATAAATAACGTTATATTCGAAACGGCCCTTTCGTAGACTACGTTTATACGAATAAATATATATCTTTATAACGTTATAGGTTTTATAGCCGTTATTACCCTTAACCTTTAATAAGTCGATACCGTTAATTATTTTAAATAATTATATTACGTTATTTTTCCTTAAATAACTAAGTCTCTCGTATTATTATATTAGGGCTTTAGTATTAATAATAACTAATATTAATTACTATTAATTTATATATAGAATATAAAGGTTATAGTTTTATAGGACTATAATAATTTCTTTAGATCTAATAAAGATCCCTTTAAAAATAAAGCCTAGGGGGTAGTTAGCTCGTTAAAATTTAATATAAAAAATAAGATTAAAACCGCTATTAAGAATATATATAGTATTATTAATCTTAAAGTATTATATACCTTTATCGCCTAAATATAATAGCCGAATAACGTTATTATTATATAACGTTAGGCCGCCCCTAAAGTTATTAATACTATTAGCGCCCTTAAACTTATTATATTCTATAAAAGTAAAGTAATTATAGTTAATATAAATAATAGTACCGGTATTTAAGACCTAAAGTTTAAGAATATTAACGGCAATACCTAAAAGGGCGTAGTAGCGTTTTATATTTCTTAAATTGAAATCATTTTCGGTATTAAACCTCTAGCGCTTATTTAATTTATTAGATTTATTATCTTTACTCTTATTATTTTGGCTTCTATTATTATCGTTATTATTTTTAATAATATTATTTTTACCGCCGTTTTTACTATAATTACCCTAACCGCGCCGGCTATAGTCGCGCTAGTTATTATAGTTAAGATTATTATATTAAGGCTTATTATAAATAATATAATATAGTACCCGCCTAATAAAGTTAGCGTAATAGGGGTACGATCGAATAATTCCTTCTTAATTAAATCCTTAGACACACTATAGTGTTAAAGTACTTTATATATAATAAATATTAATTAATTATAACTAGTACTACTAGCCTATAAATATAATAAATTACGGAAGCGAGAGATCGCTATATTTAGGGTAGTTTTAATAGTACTATCGATATTAAATAAATTATAATCTTTAGCGAATATTTTATAATAACGCTAATAATTAAAATTAAAATTACGGTAGAATTATTAAACTATAATGTTATTATTAAATTTAAGGTAATTAAAATTATAGAGTTTGTTATAGGCCTCCTAAAATCTACTAGTATAATCGCTAGGACTATTATATTAGTTAATAGTAAATTAATTAAATTTTATTAATACCTTATATAGGTAGCCGGAGTTATAAGGTTTAAATTCGTTTATAATAATCGTCTAGACTATAATAACGACCTTATTATTCTTAATTTTAGCGTAGGTTATAAGGGCGATAATATAACGGAGGATATTATAAATTATTTTATAATCAGTGAACTATTAATATATAGTATTAATATCGTAGTCAGGTTGACCTACGTCTAGTTCTAGAGCTATAATAAATAGATCTTTAAGATATTCCTATAAGTCTATTATATTAAAGTTATTACGTATATTCTATTTTTATTTAACGAAGCCTTTTATTAAATTTAAAGTTTCGATTTTAGTAAATACCTAAATAATCTTTATAAATACCGATATATTAACGGTAAGCTAGGTATAAGGCCGAATAATTTAATATTATTAAATAGTTCTAGTATTAATTTAAAATAACTAAAGCTAGCTAGGGAATCGGATCGATAGCGGTATATATATATTATATTAATATCTCTTTTATCGTCGTACGTATATACTCTATTATAAGGGTAGTCGATTATTTATTTAATTTATCAAAAGGTACGGAACTAGAGTCTTTAAAGAATATGTTATTATTTAGTAATTAAATAAAGAGGTTTAGTCTTAAACTACTAACTCTAGATTTTATTTTTATTTTAATAATAATTATTATCGCAATTATTCTAAACGACGAGGTTAAAAGTTTAGAGGATAATATATTTAGGGTTTAGCTCGCTATTACTTTATATAAAGAAATAAGAGTAAGTAACTTTAATAACTATTTTAATAATAAGAGTTATAATTATAATTACGACTTATAGTTATAATTTATAATGTTTTTCACCCCGACTACGGAGTTATAAATTTATTCTTAATTATTAATACTATTAACGCTTATTTTTTAAGGCGGTAAATAAGTTATAACGGTAATTAATTACGATTATTCTAGGCTTTAAAAAGACCTTATAGACTTAAAGTTATAATACGCTAATAATGATTATAATAAGTTATATAAAGGTATTAATAACAATAAATAGTTATTATATATAACTACCCTTAAGGTATTTATTAAAGTATATATAAAATAAGTTAATATTAATTGATTACGGCGATTAGTTACTCCCTAGTATAGTAATTAATTATTTTCTCATAATGTACTTCGCTTATTAACTATTTTCTAGCGGTGTATAAACTTTTTATAAATAATATAGCTACTCTCTAATATATATTATATAGTACGATTAGCTACTTTCTAGTAATTATATATATAGTTTATTAGGTTATTCCCTAGTAGAGGCGGGGCCGGCGGAACTATATTCTAGGTACTAAACCCTTTATTTAAAAATTTCATATAAATATAATCTAGTGCGTTCTAAATATAGTTATAATAATGTAATAACGCCGTATTAATACTACCTTATTAATACTATAATAATATAGTAAATAAATAGCGGATATATACGTAGAGCCCGGGCTTATAACTTATTGAATTATAATAGGTAGAAATACTTCTTAATTAATCATCTATAAAGGATAAAAGCGAATATACGTATAAAACCTTAATACTAAGTATTACTAAATGTCTATCTATTAAATAGTTACTAAATAGTCCTATACTCCTATATTCTAATATAAATACTATAATCTTTAAATAATAAATAAGTTTATTAGATAATAGTTACCGGTCGCTGGGGTATATAATATAAAATTAAATAAAAAATTAGGACGGATAGACTAAACTATAGTTTATTATCTTTATAACTAATTAGAATTATACTCGTTAACTAGCCCCTAGAGTAACGCTTATTTCTAAAAAAAATATTAATACTATATGAAGATCTATTATTATCTATAATAATAATATTAATTATTTAAGTATTATTTTTATTAAAGTAGTATATATATTAATCTCGTTAATATTAACGGTACTCTTTATTAGTTTTTACCTCCTAATTTTATAAAACTACCTCCGACTCCGTTAAGAATTATTTATAAATAATCTCTTTTCGAGCTTTAAAAGCTTTTTAATTCCTAATTTTATTATTATTCATCTTTATAAATCCTATTTATCCTATCTATTTTAATGGTTTATTATTATTATTACGCTAGGAGCGCTTATAAAATAAATATATTAAACCGAAAAATAGCGGTTTAGGGCGTTAATATTATTAAAAATATTAAAAATATTAAAAAGAGATTTATATCTAGTAATAAACCGGTTATTTAGGGTCTTAACATCTATAAAAGTGCAAGCGACTCTGAGAATCTTAATTTGCTCGGAGCGCTTAGGCCCGCTCGCGAGCGCTAAAATAGCTCAGAGCTAGCTAAGAATTCTCAGGCTCGCTTAGGATTATTTAGGATTCTTAAGGCCGCTCAGGCTCGCTCAGGGATTATTTAGAATTCTCAGGGCCGCTTAAGGCCGCTCAGGGTCGCTCAGGATTATTTATTTACATGGCCATTACTGCTGCCATAGATATGCGCATACATGGCCCATAGATATGCGCATACATGGCCTATAGATATGCGCATACATGGCCTATAGATATGCGCATTCATGGCCCATAGATATGCGCATACATGGCCATTACTGCTGCCATAGATATGCGCATACATGGCCTATAGATATGCGCATTCATGGCCCATAGATATGCGCATACATGGCCATTACTGCTGCCATAGATATGCGCATACATGGCCTATAGATATGCGCATTCATGGCCATTACTGCTGCCATAGATATGCGCATACATGGCCATTGCTGCTGCCATAGATATGCGCATTCATGGCCCATAGATACGCGCATACATGGCCATTACTGCTGCCATAGATACGCGCATATATGGCCATTCTTGCCCCCATGGATGCGCGTATATCCCCATTTATGGCCTATACATATGCGTATATATGATGTTCCATGATCGCCCCTATCGACGGTAGCGACCCCCCGGAACCACCCCCAACGCCAGTAACTTTTGATTCCTAGATTCGATCGATTCGCGCGAAATCTACGCGGGGGTGACGCCCGGGCAATACGACACCGGATATATAGCGACGTTTTGCCCGGTGAAGTTATTCGGTGCGACAGCGACAGGGTCTTGGCCATGAATGGGGACCTTGGCCATAAATGGAATGGGGCCATGGCCATGAATGGAATAGGGCCATGGCCATAAGTGGGGCCATACATGGGGGCTATGTTAGTGGCGCATTCTAAATTTAGGGATTCTCACGAGCCAAAAACATTCTCAGGAGCGCGCTGGATTCTTAGGGGCGCTTACGGCGACTAATAACGCTCGTAAATTAAGACATAGTATTACCCTGCTCAAACCGGCTTAACCGGCTCACGAGCGCTCAAAGCGCTTAGAGCCTACTCTACACTTTTGTAGATAAACTCTATTAGTTATATTATTTCTTTATAATTATTCGTTATTAATAGTTATCATCCTTAGGGATAAATATTTATATAATAATTATAAATCCCGTTATTAATAAAATAATAAGTCCTTTATTTAAATTATATTTAATTTATTTTAATTTATCTAGTCCTTATCTAGTCTTTTATTGTTTAATTTAATTATCGAAGTTTATCGTCGCTCTATATATATATATTTTCTTTATTTTATTTTATTTAATACCTTAGGGTTAATTATATTATTTTCGATAATAATAATAATTATAATAGCGATTATTAAGACCCCGAAAACCCTTTATTAAAAGTTTTTAATTTAGGTACTAATATTAAATTATTTAAATTATTAAATAATACCGAACTTTTTTTCTTTAAAGTTAGAACTAGATTTAAGATATTTATAATATCCTTATTTTTATCCTCCGGTTTATTCTCTAATTTATTCTTAATATTATAGTCGCCTAAATTCTTAGGTATATTTTTTTATAATAAATATAATAGCCCCGTCGGTTTCTACTAGTAGTTTCTCTTTTATATTAATTATAGTCTTTAATATTCTAAAATAGTACCTTAAATAATTTAAGGGTATTATTAATTTCTTTATTTTTAATAACCTCCGGCCGGATAATCTAAGCCCCGTAATTAATATAAAAATATATATAATTATCCGAAACCGACTCGGATATACCGGCCGCTAAAATATTAAAGATTTGATTTAATTAAATAAAATGGTAAATTATATTATAAAAAACTTTAAACCTAAAGGCTCTAATATTTATAGCGAGTTAATATATTAATTATATATTATATCCTTAGGTAGTAGTATTATTAAATATATAATTAATTATATTAAGTATTATAATTATTAATTTTAAGGTATCGTTTAAATTATTTTAAATATATTTAATTCAACTTTACCTTATAAGGCTAAAATGTCTATATATTGTATTCTAGATATTATATATATAATCCTATGTTTTTTATAATACTAGTATATATATCTTTAAAGAAGTAGCCCTAGCTACTATAAATTAAAAGGAACGAATATTTATATAAAAAACCCTAGTTATAATAATTATAATTAAAGGTTAACCTCGATAAAAAGGAAATAAAGCTACTAAATTTTATAAAATATATAGTTTTTATAAGGAATTAAAGAAGAAGTATTAATACCCTAAAACTAAATACTAGTATTTATATCCGGAATAAAAGCCCGATAAATTTAAGATAAAAATCAAAAAGGCGGCCTATTTAATTAATAAAAAACGAAAGTTATTTAAAATAAAAGAGGATAACTTTATTTATTTTATAAATAATGTAACTTATTTAAAAGAACTACCCGATAATTATTTTATTCGGGGTATATTAGTATTAATAATAATTATCTTAGAGATAAATATCTTTTATCTATATATTATTAATAACGGATATACCCGAAGCTCGGTTATAAACTAGTATAATTTTATTAATATACGGTCTTATTCCGGTTTATAAATTGAAGGAATTAAAGGCTATATATCTACCTTATATAATATTAGGATTATTAAACTCTAATATAATATTAATAATACTAAACGTACCCTTTTTATATCGGGTATATTGAACTATAGTAGGTAGAAACACTTCTTGATTAATTATCTATGGAGGATGAGAGCGAATATGCGTGTAAGACCCTAATACCAAGTATTACTAAGTATCTACTTAGTTAGTAGTGACTAAATAATCCTATACTCCTATATTCTAATACTCCTACTCGAACGAAATCCTCTATTAAGAACTCTCTAAAAATAGCCCCGTATTCCCCCTATTTTAGGGTCGTTATGATGGGTTATAAGGGCCAAAACCATAGTTTATAGGGGCTAAGTTATAGGCCTAAGCTATAATTAGTAGAGGCTAAGCTATAAGGCTAAACTATATCGGTAAGGGCCAAGTTATAGGGTTAAGATACGTCGGTATAGGCTAAGTTATAGGGGCTAAACTACCTCGGTAGGGGCTAAGGGAGCAAAATTCCGTTTTTTAATAAGATACGGTATTTTAAAAAATTTATTTAATAATTAACCTATACACGCTAAATTTGGGTAGTAACTAAGTCGGGATATTAATAAGCGATATAAATACTACGAGAAGATTATTAGAAATAATCGGATACTATAGGGTTCTACGGGGAAGCGACTACTAAGGGTATAAAAACCGCCTAGGATACTACGGGGACCGCGTTAAATACTACGGGTATAACGATATATAATTATAACGGATATTTAGGGGATATTCTAGCGACGTATATACTTATTAATAAAAATTATAGGAGGGCTAAATAAGAACGATAAATTATAAGGCGATTTTATCGTCGCCGTATATAACCTAAAGGTATTTAGAGCGAGTTAGGATATACCGTTATATATACGGACACGATTTAGCTGAAATTTAGAGAGTATACTTTATAAAGACCTTAGATAAAGCCTTAAAGATTTAATAATAATCTATAGAGTAGTTATTAATTAATATTAAATTATATATTAATTTTTAATTTACGGGGAAGGCGCTAAATATATACTAAACTTTAAATATAACTCTTCGGGTACGCCCGTAGAGTCGTATTTTTAATATATAAAGACTTAAAAATTCTTTTATAGGAGTATTAATAGGTTTTTATATAAATTATTAAAGACCTAAAATAACCGGAAAGATATCGAATTTAATTTTAGGAAGGGCTTTAATAAACCTATTAACGATTTAATCTATTATAAAGATATAAAGGAATTTAATTTCGCCTAATACGATTTTTTCGCGTTAGAAGTAATACTATAGGTCGATATATTTAATACGACCGTAATTTTAGGGGTTCTTAACTAGGGCTATAATACCCTAGTTATTATAAAAAATGATTATAGTAAGCGCGAAGTATATAGGTATCGCTGAAAAGGTAATAAATATATATAATATATTAGCGAGTAGTATTAGTATATAGTCTTTAGATTTCCCCCTAATATAGGGTATAGGGGTAATAGGTATTAAGTATTTTAATAACCTTTTAAACTAAATAATTTCCTTAGTAGTTTATATTTAACTACCTAGTATATTCGGCTTTATAAAATAATAGCGTAACGGTTAATTAGCGTTTAAATTACTAGTTAATAACTATACTACCGAGATTAAACGTATAACTAGAGGTAGAGTATCGCGTATTATAATCGTTAACCTAATTAATATTAATATAGCCCTTTAATAAGGCGAGTTAACCCTAGAATATAAACTTTAGATATAATATACCGCGTAGGTAACGAAATATATATTTAATTACGGCCTAATAAGTTTTATCGGGGTTAGAAGTATAACGGTTTATTATTAATACCGCGAAGGCGATATCAGGTCGTATATTTATTATTACGTATATAAGCGATCCGATAGTTAATTAGTATATAGTTAAAGAGGTAGGCTCAGCCTAATAACCCTTATCCGTAGAAATAAATTTAATTATTAGGTTTATTAAAACTCCTATAGCTTTAGCCTTAATATTTTATATATTATAATTCTTAAATACTCTTTCTAGGTAAGCCTCCTAGCTAAAGGATAATATACGATTAAGGTAATCGCGCGCGACTTTAAGACCTAAATAATAAATAATAAGCCCGAGATTAGTTATCTTATATTTATCGCTTAGTATAATAACGGCCTTCCTAGTACTAGTAATTAGTATAATATCGACGTATAGGGTAATGATTAGCTGGGTATTATAGTTAAAGAAGATATTAAAATCCGCGCTTAAAGGTATAAAACCTAGTTTAGCGAGAAAGATAATAAAAGTAATATAGGGGATTATTTAAGCCTATATAAAGTACGTTTTAATAGATATATACGACCTAAATTATTACTAAAATCGGTAGGTTATTCGACGTAGATTTTATTATTATTAATCTCGCTATAAAGAAACGTAGTTTATACGTTTATTTATTCGAGCTCTAGGTCGAACGTCGTAATAATAACGAATAGTACTTTATAGCTTATAGGCTTAATTATAAAAGTAAATATCTCGTTAAAATCGATTCCTTAGCGTTATTTAAAGCTACGTATAATTTAACGGGCTTTATAGCGAGTTACCTCGCTAGTAATACTATATTTAAATTTATAGACCTATTTACCGCGAAGGATTTTTTTATTATAGGGTAGGTTGGCTAGTATCTAGATATTATTAATTAGGAGTGAATTAATTTCGGCCTCTATATTAAGTTACTAGTATATTTTATTTAGGGTATTAGCTATAACTTCCTTATACGTTTTAAGTTTATATAACTTATATAGTAGCGCCTTAACTAGTAGTATTATTAGGTCGGGGGAGAGGGTCGGTTCGCGTAGTTCTAAATACCTATTAAGTATCCTTATTAGTATTACGGGCGAGGCGGAGGCGGGGGAACGTTAAACCGGATTTATACCGTCTAATAAATTAAAGCTTAAGGAATCCGGCGTTATTACTCGCGATAATACGTCGTTTATAATTAGTAGTTATTATAGCGCCTATAGGTTAGGGTTAGGTATATTAACTCTTAGTCTTAATAGTTATAACGAGATAACGTATTTAATTAGTCGTTATAAGGGGGTTATAATAAACTTAGAGTTACTACTATTATACTCGTAGTCGTCGAGATTTGATTCTATATTAATAGGAGGTTTATATGGGCCTAAGGTACCTTTATATTTTATTATAACGTCGTTACCTTAACGGGGAATTATTCTAGAGATTTTATTAACTAGTAGTACCTATATCGTAGTACCTTTATTTTTAGTATAGCGCTCCTCGGTTTATTAAACCTAGGTAAAGCGGAGTACTTTATTTATAAATATTAATATTCGGTAGAAATAATTACCATCGGCAAATTTTAAAAACTCCTGCTAAAACCCCAGTTACCGACCGCGCGGATAGGGCTGGCAGCGTCCTACCAGTAACTTTTATTAAGAAAAGTTACTAATAGGACGCTGCTAGTAGCCCTAATTTACGGATAGGGCTACTAGCGTCCTATCAGTAGGTTTAATAAATTAGGGGTCCGGGCAGGTAACTTTTAACAGGTTTAGTAAATCGGGGGTCCGGGCAGTATCCTATCAATAACTCCGGGTTAATTTCAGTAGGATTAGTAATTTCAGTAACTTATATATACCGTTAATATACTAACAGTAGCCAGCCCTATTATAGGGCTAAAATAAATAAAGTTTTATAATCGTCGTTATTAACGGCAGTGACCCCCAGCGACGACTACTAACGCCAGCGACCTACCGGGCCCGGAATAATGAGTTTTAGCGAAAGTTCTCGCGGGGGCGTCACCCAGGCATATCCGGGGAGTATGCGTATATGAATACCATACTATTTCGCATACCATGGCGCATGCCTTGGCGTATGCCATGATTGCGCATACTATAGGGGGCTTTCGTCTGATGTTTTAGGGGCTGCTACGGGGGGCGCATATCGTATACTATTCAGGATACCTTTGCGCATGCCGTTCGCATACCATTCAATGGTATACGCAAGCTGCGCACGCCATTGCGTATACCATAGGGTATACTATGGCCCATACTATAGCCCATACTATGGCGCATGTAAATACGCATACAAATACGCATGCTATAGGGTATATAATGGGCCTATTCGTCTGATATTTAAATTACTAACGATTTATCGAGTTGCTAAACCTACTGAACCTACTAACAGTAAATACTATTTACTGAAAGTAACGTGCCCGGACCCCCGACTTACTGATCCTACTGATCCTTATATTAGCATTTAATATGGAGTTTCAGCGTAAACCCGTAGACGGCTTTCTAATAGGGCTGATAGCGCTTAGAGTATACTAATATTTACTTTTGAGATTTACCGATGACCCTCGTACCTAACGAGGGCGCCTTTAGTATTATATTAAGTAAACTTCTACTAGTTTTTACCTATAATATAACGATCCTAATATAGGCCGATTTGGCTAATATTACGTAAACATCGGCAAATCTCAAAAACTCCTACTAAAACCTGAGTTACCGCCCGCGCGGATAGGGCTGGCAGCGTCCTGTCAGTAACTTTTACTAAGAAAAGTTATTAACAGGATACTACTAGTAGCCCTAATTTACGGATAGGGCTACTAGCGTCCTATCAGTAGGTTTAATAAATTAGGGGTCCGGGCAGGTAACTTTTAACAGGTTTAGTAAATCGGGGGTCCGGGCAGTATCCTATTAATAACTCCGGGTTAATTTTAGTAGGATTAATAACTTTAGTAACTTATATATACCGTTAATATACTAATAATAGCCAGCCCTATTATAGGGCTGAAATAAATAAAGTTCTATAATCGTCGCTATCGACGGTAGCGACCCCTAACGACGACTACTAACGCCAGCGACCTACCGGGCCCGGAATAATAAGTTTTAGCTAAAATTCTCGCGGGGGCGTCACGCAGGCATATCCGGGGAAAACGCGCATATATATTCCATATTATGGCGTATGCCTTTACGCATGCTATTCCGTATACCATGATTATATATACTATAATTACGTATACCATCATTCATACTATCATTCATACTATTACGTATATAATTACGTATGCATTTACTTATATTATAGCTCATATTATAGCGCATACTATGGCGCATACTATATATATACCATTAAGTATATAATGGGGGCTTTCGTCCGTTATTTAAATTACTGACGGTTTACCGAGTTACTGAACCTGCTAACAGCAAGTATTATTTACTAATAGGACCCTACCCGGGCCCCCGACTTACTAATCCTACTGAACCTCGGCTCGGTATTTGACATGGAGTTTCAGCGTAAACCCGTAAACGGCTTTCTGACAGGGCTGATAGCGCTTGGAGCATACTGACATTTACTTTTGAGATTTGCCGATGAATACGATAGATTAGGACGTACTCTAGTAGAGCCTTTATAGGGCGTAATATTTATTATAGCGATAAAAGACCGATTTCGGAGCTAGTTTATAATCGAGATAAACTCTAGAATTAGTATCTTATTAAGGCCGTTATTATTTAGTAGGGTATATACCTTCTAGAGTAGGGTTTAGTTAATACGTTTTAATATATTATTTATTTAAGGGTTCCTAGGGATAGAGTAGCTCTAGACGATATTATATTCGTACCGGTAATCGGCGAACGCCCTATTAACGTATATAGGATCCTTATCGGTATAAAGGTAATGAATATAGTAATCGCCATATTCTTTAACGGACCTATAACTACGAAAGGCGCTAAATATACTTATTTTATTAAGTATAAAGTAGTAGTAGCTATATTTAAGTTTATCGTTAATATAAATAATTATAAAGCGAAGTTATAGGCCCTAAAATTAATAATATTACTATGAATAATATCGTATTCGAAACGGCCCTTTCGCAGGCTGTGTTTATACGAATAAATATATATCTTTATAACGCTATAGGTCTTATAGCCGTTGTCGCCCTTAACTTTTAATAGGTCGATACCGTTAGTTATTTTAAATAACCGTACTATATTATCTTTCCCTAAATAACCGAGTCTCTCGTGTTATTAGGTTAGGCCTTTAGTATTAATAGTAACTAGTACTATCTACTATTAATTTATATATAGAACGTAGAGGTTATAGTCCTATAGGATTATAGTAATTCCTTTGGATCCGATAAAGATCCCTTTAGAAATAAAGCCTAGAGGGTAGCTAGCTCGTTGAAGTTTAATATAAGAAATAAAGTTAAAACCGCTATTAGGAACGTGTATAACGTTATTAACCTTAAGGTATTATACACCTTTATCGCCTAAATATAATAGCCGAATAACGTTATTATTATATAGTATTAGGCCGCCCCTAAAATTATTAATACTATCGGCGCCTTTAAGCTTATTATATTTTATAAAAATAAAGTAATCGTAGCTAATATAGACGGTAGCACCGGTATTTAAGACCTAGAGTTTAGAAATATTAATTATAATACCTATAAAGGCGTAGTAACGTTTTATATTTCCCAAATTAGAATTACCTTCGGTATTAGACCTCTAGCGCTTATTTAATTTATCGGATTTATTGTCCTTACTCTTATTATTTTAGTTTCTATTATTATCGCTATTATCTTTAATAGTAGCGTTATTATTACCTCTACCGCTACTTTTACCGCGGTTACCTCGACCGCGCCGGCTACGGTCGCGCTAGTTATTATAACTAAGATTATTATACTAGGGTTTATTATAAATAGTATAGTACTATACCCACCTAATGAAGTTAGCGTAGTAAGGGTACGATCGAATAATTCCTTCCTAATTAGGCCCTTAGACACGCTATAGTATTAAAATATATACCGTAAATACTAATTAGTTATGACTAGCGCCACTAACCTATAAATATAATATATTACGGAAGCGAGAGATCACTATATTTAGGGTAGTCTTAGTAGTATTATTAATATTAAATAAATCGTGGTCTTTAGCGAATATTTTATAATAACGCTAATAATTAATATTAAGGTTACGGTAGAACTACTAGACTATAAGGTTATTATTAAATTTAAGGTAGTTAAAATTATAAAGCTCGTTATAAGCCTCCTAAAACTTACTAGTATAATCGCTAGGACTATCGTACTAACTAGTAGTAAATTAATTAAGTTTAGTTAATACCTTATATAGGTAGCCGGAGTTATAAGGTTTAAATTCGTTTATAATAATCGTCTAGGCTATAATAACGACCTTATCGTTCTTAATTTTAGCGTAGATTATAGGGGCGACGATACGACGGAGGATATTATAAATTATTTTATTATCGGTAAATTATTAATATATAGTATCGATATCGTAGTTAGGTTTACCTGCGTCTAGTTCTAGGGCTATTATAAATAGATCTTCGAGGTATTCTTATAAATCTATTATATTAAAGTTATTATATATATCCTACTTCTATTTAATAAAGTCTTTTATTAAATTTAAGGTTTCGATTTTAATAAATACCTAAACAACCTTTACGAATATTAATATATTAGCGGTAACCTAGGTATAAGACCGAAGAGCTTAATATTATAGGCGGTTCTAGTATCAATTTAGAGTAACTAGAGCTAGCGAAGGAGTCGGATCGATAGCGGTATATATATATTATATTAACGTCTCTTTTATCGTCGTACGTATATACCTTATTACGGAGGTAGTCGACTATTTATTTAATCTACCGAAAGGTACGGAGCTAGAGTCTTTAGAGGGTACGTTACTATTTAATAATTAAATAAAGAGGTTTAGCCTTAAGATACTCTAGGTTTTACTTTCGTTTTAATAGTCGTTATTATTATAATTATTTTAAACGACGAGGCTAAAAGCTTAGAGGATAGTATATTTAGGGTTTAACTCGCTATTACTTTATACGAAAGAATAAAGATAAATAGCTTTAGTAATTACTTTAATAATAAAAGTTATAGTCGTAACTACGACCTATAATTATAGTTTATAGTATTTTTCCCCGACTACGGAGTTATAAGTTTATTTTTAGCTACTAACGCTATTAACACTATTAACGCTTATTTTTTTAAGGCGGTAAACGAGTTATAGCGGTAATTAGTTACGATTATTCTAGGCTTTAAAAAGACCTTATAAACTTAAAGCTATAATACGCCGGTAACGATTATAATAAATTATATAAAGGTATTAATAATAATAAATAACTATCGTATATAACTACCCCTAAGGTATTTATTTAGGTATATATAAAGTACGCTAATATTAGCCGATTACGGCGATTAATTATTCCCTAGTATAGTAATTAACTACTTTCTAACTATAATAAAACTACTAGCGATTAGGCCATTTTCTAGCGGTATATAAACTCTATATAAGCGATTAGTTACTCTCTAGCGCATACTATATAGTATAATTAACTACTTTCTAATAGTTATGTATATAGTTTATTAGGCCATTCCCTAGTAGAGGCGGGGCCGGCGGAACTATATTCTATATACTAAGGCCCTACTTTGAAAATTTCTTACGGGCGTAATTAGTGCGCCTTAAGTATAATTACGATAACGTAATAACGTAATAACGCCGTATTACTACTATTAATACCATAATAACGTAGTAAGTACGTAGCGGATATATGCGTAGAGCCCGGGCTCATAACCTATTAAACTATAATAGGTAGAAATACTTCTTGATTAATTATCTATAGAGGATGAGAGCGAATATGCGTATAAGACCCTGATACCAAGCATTGCCAAGTATTTACTTAGTTAGTAGTAACTAAGCAGTCCTATACTCCTATATTCCAACAAAGTATATTATATATATTTAATATAAGGGTAAATTCATTATCTATAACCTACTTTTTAAATATAAAAGCGAAACTTAATCTCTTTAAATTAAGGGGCTAAATATTCGTTTAAGGCGCTATTTTTATAACCTATTATATATATAGGCTATTCGCTTTAAATTTATAATAATTATTAATAACTCTAAATATCTAGAATATTTTTTACGCTTTTACAAAGTAGTATTAGTATATTTATATACCTTAAATTATATAAAGTAATAAAATATTATTAGATTACCTTTAATCGCCTTAAAGGCCGATCTTATATATATATTTAATAATAATTATACCTATAAGAGTTATATAATAGGCCGTTAATAATCGGCTTTATATAAAAAGTAAATATTAACTAGGAAAGTCTTTATTAGATTTTATTTATAATAACGTAGTTAATTTATTAATCTTTATTAAGTTTAAGGGCTATAAATACTTTATAGCCTAAAAATATAATAAAATTAAATACGCCGAAATTAACCCCTTAACGTTTAGAAGCTAGATAATCGGGTTATTTAAATAATTTAAAACTAATTATAAATATAGCGACCGGACGATCTATTATTTATATGTTAATAATAATAATATATATATCTTTAAGGAGTTTTAAAATTACCTAAAAAATAAAGGAATTATATATAAATTTATAATACCTAGAGATCCCTAATAAAATAGTGAATCGGAGTATTTTAATCGTATTATAATAATTAGGCTTTATTCTTTAATTATTAACTCCGGCCTTTTATATAGTCTATAGTTTAAATTTATTTAAATAATCATTTATTTTATTATTTATAGACTCGTTATTAGGTTATTTCTTTTATATATTAAAATATTCTCGGGCCTACGCCCGGATCTCTTTTATTTATATATTATCGGTTTAATAACCTAGGTTATAAATCGGATATAGAAGAAGTTTCTTAATAAAAGTACGCGGTAATTTTTTATAAAATATAAAGGAAATTATATTTTCCGGTTATAAAATTTAATAATAAGAAAAATAATTCGTTTAAATTTTTATTATATTAAAAAAAAGCGCCCTCTATATATTCTTAATTAAAATAATAGCCTATTAACTCCTAATCCTTTTATTAAGCGCTAATAATATATAGTTTTAAAGAAGATAAAGAATAAATCTATTATTCATCTACAAAAGTGTAAGCGACTCTAAGAATCATGATTTGCTCGGAGCGCTCAGGCCCGCTCGCGAGCGCTAAAATAACTCAGAGCCAGCTAAGAATTCTCAGGCCCGCTCAGGCCCGCTCAGGCCCGCTCAGGATTATTTAGGATTCTCAGGCTCGCTCAGGATTATTTAGGATTCTCAGGGCCGCTCAGGGTCGCTCAGGATTATTTATTTACATGGCCATTACTACTACTATAGATATGCGCGCATATATGGCCCATAGATATGCGCATACATGGCCATTGCTACTGCCATAGATACGCGCATTCATGGCCCATAGATATGCGCATACATGGCCATTACTGCTGCCATAGATACGCGCATACATGGCCATTGCTACTGCCATAGATACGCGCATTCATGGCCCATAGATACGCGCATACATGGCCCATAGATACGCGCATTCATGGCCCATAGATATGCGCATACATGGCCATTGCTACTGCTATAGATACGCGCATACATGGCCCATAGATACGCGTATATATGGCCATTCTTACCCCCATAGATGCGCGTATACCCCCATTTATGGCCTATATATATGCGTATATATGATGTTCCATGATCGCCCCTATCGACGGTAGCGACCCCCCGGAACTACCCCCAACGCCAGTAACTTTTGATTCCCGGATTCGATCGATTCGCGCGAAATCTACGCGGGGGTGATGCCCGGGCTATGCGACACCGGATATATGGCGACGTTTTGCCAGGTGCAATTATGCGGTGCGACAGCGACAGGACTTTGGCCATGAATGGAATGGGGCCATAGCCATAAATGGAATAGGGCCATGGCCATGAATGGAATGCGCCATGGCCATGAATGGAATGCGCCATGGCCATGAATGGAATGGGGCCATGGCCATGAATGGAATAGGGCCAGGGCCATAAGTGGGGCCATACATGGGGGCCATGTTGGTGGCGCATTCTAAATTTAGGCATTCTCACGAGCCAAAAACATTCTCAGGAGCGCGTAGGATTCTCAGGAGCGCTCACAGGGATTAATAGCGCTCGAGAGTCGGGATATAGTATCACCCCGCTCAACCAAGCTCAACCGGCTCACGTGCGCTTATAGCGCTTAGAGCCTGCCCTACACTTTTGTAGATGTTATTAATATTATTTAAAATAATAAGGCGCTTATACTAAATCCGTCTTTTTTTAATATCTTTAATACTCCGTTATCTTCTACTCTTTATAATACACTTTTTAATATTCTTTCTTTTAGTAATATATTAACCGGTAACTCTTTAACTATAATTATATAAATCGAATTTATTAATCGGGTTATTAGGGATTACCCTAATCTCGATTTCTTAAAATATCGATCGTTATTACTAGATTTATTTAGTTTATTCGTATTATTTTTTTGAATTATTAATAATAAATTTTATAAACCTAGGATTTATAATAAAATTATTTAGGGTAATTATAAAACCGAATAATAATTAATAATAAAATAAGAGTTAAAATCGTTTATTAAAAATAATATATAATCGCTAGTCAACTTCCTAGTTATAAGGAAAACTTTTATTAATAAATAAATATTTACTTTTAAATACGGCCTAAAAATAAGGGAGATCCTACGATATAAAATATACTAAGTAGTACGGGGTTTCGAATAATATAAAGGTCTCGATTATTATAAAAAAATTATATCGGTAATTAAATGAATAAATGAATAATTTATCTTTACCCTAGTAGTTACCTATAATTAGGATATTAAATAAATAGATATTAAAATTAATTTTCTATATAAGGTTATTAAGGAAGAACTTTATATAAAATAATTTATAAAAACGAGCCTAGAATTACTAGTAAATATATTTAAAAGAGTTTTATATAGGCTAAGATAATCTTTTAGAGTATAATATAAAATCTTTATCAAATTCCTTCGCTCTTTAGGTTTCGGATTAATTAGTACTAACTTTAATATCTTTATCAACCCTAAAATAAATATTATTATCGTTATTTATATAAATAATCTTCTTATTATCGGCCTAAAAATCGCCGATATTAATTTTATTAAATTAAAATTAGATAATCATTTTTAGATAAAAGACCTCGGCCTATATACTTTTTATTTAAAAGTAGTTATTTGACGCGACCGCCTTAATAGGACCCTACGGCTTAATTAAATTAAATACGTTAAATAAATACTAAAAAGAATTCGATATATAAAAGTATAATTTATAATTTACTTTTATAAATACCTCTATTAAACTTTATAAAGTAAAGGATAATTAAATTACTCCCGTAGTATTCCGCTTTAAATACTAATCCGTAATAGAATTATTTATATATACTATATTAGGTACTCGCCTTAATATAGTATATATAGAGTATCCGGGTCTTAGGACTATACGTCGACTTAAAGTTAAAATAGGGACTATACTTGGCCTAGATTAAAATTAAAGCGACTAATTAAACGTCGGCAAATCGAAAACCGGCTCCAGCGGCTCGGGGCCTAAGGGTAAACTGCCTTGGGCGCCCGAAGTAGGCTCGGAGCGCCCGAACGGCCCCGAGCGTACGCCGAGCGCCCCTTCGAGCGCTTTGGCGCTCGATAGGTACTCGACGGGCGCCCGAGGCCTTAATAAGATAAGCTTCGGGCTCCCTATAAGCGTCTTTTAAGCCCGTAGCTTTAGGGGCCCTAACCTTAGAAAATCACGTGATTTACCGCCTAAAATTTTTAAAAATCTTAATGTTCCATGATCGCCCCTATCGACGGTAGCGACCCCCCGGAACGACCCCTAACGCCAGCAAATTTTGATGCCCGGAATCGATCGATTCAGGCGAAATCCTCGCGGGGGTGATGCGCAGGCCATGCGCCAAGGCATATACCACGGGTTTAGGGGTGCGACAGTGACAGTTATAGGGGTGCGACAATGACAGGACCATGGCCATGAATGGAATACGCCATGGCCATGAGTGGAATGCGCCATGGCCCTGAATGGAATGGGGCTATGGCCATGAATGGAATAGGGCCATGGCCATAAACAGGGGCCATGGACGGGGGTCAAAGTTAGTGGCGCACCCCTAATTTAGCGCCCGTTTTAGGCTTGCTCGGTATACGCCCGAGTGGCCCTAGGCCCCTTGGCTGCATGCCTCGGGCGTACGTCGAGTCGGTAGATAAGTATCGCGTTTAAGGCTCCCGGGGCGCCCGTCGAGCGCCCTAAGCCACGATCGAGCCACTTTTCGTTTTACCGACGAAGCCGCGCTATAAAGTACCTAGCTAGTTCGATATAAGGCGTTACCTTCGCGAAGTATAAAACGATATATAATATAGTAGTTAAACTAATATTAACGTTTACGGCTCCGATATAGTATTAATTAAAGAGAACGACGGAGGCTATAAAGGGATATACGAAAAAGTTAATAATTATCTAGAATAACTACCTTAGAACGGTTTTAAGAGTATTTAAGGTTACCCTAGTTCTAATACTCGAGGCTAAATCGGTAATCGTATTAATCGACCTCTAGTTAGACCGCCTAGTAATATAATATTAAATAAATCGAGGGACCTATTTAATTACGACTATAAGAAATATACGGATCTAGAATAAACTCTAGCGTAGGGGAGGTAGGTAACGGTAGGTACCTCTAATACCGATAACGGAAAAAGAATCCTAGGCGCTTCGCGCGTTAAGATTTAAAGAATAATATAAAATAATTATAATTATAACGAGGAGAAAAGACTAGATAAACTTAATCGAAAATATCGAAGAATATTAAAATATTAAGGTTATCGACTAAAGGGTAAAAAACTAGGCCCGCTAGCGATAACTAAATAAATAGGAGAGTTATAAAATAACGATCTCTACGTAGGCTATTAACCCGGCTTAAAAGAGAGATTTATTCGGGGACCGGTTCGATTACTATAATTAATTAAAGAAGGCTAAGAACTCTATAACGGTATAATTAAAATATAATAGGATCGGATTAAATAAGTTTTTATACCGAATAAAGGTATTTATAATCCGTAGCGCTAGTTACCTATATAAATAAAGGAAATAGAGTGTAAAGTATATATTATTATTTTACCCGAAACTAGCTAGGGATAAGGCGGAGCTAGTAGAATAAATAAATATATACGACTTTAAGAAAATATTATCGTAGGTCTAAAATATACGTATAACCGCGCGGTAAATAATAAAAACGGGATAACTTAATTAATTCTCTTTTATTAAAGAATAGTTAATATAATCTAAATTATTACTAGGACCTAACGATATACCTAAACCTATAAAGAAGAGGAAGAAAAGGAAGAAACCGCCGGCCGGATAACCGTAGGTATCGATTATTTAATAAGTTTACGATAAAGCGGCCTATAGGCCTACGAGATAAATAAATAAAACTAAGGAAACTAAAGTAGAAGGGAAACGGAGGGAAGGATAAATAATATTTTAAAACGATTATAATTATCGGTTATTAACTAGTAAAAAAAAGAAATAAATTATCGATAAATTAAACATCGGCAAGTCCGGAAAAACAGTTCTGTAAAATCGCTGCTTAATCGGTGCAAAATGCGCATTTTGCAGCCTTGGCAAATCTTGGTAAATCTTGGCGCCAAGATTTTTAAGTTAGAGTTAAGGTCTGCGCGGGAGCGCTAAACTTAATCCTAAAAG
>JAABUW010003515.1_pt1 | contig 22274 bp, 18 predicted proteins | sample 5560081 | NCBI WGS metagenome assembly JAABUW01 (sample SAMN10711882, study PRJNA513363) | rock metagenome | isolation source: Antarctica rocks | place: Antarctica: Victoria Land, Knobhead sud
AATTGACAGATTTTATGGGCGGCACGAACTTTGTATGGCTAGCCATCTTCACCCTCGCGATGTCCGGAACGACCGCCGCCCGACCGATTGTCACATCCATCTTTATCATGCTCTGGGGAGCACGCCTCTCAGCCTTCCTCCTGTTCCGGATCCTAAAGACCGGCAAAGACGATCGTTTCGACGACAAGAGGGACAAATTCTTTCCCTTCCTCGGATTTTGGGTTGCCCAGATGCTGTGGGTTTGGATTGTCAGTCTACCCGTGACGATTCTCAACAGCCCGAGTATCCCCTTCTATCGTCAGCCCAAGTTCGGCAAGGCGACAGACATCATCGGCGTCATCATCTTCGTATTCGCGTTCCTCCTGGAAGCCGTGAGCGATGTCCAGAAGTATCGCTTCAAGAACAGTGAGGCAGGTAAGCAGCCGGGAGCTGTCTGCAATGTTGGGTTCTTCAAATGGAGTCGACATCCAAACTATTTCGGTGAAATCATGGTCCAGGTTTGTAAGTGTTCGTTCCATCTCCGGCCTCTTGGACGTCGCTAACCACTCAACCAGCCATCTTCATCATCGCCATAACACCAGCATCATACCACTACATTCCCTCCGGATCCGGTGCATACGCTGCCCTATATAGCAGCATGCTCGGCTGGATCTTCCTGACTGTCCTGCTCATGTTCGTCTCTGGTCTGACCCTCCAGGAGCGTCCCGGGGCCAAAAAACGCTATGAGAAAGGCGTCGGATGGCACGAGTATGAGAAGTACTTGCACGACACCAGCATTCTCATCCCGATGCCACCGGCCATATGGCGGAACCTGCCGGTCATTGTGAAGCGCACGATTGGGTTGGAGTTCCCAATCTATGTCTTTGATCCTGCAAAGCATGCGGATGCGGACAAGATGCAGGACCGTCAGGCTGAGGAGGGAGAGCAGGGTGAGAGTAGTGCTCGGCAGAGTAGCGAGCCTCTGCAGTAATGAAGGAGCGATTTCTGGAAGTTCATACTTTTGTATTAGCGGGGCATCGTGGTGGTAATTGTCGTGTATCTCAGCGTACACTACCCTCGTGCTCAAACCGAACTTGCTATCTCAAGCCAAGTACAAGCGCGTGCATCGATGAAGAATGGTCGGCTCGGCTGAAGCTCCCGCTCATCTAGAGCAAACAATTTCTTGAACTCTCCTTCAAACCCATCGATGCATATTCGAGTGAACTGCTGCTGTTGGCCATAGTCGAGCCTTTCTGCCACTGCGATCACTAGGCTGTTGTCGAAAGACTGGCTATTACTGTGACTTAGCAAGAGAAAACATATGTCAACGTTTGCGATTTGGCGCGAGATCCATGGACTCCCTTTCGCGCGAATCGTCATAAAGACCTCTTCCCTAGGCACTCTCACATATCGGGCGCGGAGGTGTAGTCCGCGGTTCGTAAGCGATGACTCGGAACCATCATCGTATGAACACGAATCAAACCAATCGAACATAGCCTCTCTTGCGAAGGAATTTGGGGACGGCGCAAAGACGGGTTGATAAGAAATGCCAGATCCCGGGTTGTCACTCCAGGCCAGGATAGATTTGTCCGTCGATTGGCGGACGATCTCATGCTGCAGTCTCATAAAAGCCTTGGATCCTTCGCCGTAAAGAAGTGGCATATTGACATCGAATATGCCAATGAGAGAGTAAGCTCTGTCTTCAACTCGAGTCGTCTTTCGCTTCGCTGCCCAGCTCATTCGCTCTGCTATGCTCACTCTGTTGAGCGATGTTCGGGATCTGTTGGTAAGGCATACCTGCCGGATACCTGTGATTCTCGCCACAAGCATGGCTAAGGGCGGTCCATGTAGCCTCTCGAACAGGATCTGATGACGTGACTGAGGCCCAGGACCGGACCAAGGAGAATAAATGCAACCCAGCTCGTTCCACACCGAGTCACAGAATATGAGTTGATTCGTTGCAAGCAATTCTTGAAGAGTCCAGCCCCGTCGAAACCAGGAGCTTTGGATAAATTAATCCCAGCCACTTCCCAACGTTGTAGGCGAGATGTGGATGCATGGGACCTCGTTACCGTCACTCGCTATAGTTTGCGTACACAAAGTCGGATCAGGCTTGTCTGCCGTGACATCTGCGAGGTACACAAAGCAAGCGGTTGCCTCCTGGTACCAAGCGAACATAGAGTTGATGGCCTCGGAAAGTTCGGCGCTTGATCGCTTGTTGATACAGCCTGCAACGTTAGACACATCTTTGAAGACACTCAAGGTCGTCAGGCTACTTACATGTGTCGACCCAGACCCACTCTACTGCGCTTCCTCCGAACGTCTCTTTCAAGGCATCATTTTCATTTTGAAGCCTTGCAAACGCACAGAGCTCCTCCACCTTTCGATATCCGCGGCATGCTGCTCCCCGACCTTTGATGAAATCTTTGTACGTGATCTCATCCGCTTCCCAACGATGTGAAAGAATGAAGTACTTCGGACGAGCTGTATCGTAGAACTCCTCAAGTTTGCGGGTGTAGATGTTGATGAGCCGCATATCGCTGTACTAGGACCAAGTATTCGTCACATCTCAACAAGAGGAACACTAAAGAAACGTCCTTCATTTCGATGGGAGAGTGACCGTTAAAACAAGGCTGCACCGTAAGTCCAGTGGCGAGGCTGAGCAAGAGCTGCACAAGCTGCCCTGGCTACAACTTCATGTTGGTACTTACTGCTGCTTCTGTGATGCGAAGCTACGAGATCCTCACCTTTTCGAGCTGCCACTGCCGCTGATAGATGTCGTATTGGGCTGGGTCCGACATCGAGCAGTTTCTCTACTCTATAAGTCAGGATGCCCGAGTGGAGAGGGAAGTGAAGTGAAGTATGTAATGAAGTGAAGTGACTTCAGGCCTCAGGCCTTCCGGAGAAGGAGAAACAGAATTACCGGATTGGAAGAGCGTCTTCCCGTGGCAATCGCCTCTCTGACCTCGGCTCCTCTCCGCAGTCTCGAGGGTCGATATATTGTTTTACACATCATTGAACGATGTAGTTCTTCTGTACAGTGCCATTGGCAATATGGCAGGACGGATACGGCAGCTCATCGATTTGGAGAATCTCGAGAAGTATATACAGAAACATGTACCGGAGATAGCTGTCCCACTGGACGTTAAACAGGTATACCTCCAACAAACACACGAGCAGCATTTGAGCAACGTTACTGATTGTCGCAGTTCGGATATGGCCAATCGAATCCTACATACCAACTCACCGACGCCAATGGCAAGAAATATGTCATGTACACCTCCCCTCAAACCCTCAAACCCTCAAACAGCCCATCGAAGCCTCCAGCTAATACTCCACCAGGCGTAAGAAACCTCCCGGCAAGATCATCTCCCGCACCGCCCACCAAGTCGACCGCGAATACCACATCATCGCCGCCATGGCCAAGACCGACGTCCCTGTCCCCCGCGCACTGTGCCTCTGCGAAGACGACTCCGTGATCGGCACCGCCTTCTACATCATGTCTTTCCTCCAAGGTCGTATCTTCGAGGACCCTGCGATCCCCGGTGTCACCCCGGAGGAGCGGCACGAGATGTGGCGCTCCATCTGCACGACACTGGGCAAATACCACCGTGTTGAGCCAGCGAGCGTAGGGATGGAGAATTTCGGACGAAAGTTTGGGTTCTTCGATCGGCAGTTGAAGACGTTTGCCAGGCTAGAGGTCGACCAGGCGGCGGTGAAGGATAAGGATACTGGGGAGCCGGTGGGACCGATTCCGCATTATGAGGAGATGGTTAAGTTCTTTGGGAACAAGGCGACGCAGCCGAGGGATCGAACATCATTTGTCCATGGAGATTTCAAGGTCGACAATGTGGTGTTCCATCCTACTGAGCCGAGGGTCATTGGAGTGTTGGACTGGGAGATGGTGCGTACGATTTTACATGCTCCTGCCAACCCTCGGACTGACACCTGACTACAGGCAACGATCGGACACCCACTCTCCGACCTAGTCAACCTCATTGCGCCCTACACAACCGCCTCCAACCCTCTCGCCGCTCGCGCCGGCCGCCGCAACGTTGCTTTCCTCCCTGACGCCACTCCAGGCCTGCCTTCGAAAAAACAGTGCATCAAGTGGTATCAAGACGAAGTTGGGATCGAATTCGACAAGCGGGAGTTGACTTGGGCGGAAGCATTCGCCATCTATCGCGGCGCAGTCATCATACAAGGTATTGCGGCAAGATACGCGGCACGGCAGGCTAGCAGCGAGAAGGCGATGGACCATGGGAATGCGATGAGGCCGCATGCGGAGATGGCGTGGCAGTTTGTGCAAGAAGTGGAGCGGCAAGGGAGGGAAGATGGGATCAAGGGTAGTGATGGGGAGTTGAGCGAGCAGGAGAAGGCGAGTGGAAGGGGGTATATGGCGAAGTTATGATGAACTGTCCTCGTGATTATCGTAGCATGACACAATCACCGACTGCATCTTTTCTGAGCATACTCCTTGCTCTTGATACTTTGTCCTATCCATCGATTTCACTCTTGATCCCGCTCTTGCTCTTGTCCTCCCATCCCTTCCCTCCACTGGCCCCTCAAACAGTCGTCCGCCCATTAACAACCACCTGCCCAAACGTCCACAGCCCCGTCGCCGCCAGCACACTAAGTCCAATCGGCAACGGCTTCTGCGTCTTCAACGCCCTCGGGAAGCTACTCCCCGCCAACACGATGCTTGCCAGGAGCGCGATCTCCGCACCGTAGGTCTGGCGGTTCGCGATACGGTAGCCGCCGAGGGCGTAGAGGGCGCCTACACCACAGCCGGCCACGAGAGAGGGGACGGAGCCGGCGCGGATGTAGCCGGTGATGCCGCCGCCGGCGGTGAGGGCCGCGAGTAGGTAGGCGATTTGGGGGAGGGACTGGGAAGCAGGGTGTTAGTGGAGACGGGATGGTGGGGGAGGGGGAGGGGCATGGGGTACCATGATGACGGTGGATTTGTGTTGATATTTGGCTTTGATGTGTTTGATTTTTTGACCAGTGTTGAGAGTGTAAATGGAAGTGTTGGGTTGTCAGATGCCGAGAGCTATATGTTCCTTGCGTCGGCAAGAGCTACCTCGTAACTGCCTCATTTGGTGGACCCTGCGCGCGGACGTGGGTATATTGGCGGAGACGGCTTCTCAAGACACTCCACGACCGAGTAATTCTTACGAGGACAGAACAGTAGGTTCAATTGGAAGAATTGGTATGTTTACTGCTTTCACATTCGTATCGTGGAGAAGACCAAGTGGGAACAGAACCGAGTGAGTTGGGAGGAACCAAAGCGCTTCTCGAGCGTTGATGAAGGCTCGATGGTCTACACTCGAGTCCAGCGGAACTACAAGCACTCTCCCATATCGATCGCGAGACCGCTCCAACGATGTTGCATACATGTTGCTGGGTAGATGCAAAGATCTCCGAGAACAACCTTCTTGCTCGGTCCAAACCATTCGCGGGGTTCGTTCTTCGACCCCTCTCCCCTTGTCCGTAGATATCTAGACGAAATCGAGTACGAAGCATTTGTTACATGCTTCATATATCTCACAAACATTGTTGTGACCGTCTCATATCGAGTAGGTAGTTGTTCAAATAAATCTCGTTCTTCGCACCGAGAACCGTCGTCAAGATGTCCGGCAAGACAGCATACGTAACAGGCAGGTGTCCCTTCGAACGGTCTTCGACAGATCTCGACTAACTGTAGGTATCGCAGGCGGGGCGTCAGGCATCGGTCAAGCAGTATCAGAGATGCTCGCCAGTAAAGGGTACGCCATCACCTTCCTCTCCCAGAAGCCAAGGACCACCAGCTAACACCATCAACAGCGTCAAAGTCTGCATCGCCGACATGAACCTCGAAGGCGCGCAGAAAATGGCCAATCAGCTCGGCAACGGAGCCTTCGCCGTCCAAGTCAATGCCGCGGACTGGGACTCTCAGCTTGCTGCTTTTGAGAAAGCGGTCGATGCTTTTGGCCGGTTGGATTATGTGTATCCCATCGCTGGTATGAAAGCTGGAGCACTGATCAGGCTGATGAGACGCTGAGACGATCGGATAGGCATTGGAGAACGCAAAGCGATCAAGAACGATCCTAAGGCGACGAAGTTCCAGAAACCAGATCTGGCGGTCATTGAGGTCGATTTGACAGGAGTGCTGTATACGGCGTTCTTGGCTGTCCAGCAGATGAGACGGCAGGAGAAGGATAAGGATGGGTTTAGAGGGAAGAGTGGGTTTTCTGCATCCGTTCAACTTGAGGATTTGTGCTGATGTAGGGTATCCCCAGTCGCCGCGACCGCATCTGTATGTGGGTTCTATTGCGTACCAAGTAAGCATGAATGACTTCTGCAATGCTTAAACGGAGGGCTGACCACCCAACAGCCGTGCCCGTCTACACTTCGGCAAAGCAGTATGCAATTCTATCTCCCACCCACCGCAGTCCATCAACTAATACACCGTTCCCAGCGGCGTCGTCGGCTTCGTCCGCAGCTACGGCAAATACCTTCCAGAAGAAGGCATCACCCTCAACGCCGTCTGCCCAAATGTCTTACGCACCTCTATCTCGGTTCCTGCCTTCTATGACAACCTAGAGAAGGAAGGAATTTTGACAGAAATGAAAGGCGTCGTCGACGCATTTGCCAGCTTCCTCGATAACGATATTTCAGGCGAGTGTATGGAGGTCGGGCCAAATGGTGGATTCAGTGCCAAAGCGCCAGCGCCGCATTTGGATAAAGAGACCACGAGAGTAATGGACGCGATCTATGAGAGGTCGCATCGGTTGCATGAGCCGGAGCAGTAGGCTCCAAATGCCAATGCATATTATCAAGGGCTATCTTCAGCGCGATGGTTTCGAATCGTCCAGGTGGCTTGCGTGTGCTAGGAGGAATTTGCAGCAGGTGAGCGTGAACTTGCATGCCTTTGTCCACTCTGGATTGGCACCTAGATTGCCGACGCGAATGCTGGTACTCTCGATCTTGTCTTTGTGGATAGTGTAAGGTAGCTTGGTCACGTTCGAATCTCCTCCAGCCGCTGAGATCTGCGACACATGCTCTCCAAGCTGGCGTAGGCAGTCCAGAAACGCCACCATAGCTTCGTCGATCTTGCCATGGAACAGCCCCAGACCGAGAGATAGATTCCCGCTGCTGAAGAGTTCGAGTACTGTTCCTTTGGGCTTGCCGTCGGATGATTGTTGTTTCGGGTCGTACTTCACGATCTTCGAGGTGGATCCAACCGGCACCAGCTTGTAGTCTTTGAACTTGTAGTTCAGCTTCTCGGCCACTACAGCCAGCAGGAGTAAGGCCTGGCCCCATGCTGCGTTGATTTCGGGCCATTCGACAGGGTGCTCTGGCAGTCGTCCTAATCGCAAACCGTTGATCGTTCCGAAGAGCCCGTCGTGGCCGATGGCGAAGGTGTCGTTGTAAACATTGGTGCGCTGCAGAGACTCCAGCAGCTTTGTGTCATGTGCGAGCTGTGTCTGCAGGCTGTCCCTCTCCTGCTGGAAAGCGGTCAAATCCGCAGTGAAGGCATTACGTTCCTGCCAGAATCGCTCTTCCTCTTCGTCGAGCTCTTCAGCTTCAGCATCCAGCGCGGCAATGTCATCTTCGAGCTTAGACTTCTCAGCTTCCAGCACTTCCAGTTCCTTGAGCGCGGTCTTCTCTCGTTGCTGAGCATCTTCGAGATCACGCTTGATCTTCGTTCTCTCCTCATCGGTCGGAACATCGTCCTGCGCCTTCTTGAGAAACTCAACGTAGGCATCACGCTCCCTGATCACACCTGCTTGTCTTTTCTGCAGCCCGTCCAGCACAATTTCCGTGCATTCTGAGCAGATTGGGTGATCGATATCAGATCTGGAAGAGAGAATCTCGAACAAGCGTACAACAGTCTCCATCTGTTGCGAGTAAGATCCTTCGTCGCCGTTTGGAACGGATAGTGATTCGGATTTCTTCGAGCTTGCTTTCTTCTGTGAAGGCGTACGAATCGCTTCCTCATGGTCGGCAGGGGCGATCTGAGATTCCGAGAGCATGATGAATGACATGTCTGGCGTCATTTTGGTTCCAGCACGCTGACTTGAAGATACAGTCCGCTTCTGCATCGGTGGACCGGCGTCTTTGGACACCTCATCGTACTGTTGCCTGCGTTCTCGAGCCGCTGCTGATCGCGGTGCATCTGGCGCCTTTGGCTCAAGTGCTGGTGCTGCATCTGCTAAGATCTTGAACGAGGCCGGGTTAAGGTCCTCAAGGGAGGAGTCTATTCTGAGTGGTGTTCTGCATTTCTGGCAGTGTAGGGTGGCCATAGCGATATCTTCGCTTGTGAATACTAGGGTGATTATAAGTAGGCCTGCTTCATTTCAGGTCAGCGTCGTGGTCTGTCAGTCGTGCTTCTGGTTGATGGCTACTGCAAGCCTCATTCCAGAGTGTGCTGTCCGTCACATGTTTGCTGGTTTAATAGGTGAATACCTGAGGACAACTTTCGAGATTGAGAGCCTGAGGCACCAGCCAAAAATGGCAGGGATCGCCCGGGACCCGGAAGCCGGAAAGTGCGGCTCCGCATGTTTCCAGAACGCGTGAATTGCAGTCGCGTCCCGAGACATAATTTCGTGGTCTCGGGAAGCGGTGGACTCGGTGGACGCAACGAGCAATGGGCTGGGATGGGCAGCATGGAGATGATGATAGACCCACGACTGATGGGCGATGTCATCGATTTGGACGATGAGGAAGAAGAGCCAGCAGGTCTGGAACCCACGCGTTTGGGCTACAACCCCCAGCTTGGAGGGGAGGCGCACAATTACGATGCGCAATTGGACCAAGACCGACGACAGCAGAAACGGCGGTTGAAGTCGCGCTTCGAGGAGATATTTGAGAAGTATGGGAAGGACTTCGAAGGCGTTGGAGACGAGATCGATCTCGAATCGGGGGTGATTGTGGTGGATAATGGACATCTGCGGAAGATGCAACATGAGGCCGATGCTGGAGACGAGAATACCGCCGCTGGAGATGGAGATGGAGACTGCCTTGATCCGCGGTTGAGGGAGGGAGCAGACGTTACCGGAGGCGAGAATGAACTTTCCTTAACCGACAGCGACAATGACGCAGAAGACGAAGAGGACGACGAAGGCAGTGTCAGTGGAGACAACTCCATGGACGAAGCATCAACACGAGACGAAGTACCCGCCAACATCCTCGATATGCCGTCTCTCCGAGAGTCAGTGCTGGATCTACAGTCAAAGCAGAGGCGGGGAGGGGGTATTGACCAGAACGCAATCGAAGCATTAGGCATGAGTATCGCCAAGCAACTCACCGATCTGATGTCTCAAGGCAATAGGCCGAGTTCAAAACGCAAGAAGGACCAGACCAAGGACGTATGGGCATATCCTGACATTCCACAGCCGCCTCCGGAAAAGCGCCAACGACGCGATATCAGTCCACTGCCAGTCTGGCCTGGCCCGTCGCCTGGCCGGAAAAGTCTGTGGGCTCCACAGCGTGCTCCGAAGCGCCAGAAGCGGAAGCAGGTGGAGGAGGTCCCAGCTGACCCAGATGCCCAAGCTGAGGACGGGCTTCCGATCAAGCCAGAAGATGCCAATATCGTTCCGGAACAATCACTAGGTCAAGAAACACTTCGCAGATGCTACAACTGCACAAGCGCGAACTCTGTGGTCTGGCGAAGGGGTCCTGACGGGTTGATGTGCAATGCCTGCGGCATGTACTACTACCGGTACGGCTTACTTCGACCAGTCGGACCCGTCGAAGATAGCGAAGACTCTGCCTCTGAAGATTCGGAGCACGAAACAGTAGCAGAACTGGAAGTTGAGGTGGAAGCCGAAGCGGAAGTTGAATCGAACGATGCCGAGTCACAGTACTCCGCCAACACATCAAGACGTCGCGATGAGCTTCCAAAGAAGGGAAGTCCTGTTCTCCACGAAGAAGACGTTCTGATACTCAGGCTCAAGGAGATCGACAGACTATCGTGGGAGAGAATCGCGAAGCATCTGCCCGCTCGAACGGCCTACGCAGTCCAGTGCAGGTATAGCAAGAAATTGCATAATCGGCCAGTCGAGGCACGAGCGACTCTCGCAAACCAGGGCTACGAGTATCACTACGACGATAATGGCTTGATCGTATTCACACCCGCGGAACCACCGCAAGGCTTCACCGACGAAGAGGACGAACTGCTGTTGAGGCTCCGTGAGGAAGACGGCGTGGATTGGGACCAGGTCGCTCTCCAGTTTCCAACTCGGACTCAGAAAGCCTTGCAATTACGTTTCAACCAACTGGCGAAGAAGATCATGAGAGAGCACAGGAATCCCGGTAGAAAGAAAAGAGAACGCAGCCCAGGTACCAAGCTGAATGACCGCTATTCGGCAGAGGAAGACGAACTTCTGAAGAAGCTGCGCGAAGTCGATCAGATGAAGTGGACAGAGGTTGCGGCAAACTTTCCTGGACGTAACGCTTTGGCACTGCAAAAGCGGTATGTTCGCGAAGTCTCAGACGCTGCAAAAGAGCGTCAGCAACGCTCGCAAGGAGTCGTGGCCAAGAACGGAGAGAACATGAAGCATCTACGATACACCTACGAGGAGGACGAACAGATTTTGCATTTCAGAGAGCAAGATGGTCTGAGCTGGGAGGAGATCGTACCGAAGATGCCCGGACGACAGAAGGAGTCGATCGAGCGACGATACCAGTACATCTACCTTCGCAAAGACCACACGAAGATGCTGCAGAAGATGGCAGCGGCACGTCAGAATGGAGAGGCTTCTGGCCAGGACTTAGATGCAGACGGTGCGCAAAGTGATGACGAGTTGCAGCAAGATGATGTTGAAGAGTCCTTATCAATGCTGACGTTTACAGAGCCTTCTCTGCAGACGAATACTCCTTCCACCGGTTTAAGTGCCGATATGGCGAATCTGCGTGAACGTGTCGGAAGTCAGCCGATCTCGTCGAATCACCCTGCAGCACTTAGCGGCACTGGAGAGGACACGCTGCTATCTCGCTCCTACTCGGCACCACCGCTGGAGAGAGGGGCGCCGGCACAGGCGTCACCACTACCAACGTCACCGCCAAAGAAGAAAGTGCTAATCCGCTGGACGAAAGAAGAGGACGACCTCCTCCATAAGCTCCGTTCTCAGGGACTGGATTGGGATGCCATCGCTCTGCAGTTACCGGACCGCAAGAAGAAGGCGATCCAAGGTCACTACTCTGCGAAGTTCGGAAACGCAGCGCAGTACAGGAACCTGCCCGAAAACCAACAGAAAGATCCCAGTCTGTTGAAGAGAGCTATCAGCAACAATCTGAGACGGCAATCGATCGCGGACGAAGCTGCGGTGAATGGAGTCTCTAGCATCATCGATCTGACTGGCGACGATGACGATGACGAAGATGTTGTCGTGCAAGGGCAGCCGGAGCCATCAAATGCGCCAATGGAGCGCGTCGCTATGGCTAATGCGTTGCTGCCTCGCCTTGTACATACTCAAGAGACTACAGCTGGAGGTAACACAAGTAGTCGTGCCCACCAGGCCCCTAGGCAGCAAGTCAAAGCAGCAACCCAACCGCTACAGTCGCAATGGACGACCTGGTCTCCCGGGCCGCGCAGTGCACTGGATGGCCCGCCCAAAGTGCCTGCGGTTTTCCGCGAGCCAGGCCTGCAGATGATCTCTCCTTCCAAGGCATCCAACCAGCAAGCATCCCCTCCTAGGCTTGTGGACCATACGGCAGCAGTGCGAGCTTCTGGGCTTCCACTGGCATATGAGGCGCAGGCAGTATCTCCTTCCAGACCTTTCGACCGCCAGCCACTTCTTGCAAGTCTGGTGGACCATACGACAGCTGCCCAGGCTTCTGGGTTGCCAATGACACCTGAAGCAGAGTCGCCAACGCTATGGAGTCGTTTCCAGACCCAATTGGAACTGGCAAGCATGGATGATGGAATGCTATTAGTTCTCGATAACCCCTCGAACAGCCGACCGCCATCCAGCGATGGCCAACAACGGTTTGAAAGTGGACTGCCACTGGAACACATCAACCCCTTTAACAGCCGACCGACGTCCAGCGATGGCGGATACCAGTTCCCAACATATCCAGAAACGCCGCTCTTCGGAGAGAGCAGCTCGCCTCCACCTTTCGGGCAAAGTTCTGCTTACAACAGTGTGAACTACTTCACGCCGGCACGCCACAGTGCGCATTCTCATCCTTACTTCGTTGCTCCGCCGGCGCCGATGTACATCCCGAGCCAGCAAGAAGGCGAGCCAGACGAGCGAAACACGCAGTTCGAGCACGGCATGGACGATGAGACTGAAGATGCGATCGAAGTCCTGCCGAAGGCAGCAACGGGCAAGCTGAGACCAGTCCCGAAGCGCGTACAACCCGCGAGGCGGTCCAGGGGGCGAACTGCTGCACCTATCAAGGACGATAGAGACGTGTCTCGTACTGCTGCGTCAAGTTCGGCTCGTGACGACAACAACAGACGCAGCCTCCGTGCACGAGAAGACGCAGAGGACGATATGCGACAGACTCAGCAGCCAACAATCGGGCTAGCAGCCACTTCTCCATCCATGTACGATCTGCCTGTTGACTCGGGAATTACTGAGCACGAGACGCAACCTGCCGAGCCGCCACCCCAGGACTGGATAGAGCTCGCAATCATGGCTTTGGAATTCGCACGCCCTCGGCCATTATCGCTTCAATCGATCAAGAAATTCCTTATGCACAAGTATCCATACTTTGCTGAAACATCGCAGGACAGCTGGATCCCCCATATTCGATCAGCACTACGCCGCAGGAAAGAGTTCACTAAAGCCGGCGAAGGAGCCAAGGCGCCGTGGACCTTGTCTGGCGTTCCGTATGTCAAGGGAGAGCGCAAAAGCGGAAAGCGTATTGGGCGTCCACAGGCTGTGCCCAAGGCGCCAGCTCGGCCGACGGATGAGGAGTCAGATATGGAGCCTGCGGCGGTTTCTAGACTGTCCATGACTGATCAGCGAAGCATGACCACGCACAGTGGTGATCGGGGTGCGCAAAAGGAAAGCAATATCCCTGCAGCCTCCGATGTGGACGACAACAGCGGATCCGTACTCGACTTCAACGACTCCGCGATCGTGCTCGACGACAATGACGATGACATGGCTCCTCCGATGGCCCCAGAGGCCGACACCTTTGTGGACGATGCTACCGAAGTCGATGTGGATCTGCATGATTCCGCGATCATGCTCATGGACGACAAGGAACCAAGTCCAGAACCACAGACAGTCGTCACGACAGAGGATCAAGAGGAAGACGAGTTGTCTACCGCCATGACAGCAATGCTCGCATCTTCCACGCGCTCGTCAGGTCGCTCGAGGCTGGCGCAATCGTCCCCAAAGCCGGCTGTTGCGGAAGCCCAAGATGAATCGATCCTACTCATTTCTACGGCGTCGCTCACTTCTGACGTCGCTCGCGAACCAGAGAGCACACCCGGCTATCACAACACCCGCTCTCGCCGCACCACTGTCAACGAGGTAACTTGGGACAGCTCGCAAGGCACACCTGGCAAGGCGAAGGGAGGAGCTTTGTCATCGAGCTCGCCGATTATGACTATGAAGCAGTCCACCAGAAAGGTGTACAGCCGGACGTCAACGCCTGGGACCGATCACTCCACCTTGTTCAGTCGCCCAAAGCATGGCAGGGTGAACGCGTTGAGATCGTCTTTTGGACAATATACTCCCATGTACCGTTCGAGTAGTGTTGAGATACCCGGGAGTAGGAAGAGGGTCGTGCATACGCCGATGAGGGATGGGGATGATTCGGAGGATGAGTTGGCATGAAGAAGTGCATTGTAGCTTTTGGTATTTCGGCGATATGGACGGAAGAGCGCACCCTGCTGGTAGACAGCGTTGGTATGAGGAATTGATAAGACACCTGCAGATTTGGTACAATCGAAGCAAAATGCCTCCGTTGGACTGTACCGAGAGTATACAACTTTGAAACCACGATGCATACATTCGTGGAACTATTATCTACACAGTCACCATCACACTAGCGTTTTTGTACCAGCCCAGCATGGCGTTCTCGCCACTCCGCATTTGCGTCTCTTCCACAAAAGCCCATCGCTGGAAGAAGTCTTCGTGCGTCATTACACGCGTCAGTCGGCCAGTGATGGCTCGGTACATGTCTTCCATGACGCCGAAGTCGGTCGGGAAGAGTATGTCGAAATAGCCCTGATATACCAACGGAGTCCGGACCAGTACGGTGCGTCGCTCGTATCGCGTCTGCACAACAGGCGCGTTGAATCCTGTCGTTGCTTGCGGCAGCTTGTGGAAGTCGGATGTGATAAGACGATGAGCCGGGAACTTCGTGCTCAGGATCGAGAAGAACTGCATCAGCCGGGTCGGGATGTACTCCGGCACTGTCAAATTTGGGGAGAATGGTAGGCTGTGGCGAAAGGCGCGCCATATCTTGGATGTTCGTAATGGACTTGGGTACTGTCGTCCTTCGCAAGCCGCGTCACGTACTCGCAAGAAGCGTGATGCCACAGGGTCCAAAGTGCGCGTATAGAATTCGAAGAAGTCGCCTTGTGCATCGATGAGGACTGATCCTTGCATTACCTCATTGGTTCGCGGGTCGTATCTGATGACATCGTGTGCAAAATTGTCGAAGACTTCCAAGGCGAGAAAGAAGCATGGTGTCGGGACGTATAGGTCCCAGTCAAAGATGGATTTGTTGATGATCTCGACCTTATCTGCATGACCCCGACTCGCAGCAGACGCGTACAGGTTCTGTTGCTGCAACTTTGCAAGATTCGATGAGACCTCGATGACGCGGAACTTCGTTCGAGCATAAACTTCCATATCCGCGTTCCGGATGTAGTCCAAGATGTTGAGCATAAGCGTTCCGTTGCCTGCTCCAAGCTCATATATCACCAGATCGTGGTATGGAAATAGGCTGAGCTTATAGTTGGCGACCATATATCTCGCGATAGCTTCGCCATAGAACGGTCGGAAGAGTTCTGTTGGTGTGTGCCATAGCTGTCGAGCATCGTCGAATTCCTCGTCGTCAAGCTTGTCCTCGAACTCCACATACCGCTGCCCTAGCAATTTGTTGAACTCCGGCTCGTCTTTGATGTTGTTGAAATCGAATGGCGCTCCTGGTGAGAAGATAGTTGCATGCTTGCTGAAGTAGCCATATTGTGGATTGTATAGACTGTCCTCGATGAAGTCTCGCATAAGCATCTTCACTCGCCGCGGTCGTTCTCGTCTCCCTCTCAACATGTCTGCTGTCACATTGGGGTATCTCTTGAACTCCTCAACTTTGTCCTGCGGGAAGTGATCGGTCCTCTGCTGCCATGAGCTCTCCACGGAGGTCTTCTGTTCCTGTTGCTGTCGCGTGCTTCGGAGTCTTCGCTGCTGCAGGCTTGCCGCCGGTGTGATGGTGTGTACATGGTGGCAGAACCGGTGTGTCGCTAGCCGACTGAAGAGCCTGGCAACTATCGGAGAGTCCATACAAAAGGGAAGGCTGCTGTCGTGTCCTACGATTGCATTGATGAGGTTGCGGAGCCTTCGGGGGTGCTGAAGCTTAGACCAGGCTGTTGCTCCTTCTGCCTTCGAAGTCGATAAACATTGTTCATCAACGACACCTACCTGGGATTGGAACACTGCCGCGAGATGCACTAACACTACAGTATGACGTTCTTTTCGAACATATGGCATCGCATCTGGGATACGATCCTGGACAACCAAAACAAGCTCACAACAACCGGAGGCTTCCTGCTCGGCATCATCGCCACCATAGGCTTCAAAGACTTCTATCCTGATCTCGAACAACACTTCCAAAGGCGCCTACGAAACTTGCGCGGGCAGAATATCCCGCATCCTCTACCTGGACAACCAGATTATGTTCGGCTCGAGGATCACACGAGGAGAAAGTCAACCCTGGTTACCTCGCGTGATAACGATCCTCAGCGCACTACACAGCACGAGATAGCCGTAGGAGTAGAAGGCCTGATCGGCAATACTCCACTGATCAAGCTGAAATCACTGAGCGAAGCCACAGGACGTGAGATACTAGCCAAGGCTGAACTCCTCAATGGAGCTGGCAATTCACCCAAGGATCGAGTTGCGCTGTCGATGATCAACCATGCCGAGGAAGAGGGCTTGATCAAGCCCGATCGCGGTGATACTGTTTACGAAGGCACCGTGGGCTCAACAGGTATTTCTCTTGCCGCAGTCTGCAGAGCGCGAGGCTACAAAGCACATATGTATGTAGAATCTATACCACGCATAGCAGTTTCATCGTCTGAACTATCACCAGATGCATGCCCTCCGATGTCTCAGTCGAGAAGTCTGATCTGCTTCTCAAGCTTGGTGCGACAGTTGAGCGGGTAAAGCCAGCCTCCATCATCGACCAAGATCAATTCGTGAATACGGCCCGCCGAAGGGCACAAGAGCACACCGACGACCCCAACAAACCCGGCCGCGGCTTCTTTGCCGATCAGTTCGAGAACACTGCCAACTACCTCGCTCATCAGAACACCACGGGACCTGAGATCTTTGAGCAGACCGATGTGGACCTGAACGCTTTCGTCGCTGGCGCAGGCACAGGCGGCACAATTTCTGGTGTCGCTTTGGCGCTCAAACCTCGCATACCGGGCCTCAAGATCATCCTAGCAGACCCGCAAGGCTCAGGACTGTTCAACAAAGTCAAGTACGGAGTGATGTTCAGCCCCACTGAAGCTGAAGGCACCAGGCGCCGGCATCAGGTGGATAGTGTTGTCGAAGGCATTGGCATCAACCGGCTTACTGCGAACTTCGGCGCCGGGTTCGAGTTGATCGATGATGCTGTGAAAGTCAGCGACGCTCAAGCTATGCGGATGGCAAGATGGCTAGTAGAGAAGGAGGGACTGTTTGTGGGCGCGAGCAGTGCTGTGAACTTAGTTGCGGCGGCACAGGTAGCGAAGGGGATGGACAGAGGGGCGAGGATCGTGACGATCATATGTGATTCGGGGACCAGGCATCTGAGTAAGTTCTGGAAAGAGGCTGGAGATATCGCGGGAGGAGACGTGGAGTGTTCCTTGGAGGATATTCTGAGCATGAAGACATGACGAATGGCAGTACGTACGTTCTCGACTCAGCTTCTCGACGGTTGATGTCAGCTGGCATCGCTTCGGCCGCCCATCGGTTCCCGTCTTGCACTTCAATCGGCATGCCATATGATGCTACAGCTGCCCAATCTGTATCGCTGGGTGCGGCATTGGCATGTGTTTCAACCATTGGATGGCCATAGAAGGCTCCTGCACTGGCGTTACTGCCTGTATCTTCCGGAGGCTGCGCACCATCAGCATCGTCCTTCTTCGCAGAGCGTTTTCGACGGCCACTTCCTTCACCGATCTCTCCGAGTGCTATCCGAATCTGCTTTCGCGAGAGGCCAAAGATCTCGGCCAATCCGCGCTGTGGGCCCTTTTTAAGCTCGAATTCACGACTGCACGTCTCAACCTCAGGTACGTCTAATTCTGCTGTCGACAATCGACCTTCGCAACATCGAATACTACACGTAGCTACTGCAGATCCCAGAAACGTCTCATTTGTTCGAAATGAGGTTTATGTGGGTGCCGGAAGATGCAAAGATGGAGACTTTATAAGAGTCAGGATTGTTCGCAATAGCGAGCATCAACTTTGCAAGAAGAGAACCGTCAATCAACTCTTTCTGATTCGATATCTAAGTACTCTTTGGTGTTCCTGCTTCCACAACTGATTTCAACAGACAGTCGTGAAACTTTGCTGCCAGCATGGTAGAGACCAAGAAAGAGCTCATAGCTCTCATCGATGCCGAACAGGACCAACATCTGGAACTCTTGCAGGACCTCATTCGGACTCCGTCGCCGAACCCACCAGGCGATACCAGAGATGCAATCGAAATTGTTCGAAAGTATCTGGCCCGCTACAGCATCCGTTCCGAGATCATTGATCCAAAAGCAACGTCTCCCAAACTCGTCAGCACGTTACAAGACGACCCAAGGAAAGACACCCGTCATCTCATCCTGAACAGTCACATCGACCAATTTCCAGTCGATAAGTCGGAACAATGGAAACGTAGTCCGTATAGCAGTGACATCGATGGCGGGTTTGTCCACGGGCGTGGCAGCGTGGACATGAAAGCGGGCACCGCGGCCTCTATCATCGCCTTTACGTATCTGCACCGCTTCCGCGCTCAGCTGCACGGTCAGGCTGTTCTGGAGGTTGTCTCGGACGAGGAAACAGGGGGCAAGTTCGGCACAAAGTATCTGCTCGAGCAAGACGAGCGGAAGCCGCTGTGGAGAGGAGGCTGCGTACTCAATGCGGAACCAGACGGACTAAGCAGCATTAGGGTCGGCGAAAAAGGCACGTTGCGGATGGCGTTTAATGTGGAGTGTGTTGGAAGACATGGTGCCTACCTAAACAAATCGGAGGGTGCCATCAGGATTGCTGCCAGGCTCATTGCGAGGCTGGTGGACCTCGAACAGCTCCCCGTAGCCATGGATCCAGAACTAAAGGAGTATCTGCTTCGTCCAGACGTTAGTAAGGTGGCTTACAGTATCATGGGTCCTGGAGCTGCAGATCTCATGCTTCGGCCATCAGTCAACGTTGGTACCATCCAGGGCGGAACCAAGGTCAATATGATACCTTCTTCTTGCACGTTCGAGGTCGACATTCGACTTCCCACCGGGTTAGTTGCAGAGGATGTGCTCTCACACATCGACTCCATACTCAAGAACTTTCCAGGCGTGACATATGAAGTCCAGCAAGCGGCCACGAATCGAGCAGCAGCTAGTCCTCTTGACCATGAAATTGTTCGCCTACTCCAGAGCAACGTCGCAGATAATGGCTCGACCAAACCGCTACCCATATTCTCCCTCGGTGCAACTGACTGCAAGCACTTTCGTTACTGCGGCATGCCTGCATATACCTATGGGCCGAGTCCAGAGACAATGGCCGAGAAAGACGAGAAAGTTGGAGTGCAAGGATTTCTGGACACGGTGAAAGTGCATACACTTACTGCGTGGGACTATCTCCACTGAGGATTGTATCTTGAGCAACTACCAACCTAGTGTTCAGAGCCATGATGGTGTCGCCAGCGACGGAGAGCTTCTTTCCCGCTCAAACGTGAAGCTTTCTCGTCGCACTCGTGACAACTCTTATTACGAGCCGTGATTGTGCAGTTGTCTTGGTACGGTTATCGTCCATCGTCATTTGGTGCTTCATGGAGCCGTGGGTGTGGTTCAGAACGTCATCTGGTAACGCACACGTGCCGGTACCAGCATTCCGCAAGCTGTGTAGAACGTGGAACGAATCTCCTCGTCGTCATTTTGGCCAGGAAATGTTCCATCATGATGTTACATCCGCAGCCGCTGCACGATGATTGGGTCTTGCTGTCGAGGGGTGTGAGCAGGGATCCAAGTGCAAGGATGAATGCAGGGGAATCGGGGCCATAACGCCTCTTGCGTCTTCTGTCCAACCACTGACAACGACATGTCTTGGCGAGATTGAGCGGTCAGCGGCTTGAAGACGACCGGAGTTGATGACAGGGTCCATTGTGTGAGCACGGACGATTGATCGTGATTTGGAGATGGAGATGAAGAGAAGGCGTGCTTTGGTAGAAGTACGTTCATAATGCCTCCGTATGTGAGCGCGTGCTACCGTGCCGATAGTATACATCTCGAGTAAACGCTTCTACGAGCGTCTACTACCCATCTAGTCCTCAGGCAGTAGTCGTACATAGTCATACAAGTGGCATCCGCATGTCTGCAGTCCAAATCCCAGCACCTCAAAACGCCTCGCAAGTTCCCGGGGTATCAAATGAAGCGTAACGATTGACTTCGAATATGGTCCAATGCGCCAAGGTTCCAGCACGCGACCTGCCTCACGCGTGCAAACCAACAGACGGGTGATGTGTATGTGCTAGATTGCTGCATCTAGTCGTCGTCGTCAGGAGATGGGTGGTCGTAACCCTCTCCCTTGTGGACTTTGCGATGGCGTCTGAGGTTGGAGACGACCGAGAAGTGGCGACCGCAGTTTTCGACCTCACATGCAAAAGCTATTCAAACGTCAGCGATTGATCATATGAGCTTCTCAGGTAGGGACGTACGCTTCTCGCCTGTGTGGCTGTACATATGTGTCTGTAGCGAGCTTGGGCGCGTGAAGCGCTTATCGCAGATCTTGCACTTGTGCTTCTTCTGCGAGCTCGACGAAACCTTCGAGCTGAATTGGCCCATCATCGACGATGGCGCGGGTGGCATTGTACCTCCCACAAGACCATTAGGTCTAGGAAGCGTGCGTGGGTTCGGAATATCCATTTCGCTCGCAGAGCTGTAGTCGCCTACGGAAGCCTCACTCACGGAGCTGTTGTAGTACGACGGGTAGGTGCTTGCTGATGAGATGGACGAGTGCGCGGAGTGCGTCGAAGGAAATCCATACGAATCGGTGGAGCTCCGGCTGGCGTTCGAGTTGCCGTAAATGTTTCGCGGAGTGATATCGGACTGGCTCATGGCCACCATTCCGCGACTTGCATCAAGGGCGTCGCTCCAGCTCTGTCGCTCGGCTTCTGACGCGGTATTCAGTCTGCTGTTGATGTCAATGAGTGAATTCTGGGACACCGTTTGTGCCTGGTTTGGATCGTCCATGAGCATGGAGGATGCTACTGACGGATGCGATGTTCGGCGATCAGCCTGGTAGCCGTAGGGTGCAGAGGAGTATTGAGGTGCAGACGTTGATGCGTAGGTGTTGGCAGACGGCGCAGTGGATGTGTAAGATGCGCCATATGACCTTGAAGTGGCCATGCCATCTTGCGAGACCTGTAAGTTGGACTGATTGAAGAGGGCTGGGTCCATGGGAAGAATACCTGATGCCAGAGTTGGCGCGGCCATTGGTGCGGTACTGTACGCAGACGACACGTTGGTCGCGGGCGCGGCATATCGATGGGAGTCGGGGACTGATGTTGATGGCATTGATGTTGCGTACATGTGACTCTGGTTGGTGGGCGCGCCCGAGACCCAAGGGTTCGTGAAATGCGGAGCTGTCTGGTATCTCATGGCCTCGTAGCTCATGGGCTTAGCTTCGTAGCTCATAGGCTGGAAGTGGCCATGTTGGCGACTGTCGACTGCCATTGCCATCGTGTATAAAGTGATCAGATGAAGTGTTGTGTGGTAATGCTGTGAACCATTGAACGACCACGCGTGGAGAGATCAACAATAGTTGGAGCTCGAAAACGTGGGGATGATCGCTCTCAGAGATGAGCGGGATCAGCGTGCTTAAGTGCTTGCTTCCCTTGAGCTTGGAAAATTTCCGAATAGCAGCGGGGCTGTGATACCAAGGTGCGGAGGGCCGATCTCTCGAGTCGCTGGGTTTGGGACAGAGTGAACCGGTCCTAATGGTCGGAACGGAGACCCCTATGCAACTAACTCGTCGGGTCTTCAGCCGTAGGTGTAAACGGCAGGTGCTTGGAGTCGTCTAACGCAGGGCCGTTCGGCAGTGCCTTTGGTGTGTAGTGTCGAAACCAACTGATTAAGGGTCGGGTCTCAACAGAGCAATGATAATCGGTGCGTGAGATGGCTGTGCAGCGGTTCGTAGGCCCAAGGATAGAGTTGTTGTTCTCAGTGGACGGGAGTTGACAATCAGTGGATCCGCGTGAAGATCTTTGATGACAGGAGCGTTTGAGGAACGCTGTGTGGTGATATAGAGCGAGGGCTCTGCGACACAATAGACGTCACTGCCGCAGGGTCCATGATATAAAAGCGGGTCTCGGCGTATTTGGCGTTCGGAGGTGCTGCTTCAGATGTGGAGGCAGATTTGGTCGTTCGCTAGCTCATCATCACTCGGCATCCTCTCACTTTCCAGCCATTCAAGCCGTTTTGCTTATTCCCTGTCTCAAAACATCGTAAGTGGCCCCGCCTTTACCAAAACTCGAGCGTACCAGGCGAATCAGTGAGCTCGTTCGCACGCGATGGACACCTCTTCTCCTCATCTTCGAAGGTGCAGTACCCGACGAGCCCACAGAACACGTGCCCTGCGACACGCAGGCGAACACGAACACCCTCCTCTATGAACGGAGTTGACCACTTACGCTATCGTCGATAAATAATTACAGCAACCGTTGCGATAGTCAACGGCGATATTTTTGGCAAAGTTCTGGTCGATATGTCTCAGGTTCATCTGCTTTGCGAACGCTACCTGTGATGAGCACAACGGCTTTCATGAGCAAGACGAAGAAGCATTTGCACTGCCTCCGCCAGATCATGGGGAACAATTTCGACGTCCAACCCTACAGGTTCTGCGGGAGTCTGTGTTGCGGTCACTAAGTCTCTAGTGCACAAA
>JAABUW010003518.1_pt1 | contig 22267 bp, 18 predicted proteins | sample 5560081 | NCBI WGS metagenome assembly JAABUW01 (sample SAMN10711882, study PRJNA513363) | rock metagenome | isolation source: Antarctica rocks | place: Antarctica: Victoria Land, Knobhead sud
AGAGGATCTGTCCCTAGTACGAGAGGACCGGGATGGACGCACCTCTGGTGCACCGGTTGTCGCGCCAGCGGCACAGCCGGGTAGCTATGTGCGGACGGGATAACCGCTGAAAGCATCTAAGCGGGAAACCCACCTCGAAACCAGGTCTCCCCGAGGGCCGTGATAGACCATCACGTCGATAGGCCAGGTGTGTACGTGCGGCAACGCACTCAGCTAACTGGTCCTAATCGCCCGAACGGCTCACGCCCCCGCGCAACGCCCGCGTTGCGCGTGCCCACCCTGCACAGCAGTCATCCCTCGACGGTGCCCCGGCATCGACGACGGCGACGCTTCCACCACGCAGGCCAATACACCCTCATACAGCACACACGCCCCACCAGAACCTGACCCGCACCCGAGGGAACATATGATTGCGTCGGGCGACCTGGTGGCCATGGCGGCGGGACACCACCCGATCCCATCCCGAACTCGGACGTGAAAACCGCCAGCGCCCATGATACTGCACCCCAAGGTGCGGGAAAGTCGGTCGCCGCCAGGTCACCCGACGCAATCAACCCAACGCCTCGCCAAACCAAACACCGTCAGCACACCAGATCAGGCCCGGCGGCACACGCCCCCAGGCCCCACAGCGCGGGGTGGAGCAGCCCGGTAGCTCGTCAGGCTCATAACCTGAAGGTCACAGGTTCAAATCCTGTCCCCGCAACCCATGACGCAGGCAACCATGACGCAAATGGCCGCACCACTGATGGTGCGGCCGTCCGCGTTGGGGCAGCCAGACCAGCAACAGCCAAGGCCAGGGGCCGCTCGAACCCGCCCCAGCGGAGCACGCCCCGAGGCAGGCGCCCACCAGCCATCCAGCCAATCGCGCCCCGGCAACGCGCACGCCCTTGCGCCCGGAACGGCAACCACCGAGGCTGCGCCTGTAAGACACGGGTGCGGCATGCGCTGAACCAAACTGCCAACCAGCATGGCTCTAGAGCACTCGGTCCGTCCAAACAACCTATGACTCACAACACAACAGCGCGGCCATCCAAAAAAAGATCGTTTCGGATGGCAAGAATACATTGCCAGCGTCTGCTGTAGCTGGAATATACCCCCAACCGCCGTCGAGCGGAACCGGAGGGACAAGGGATGGACGGTCTAGATGTCGCGGCTTCGACCGCGTCCAGGGGCGCGCTGCTGGATCGCAGCCGAACCGTCGCCAGGCCAGGCTTCAACCGCTGGCTGGTGCCCCCGGCCGCCCTGGCGATCCACCTGTGCATCGGCATGGCCTACGGCTTCTCCGTGTTCTGGCTTCCGCTCACCAAGGTGCTCGGCATCACAGCGCCAATCGCCTGCGCCGCCGACAGCACACTGTTGCAGCGCCTGGTCACGACGACCTGCGATTGGCGCGTCGCCGACCTCACCATCATGTACACGCTGTTCTTCGTGTTCCTCGGCTCATCGGCCGCGATCTGGGGAGGCTGGCTGGAGCGGGCGGGGCCGCGCAAGGCCGGGGTCGTGTCCGCGCTGTGCTGGTGCGGCGGCCTGGTGATCTCCACCGTCGGCATCCAACTGCACCAGCTCTGGATGCTGTGGCTCGGCTCCGGCGTGATCGGCGGCGTCGGCTTGGGTCTTGGCTACATCTCCCCGGTGTCCACCCTCATCAAGTGGTTCCCGGACCGCCGCGGCATGGCGACCGGCATGGCGATCATGGGCTTCGGCGGCGGCGCGCTGATCGGGGCGCCGCTGTCCGACCTGCTGATGACCCTGTTCCGGACCCCTGCCTCGGTCGGCGTCTGGCAGTGCTTCCTCGTCCTCGCGGCGGGCTACGGCGTGTTCATGCTGTCCGGCGCCTTCGGCTACCGCGTGCCGCCGGACGGCTGGCAGCCAGAGGGCTGGACGCCCAAGGCCGCCAGCGGCAGGCTGATCACGTCGCGCAACGTCCACCTGAAGGACGCGCACAGGACGCCGCAGTTCTGGCTGATCTGGGCCGCCCTGTGCCTGAACGTCTCTGCCGGCATCGGCGTGCTCGGCTTGGCGTCTCCGATGTTGCAGGAGATGTTCGGCGGCTCCCTGGTCGGGCAGCCCGGCATCAAGCTCGCCGCCCTCGACAAGCCGTCGCAGGGCACCGTCGCCACGGTCGGTGCGGCCTTTGTCGGCCTGCTGTCCTTGTTCAACATTGGCGGCCGGTTCTTCTGGGCGTCGTTCTCGGACCGGATCGGGCGCAAGCTGACCTATGCGACGTTCTTCGCGCTCGGCATCGCGCTATACGGCCTGTCGCCCCTGGCCGGGCACCTGGGCAGCCAGGGCCTGTTCGTGGCCATGATGTGCGTGATCCTGTCCATGTACGGCGGCGGCTTCGCGACCGTGCCAGCCTATCTCGCCGATATGTTCGGAACGCGCTTCGTCGGTGCGATACACGGCCGGTTGCTGACCGCATGGTCCACCGCTGGCGTCATCGGCCCGATCCTGATCACCCAGGTACGGGAAGCGCAGGTGGCGGCCGGCGTCCCGAAGGACCTGGTCTATGACCGCACCCTGTATATGCTCGCCGGCCTGCTCGCCATGGGCTTCGTGGCCAACCTGCTGATACGCCCGGTGGCCGACCGTTGGTACATGCCGGATGGGGAGCAGCAGCTTGCGACCGCCACGAAGGCCAACGGCTCCTTCGGGATCGGGCGCGGCGGGGTGTCGGCAACGACGCTGCTCGCCTGGGCCTGCGTCGTGCTGCCGCTGCTGTGGGGCGTTTACGTCACGCTCAGCAAGTCCAGCGTGCTGTTCCGATAGGTCATGGCGCACATCGGCTTCATCGGCTTGGGGAACATGGGCGGGCCGATGGCGGCCAACTTGGTTCGTGCCGGGCATCGTGTCACAGGCTACGACGTGTCGCCTGCGGCCCTCGAAGCGCTGCGGGCCGCGGGCGGCGCCGGCGCCGGCTCCGCCACGGCTGCGGCGGACGGCGCAGGCACCTTGGTGACGATGCTTCCGGCCGGACAGCATGTGCGCGCCGTGCTGGTGGGGCCGGACGGCTTGCTGCCTCTGCTGCGGCCGGGCACGCTGCTGGTTGACTGCTCCACCATAGACGTGGAGACCGCCCGCGCCATGGCCGCCGCCGCCGCGGCGCAGGGCTGCGCCATGCTGGACGCCCCGGTGTCCGGCGGCACGTCCGGCGCGGCTGCGGGCACGCTGACGTTCATGGTCGGCGGCGACGCCGACGCCTTCGCCCGCGCGCAGGAGGTGCTGGGCGCCATGGGCAAGACCATCGTTCACGCCGGGCCTGCCGGGGCAGGGCAGGCGGCCAAGCTGTGCAACAACCTCATCCTGGGCATCACGATGCTCGGCGTGTCCGAGGCGTTCGCCCTGGCCGACAAGCTGGGCCTGTCGGCGCAGTCGCTGTTCGACATCAGCTCCAAGTCCTCCGGCCAGTGCTGGTCGCTGACCAGCTACTGCCCGGTGCCCGGCCCGGTGCCGTCCTCCCCCGCCAACCGCGACTACCAGCCGGGCTTTGCCGCGGCCCTGATGCTGAAGGACCTCAGCCTGGCGATGGAGGCAGCCGTGGCGTCCGGCGCTGCCGGCGTGCTGGGAACGGCGGCACGGGACGCCTATGCCCGCCTGTGCGACGCCGGGCTGGGCGGCAAGGACTTCTCCGTCGCGGCCCGGGCGCTGCTGGCGGGCGGGCTGGACGGCTGAGACTCCGGACGGCTAAGACTGGGGTCATGTCCACAGCCCTGCTCCTGCTCGAACTGGCTCCGCCCCACGACCGCTGGCCGGCGCGGGCCGAGCGGGACATAGGCCGCGTGCGCCGTGCCCTGGGACCGGGCTGCCATGCCGTGCATCACGTCGGGTCCACTTCGGTGCCCGGCCTTCATGCTGTCCCCGTGATTGACCTCGTGGCGGAGCTGCGGGACGGGCTGGTGGCAGAGGCCGCTGGATTGCGCCTGATGGTGCATGGCTTCCTGGCTGCCGCGGCGGAGCCGTCATGCAGCCTGCATGTGGTGGAGGACGCGCTGACCGGACACCGCCAGGTGGAGCTGCGCTGCTATCCGGCTGGGCACCGCGACGTGCAGGTGCTGCTGGCCTTCTACGCCCTCCTGCGGGCGACGCCTGCCGCCGCCGCCGCCTATGACGGCATGAAGCGGGACGCCCGCGCCCGGCATGGCGCGGGATCGCCGGGCTACCACGACGCCAAGCAAGCCTGGATGCGGCGCCACGACTGGCGCCACGACCTCGGCGCATGACGGAAGGCCCGGCGCCATGACGCCGCTGCCGACCCTGCTGGACCTCAGGTCCGGCGCAGCCCGCGCCAATGCCGCGCACATGGCCACGCTGGTGCAGGACCTCCGCGCCGCCGTGGACCGCATCAGGCTGGGCGGCGGGGAGGCCGCGCGTGCCCGCCACGCCGGCCGCGGCAAGCTGCTGCCCCGCGACCGCGTGCGCCTGCTGCTGGACCCCGGCACGCCGTTCCTGGAGCTGTCCCAGCTTGCCGCGCACGGCATGTATGGCGGCGACATCCCGGCGGCTGGCATCATCACCGGCATCGGCCCGGTGATGGGGCGGGAGTGCATGGTGGTCGCCAACGACGCCACCGTGAAGGGCGGCACCTACTTCCCGATGACGGTGAAGAAGCACCTCCGCGCCCAGGAGATCGCGCAGCAGAACCGGCTGCCCTGCCTCTATTTGGTGGACAGCGGCGGCGCCAACCTGCCCAGCCAGGATGAGGTGTTCCCGGACCGCGACCATTTCGGCCGCATCTTCTACAACCAGGCGCAGATGTCGGCGGCCGGCATCCCGCAGGTCGCGGTCGTGATGGGAAGCTGCACCGCGGGCGGCGCCTACGTGCCCGCCATGTCCGACGAGAGCATTATCGTACGCAACCAGGGCACCATTTTCCTGGCCGGCCCGCCCTTGGTCAAAGCCGCGACCGGCGAGGTCGTGACGGCGGAGGACCTGGGCGGCGGCGACCTGCACAGCCGGGTCAGCGGCGTCGTGGACCACCTGGCCGAGACCGACGCTCACGCCTTGGGCATCGCCCGCCGCATCGTCGGCACCCTGAACGCCACCAAGCGCCCCGGCGTCGCCCTGCGCCCGGCGCGCGATCCTGCCTACCCCGCGTCGGACCTCTACAGCATCGTCCCGGCCGACGCGCGCGAGCCTTACGACGTGCGGGAGCTGATCGCCCGCATCGTGGACGGGTCCGAGCTGGATGAGTTCAAGCGCCTGTACGGCCCGACCCTGGTGACGGGCTTCGCCCATATCTGGGGCTATCCCGTTGGGATCGTCGCCAGCAACGGCATCCTGTTCAGCGAATCCGCGCAGAAGGGCGCGCACTTCATCGAGCTGTGCGCCCAGCGCGGCATCCCGCTGGTGTTCCTGCAGAACATCACCGGCTTCATGGTGGGCCGGAAGTACGAAAGCGGCGGCATTGCCAAGGACGGCGCCAAGATGGTGACGGCCGTCGCCACCGCCGGGGTGCCGAAGTTCACCGTCATCGTCGGCGGCAGCTTCGGCGCCGGCAACTACGGCATGTGCGGCCGGGCCTACTCGCCGCGCTTCCTGTGGATGTGGCCCAACGCCCGCATCGGCGTGATGGGCGGCGTGCAGGCCGCAAGCGTCATGGCCACCCTGCGCCGCGACAACCTGGAGGCGCAGGGCCGCACCTGGTCCGCCGACGAGGAGGCCGCCTTCAAGGCGCCTATCGAGCAGCAGTACGAGGACCAGGGCAACCCGTACTACGCCAGCGCCCGCCTGTGGGACGATGGCGTGATTGATCCGGCTGACACCCGCCTCGTGCTCGGCCTCGGCCTGTCCGCCAGCCTGAATGCACCCATCGAGCCGTGGGCCGAGCAGCGAAGGGCTGCCGGCGGCTTCGGCGTGTTCCGGATGTAGCGGGCATGTTCGGCGCCATCCTGATCGCCAACCGCGGCGAGATCGCCTGCCGCGTCATGCGCACCGCGCGCCGCATGGGCATCCGCACGGTCGCGGTCTATTCGGAGGCCGATGCCGGCGCCCGCCATGCCGCCCTGGCCGACGAGGCCCACCTGATCGGCCCGGCCCCGGCGCGCGACAGCTATCTCCGCATTGATCGCATCATCGAGGCCGCCCGCCGCTCCGGCGCCGAGGCCGTGCATCCCGGCTACGGCTTCCTGAGCGAGAACGCGAGGTTTGCGGAAGCCTGCGCCGCGGCAGGGTTGGTGTTCATCGGCCCGCCGCCCTCAGCCATGCGCGCCATGGGCAGCAAGTCCGCCGCCAAGTCGCTGATGCAGGGCGCGGGCGTGCCGCTGGTGCCCGGCTACCACGGCGCGGACCAGGATCCGGCGGCGTTGCAGGCCCATGCCGGCCGCATCGGCTACCCCGTGCTCATCAAGGCCAGCGCCGGCGGCGGCGGCAAGGGGATGCGCGTGGTCGAATCCGCCGCAGGCTTTGCCGAGGGCCTGGCGTTGGCCAAGGGCGAGGCCGCCGCCAGCTTCGGCGACGACCAGGTGCTGATCGAGCGATACCTGACCCGACCCCGCCACATCGAGATCCAGGTCTTCGCCGACACCCACGGCAACACCGTCAGCTTGTTCGAGCGCGACTGCTCCATCCAGCGCCGCCATCAGAAGGTGATCGAGGAGGCGCCGGCCCCCGGCATGGACCCGGCCCGCCGCGCCCGCATGGGGGACGCCGCCTGCGACGCCGCCCGCGCCATCGGCTACGTCGGCGCGGGGACCGTGGAGTTCATCACCGAGGCCGGGGACGACACGGACGCCTTCTACTTCATGGAGATGAACACCCGGCTGCAGGTCGAGCATCCCGTGACGGAGATGGTCACCGGGCAGGACCTAGTCGAATGGCAGCTCCGCGTCGCGAGCGGCGAACGGCTGCCTCTGCTGCAAGCGGACTTGTCCATCACCGGCCACGCCATCGAGGCGCGGGTCTATGCCGAGGACCCCAGCCGCGACTTCATGCCGGCGGTCGGCACCCTGACCCACCTGCACCAGCCCCGGCCGGGCCGGCATGTGCGGGTGGATGCCGGAGTGCGGCAGGGGGACACCATCGGCGTCCACTACGACCCCATGATCGCCAAGCTGATCGTATGGGACGTGGACCGCCCTGCCGCGGTCGCGCGCCTGCGCCGGGCGCTGGCCGACTATCAGGTGGCCGGCGTCCGGACCAACCTCGACCTGCTGCGCGGCATCGCCCGGCACCCGGCCTTTGCTGCGGCGGACCTCGACACGGGGTTCATCGCCCGGCACGGCGCCGCATTGCTGCCACCGGATGACGCCGCACCCGACCTGGCCGTGGCCGCCGTCATCGCCCAGGTGCTGCACAACCAAGTGCTGCATAACCAGGCGCTGTACGGGCAGGCGCCATACGAGCAGGCGCCATACGAGCAGGCTAGGGTAGCGCCGGAGCATGATCCGCATTCGCCGTGGGGCCTGATGGGCAACTGGCGCATGAACGGCGACGCCTACCAGGACCTGTTGCTGCGCGATGGCGGGGCGGACCTTGCCGTGCGGGCCTATACGCCAGCGGACGGCCCGATGCGGCTGGAATGGGCAGGCCGCTCGTTGCAGGTGTCCGCCACCCCCGGCCGGGGCGGCATGACGCTGGTGTGCGACGGCGTGCGGCGCCGGGTGGCGGTGCTGCGGGACGGCGCGCGCCTGACCGCCATCCTGGACGGCAGGAACCACGGCTGGGACCTCGTTGATCCCTTGCAGCCGCCGGCAGCCGCCCAGGCCGGCGGCGATGCGGTCGTGGCGCCGATGCCCGGCCGGATCATTGACGTGCGCGTCCAGCCCGGCGACTCCGTCCGGCGCGGCGACGTGCTGGTGGTGCTGGAGGCGATGAAGGTGCAGATGCGCCTCACCGCTCCTCGTGACGGCACCATAGGCCGGGTCGGGGCCGGGGTGGGCGACCTGGTGGACGAAGGCGCGGTCCTGGCTGCCTACGAACCGGGGGCTTGAGCCTTGCCGATGCGCCCGGAGCCGATTCGCCCAGAGCCAATGCGCTCAGAGCCGATGCGCCTGGACGTTCTGTCCGATCCGGTCTGCCCTTGGTGCTGGATCGGCCGGCAGCACATGCAAGCCGCGTTGGCAGAGCTGGCAAGGGACGGGCTGCGCTTCGCCGTCGCGTGGCGTCCGTTCCGCCTCAACCCTGACATGCCGCGGGATGGCTTGCCGCGCGACGACTACCGCCGGGCCAAGTTCGGCAGCATGGAACGTTCGCGCGAACTGGATGCGGAGGTGGCCGCCGCGGCGCGAGGGGCAGGCTTGGTCATCAACCTCGACCGGATCGGGCGGATGCCGAGCACCCTGGACGCGCACCGGCTGATCCGCCTGGCCGGAGCCGGGGAGCGGCAGGACGCCGTGGTGGCCCGGCTGTTCCAGGACTTCTTCGTGAATGGCCGCGACATCGGCGACGGCGCCGTGCTCGCCGATGCCGCCGCGGCGGCCGGCATGGACCGGACTGCCGTGGCGGCGCACCTGGCGGGCGGCGACGGACGGGCCGAGGTGGAGGCGGAGGATGCCGCCCTGCGCGCCGCCGGGCTGCGCGGAGTGCCGGCCTTCGTGCTGGAGGACAGGGTGCTGTTCACGGGCGCCGTGCCGGCCGGCGCCTTTGCGGACGGGCTGGCCCGCGCCTGCCGCGTCCTGGACGCCCGGCGGCGCTAAAATTTGCACTGCTGACCGGAATGTGGGAACGGTCGCCTCCGGGATAGTAGATGAACCTGCGATGACGGTGCGGCACCCTCCGAAACAGGGTCCGCAACGGGGCATGGAGGCGAAGGCGCATGGCGAGACGGGTTCTTGTGACGGGTGGCGCAGGCTTCATCGGCTGCCACCTAGCCCGTGCGCTGCTGAACCGGGGCTATGAGGTCCGGGTGCTCGACAGCCTGATAGACCAGGTCCACACCCGCAACGCCACGCGCGACCCGGTGCTGGACGACGTCGAGCTGATACGCGCCGACGTGCGCGACCTGGACCGCGTGGCGGCGGCGCTGGACGGCGTGGACAACGTGGTCCACCTGGCGGCCGAGGTCGGCGTGGGCCAGAGCATGTATGCGATTGACCGCTACGTGTCGGTCAACGACGGCGGCACCGCCGTGCTGTTCCAGGCGCTGATAGACCGCCCGGTGGCCCGCGTCGTCGTCGCCAGCAGCATGAGCGTCTATGGCGAGGGCCTGTATCGCACCGCCGCCGGCGAGCGCATGGACGACGTGATCCGCCCTGCGGGCCGCCCCGGCGGCGGCTGGGACCCGCTCGGCCCCGATGGCGGCGCGCTGACGCCGCTGGCCACGCCGGAGTGGAAGCGGCCCAACCTCGCCTCCGTCTATGCGCTGACCAAGTACGTGCAGGAGCGGCTGACGCTCACCGTTGCCCCCGCCTACGGGATGCAGGGCGTCGCTTTGCGCCTGTTCAACGTCTATGGGCCGGGCCAGGCGCTGTCCAACCCCTACACCGGCGTGCTGGCGATCTTCGCCTCCCGCCTGCTGAACCGCGAGCGCCCGATGGTGTTCGAGGACGGCGAGCAGCGGCGGGACTTCGTGCACGTGGAGGACGTGGCCCGCGCCTTCGTGCTGGCGCTGGAGCATCCGGACGCACCGGGCCAAGTGTTCAACATCGGCAGCGGCCGGGACGTGAGCGTGCTGGAAACCGGCTCGGCATTGGCCAGCGCCATGGGCGTGCCGCACCTGACGCCCGAGGTGATGGGCAAGACCCGGGTGGGCGACATACGCCACTGCTTCGCCGATATCTCGCTGGCACGGGACGTGCTGGGCTTCCATCCCCGCCGCGGCTTCGCCGACAGCCTGGGCGAGCTGGCCGAGTGGGTCCGCCGGCAGCAGGCGGAGGATAGGGTCCACGATGCCCGCCGCGAGCTTGAGCAGCGCGGCCTGGTGGCATGACGCCCGGCCCGGCCCCCGCGCGCCCGGTCCTGGTCACCGGCGGCGCCGGCTTCATCGGCAGCAACCTGGCAGACCGGCTGGCGGGGCAGGGGCACGATGTCGTGGTCTATGACGCCCTGGCCCGGCCCGGCGTCGAGGCCAACCTGGCCTGGCTGCACCGCCGGCACCCCGGGCGCATCCATGCGGTGATCGCCGACCTGCGGGACCGCGCCGCGCTGGAACAGGCGGCGTCCGGCGTGTCCGCCGTGTTCCACATGGCCGCACAGGTCGCCGTGACCACCAGCCTGGACGACCCGGAGCTGGACTTCGACGTGAACCTGCGCGGCACGATCTTCCTGTTGGAGGCGCTGCGCCGGCAGCCCGCGCCGCCGCCGATCATCTTCGCCAGCACCAACAAGGTCTATGGCAACCTGGCCGACGTTGCCCTGGAGCGCGACGGCGACGCCTACCTGCCGCAGGACCCGGCGCTGCGCGCCCACGGGATCGGCGAAGACCGTCCGCTCAGCTTCTACACGCCGTATGGCTGCTCCAAGGGCGCCGCGGACCAGTATGTGCTGGACTACGCCCGCGGCTTCGGCGTCCCGGCCTGCGTGCTGCGGATGAGCTGCATCTACGGGCCGCGCCAGTTGGGCACCGAGGACCAGGGCTGGCTCGCGCACTTCCTGTATTCTGTGCAGGCCGGGCGGCCCATCAGCATCTTCGGGGACGGGCGGCAGGTGCGGGACGTGCTGTATGTGGATGACGCCGTGGACGCCTACGTGGCGGCCTGGGCGCGGATCGGCGAGGTCACGGGCGGGGCGTTCAACCTGGGCGGCGGGCCTGGCAACGCGGTGACGCTGCTGCAGGTGCTGGCGGAGATCGGCGCGATCAGCGGGCGTCCGGCCGACCTGCGGTTCTCCGATTGGCGTCCCGGCGACCAGCGCTACTTCGTTGCCGACACCCGCCGGGCCGCGGCGGCGCTGGGGCTTGGGCCGGCGGTCGCCTGGCGCGACGGCCTGCGGCGCCTGGCCCGCTGGATCGCGCAGGAGCGCGGCACGGCAGCCGAGCATGAGCAGGCGGAACACGCTGCATGAAGTTCATGGGCATGAAGTCCGTGGCCATGAAGTCCGTGGGCATGAGGGGTGGGGCATGAAGGTCGCGCTGGTCAACCCGCCCTGGACGTTCGAGGGCAGCATCTACTTCGGCTGCCGCGAGCCGCACCTGCCGCTGGAACTCGGCTACTGCCAGGCGATGCTGGAGCGGGACGGGCATGAGGTGCTGCTGCTCGACGGGCACCTGATGGGCCAGTCCTATGCCGAGCTGGCCCGGCAGGTCGGCGCCTTCGCCCCGGCCATGACGGTCGTGACCACCGCCCCCAGCTACCTGTTCTGGCGCTGCGCCCCGCCGGAACTGCGCGTGCCGCGCACCATGCTGGACGCCCTGGCCGGCATCGGCGGCCTGACAATCGCAGTCGGCCCGCACGGCTCCTCCACGCCTGGGACAGCCCTGCGCAAGCTGGGTGCCGACGTCGTCGTGATGGGCGAGTGCGAGGAGGTCGTCGCGGCCCTGGCAGCGGGCGGCGTCCCCGGCCAAGTGCCGGGCACGGCGGTCCTGGACGGCGGCGTGCTGCGCCAGTGCGGCGGTCCGCAGGCCGGGCGCTTCACGGACCTGCCGGCACTGCATTGGCCCGATGAGTGGGTCCGCCGGCACCACCACCACCATCATCGCTTCGACCGCCCGGCGGCGGCGCCCGGCGCCGAGGTCGAGGCGTCCCGCGGCTGCCCCTACTCGTGCAGCTTCTGCGCCAAGATCGACTTCCGCGACAAGTATCGCCGCCGCGACCTGACGCCGATGCTGGCGGAAATAGATGCGTTGGCCGCGCAGGGCGTCGAGTACCTGTATTTCATAGACGAGATTTTCCTCCCCCAGCGGGCCTTGCTGGAGGCGCTGGTGCAGCGCCCGGTCCAGTTCGGCATCCAGACCCGCATAGACCTATGGAAGCCCGACATGCTGGCCCTGCTGGGCGCCGCCGGCTGCGTGTCCATCGAGGCCGGGGTGGAGAGCCTGACGGAGGACGGCCGCGCCGCCCTCGACAAGCGCTGCAAGCTGACGACGGACGAGCTGGCCGACCTGCTGGTGCTGGCCCGGCAGCACGTCCCCTTCGTGCAGGCCAACCTGCTTGAGGTCGCCGACGACGACGCCGGCATGGTCACGGCCTGGCGGGACCGGCTGCGGGCGCAGGGCGTCTGGGCCAACGACCCGGTGCCGCTGTATCCCTATCCCAGCTCCCCGGACTACCGCCGCCTGTTCGGGACGCCGGACGAGGAGGCATGGGAGCGGGCGCACCGCCACTACCTCGGCAACTTCAGCGGCTTCTCCGACATCCAGGACGCGCAGCCGCTGCCGTTGCCGGAACTGGAACAGGCGTGCCGGACGGCCTGACGCCAGCCGCCGCAACCTCTGGCGTATCCGCTGCCCTTGGCGTCCCTCGCCGCAAAGGGCGCAGCGGCCTGAAGGTCCAGGAAATCCAGGCGCCGTGCCTGCCGCCCTCCGGTTGCCGCGCCGCAAGCGCCTTGCAACGGTCGAGTGCCGCCGGACAGTTCCGGTGGCCGGCATGTCCGCGCCAGCCATGAAGCGCCTGCTCGTGACGACGGATGCCGTGGGCGGAGTGTGGCGCTATGCCGTGGACCTGGCGGGCGGCCTGGCGAGGCGCGGCACCGGGACCGTCCTGGCCGTCATGGGTCCGGCGGCCAGCGCAGCGCAGCGCCAGGAGGCCGAGGCGGTGCCGGGGCTGCGCCTGGTGCAGACGGGGTTGCCGCTGGACTGGACCGCCGATGGCCCGGCGGCGCTGGCCCATGCTTCCAGCAAGCTCAAGGCGCTCACGGCATTGACCGGCGCATCGGCCGCGCACCTGCACGCCCCGGCCCTGGTCGGTGCCGCATCCTGGCCGGTCCCGGTCGTCGCCGTCGCGCATTCCTGCGTCGGAACCTGGTGGCGCGCGGTTCGTGGCGGCGACATGCCGGACGACTTCCGTTGGCGGACCGATGCCGCAGCAACTGGGCTGCACCTGGCATCGGCGGTGATCGCCCCCACGGTGGCCCATGCGGCCCTGGTGCAGGAGGTGTATGGCCCCGTTCAGGTCCAGGCGGTCCACAACGGCCGCGACCCCACGCCCCTGCCGGGCGGCCCGCGTGACCGCGCGGTGCTGACAGCCGGGCGGCTGTGGGACGAGGGCAAGGGCGTCATCCGGCTGGACCATGCCGCTGCCGGGCTGGGCGCACCCGTCCGCGCTGCCGGGCCGGTGCTGGGGCCGAACGGCGCGGCGGCCAGCTTCGCCAACCTGGACCTGCTCGGCGCCCTGGACCAGCCCGCGATGGCCGCGGCGTATGCCGGCGCGACCGTGTTCGCGTCCATGGCCCGCTACGAGCCGTTCGGGCTGGCCGTGCTGGAGGCGGCGCAGGCCGGCATGGCGCTGGTGCTGTCGGACCTGCCAAGCTCGCGCGAGCTATGGGACGGCGCGGCGCTGTTCGTGGGGGAGACGGACGACTTGCCCGCCGCGCTGCGCCGCGCGCTGGATGATCCGGCACCGCTCGCCGCCGCAGCCCGGCAGCGCGGGATGCGCTACACGGCTGATGCCATGACCCACGCGACCCTTGCCGTCCACCATGCCGCGGCGCTGGCCTGATGCGCCTCGTCTATTTCACCCATTCGCTGGCGTCCTGCTGGAACCACGGCAATGCCCACTTCCTGCGCGGCGTGCTGCGGGACCTGGTGTCGCGCGGCCATGACGTGCGGGCCTATGAACCCACTGATGCCTGGAGCCGGCAGAACCTCCTGGCCGACGCCGGACCGAGCGGCCTGGCCGCCTGGCGCACCGCCTACCCGGACCTTGCGACGACCGAGTATGCGCCCGGCGCCGACCTGGCCGCCCTGGTGGATGGCGCCGACGTGGTGATCGTCCATGAATGGAACGAACCCGCCCTGGTCGCCGCCATCGGTGCGCTGCGCCGGGCCGGCGGGCGCTTCCGGCTGCTGTTCCACGACACCCACCACCGCGCCGTCAGCGAACCCGCTGCGATGCGCCGCTACGACCTGTCCGCCTATGACGCCGTGCTGGCCTTCGGCGATGCGCTGGCAGAGGTGTATCGCCGCTGGGGCTGGGGCAGCCGGGTGTTCACCTGGCACGAGGCCGCCGACACCCGCCTGTTCCGCCCGCCCGCTGTGGAGCACCCGCGCGACGGCGCCGTCTGGATCGGCAACTGGGGCGACGGCGAGCGCACGGCGGAGCTGGAGGCGTTCCTGTTCGCCCCCACCGCCGCGCTCGGCCTCGCATTGGACGTGTATGGCGTCCGCTACCCTGACGAGGCCCGCGCCATGCTGGCCCGGCACGGCGCGGGCTACCGCGGCTGGCTGCCCAACCCCCGCGCGCCCGAGGTGTTCGCCCGGCACCTGATGACCGTCCACGTCCCCCGCCGCTTCTACGCCCAATCGCTGCCGGGCATTCCGACCATCCGGGTGTTCGAGGCCCTGGCCTGCGGCATCCCCCTGGTCTCCGCGCCCTGGTCGGACGTGGAGGGCCTGTTCCAGCCGGGCCAGGACTACCTCGTGGCCCGCGACGGCGCAGAGATGACGCGGCACCTGCGCGCCCTGCGATCCGACCCGGCCCTGCGCGCCGCCCTGGCCGCGCACGGCCTGGCGACCATACAGGCCCGCCACACCTGCACCCATCGCGTGGACGAGCTGCTCGCCATCCTGCGGCGCCTGTCCGAACCCCGAGCCGCGAGCGCCTGATGCACATCGCCTTCTATGGATCGAGCCTGCTGTCCTCCTATTGGAACGGCGCCGCCACCTACTACCGCGGCCTGCTCGGCGCCCTGGCCGCATTGGGCCACACGATCACCTTCTACGAACCCGACGCCTTCGACCGGCAGAGCCACCGTGACATCGAGCCGCCGGCCTGGGCGCGCTCCGTCGTCTATGCCGCCACCCCCAGCGCCCTGCGCGGCGTGCTGGCGGAGGCCGCGGGCGCCGACGTGGTGATGAAGGCCAGCGGCGTCGGCGTGTTCGACGACGAGCTGCTGCTGGGCGCCCTGGCCCATGCCAGCCCCGGCGCCGTCACCTGCTTCATGGACGTGGACGCCCCGGCGACGCTGGCCACCGTGCAGGCGGACCCCGGCAACCCTATGCACGCCGCCCTGCGCCAGCTTGACTTGGTGCTGACCTATGGCGGCGGGCCGCCCGTGGTGGACGCCTACACCCGGCTGGGCGCCCGGCGCTGCGTGCCGATCTACAACGCGCTCGACCCCGCGGCGCACCATCCGGTTCCAGCCGACCCGCGCTTTGCCGCCGACCTCGCCTTCCTCGCCAACCGGCTGCCGGACCGGGAGGCGCGTGTGGAGGCGTTCTTCCTGGACGCCGCCGCGCGACTGCCGGGCAAGGCGTTCCTGCTGGGCGGCAACGGCTGGCACGACAAGGCGATGCCGGGCAATGTCCGGGCCATCGGGCATGTCGGCACCGCGGACCACAACGCCTTCAACTGCTCGGCCCATGCCGTGCTGAACGTGGCGCGGGACAGCATGGCCGCGGTCGGCTTCAGCCCCGCGACCCGGGTGTTCGAGGCTGCCGGCGCCGGGGCCTGCCTCATCACCGATGCCTGGGAGGGCATAGAGCTGTTCTTGCAGCCCGGTGCGGAGGTGCTGGTCGCCCGAGACGGCGCGGACGTGGCGGAGCATGTGCGGACCCTGACGCCGGACCGCGCCCGCGCCATCGGCGCCGCCGCCCGCGCCCGCATCCTGGCCGGGCACACCTACGCGCAGCGGGCGGTGATCCTGGACGCGCTGCTGCGCGACACCCTGGCGCGCAAGCGGGCCGCTGCCTGATCCTGCTTCTGCTCCCTCTCCCTCCGGGAGAGGGCTGGGGTGAGGGAAGCCGCAAGCACCCCATCCGATCTTCTGGCACGGCTTCCGGCTCCACATGGGCCAAGGTATGCGCTGGTGGCTTCCCTCACCCCGACCCTTTCCCGGAGGGAGAGGGAGAAAAAGAGAGGCGGCACTTGCCTTCATGCGCCAGCCTTGGAAACCCCCGCCGCCCCGGACGGTTCGGCCCCTGTCACGCCTGGACAGGAGCCGCCCCATGCCGCCACTGACCCGCCGCGCCGCCGCTGCCGGCGCAGCCTCCATCCTCGGCGCGCAGTTCGCCGCTGCCCAGCCGGGGCTGGACACGACGCGCGGCCCGGCGCCGCAAGCCGAGAGCTGACGCAGCCGCCATACGGGAGTAAGGCTGTCCCATGCCAGAAGCGCCGCTCGTCGAGGCCGATGCCCGGCCCGCCTATTCGCACCAGCAGATACTGCGGGTCGTCACCGGGATCATGCTCTGCATCCTGCTGGCGGCGCTGGACCAAACAGTGGTCATTCCCGCGGTCCCGGCCATTGCCGCGGACCTCGGCGCGTTCGGCCACCTGGCCTGGATCGTCACGGCCTACCTGCTGACCAGCACGGCGCTGACGCCGGTGGTGGGCAAGCTGTCGGACATCTACGGACGCCGCGCGCTGCTGCTGCCGTCGCTCGTGGTGTTCATCGTTGCCAGCATGTTGTGCGGCTTCGCCCAGTCCTTGCCGCAACTGATCGCCGCGCGGGCGTTGCAGGGAGCCGGCGGTGCCGGGCTGATGGCCATGGCGCAGGCGGCGGTGGCGGACGTGGTGTCGCCGCGGGAGCGCGGGCGCTACCAGGGCTACATGGCGTCCATGTGGGGCATCGCCTCCATCGCCGGGCCGGTGGTCGGCGGCTGGGTGACGGACCATCTGTCCTGGCGCTGGGTGTTCTGGATCAACCTGCCGCTCGGTCTCGCTGCGATGTGGCTGTGCAACCGTGCCCTGCGGACGATCCGGACGGAGCGCCGGTCCGCCCGCATTGACGGCCTGGGCGCGCTGCTGCTGGCCGCTGGCGTCACGGTCCTGCTGCTGGCCCTGAGCTGGGGCGGCGTCGAGTTTCCCTGGGCCTCCGCTCCGGTAATCGGCGCAGCCGTTCTCGGCGCGGCCCTGCTTGCGGCCCTGGCCTGGCACGAGCGGCGGGCCGCCGACCCGATCCTGCCGCCGCACCTGTTCGGCAACCCGGTGTTCCTGCGTGGGGTGTGCATCGCCTTCCTGTCCTCGCTGGGGCTGTTCGGGGCGACGTTCCTGCTGCCGCTGTTCTTCCAGTTGTCGCTGCGGGCGGACGCCTCCCGCTCCGGCCTGCTGGTGGTGCCGTTCCTGGCCGCGACGGTGGTGGGCGCCATGCTGTCGGGGCAGTTGGCCCGGCGGCTCGGACGGACGCGCGGCATCATCCTGCTCGGCGTGTCGGCGTCCGCCCTGGCCTTCGCCCTGCTGGCCGTGCTCGCCGGGCAGCCGTCGCTGTGGCTGGTGCTGCCCTGCACCTTCGTGCTGGGCGTCGGCATCGGCGGCACGATGCCGAGCGTGCTGATGCAGGTGCAGAACGCCGCGGCCTACCGGGACGTGGGCGCCGCAACGGGGTCGCTGCTGTTCCTGCGCTCGATGGGCGGCGCGTTCGGCAGCACGCTGGTCGGCTCGCTGCTGGCGGCGCGGTTCGCGGCCGGGCTGCGCGCGGCGGGGCTGCCGGGCGACGTGGACCTGGGATCGCTGCGGGCCGGGGCAGGGGGGCTTGGCCCGGGGCTGGACCAGGCGCGGGACGCGCTCACGTCGGGGTTCGCGCTATCGTTCGGCACCTGCGCCGCGGTGATGCTGGTTGCGGCGGTGGTGGCCGCAGGGATGCAGGACGTGCAGTTGCGCTCAGGCCCCGCTGCCCCGCGCGACGTCGGGCATTAACGCCCCGCGTCTATCGGCGCGCAGTTGGAGCGCCCGGCCTGCACGCAGTCCTGTATCGCAGAGGCGCCGCGCAACGCGCCGGTGATCCACAGGCTGCCGGCCAGCAGCAGGCCGAGCAGCACGAGCGCCGCGATCAGTTGCCGCCGGGGTCCGGGATCGTTGCCGCCGCTCAACACGCCCCTCCTAAATGTGCCCGACGCGCCGCATCAGGTTGACAGCGACGCCGCTGGACCGCCTTAACGGGGCCATGCGCATCCGCCGCCTTTTTACGGTCATCGCCGTGCTGCTGGCCAGCCTGCTCGCCCTGCCGGCGCAGGCGATGGAGAGCGTCTATTTCTTCACGTCCGACGGCGTGCGGCTGCACCTCATCACGGCAGGGCCGGCAGGAGCGCCGGTGATGGTGTTCGTGCCGGGCTGGACCATGCCGGCCTGGATATTCCAGGCCCAAATTCAGGAGTTCTCCCGTCGCTATCGCGTCGTCGCGCTGGACCCGCGCGGCCAAGGCGACAGCGAGATTGCGGCTAGCGGCTACGACCACACCCGGCGCGGGCAGGACATCGGCGACCTGATCGCCTTGCAGGGGCCGCGCCCGGTGCTGCTGGTCGCCTGGTCGCTCGGCGTGCTCGACAGCCTGGCCTACGTCCAGCAATACGGCGACCGCCGCCTGGCCGGGCTGGTGCTGGTGGACAACTCCATCGGCGAGGACCCGCCGCCGGTCCCAAGCCGCCTGCCGTCCGTCCGCGGACCGCGCATCGCGCGTGAGATCCAGATGCGGAACTTCGTGCGCGGCATGTTCCGCAGCTCCCCCGGCGAGAACTACCTGGCCCGCCTGACCGAGACCGCGCTGCGTACTCCGCCCGATGCGTCGGCGCAGTTGCTGAACTACGGGGTGCCGCGCAGCTACTGGCGGGACGCCGTGCTGTCGTTCCAGAAGCCGGTCCTGTATGTCGTGCGCCCCCGCTTCGCGGCGCAGGCAGGCAACCTAGAGCTGCACCAGCCGCTGGCGGAGACGGCGGTGTTCGAGTCCGCCGGCCATGCCCTGTTCGTGGACGAGCCGGGGCGGTTCAACGCCCTGGTGCAGGACTTCATACGCCGCCGGGTCTGGCCCTGATGGACACCGACATGGCGGGGGCTGGCATAACCGGGTCCAGTACGACCGGGGCTGGTGCAGATGGCGCTGGCGTCGCGGGGCGCATGTCGCTGTGGCCGCTGTTCCTGATCTCCGGCGCCGCCGTGGGGTTCGAGATCGCGCTGACCCGCTACTTCGCCGTCGCGAAGTGGTCGGAGTACGGCTACTGGGTCATCTCCATCGTCATGGTCGGGTTCGCGCTCAGCGGCGTCACCATCGCGCTGGCGCGGGACTGGGCGGTCCGGCATGGGCCGCTGCTGCTGCGCGTGGCGCCGCCGCTGCTGGTCCTGACGGCCGCCGCCGGCTACTGGGGCACGACAGCCAACCCGTTCAACCCGCTGGAATTGCAGAACGCCGTCACGTTCCTGCCGCAGCTTGGCAACATCGCGATCTACTACGCGGTGCTGCTGCCGTTCTTCTACCTGACGGGCCTGTATATCAGCATATCCTTCGTGCTGAACGAGGACCGGATCGGCCGTGTGTATGGCTTCGACCTGACGGGTGCGGGTGCCGGGGCGGCGCTGGTGCTGGGGCTGATGTCGCTGCTGCACCCGTTCCAGCTTGTCGCCGCCCTGCTGGTGCTGCTGGCCGCCACCGGGCTGTTCGGCGCGCGGCCCTGGCGCACCGGCGCCGCGGCGCTGCTCGCCCTGGCCGCGAGCGAGGCGGTGCTGTTGCTGGACGGCCGGGCCGAATACAACGACTTCAAGGCGATCTACGCCCCGCTGCACGTTGCAGGTGCAAAGCAAGTGGCCGAGGTCCGATCCCCTCGCGGCCTGTATGCGCTGCTGGACAACTTCAACGAGCGCGTTGACACCGACGTGTCCAACAATGCCGAGATGGTGGGCGGGTCCGCGCCGCCGCTGGCCTATGGCCTGTATCGTGACGGCAACCGCGTCGCCGCCCTGCCGCGTGCGGGCGGCGCCCAAGCCGGCTATGCCCCGGCGGCGCTGGACGCGCTGCCCTACCGTCTGCTGCCCGGCGCCCGCGTGCTGCTGGCCGGCAGCAGCGGCGGCTTCCGGGTGGCGCAGGCATTGGCGCTCGGCGCGGGCAAGGTTGACGTGCTGGAGCCTGATCCGGTCATCCTGGACGCGCTCCGCAACGGACTCGGGCCATCGCCCGCCCTGAAGCCCAATCCCCGCGTGCGCCTGCTGCCCGACAGCCCGCTGGCGGCGGTACGCGACGGCGCGGCCTACGACCTGATTGACCTGTCCGCCGACTTCCTGGACGCCGGGGAGGCGAACGCCGTCGCCTACACCGCCGAGGCGATGCAGCGCTACCTTGGCGCCCTGGCGCCGGACGGGCTGGTGTCGGTCCCGGTCGCGATACGCGAGTTCCCGGTCTATGCCGTCCGCGTGCTGGCCACTGTGCGGGAGGCGTTGCGCCGCACCGGCGCGGCCGACCCGGCGGCGCACGTCATCGTCTATCGCTCGGCCTGGAACCTCCGCATCCTGGTCGCCAACCAGTCCTGGACCGCCGCGCGCATCGCCGCCGTGCGGGCCTTCTGCGACGAGCGGTCGTTCGACGTGTCCTACTATCCCGGCATTGACGTGGCTGCCGCCCGCGCCGGGGTCTATAACGACCTTCCCGCGGTCAGCTTCGCAACCGGCGAGGTCACGTCCGGCGACGAGCGCGAGGATGCGGTCGCGGACGAGGCCGGCGCCACCCTGCGCGGCGAGGCCAGCGAGTCGCAGGACGCCTTCAACCTGTCGCCGATCACGCTGGACCGGCCCTCCTACTACTCGGTGCTGCGCCTGACGCAGATGCCGACGATCCTGAAACGGCTGGAAATCCTGCCGCAGGCGGAGGTCGGCCAGTTGGTGAACCTGGCCGTGCTGGCCCAGGCCGTGGTGATCGCGCTGGTGGTGCTGGCGGTGCCGCTGTTCTCGTCCGGCATCACCGGGCGGCAGGCGCGCGGGGCCGGGATGCTGCGGCCCGTGGTTTACTTCGCGTCGCTCGGCCTCGGCTTCCTGTTCATCGAGATTTTCCTGATCGAGAAGGCCAGCCTGTATCTCAACGACCGCACGAGCGCGTTCGCCCTGGTGCTGACGGGGATGCTGGTGTTCTCCGGCCTTGGCAGCCTGCTGGCGGACCGGGTGCAGCGGACCGGCATCGCCCTGTCCGTCGCGGTCGTGGTGGGCTGGTGCATCCTGATGCTGCTGGGACTGGAACCGTTGCTGCTGGCGACCCTGGGCTTGCCCTGGCTTGCGCGCGCCGGGCTGCTGCTGTTGCTGGTGGCGCCGGTGTCGGTCGCGTTGGGGCTGCCGTTCCCGCTGGGGCTGGCGCGCGCCGGGTCGGCGGGGGGCGGGTTCCTGCCCTGGGCTTGGGGTCTGAACGGCGCGTTCTCCGTCGTGGCCACGCCGCTGGCCAACCTGGTGGCCGTGCAGTCCGGCTTCGACCGGGTGCTGCTGTTGGCGGCCCTGCTCTACGTCCTGACCTACGTCGCCTACCCCTCCCTACGAAAGACACCGCAGTGGCAACCGATCCCCTCCATCTGACACGACGTGGCGCTTTGGGTGGCGCTTTGGGCGGTGCCCTGGCCGGCGGTGCCCTGCTGTCCCTGGCGCCACCCGCCGCCGCCGCTCCCGGCACGGCCTGGACGCGGGACGCCTACCTGGAGGCCATGCGGCGGTCCGGCCGTCCCACGGACCTGACCGACGCGCAGTTCCAGGCCATCCAGGCCCGCAAGCCCGGCGCGATGCGGCGCATCGAGAGCTACCTGAAGGAACGTCTCGGCAGCGCCGATCCTGCCGTGATGCGCGCCTTCCAGGAGGTGCCGCGCGAGTACTACCACTACGTCTATCCCGACCGCCGCAGCCAGTCCGGCGTCGCCTACGAGGACGACCCGAAGCCCTGGGCGCTCGGCTACGGCAGCGCGCTGTCGGACTACCTCGGCCAAGCCTACATGACCCAGGTCTGCAAGCCGCAGCCCGGCGACACCACGCTGGAGATCGGCACCGGCAGCGGCTTCCAGAGCAGCTTGCTGTCACGCATCGTCAAGCGCAGCCACTCCATCGAGATCATCGAGCCGTTGGGCCAGGCGGTCGGCAAGATATTCGCGCCGCTCGGCTACGACAACGTCGAGACCCGCGTCGGCGACGGCTACTTCGGCTGGCCGGAGGTCAAGGGCGGCTTCGACATCATCATCATGACCTGCGCCGCGCAGTATGCCCCGCCGGAGCTGTTCAAGCACCTCAAGCCCGGCGGACGGATGCTGATCCCCATCGGCCAGCCGTTCAAGCGCGGGCAGTATCTCTACGTTTACAGCAAGGACGAGGACGGCAAGGTGCGGTCCCGCAAGGACGTGGGCGTGTATTTCATTCCGATGACGGGCGCGATGATGAACCGCCCCAAGCCCGGCGGCGGCTCGGTGGACGTGCCGGCAGGCACCCCGGCCGCAACAGCGGCCCCGGCCGGCGCGGCGCCCGGCACCGCCGAGTAGGCACGGCCTGCTGCTCCCTCTCCCTCCGGGAGAGGG
>JAABUW010003519.1_pt1 | contig 22266 bp, 20 predicted proteins | sample 5560081 | NCBI WGS metagenome assembly JAABUW01 (sample SAMN10711882, study PRJNA513363) | rock metagenome | isolation source: Antarctica rocks | place: Antarctica: Victoria Land, Knobhead sud
CTATGGCCAGAAGGCACAGCTCGTCCTCTCCGTCTGATGGTCAATTGGACTCCCTTCCCTTCATGGTTCGTCACCATATTTGTACATAATTCTCGAAGATGCCTTCTTTGTCAGCTAGCAGGGCTTTTACAGACGAACTTCATCTTCGAAACTTGCCTTGCGATTTAGCGGGTTGGACATAAATGGCGTCGCTTACATGCACATAGGGAGAACTACAAGATTGCATAGCTAGCACTGATAGCACATTCGCTACGAATATATTTTCTTGATACCATACTCCAATGACAGCGTTGTCTCTCCGCCTATGCACATATTTGACCAGCCTGTTTCCTAACGACTTCCCTATTCTTGGCTCAGCGAGTTTCCACAGGCATAATCTATTTCCACTCTGGAGCAGCCGATGTGGTGTTCCTCTCCAAGCTCAAAGGGACATGGGCGTCAGATTTTGGGTTGACGATTGGGAGACCAGATGTAAAGGTGCCCCTGAGAGCTACATGGAGCAGTTCACGCAGAAGGTTCGGATGGGTGACAGTAAGCGTGCTTATCTCATGAACACGCCGTATCGAGTCTGAAGTAGCTTTCTGTGCAGGCTATGGTGATGGCATGACGCGGCTTTCGGAGCGGTAACGAGGGAAGAAGCTGAGCGGCCTTGACAATGGCCGAGAAAAGATGAGTTTATGGATGTCACGAGGAGACATCGGTCAGAGGCAACTGATCCTCCCCAAAGATGCTCACACATAGAGTAGGGTGCTTCCAGTCCGTTCGCTTCGCTTTCGCTTTGACCCTTTGAAGGGAAGAATACGCACGACGAGTGGACATCTTTTGACATCCCTATTGCACTTTAGGTCCGGGTGCCTCGCTCCTATATTCATTATTCACCCACACCACTTTCGTGGTAGCTGCCCTACCGTTGCAGATGATGCTTCTTAGGCCTGACAGGGTGGAGGAATATTTGCCAGCCAGCCGGATGGAAAATGTATGACGGCGAATCAGAAGTGAATATGGAGATGACGACTATGGAAGAATAGCCTAGTCTTGATTTGGGCCTGGAAAGCTTTGGTCAAGCAGCAGATGATGCTGACCAGGATGGAAAGTGAAAGGCTTTCTTGCGCAGTCATGAGACATGTGACAGACATTTGCTGACCGCCATATCTCCGACCAAGGGGGACGATATTATTAATGAATGGGAAAGGATTGAACCGGTGGGTGGGCTTGCGTGCTTGTCAACGTTTAGTCTGCTTCAAAAGACCCTAAGCAGGCTAAGCAGTACCAGGTAAAGTACTTAAAGTAGTTATATTGCGTGCATGGCTCGTGCCAGGCTTGCCCGCTTACCCCCACGGTCGCTAGGATCTAATCATCGGAGATTGTGGCCTTCTCGTTGCCCCTCCAGGCTTCTCCATCCTCTTCACCAGCCTACAATCTACCAATGATAACAACAACAACAACACCACCCCACCACGATGCACAACATCGGCCCCACACTTTACAAAGCACCGAGAAAAGCCTTCCATCTTGCATAACGAGACTACTCACATCGGGACCCCGATGCAACTCTCAACCAACATTCGTCGACTGCCAACCAGCCATCTCACACCAGTGCAGAGCCAAGAAGGGGGGCTCTCACTTGCTTATCAGAAAGCGCTGCCCGCAAGCTTGACAAGCCGCAGCATCTTTGGTATCTCTGCATCTACCACGCTCCTGCTCCTGCTCCCCGCTCTCAATCACACGCGCTATTGGTTCGGTCTGCCGCTACTGACATTCCGTCCCAAGTTCGCTGCTCTCGTTATATGACTACCAGAGGTTTAGAGACGACTACCAATCCGCTCTTCCAGCCAACCCATGTCCTGCCGCTTCACTCACAAATACCTTGTACCTTCCCACGAGCCGAACCACCAAACGGCGCCTGCGACATTCGTTGCATGACCTGTTGGCTACCTTGTGGCCTCTACCCTTCCCAAACACTAAAAAGCAAATCGTTATCGTCACTTCAGCTCTCCTCCGTCCAGGCATTGATCGCAAGACAGCATATTTGATTTCACTCGTCACGGGATTTTGTACCCCTGATGTATTGCTCAACATGGACTCGGAGGATGGACAAATCTTTGTCAAGGTACATGCCCAAGATCCTGCTCTGCTGTCCCTACTCTGGACCTGTTGACTAATACATCAAAGAACCTAGCGCATTTCGTTCGCACACATGAAAAGGCCCTCGCGAATGCTCTACAGCTACGGCGCCAGTATCCCAAGAATGGGCAGACGAGCGGCCACAACGGAGAAGCCTCGCCCACCCAGATCAGCAGCGATCAGGACTCTGCTCCTGTGTCCTCGACATCGAGTGCGCTTGCCGCTGCATTTTCCCTCGGGGCTCTCAATTTTTCCTCACACAACCTGAAACCGGCCAAGCTCGCCTTGAGTCCCCACCACCTATACTATCTGTTAGATCGCTTCGAAGAGGTGGGAATATCGATTGGCCCAATGAACGTGCGGCTGGAGAACATTCATGCCGAGGCCTCGCCTGCCAACTATGTTTCTTTTCTAAGTCAGTCGCAAAGATCTCATGGTCGGAGTGATCGTGACTCCATCCACTCTGTGTCGAGTGTACACAGTATGATGTCGGGCATGTCCAGCTTATGGTCAGGTTTCGGACTTGGGTCTTCAACTACTGCTGCCAAATCGGAGAAAGCCAAGATGGAGCAGCTGACCGACTTGAAATACCTATATTCAGCTTTTACTAAGATTCCATGTCTACGACTGGCGCCGGACCGGAAAGCGCGACTCATTCGAGGGTATGAAGAATTCCCTTTCGACACCGCCGTGCCATTACTTGCATTCAAGAATCTTAGCGCCCTCGAGATTTGTGATGTGGACTTTCGACAATTTTACGGTTGGGACAAGCTGGCGGAGCAATTACGCTCGCTCACTGTGAAGAGATCACATCTGGACGATCCCACCGACCTCTTCGTTAATGTAGTGCTTGATGATATGGACAAGCGACGACGGCGCTCGTCCAAGGTCCAGAGTTCTCCTGTGCCGCCTTGGCCTGCGAGCCCCACATTGCGTTTCAGTGATGTGGGACAGGCAAATTCCACTCCTCCTTCCCCTATGGTAGATGATAGATTCGGCCAGAGTGCTAGCCCGAAACGCAATGGTCGCCTACATCAGGAGTCCGAGGCTCCATTACCGCGTCAACGACTGAGGACGGAGAGTGCATCTCCTACTCGCCCAAGCAGCTCGAGACAAGATGGCTCTTTCCGTCATATACGTCCAAACTTAGGCAAGGTCAAGCGTTCGGGATCCGGAAGTTCGAATTCCAGCACCCAATCTAGCGGAGCGTTACGCAGCGGTAGTTCATCTAACCTGCTAACATTGGGTTTGCTTCCGGCGTCCAAATGGAGATTTCTGAGGCATGTAAGCCTAGCGGACAACTCTCTTACCTCGATGACGGCTTCGAGTCTCGCACCACTCTCAATCACGTTGCATTCATTGGACCTATCATCCAATCTCTTCACAGAGATTCCAGACTGTCTCGCTACCTTGACAGCTTTGCGGGCTTTGAATCTCTCTAATTGTATGATTGAATCTCTGCATTCGTTAACCAAAAGTCCTCTGCCTGCCATAACTGCACTCAACCTTCGAGCGAACCGACTGGTGTCCATCGCCGGTGTCGAACGTCTGATGTGCCTGGAGCGTCTGGATCTTCGAGACAATAGGATACAAGACCCCACAGAGTTGGCGAGACTTACAGGAATGCCAGATATTGCGGAAATTTGGGTCCTGCGGAATCCGTGCGTCAAGACTCACAGCAATTATCGAGTCTCCATTTTCAATCTTTTTAGGAGTACTCCAGGCTATACCGATGACATCATGATTGACTCTTCTGCCCCCGGATACAGCGAGCGGAAGCAGCTGAGAGATCGCATTGTCGAACCGGAGAGAGTCCCGGTGGTCAAAGCGCTTCCTGTCGTGCCAATGCCCTTGAAGACCGAGGAAACGCGATGCACAGCCGCGAATAGCGAAGCCCAGGAAGTGCAGCGTCCTTTGCCACCTCAAACAACACAGAGTGAGCTTGCGATGGGGTCGGGTCGTCGAAGAAAAGGACCCCGGAGACGTATTGTCGACCTCGCCGGAGAGGAAAGTCCACCAGCCGTGCAGCAACGGGATGACTTGATTGAGGTACCCTTAGGGGCCGAACGTACAATTCTCACGGGAATTTCTGCAGATGACACTGCTCCCAGAAGTCAACCGCCTCTGCTCCAGCGGCTTCAGATGCAGTCAACTTCACCAACGTTGGGAATCTCCGAAGCTGCAGATCCATCTAAGTGCGTCTCAATGAACGTTTCAGACAAGGGCCGTTCACTTGCGATTGAGATCAAGAGCTTGAATCTGGACGGGGAAGCCTATCGCCAGAAGGTCGAAGCCCTTAAAAGCGAGGTTGGCAGTAATTGGCTTAGCATCCTTAGCGAGGAAGGCTGGCAGCAGCATCAGAAGGTCCGAACTTCGAGTCCGCCTTTCAATCATCTCGGCATGATAAGGCCAGATCCCCCAGTGTTTCGAGCCTCGAGCCAGGGCATTGTTAGTGGTGGTCGCGCCATTGGCTAAGCGCCCAGGGACTCTTAGCTATGATGGCTTGGACAAAAGCCTCCAGGTCATTCGATGGCCACGATGAATTACGATCCAATATCGAGGAACAGCAGGAGCTGTTCATATTTTGCATGAGCCTCAACCGCGTTTGCTTCCTGTTCATCTAAAGCGTTTTTGGTGGTCATAAGTCAGGCATTTCCAAGTCTATTCTCACGGAGGCCTCGCGTTTTGTACAAAAACTTGCCGTTGGCATGTTCTAGAAGTCCGCTCTCTCACGGTGATAGCCGTCTTGATCGAAGATAGATTTGTGAAGCGTTGTAGCGAAGGCGCTGGGGATTGTTACGACTGAGGATTGTTTAATACGGTCGCCCTACAGCTTGTATCATTGATCTTGTTCGTGTTAGATCAAAGCATAAAAGCGAAGTATGTTGCAGAGGCAGTCTCTGCAATCTCGGAATCTACTAGGCAAAAGCACCTCTGGCAACTGTAGCGTAACTGAAGACCGCAAAGTTCTGTGATTCATTAATTTCAATAGCCATCTTGCATCTCGATGGACGTTGTAGAATTTATAGAGGGGGTCGCTGGTGACTCCATTAGATGCTTATGTGCTGAGTATACGAACGCCTTAAAAGACGACATCATCCTGGTACACTCAATCCTCTTATCCAACAACGTAGGACCATAGCCCAAAATACTAATGGGAGTTCGAACTTGTCTGATATTACTTATATTGACACCCGAAGCGCAAAGCGGCTACACCTACAATAAGGGCATTCCTTGGCAGGCCTAGGGAGGTAAAGCCAAACCAGGATCGCTTCGACGCCAACAGACACCACGTCTTTGAAATTAACTTACACTGCTGCGTATGCTAGATTGATCGAGCACTTGAAACAGTGAATTTTGAGATCTACACACGTTACCCGCGGGCATCAACATACCGCGCTCCCAAAACAACAGTAGCTACGGGCATCGACGACGAAAACTTCACAACGCTTACCCTAGAGAATACCCAATAAGTCTGCAGAATCGTCATCCGAGACGATCAAGAATACCAGATCCCCAAGTCAGACAGGAGGTTGACCTGGTCGTCCCATAGATTGAGAGATCGGCTCTTCCGAGGCCCCACCACAAGCAAGAGGAGGCCTTTGTTCCTTACGCATCTAGACGCGACATCCTCGAGGGAGACCGATCGTAACTTGGAATACGGTCAATCTAAGATCCGTATATCGATCACGCTCGCTGTAAGCATCCAAACATCCCAAGCTCAAAAGTGTGCAGATGCGGCTGTGCGTTGCTTCCCTCTCCAGCAACTGAGTATTGACTTGATAAAGAACGCCAGACAGAGTGGAACGAGAGAACACAGACACGGAAGAAGAGGACAAGATTCCGAAACCCCGCTCTGCGCTCAGTCAATCAAAAGCTGTACCCAAATTGGGACCACGACATGGCGGATCAGAACGATGTGGACCTCGACTCCATCATCGATAGGCTCTTAGAAGTGAGAGGGAGCAGGCCGGGCAAGCAGGTTCAACTCCTTGAAGCTGAGATTCGTCACCTATGCCAGAAAGCCCGTGAGATCTTCATTTCTCAGCCCATTTTGTTGGAACTGGAGGCCCCAATCAAGGCGAGTCATATCCACTCTCTTGTCGATATTCAAAGCTTTGGGGCCGTGCTAATACGGTGCTTTGCCTGGTGTAGATTTGCGGTGATATTCACGGCCAGTATTACGATCTCCTACGCTTATTCGAATATGGAGGATTCCCCCCCGAGGCGAATTATCTTTTTCTTGGCGACTATGTGGATAGGGGAAAACAATCTCTGGAGACCATTTGCTTGCTCTTGGCATATAAGATCAAGTATCCTGAGAACTTCTTCATTCTGCGTGGCAACCACGAATGCGCTTCCATCAACCGCATATACGGGTTCTACGATGAATGTAAGAGAAGGTATAACATCAAGCTATGGAAGACCTTCACCGATTGCTTCAACTGCCTGCCTATTGCAGCAATCATTGACGAGAAGATCTTCACCATGCATGGAGGGCTGAGCCCAGATCTGAATTCAATGGAGCAGATCCGTCGCGTCATGCGGCCTACAGATGTGAGTGAAATTTTCATTGCTATGGTTAAGCTTTCGAGATCACTCAAAGCGGGGCTCTCGGTGGGTCGCTGACATGTGTAGATTCCCGATTGTGGTCTTCTATGTGACTTGCTGTGGTCGGATCCTGACAAGGACATCACTGGCTGGAGTGAGAACGATCGTGGTGTCTCCTTCACTTTCGGGCCTGACGTCGTATCTCGCTTCTTGCAAAAGCACGATATGGACCTTATTTGCCGCGCACATCAAGTCGTTGAAGACGGCTACGAATTTTTCTCGAAACGACAACTGGTGACGCTCTTCAGCGCTCCCAATTATTGCGGAGAATTCGATAATGCAGGCGCCATGATGAGCGTGGATGAGAGCTTACTGTGTTCGTTCCAGGTACGCTTCACTCGGTCACAGTTGCGACACTCTAATTCCCATGCTCGTTGTCTTTATCTCGAGAACGTTGACGCAGAAGCTCATCTAAACCTCTGCACAGATTTTGAAACCTGCGGAGAAGAAACAAAAGTACGTCTATGGTGGCATGAGCACTGGCCGGCCCGTTACTCCTCCAAGGAAGCAAAAGAAGAAGTAATGTACCAACACAAACTCCCCGTGTGCAGCAGGTTCGGGCGAAGATAGCTTTCCGTCATCACCAATCCCGTTTGCCCCCACGATCGAAAGGCACAAAGCGCTAGCCATACACCAACATCCCTACCACGACCAATATTGCTACCGCCCTTTTTGTCGCTCCGATGTCTCAGCTTCCGCCCTCTTCACGCCCTTAACGCCGACGACGATGATGGTGGGAGTCATTGGTAATGGGCACAAAGCGGGGTTGGCTATCTCTACGTCGGTGTTTTGCTATGCTCGGATTATGGTAGTAGTGGTGGACGTTGTCAGTTGTTCAAGATGTGTAGTAAGTGTCTGTCACTCAAGGGCAGATTCATACAAACCCGATACTCAATTACCATGTTGTTTTGCGCACCGTTCTACAGCTTCTATCTTTCTGCCATCATTCCTCTTTTCGCACTCTTTTCCTTCTTTCTGGCTTCAAGTGTTGTACCGCCTTCTCCAATGACAGCGAACACACTCAACTGCTAGCTTCTTCTCTGTTGTCAACCATTCACGCTTTCTGGCTACATGATTACATATTCTACTCTCTGCCTCGGTGGAAGGAGTTCACCAACGTGTGGCTCGCAATAGGCCTGAAGGTGCGCGCATAGGATCGAAGACAAAAACTCTGGTAAAGAAATGCGCAGACAATTGGTTAGACGACCCTTCTCCATATCGCTAGTTTGTGTCTTTTCATGCTAATCGGGCTAATGATTATGGTTCGCCATGGTATATCACAAATCATTATCCAGGTGGGTACCTGGAACAAGACGCATGACGGAGTATGACAGACTGTCCATCGCAGCCAAGTGGAGCCCCAAGTCCGCCACACTTTGGTGTTTCTACAGACATTTGATCATGGGAATGTCGCAAGTGCGTCATCTCAAGACAGGTAGATAATCAGTGTCTAAAGCGTCCGAGACTCTGTTTGACCCGACAGACGTCGCGCCAGCCCGATTGGGGAGCCTCGAAATTATGCCATTTCCTCAGTGGACGACATCCTTTCCATATGGGCCATGGGACCCATCCATTACGACGGAAAGCTGCGTGGATAAAAAGCTCGAATATTCTAGGGCGCTGAGAAAGATGAAAGGTAACTCACTACGTCACTTAATATACCTGAAGTGAGAGGCAAGAAATGGAGCATGATTGCCTTCTGAGCTAGCAGCCATTCCCATTGCGGCTTTATCACGAATGCCAAATAGACCGGCCAGACAGCAATCACGCACCTACTACTAACCCTGACAGCACCGCTGTTCCAGCGATAGAGTTGCCATACAAATACATCCAATGCCAAAACACAGGTTGCCACCAACCCTATATATCGAAATGATCATTCCCAACCTCGACGCGTGGGTATGAGAGAACCTTCGGACGGAGGAAAGAAGATGGCCTCAAGAGGTGTTCTACCAGCAAAAGCGAGCGTCTGAAGGGTGTGTTGCCGCTCGACATAGGGAGAAGTAAATGCTAAGCACCGGCCAGACGAATTCGTGGGAATCTTTCAAGCTTCGACCGAGCATAGAATTCACCAAACTGTATTCTGATGCCGGCTGTTTGTTGGTTTGCAATTGGAAGTGGCAGTCTTTGGGCTTTACCAAACACTCCGTCTGTGCAAGATGGTCGGCTGCGAACCAATTGCATAGGGTATCTACGTAGGTAACCATACTGACTAATACGACTAGCGCTCGAGGACACCAATTTCCAGAGCTGATGTTTTTGCCATGTCTTGTTTGATAACTTTTGGGTAGGGTTAGAAGGGTTTATCCCCGTGCCCCCCACCCGTAGTTATGGTCCAGCCCGGAGCCTCGAGCTCTAGGGTACTTTCGGGTCGGAATACTTGGTCCTTGTAATTCCTTAGCCGGGCAGACTCTAACAGGAACCTTGATAAGATTCAGTCAGTCTTAGAAGCGCTATCATTTCATGAGCGAAAGTAAGGTATCAGAATCTATGGTTGTGGAGCTATAAAGCATGGACCATTACGGTTAACCCTTCCTGGACCCTTGGGTCCTTCCATGCGCGTACCCATCTAACGCGCCACTGCGACCGCGTCTCGAACATGCCCCACAACGTTCACAAGTCGCAGCCATGTCCACAACTCCACCAGCGCACCCACCGCCCTCCCTACCAACCTCGCCCCTGGCCAAACGCTCTAAAACAGAGCAGGCTGCAGACATGACCACCAATGGCAGCGAGAAGCCGGCCCAAGCTACCCCTCCACCCCTCTCCGTCTCCCCTCCGCTGCTAGTGAAGAAGCTGTCAGCTCACGCCAAAACGCCTACGAGGGGCAGTGCGTTTGCGGCTGGGTATGACCTGTACAGTGCCAAGGCATGCTCGATACCGAAGAGGGGGAAGGGACTGGTGGATACGGATATCAGTATTGCGGTTGGGGAGGGATGCTGTAAGTCTTTCTCCCTGTTGAGCGTTCATGAGCTGGCTCTGGAAGAGATGTATCATTGTTGAGCCATACATGATGGGCTGATCAGGACCTGTTGTATCGCAGACGGAAGGGTAGCACCGCGTTCAGGTCTCGCCGTTAAGCACTTTATAGACACAGGCGCAGGGGTCATAGATTCGGATTACAGAGGGCAGGTCAAGGTTCTGCTGTTCAATCACTCCGAGGAGGACTTTGAGATCAATGAGGGAGATCGTATCGCACAGCTTGTGATCGAAAGAATCTATACACCCCAGATTGTCGTCGTTGAGGAGCTGGAGGAGAGTGTGAGGGGCGCTGGCGGTTTCGGTAGTACTGGCTGACTTTGGGGTCCTGGTGTGGGACCAGAAGAGGTGTAACAGCTATCCAACGTTGGAGTCGTAAAGTGACTTCGTCAAGACCTTATCCTCGGCGTTATGGGAAAGTTGTGTCATCTCTTTCCTCCGCTTTCGGCCTGTGCTCCAGGTCCTGGCCCGCAATGTGCTGCATACCAAGATCTCCTCTCGCCCCAGCGCCGACTGCCCTTCGCTGTGAGATCTAGTTCGCCTCTGCTCCTGTTCCTGCTTTCTCTTCGCTGGCTGAATCTTCCTCTAAAGCGTCCACCTTCCAGTCAAGCGACGGGTCTCTAAGATCTCCCAAACACCGCACAATCTTTACCTCCGCCGCCTTCGTCCTCCGCAGTCCCAGCCTTTTCTCGCTGTCCTTCTCCTTCTCCATAGCCCCTAGCGGACCACCCATACCTTCGAGCGCCTTGTCTCTCGCCTCTTTCGTCTTGGAAAGTATAGTGTGCATACTTCCCAGTACCTTCTTTGCCGCCTTCGCCAGCGGCAAGTCCACCGCTTTGACATCGTCAGGGGAGACCCAGGATTTAGTATTGTTCAGATTGGCCTCGGTGACAGCTTCACGGAGACGGACCACAGCCAGAGCGGCGAACATGTCGCCCGTACCGCTGAAGAAGCAGTCGATGGCTGGAACGTCAATTTTGAACAGGCGAGGGGAGAAGTCGGAGCGGGATGTGGAGCCGATGATTGACAGGGTGGAAGGGTTATCAGGAAGCTGAGTAGATGTGACTATGATATGGGGTATGCGGTGGCTTTTGTGCAATTTTGAAACGGCTTCTGCGAGAGTCGAGAGGGATGTGATTTTCATTCCGGAGAGGGCTCTGGTCGTCCAATGTTCAGATTTCGTGTTCGATAGATATGTGAGGACCAACTTACTCGGCCTCAAACTGATTAGGAAGTATCAGATCGGCGTCTCTTAGCAGATTCCTGTAGGCAGGTACCACCTCCTCGCTAACATAGAGTCGTCCTTGGTCACCCATGACTGGGTCAAGTGCTATGAACCTTTAGCGGATCGATACCGTTGAGCTTTTGGATAGATCTGAACTTACCCCAGAAGAAGGAGCCCGCTTTGGTTGACCCCTTCAGCTTGAGATCTCGCGCGATAGTACCAATAGCATCTACAGCTTTAGCGCTGGGCGCATAGCCTGTGAGCATCATGTCGAAATCTGTGAGGTAGCTCTGCTTCAGCCCGGCGTATAGTTCGGTGATCTCCTCTGCGGAGGTCTTGGTGCCCTTCCATTGCTTGTATCCGGTATGGTTGCCTGAGCCTGGGTCAGTAAGTGTAGGGACCACGGGTTCCAGATGACAATACTGAATTGCACGGTGTTGAGCGCAGCCACATCGCAACCCAATACCTGCATCACGAATGCAGCCATAGTGTTCCCAACATGCCTACAATAAGTCAGCCTCATCACCAGAGCTTCCTGGGCGATTATCTCACCCGTAGATAACCTTGGGTAGATATGTCAGCAATATGTACCACAGTCATGAGAGGGCAGCAGTGTCCCTACATGACTGGCAATGGCCAGAACCCGCGTCTCTGGCACTACAGGGTCTGAAGACATCTTTAAGATGATAACACGAGATTTTGACTAGCGATGGCCAAAAAGTTTATGCGAATGAGATTCAGATGGCTCGATGGAAATCTAATCTCTTATCTTATCTTAGCATCGTCATAGTTCTAAATACACTGACTTGCGAGGGAGGGCTGTTGCTTGCTTAAAGGTGAGTCTGGCGAAAGGGAAATCATAGATCTATTCAGTGCGCAATTCCAAGGTGGACACAACAAGGGATGGAAGCACAGTTGTCGCTGGACAGTCTTCTTTGTCACCGTCGTCTCTCAACAATTGCAAACCCGAAGCGTCACGAATTATACTCAAGTAGAAGCTCGTTACCACCTGGATAGGGCGATCTTTGGCATACTTGGAAGGGCGTTCCCAGTGAAAGTGTAAGATATGGATCTTACAGGCTGGGAATCAAGAGTTATTATTACCCTGTCACCCTGTCGGTTGACTCGCTAACGCGACTCAAGTGATATCCATCATGTAAGAGGCTTACCACTGTAGAAGTCAAAGTAGTCTTTTGCGATTGCCAGAAGGAGGATTTACCTAGTCATTATGAGATGAAAATGAACATCTGGCTGATTATAATATTAGAATGACTTGGTCAGCCATGGCTGGAACATGCTTTCAATGTTATAGAGCCCGTTCGGTTATCTGCTGACATGTCGAAATGGACAAGGCTAGAGCAGCAAAGTCTGGTGCAATGGGGCCACATTCTGGGTTTCGCAGGATTTGAGGGAGCAGGTCTCTATCCTGAATCCAGCTCATAATTATCGTAGACATATGCATACAGGCTAACATGAGACTAAGCTCATCTTCTGCATGTACATTGGCCCATCACTCCTCGTCCCCAATCTATAGCATACTGTCAGCCTGTACAGGATGAAGTAATGGGATCGATTCACCTTCGGTGCAAGGTAGAACCTCAAATAGCTGTTAGAGGCCAAGCTATATTCAACTAACAGTGGCACCTCGTTGGACAAGCACAGTTTGACAGTGCTGGAGAGCCCGCTGGCTTTGCAAAAGTTGACCAAGTACTTGAGGGAGAAGGTCAAGGCAACGGGCTCTGACAATGCAATGTCAACATTGAGGTCTGGCTTGTCGACATTGGTGTGGCTTCGGAGAGTGACTGCCCCGTTGCCGATATCGCCTGAGCAGGAAAATTTGACACCGTCTTTCGTAGCTTCAATGGCCACTTACGACATACATCAGCTAATGTGTGAGGGTAGCTAGAGCTGGAGAGACATACCTGACTCGGACAGTGCCATCAAGTCTCTACAGATTCTCTGGAATTCCGCTGACGGCATTGTGATGGTCGCCGCGTACTCCGTCTCTGGAATGCCCAAATGCTCTTGATCGATATCCATAAGCTTGATATCATACTCGCTGAGACGGTCGCTCTCGCTACTCTCGAAGACTAGATTGACAACATCTGGTGCATCCTGCGCCTTTAGGGTCAAGATATCCTCGTTCTGCGCACATCGAAGCACCTTCATGAGCGAGCTGAGGTTGATACCGAGTGCGATGTTACGGTCGCAGCGGAAGGGGGAGAACGATTCGGCTTTTAGCATCATGGAGACTAGGGCGACGTGAGAGTTATCCATGGCCTGGAGGGCGACACCAGAGTCGTTGCAGTCGAAGTTGCAATCTTGGACCAGGTCTTTGATGGCATCGACGACCTAAAGGGACGTTTGAGCCTTGCTCACATGTGGACCGGAAGCGTGCCTTGTACCTTCTTCAGCAGGTTGGCCTGCTCCAACCGCGCTTCAAGCACTGCGAAAAGGTCAGCATGTATAGGACGCAATGGGTTGAAGCGGCATACTCTTTGGGGGGAGTTGGACGTTTGTTGCAGTGATTTGTATCTTTTGTTCCTCTGGAATATGCGATCAGGCTATCACACTGACACAGCTCACCGGATCCGATGATTTGCGCAGGAACGCGGAGATAGATCGACTAGGAGGAGGCGGTTGCTGTTGTTGTTGTTGTTGTTGTTGTTGTTGTTGCTGCCGTAGTGGACTCTGAGGCTATCAGAGTGCTCCCACAGTTCGCGTAGTCGCGCTCGCGGTCAAGGGTCGCGCTAAAACATAGTGGTTACATACATCACGTGCATTCCTATTCGTGAGCTCCTCTTTATGTCTAAGCTGCCCGAGCAATCATTGAGGAACGCGAGTTCCCTAGCAATCATTGTATTCGTCGTTACATATGATTATACGGTAGTACATCATGTACGTGGGTATCATGCATCAATATTTTCGCTTCCGCAAATGCCATCACGAGTGTCAGAAAACGCCATAGAGCAACGAGCAAAAGCAAAAGGAGAAGCTGACCGCCGGTCTACACGAAGGGAGTATATAGCAAGTATATCATCAGATTGAGCCAAGTCGGCCTGTCGTTCGTCCTCTCGGTCGTAGCTTAATCACCGTCTCCAACTCCTTTAGCATATGCGTATTCGCATGTGACTTTTCTTTCACCATGGCTTGTCTCACCCGATCTTCCTTCATCTTCGTAATTCTCTCTTCTCTTGTCAACGTGCTGCGCTGTCGTGGAAGTGCAATCGCTTCAAAGACTTCTTCGCCTGAGCTGCTCGTAGTAGTACTCGAGCGTGAACGTCCAGACTTTGGCAACCCGTTCATGGCGCGAAGGGCGTCTTGAGGACTTCCTTCCACAGCAGTGACTCCCCCGAGACTCGATGTTGGGGACAAGGGGAGCACGTTACTGTATGTTGACAAAGATCTCCTGTGATCCTTCTTGTCCAGATTGCTTGCGAGTGTCGCTCTACCCATCTCCCATTCTTGCACCAAGGCTTTGAGATCACCTCCGATGGAATCGTACTGTGCTAGCAGATTGGCGCCAGATTCAGACACTTCCTCTGATCGCTCCAACGCTTTATCAGACTCGTCACGAAGTAATCGCATCTTTGCTTGGAGACCACGGATACCTTGTGATAGATTACCAAGCTGTCGCATCTGGCTGCGCATGCGCTCCCTACCGGGAGTCAATGGTACCTTTGGAGTAGGAGGAGTCTGAAAATCTATATGCTACCTCATCAGTTATGCAAAACCGAGAAGATTGAGAGATAGCTCACCGTCCTCCTCTCCCAGTATTCTATCGATGTTGGAAGTCATTTTGGCGGTCACAGACGAAACATTATTCATCGTCTCAACAGCAGCTGACCATCTCTGGAAGTCTGATTTGCTACCATCCGCGCTCAAAGCTAGGAGTGTGCAGAGAAAGAGCTTTCGTATTATATGCAGCTTTTGTGAGCCTACTTTAAGGTCTTGCAGCGTATGTGTATCCTCGATCATGGAAGATCTCACATTCGCAACCAGCTCTGCGTCTTCCATATCGGTCCGGCTGATTTCGTAAATATCGTAGTATTTCTCCAAGTCTAGGTCAACAGCATACGGTTTGAGCATCTGGTAAGCATCATGATACGGGGAGAACATAGCAATCAAATATCGGTGAATAGTATGGCGTAAACGCTCACATAGTCGAACCTGGTTAGTCTCTTCAAGCCGAGTGATGGGAGGGAGCGGGTTGCTTCTGCATAAAATGTCAGTGGGGTTCTACCTGCAAGATGCTGCGGGTCCAATACATGCTGTAGCCTCGAGAGACAAGCTCCACTTCTTGTATGAGAGTAATCCCTGCAAATACGGCTGCATCAAATTCCTGTGCATTGATCGTAAGGGAAGAGGCGCTTTCGACCGCTTGGTTACGTAAGTACTGCAGCCATTGATGACGAAGATAGTAATAAAAGAACATAATCAGGACCACGACAGCCAACGCGATCACTGTTATTCTCGAGCGGCTGTAGTGTGTGACAGCTTCACTCTTAAGCCAACGGACTGCCCAGGCAAGAACGAAAGCCGTCGCTCCTGTGGTGAAGAGCCCAACTGCGCTAGGTGCTAAATGCTGTTTGTTCTCCCAGCCTGATTGCCTATCTCTAATTGGTGGGGGAAAGCGTTGACGTTTGTAGGTATTCGGATTTGAATGCTCGTTCAGGAGCTGAGAAGCTACTATTGTATATCGAAATTGTTCCAGGAAGAGTGCATTTTCGGTCCAGCCCAAACGACTATGAAGAGCGCTCTGTGTATGATCATCATTAACATACATCACACCTCGGATTATGACTTCAATACATACCGAGCACGTATTGTGAATACGCGCAACGGCGCCCTTCAATGGGGGACCCTCCAGCTTGAGGCGAGACGGTTTCCGACGGACCTTTCTGTTATGTGTGGAGAGACCTCTTGGCGCAAAAGAAGTCGTCGTAGTCGGTGACGTTGGCTCGCTTGTAATGTTCGTTGAAGCCCATTCATCTCGGGCTTGACCCTCGCCTAGCAAGTTCACCTTAGCTGTCGACCAGGATTAAAGGCGGTCTCCATCGTCACTCACCCTCAAGGTATTGTGCAATTGGTGAGTCTTCGAAGACAACTGATTCCATGTTGGAGAGACGGTGTCACAAACATTCTTCGACTGCGGTTTGGCGCCTCGTGGAACGGACTGGGGGCGAAGTCGGTACCTGAACCTCGAGCTGTAATGAGGAATCGCAAGCCATGTAGCAAAAACACAAGTCTCAGCTGAATGATGGAGAGGAGGACAAAAGCGATCACGAAAGTAGGGCAAACCGTTGAGTTTGGCCAGTTCCGTGGTTTCGTAAAGTACTCGGCGAGATTGAGGCGCGTCAGGCGTTTGCCAAGCCCTACGATGCCGGTTTCTGGAAGGATTCGTTGAAGTTTCACAACCACGACAACCCATCAACTCCAATGCCGCCAATCCCTCGCTGTGGCGAATAATTTCCAATTCAAAAGACGCAGCGAAACGTTCTCTGAGAACGTTGTGTCAAAGACGTCACGGAGAAGTGGGGATTAGTCCGCCTATCTTGCAGGAGCGATTCGCACTGCCGGTCCATAGGCGTGGAAGAAATGGCTGAAAACCCATGGCAGTTGACAGGCGCATCTTTGATTCGTTTGTACCAATCATTGTTGGATAGCTAGCAAGTGGGCCATTTGTGCGTGTTGAAAGACTTGATAGAGCAAAGCATAAAACGGCATCTCTCCGATCATATTCTGGCTTCTGGCGAATTGGCTTCCCTCAAATCGCCGCTCCTGACGACAACATACCGTTCAGTAAGTTCCATTTTATGTCAATTGGCTCGTATAAATGCAAATTCCAAAAACCTGCCGGTTCTCCAAGCATTCGGCCAGTCACCGCACTTAGAATTAACGAGTTCCTGGTGGTATTGCGGGTTCGATTGACGATGCCGGCAGGCCAGATAGACTACAGCTGCGCCGGACCAGAGGTATCAATAAAAATCATATGAGATGGTCGTGTCTCAATCTGCAACGCAAAGATTCTATTGAGCTTTCGCCCCTGGTCGGAATGCATATGCATAATTAGCGCGCCTTTCGCTGGCAACTTTCTGCGAGGGTGCTTCCAGTCTCTAAAGGGAATTTGTTCTGCTGCATTTCGAATTCCATGAGAACCATGGGCCGCCCATGATCTAGCTGCAGGTAGAGCGGGCTTTGGATGAGAAGAAAATACATATAAGGCTTCTCATGGCTCCGCGCTTTTCATGGTTCCAATCACTTTGTTGTCCAACAAGTATTGAATAAACCACATGTCAGTATTTAAAAGATGAGTAAGTTCAAACATACTATCCTATGTGGTAGGTAGAGCATCTCGAGGTCTTGGGGTAAATTGACTCAGTGCATCAAGGAAACACTGGTGTGACCACCCTTTCGCACACGTTGACTTCGTCCGAAGGTTGTCGAAGGATCCATGAAATATTGTTATTGTTATTGGCCTGGTGCGCTAGGCCCGTGGAACCCCTAAAGCGCTGTGTCTAGATATGGAGTTGACCTCCCGAAGAACACCACCTTCATCAAAGCGAAAATTGTAAATCACCAAGCATTAAACCTATAATACTTCCAAGAATATTCAGTATTAAATCAAACCAAGGATGTAATGCACGTTCCTAGTCAGCAGCAACCAAGACGGAGAGCGACTGGAGGTACATTATACTATGTGATCAACATGACAGCATACATCTCGAAGGCCCGCGAGGTCAGAATTCTTCGCGAATTGTAAGCACATTCATGCCGTAACCATCGGTACATGAAGTCCTTGAACAATACCGATTACACGTCAGGGAGAACCATCTAGATACTCTGGTGGAGGACCTCACAGCCAGGTTCGAACCCTTTTCTGTTCAATCGTTTAACATCCTCGAAATTATGATCAGTCTTGGGACATGCTTTTGGAGCTTACTGTTTCTCAGACATATCTCGGCGTTCCCTTTTCGACCCCAAAGAGGAATACTGACTTGCAAAAACTTTTTATCTTCAACGCCACCATCACAGGAGTCATCCAGGAAATCAATGTATTTGTGCCCCTCCTTTGTAAAGGTACCGAGAAGAAGGTCTCGACCGTGTCGGACCGCATGGCTGACACAGCACTTATTAACAAGTAGCAGTTGCTGTTCTGGCGCCGTACGCTTTCAGCAAAGGAGCGGTCAATATGGCCATTGTGAAATTCAATACTCTGTTCAAAAGAAAAGAGATCCTTCAAATGCCTATCAGCCCCAGCTATGTTGACTCGGGGAGTTACCAAGTAGGTAATCCCTACAGCGAGTCTTGCAGGTCGATCCAGCTCCGACTAAAGATAGATCCATAGACGGAGAAGGCATAAGGGTGGGATGAAGCCAGGTGCCAAGTCTGTGAAATATGTTCCGCATCTCAAGGCCCCTATTCAGCCGGACGAGTGCATAAACAAGGTATTGGAGCTATTCGAAGACGCCAGTGACCAGAAGGACGACGGTGGTCTTTTCTCGGTACAATAAGCCAGTGGCTTCGAAAAGCTATTAGCAGCATGTTCGTAGACAGCTGAAGGCCACGCAGCTTAAAGCTCAAGTAATTCCCACATACTTCCAAGGATGTTTGAAATCGACTTGGAAGAAGGGCTCAATATGATATTAGTCCAAGTAATATACTACCAACTTAGTTCAACAGGTATTTCAGTACCCGTATCGAGATGCAGCACCTGGGTTCTGCGCTTCAAGGTACACATGTCGCAGCATGCCCACTGTGAGACTGAATATTACTGAACCAACAGTAGCACAAAAGCGAATAGCACGTAACACCAACGATCTAAAACGCCGAATCCCACCAAATAATGCCAAAAATGACACGCCAATCGCAGACGCAGCGACATCACAATTTGTCAATCTCATCAGCGGCCTCGGCAATTCGGGGCGGGATGTGATTCATCTCTGCCATGCTGCTCAATGCACTGCTTTGAGCGACACTGCTCGCTTCATTGACGCTTTCCGAGACCTTCCAGAACTGTACGAACAATCCCTGCTCGTCACATTTTCCCAGGTGATACATCAAAGTCTTCCAAAGCTCTTCATACGGGTCCGGTCTGAAGCATTTCTTGCATAGATGTATCCATTTCCTGCACAAACAAGTGCGATCGTAGACTCCGTTGACCAGATAGTCGGAGCTACAGGCGAGTACGAGTCTGTGGACGTAAATGCGATCCCATGCCTGGACGTCGTTCAACACTTTGATCGCAGCGTGTAAAACAGCCCGGTGTTTTGACTGTGGCAGAGGCTGTTCAAAGTACCCAGAATCGATATTATCGTTGCTGCTCTTGATCCCATACCCCACGGCTCGGCTCGGTGTGGTCGCATGCAAAGAGCATCCAGCAACGAAAGCCAGTACTTCGGATCCGTTCTCGTCGCGTCTAAAACGTGGCTCCGAATAGGTTCTTCCACCTTCTGTAAAGACTGGGTGGTTCAGGGGTCAGCATTTCCTTATCAAGGCATGAGCTTCAGTATCTCAAAACACATCTAATAATTCATGGCGAGGTCAAGACGGGAAAGGCGTTGGACTGAGAGTATGACTTACTATCTCGGGGGAGGTCCTTGGCTTTGGGAGGCTGGAATCGACGATGGCCATGAAGACTCAATCTGCCTGACTTCATGTTGGCAGTTCCTTGATCTTGTCGCTGCATAAGACCCAGCATCGGAATAGTCCGATGAGGTTGCAGCGAAGCTAGTATGCCAATCCCTCAGCTATTCATTCGATGAGCTCAAGCTGTTTGGAGTGGACTGGCTCGAAATGTGCGTACCGCTAATATAGGTCAAATATGATACGTTTTAAGAATGCAACGCACACTGTAGTAGCGCGGAATTATCGATGATAGATGTGGATGTATGATGATGGGAGGAGATCGAAACAGGTACAGAGAATCGCCTTAGCAGCTCCCAGACATTGCAAGAGGAAGGCGCGGCCGTACATTGCAGCTTTCGCGAAGTCCAACTTCTGTGTAGTATTCGGTATGGCGTATTGGCTCTGCACTCCGTGATAGCCACCATGATATGTTGCCATCAATGGAATGACTTGTGATCTGTAGAATCTGACATTACTAAACGCTTGGTAGTTGGGAGCTAGCGCTCATGATCAATGCATACGGCAGCAAGGGTGGAGTCGGTTCCGTATCATGGAATAGGTGGAAAGGTTGTCCTGGGTCCAGAAATCAAAAGATAAGATGTTGTCAGCATTTCGTTGCTCTTCCGATCTTCTAATCATTTGCAGTATCACAAACCTCCGATTATCCAGATCTGCTTCACAGGCGACAAGACATTGTGGCGATACAGCTGAACATACTTGAAGCTCTTCGAGGATAGTGGAAGCATCTTTCAAAAGGCGTACGACCTCCATTGATCCCCACGACTTTCTCCAGTACGCACGCTAAAGACATATCAGAGCTGCAAGCCGGTAGAGGTCAGCAGTCTTCCGGACCCTGGTCGTCGCCAAATACAGAGCTCAGTGTACCAGGAACCACGTAATACAATATCAATTGTTCTTCGAGCCTATTACGATTTCATATTAATATACGCAAAGGCCTCAGCCGTTGGGCGACAGACTGGTGTCGTTCAGTCTCCTGACGATACTCGTCAATTTGATCGACCAGCTTAAAGATACAATAGTCAATACACTATATCAGTGGGGCTGACAAGGGAAACGTTTCGATGGGATTATATTCTGAGCAGAAGTCGAAGATACAGGGGAATCTTCTGCTTGTTGAAATGAGGGCGCCAAGAGGTATGGATTTACTTCTCATTACCATTACACAATGGACTTTTGCGGCCAGTAATGGAGCAAGAAATTCCACAAAACATTACGGGAATACACCCAAGCCATAGAGAAGGAGAAGGACGGTTCTGTTGTATAGCTCTTTAGATCTGCACATATAGGTCGAACGAACGTTTTAGCTCCGCAAGAGTGTGTGGTCCACTAGTACAGCCTCAGGTCAGCACTGCCTTTCGATAATACCAAAAGGAATTATGAGTGACTTTTGTATGCAGCAGCCGATGAAGCACAGTCTGCTTTTTGAACATGACCGGTAATTCTCAACGAAGACCTTTCGAAAATTAGAGCTAAGATTGTGCTATGCCTTATAGCGGGATGACGAGAATTGAGAATCCAATACGTGACTAACAACATGCTTGCTTCGAGCTGACCGAGACGATCGCGTGGCCTACGAGAGTTTTCCAAAGAGTTGAAAAGTGCACGGACGGCGGCAAGATTGTGCTCTGCGACGCGTCTCCTCAGTGAAGATGATATGCTGATATGAGAAGGATGGCCTCAAGAATGGCCGTCAACGAGTCGGTTGATTCCGAAGAGCCATCCTTGATGAGCGGACGCCGAAACTCGTTCATATCATCGTCAATGTAAGCCTCGTCCGCGACGCTTTGGTCTCATGATACGATAGTAATACCTAATCCCTTTCCCTAAGAACACTCGAAGTTGTGCTCGAGGGCCCTGGCGATAGTAGAGGACAGCCTTCGGGAGTCCGTTTGCTGCTCGAAGCTCCTAGCATTCACGATCTCATCGTGCAGGGTAATATTCCAAAAGCTGGTATCGATGAACGTCGACGTGCCTCTCGAGAGCGGCATTCCAATCCCATTCGAGATGGGCATCGTTGTGGGGGCGGAAATTTAGCCCTACGACGGTCGCCTTCTCTGGGCCATGAATAATGCAGTCCGTAGCCAGAGCATCTCACCTGTTCCACGGCACAATCCTTCGCACACTGGAGATCCGAGGTCAGAGCAGATCTTTCAATCTATTGAAGATTCAGTGGATAGAGACCTAAGGATCTCCCATGGCATTCACGGACGTACTTTTTCAAGTCCAGTATCCTCGATTTGCGGGCTGCTTCTCCCCGATAGAGATGGTATTCTCCTTCGATATGAAAAATACTAACCGGTTCTGAGCCCTGTTGACGACCTGCAATTTATCTTGAAAGTCAAGAGTAGAACATCCGCAATCAAGTGATTATAGAAGATAGAAAGAGTTTGCGAGAACAGGTTGTATGCTGTTGATCATTGAAGGTCAATTGGAGCAAAGGTGCTAGAAGGGTTCACCTACTTATCGGCCACACCTACTCATCGTCCAGCCCTATAGGGTTAGTACCCTAGAACTCTGGGGCCGCTACCTGGAAATCTATAGATTTCATGCTATAAATCGATAAATCTGACTATTTCTGAGCCATCTACATCATGCTTTACGAGCTCTTCTTGGACGTATAGCTCTTCCTAATTAGCTGATTCCTCCTATTACGTGACTACCTTCCTGGCCTTAGATTT
>JAABUW010003520.1_pt1 | contig 22263 bp, 27 predicted proteins | sample 5560081 | NCBI WGS metagenome assembly JAABUW01 (sample SAMN10711882, study PRJNA513363) | rock metagenome | isolation source: Antarctica rocks | place: Antarctica: Victoria Land, Knobhead sud
CAGCAACATTGCATAACAAGATCCGATGCCATGTGTGCCACCCTTCGAACACAACGTCATCTCATCAGTTAGCCTTCCACTTTTCCAGTCTACCCAATTCATCATCCACCGTTTCCTTATCCCCTCAGTTTACGCAGTCTCTTGTTCTCCTCAAGATGCACATAAACATACCCGACAAAGAATCCTCGGGAATTATCAGCGAGCGTTTTCGGATTGTTCGCTGTGGGCTACCTGGGGTTGGCTCGGGCGCTTTGATGGCTTTAGATCCACACAACAATACTTTTCGCTTCCAATCCATCAGTTTGTACTCCTGTAGCTAGGTGTGTTACCTTCAGAGATTACAAGCTGGGAAGTTTATCTTAGGTTCAATCGAATATTGCATTTTAATCAGAATACGCTCGTGTCGTGAGGTCGTTGTGGGGATTAATTTCTTTTAGTCGTGCATCCGTCTCCTAAATCACGAACGTTTCTTTGGTTCAAAGTATACGAAATCTGGGACGGCCAAATCTTTTATATACCCTCACACATCCTCTTCTTGTAACCCACTTCAACCCATCCCCCCCCTTCCCCCCCACCAACAACTCACCAATCCCCACACCCCCTGATTCTTCCCAAAACCCCACCCCCCAAAAAGCCAAACATATTCCCCCTACCCCCGATCTCTCACCCAAACCCCTCCCATCACCTCACGCAACGATACCAAAATCTAACAACGATATCCGTGACACCCCCTGGGCACCGTACATTTCGTATACCTACATTTATCATAACATAATATCAGGATGATTGCGTGTATATTAGTAGGTAGTCTAGCTGGTGGAAGGGGGATAGGGTGGATAGTTGATCGTGGGGGTTGGAGTGGAAAGGTGTGGGGTGTTGAAGGTTTCGAAGGACGAGGCGGTAGATGTGGTGGTGGTGGTGGGGACATCCTCGAAAGGCAGGTGGGTGTTCGTAAAGAAAAAGAATCTAGGGGAGTATTTGACGTTTTGGGGACTGGGGAATTTGGGAGCCTTTGGGTGTGATTGATAGGGGGGGGAATGGAAGAGATTAGTCCGGGGTACGGAAGGGATTTCCGGTTTGATAGAGAATGGGAAAATATTACAGGATAGGGGAAGGGGGTTGGATGGTTGACTGGCTTTCTTTGCTAAGAATGGCGAGGACGATAGAGGGTACATTAATTGGTGAAGATAGTACATAAGGGGGAAATACAGCCTGGCTCAAGAGGGTGGGTGTCGTAAGTCTGACTGACTCCAGTCCCCAAAGAACTTCGCTCCTAATCACATCGATGTTCAGGACGGCAGCGTTGAGTAGATAATTTTAGGGGTATCAATATTCTTCTGATTTCCTAGCGTACAGAGCTTTCAAATCTATAGCAATAGCATATCACCAATTCCACGTCCTCGACGAAGCAGTAAAGACCGGCGGTTTCCACTGCAAGCGCTCTGGCTCGATCCTACGCTTCCCCTTGATTTTCTCTTTCAGCTTTTGTTTTTCTTTTTGTTGGAGGACGGCGTTTGTGAGGACGATGACGTGTTGACCTTTCTGATGGGGGTGTTAGAGGTAGTCCCGGAACGGAGTGTATATGAGGTTGATTCTAGGGCTGTGAAGGGTATGGAATAACGGAGTGGGGTGGGAAGACAGCTCACCGAGTATCGCAGCATATTCAAATTCTGCAACGTATGCAACACATCCGCTGTCGTCATCGCGCTCAGCGCTCCTATCTCCTCGACGCTGATCTCCGGCCCCCGGCCCTCCTCCGTCAACACATCTACGACCGTTTCAGCCCAGTATGCGCGATACCCGAGCAAGCCCAAATCACTCAAAGGCTTCTCCGGGCTTCCTAGCTTCCCTTCCCGCTTGCTGAGCTCGTAGCTAAAAGCTATCAAGAGTCTCCCGAAACCCTTACGTTGATATTGTGGGAGTGTAAGGATGCACGCCACATTGTAGCCCTCTGCGGACTCTTTTTCTTTGCTGAAGTAGCCGACTAGATGGCAGCCGTGGGAGTCACGGGTTGTCATGCAGTAGAAGAGGAAGGGGTCTACGTCGTAGTATAGGGTCTTGTGGTCAAGGAAGAGTTTGCTTAGAAGACATAGATTGCGGCACCAGCGCCGTTGTCTTCGGCCGTCGATTTCGAAGAATGAGACGTTGTCGTCGCGGTAGATTTCGTTGCCGGGTGGATGCAGCAAGGTGCATTTGGCGCGGTGTCTCTCGAAAGAAGTGACATTTTCGGAGTAGCTGAGACAGAATTCACAGATGTGGACCATGTCGGCAGCGGTGTAAGATGAGGGGTAGGGCGAAAAGTACCAGGGTTCCATTTCGTGCTGGCCCATTTGGATACGGCCAAGGTTTCGGACACGGGAGATTTCCGTTTGATTCTGGGTCAGGCTGCCGCCGGTGCGGAGTTTCTCGATTTCTTCTTCACGGGAGTATGGGGAATGAGGCGGAGCTGAGGCTTTGGCGGCTGCCGCAGCGTCTTGGATGTCGACGAGGTCAAGATCGGAGTCCTCGGGTTTTGGGGTTCCAGTAGTGAGTTCGGGAGCAATAACAGCTATCGAGGAGTCGCTGCCGGGGCGATTTTCTTTGCCGCCAATCAGAGATGGCCGGACAGCCTTCCCTTGCGCATTGCCGGTGGTCGAGGCTAACTCGGGAGTAGCTGAGCTTTTACGACTGGTAGTCGATGGTCTGGGTCGTTTCTGACCAGCAACGGCCTTTGGAACGGTCGCAGCTTTGGGGGCAGCAGACGCGGACTTTTGGCTTTTCTTACTTGGGGCTTCGGGGAGGGGCCATTCAACTTCTTGCGTGAGGTCAAGGCGAGAAGCAGGTACCCATTCTTGAGCGTATTAGATAGGACTGGGAATCTTGAAGACTTTGAAGGTCAGACTAACCATCAAGACGCTTGTTGAATTCTTCATAGTGAACACTACCCCGTAGTTAGAATAGCCTTGAACGGAAACCGAGGGCAGAATACTAGTAGACAGGCTGTCCCTTCTTGCTTTCTATGGATAAAATTTCCGCTTTGCGTTTCTCGCCATCCTAAGGTTTATGTCATTTTAGCAACATGTCGTATCAGGCGGCTGTTGCACAGCGCGCTGGAGCTCTAGTTTTCCGGATTCTTCACAGATAAGGGGCTGATATGGAAGATAGAACACGCAGTATAAAATGGATAGAAGCCAAAAGTGCAGAAAGGAAAGACTACTCTCAGGGACAGAGAAGACGGCGAACAATAAGCGAGCAGTACAAAATATAAGTCGAGCTCACCTTCTCCACAAATGCCTTTACACCGATCCTATCAACTAGGTGAGCGATTTATTTAACTCTTTGGAGCTATGCGACAACAATAAATCCCAATTTAGTACATACCTCAAAGTGCTGAGCGTCGCAATTCCCTTCTCGACCGGGTCAGGCGTGCTGGTACGATCTTGCGATGTATCTCTAGGTGCCATATTTTTCGCACAAATCCGTGGAATTAAAAATCGAACTACTGTGATGAAATATTCGCGATGTAGATTGTTGTTGATGGGTTCATGCCGGCAAGGTCCGCGGGTGATGTTGCTCGCGTCGGGGGTGGCGTTTGAAGATTATCTACATCTTTCATAGCTTTGGCTTTATGGTGTTAAATCTCACCACAAAGTAAAATCAAAGTCTCCAGGTGAAAGATTCCCATCTGGACGGCGGAAAAGCATGAAATTACAATCGTCGGCAAGACTGGGAGATGTCCAAGGTTCGTTTGCTTTGAACCCAAATTGCTTCCACCTTTGAACAACGCACTCCTCCAACCCTCTGAACCTCCGATCCTATACCCGGCAATTTTGGAACAAGTGCTACTGACTGCTCTAAATTCCATCTAATTCTACTGGAGATAGTGATCTAATCTCTGGATACAGGCGTTCTACAAACCGTACCGCGCACTTGTTGACTTCCATTGGCGATCAGTTCATTTACCTGGGATGATGTCGGCAGCAAACAATAAGGACCTCCGCATGTCCTACAAGATTGGTTATACCAAGGTGGGCGTTATAAACTTTGAACCTTACAAATCCAACCTTCTCCCACTATGGAGGTTTCACAACGCCGAGGCCGCTACAAAGTCTTGCCAGAACCTGTGGGAGATATTCCTCGATTACGATGAGCGAGGTGATTTCGTGGGGATGGACATGACGCGCAATATTATGCAGATGGGTATCATACGGGCGAGGAGGTATGTTAACTACAAAGGTGGGAGAGAATACGATGACGAGGGCAACATCCTTCCAAAAAGTGAATGCCATGAGGGGAAGAAAGAGATGGAGATGGCTGTTCGATTATTCCAGAGGCACTTAGCTCTTGCGGAGACACATCCGGGCTATAATGCGAAGAAGAAAGTATTTGTGAGAGAGAAAAGGGCATGGAATAACGAACGGCGAATAGAGGATGCTAAAGCAGTAAGAAGGTGGAAATACGCAGATTCAGGGATTGACAAGGAGGGACAGAAAGAACAATACAGCCGAGGGAGGTAACTCGGGATATGTGGGAAAGGGTTGATGGCACTGCAGCCAGTGCATGCCGAACGAAATGCTCCGCACCTCCTCCACCCTCCATGCCGCTCAACACCTGTTATTATGGCAAACGCTAAAGCGCATGCGAGCTCTCGTCATTGTGGAACGGAAAGAAAATCAAACCACCAACGATCTACAAACATCTCTTTACCAGGTCAACATGCCCTAACCTCACACGTCTTTTATGTTCTTAGTAGCTATTTGAAGAGCTCTCGGAATATTTGTCCATATCTTGAGAGCCGATCTGCATTGCCTCCTCTATTACCGCAATCCTTCGTCCGAGGACTGAAATAAACTATTCAAGGCGACCCTTCGTGCCCTGATATTCGTCCTTCTAGCACCTGCGTCCGCTGGTCTCACACTGTAGGTGTGTGCCACTTCCCAAATATCGGAGCATTGCAACAAATTGTCGCACAATTCTTTGCCGCAGCAACCTTATCGCGTCGTTCCTCCATCTCTCACCATCGGCAGAGCGCTTGATACGGTACAGTTGAATAACAGCAGTTACAGCTTTCGTGTAGCTGGCGCCGTTCGACTTCGAGGCCAAAGCACTGCAAGTCGTGGATCTGATGTGAATCAGGAATTATGTCACGAATTGTACGGACTCCAGGATTCGCTTGGCAGAATGTCTGGCATCATTTAGATTCTTAAGAATCTGAACACAGCCGCCGAGGGTCGGCAAAAAAAGTCGTTGGACACACCAAAATAAGCGATCCTCACCAAAACGCATATCAACCTGTGGAGAAGAGTTCTAATTTTCAAATGCTTTACACTCATGACTGCAGTCCGAAATCATGCTGATCTACATGTTAGATGCTTATGAGTTTTTCATGAGTTTTGGATAAGTTCTTAGAGACAAATACTTATGGATTGAGGTAAATTTTGGTGAGGATCAACTTTGGTGTCCAACGACTTTTTTTTGTCGACCCTGGCGCAGTCGTACTGTTCCCAGTGGATAAAACACACTGGCGCTGAAGCGGAAATGAGAGTTCGTCGTCTTTAGCGGTTTCAAGGGAAGAGTTGATTCTCGACTCAGATACTATTTCAATAGGGAGATTGCGTGGCCTGGGTCGAGTAGGAGCCCGCGATAACAGAAGGTTCGATTCAAGCACTCTTAGTGAATGTAGCGATGGGAACAAAAGCAAGTGGGCAATGAGATATGTTGTTCGGTATACTATGATAACTGCTAAGGATAGACGATAGAACGAGGTGGTCCTATACCATACAAAACTGAAGAATCGCTATAAGGTCTCCTCGTCGGGCGGAGAAGGAAACAGATTCATAATTAGAACACGTTCCGCCACAGATGAGGAAGCAGCCATATAAAATAGCCTCTTTCTTCTCTTTAACACCCACACAACTGTCGCTGCAGGATTCATACAACCTAGCCTCAATAATGGTCTTCTTGACTCAACAATTACAAAGCATGAACCATTCCATTTCGTCGGGACTGCTCCCCGGCTCACACGATTCACCAAGCTTTAGACCTGCAAATAAGACCACTTCGTTCCCATATCCTACCAATCTCAAACCCTATACCTATCCTTTCCCATTGACTTTCTCTCCCACTATCTCAGGCCCGCCATATCCATGCATCTACAGCAAATCAGCCACAGGTTCTGCCAGCGCCAAGAAAACAGCTGACTCACCGCCTCTGCAAACTTGACCCACTCCTCCACCCCCTTGACAAAAGGATCATCTCCTTCCGGCACAGCCTCATGGCCCCAAATAACCAGCTCTTCAAATGACGCAACATCTTCCAGCACCTTCGCTTCCTCCTCTTCCTCGTCGTCATCTCCTCCTCCTCCTCTTGCCCCAGAGTCTTTCCACCTCTGCTCCTCCTCACCACCCACAGGCCCGTTCGGCGCCTCCCTAACCACCTTGCCCTCATACCCCTGCGGCACTCTAACCTCCCGCCCTTGTAGCCTCCGCCCGCGGAAGTAGGATTCTAGTTTGCCATCTGCCAACCACCCCATATATTATCAGCCGTTCCACTCCTGCGCTCTCAAGACTAGATTTTTGTAAATCCATCATGAGCGGTGATTGCGAAAACACGAACCTCCGCCCCTCCTAGGATCCCAATACCTTTTCGACGCGTCTACGGGCCCGTCATGGTGGATGTGGCAGGGGAGGAGGTTGGGCGTGCAGGTTTTGTCGGCGATGGTGGGAGAGGATTTGAGGGCAAGCATGTTTGGTGGTTGGTGTGATGTGGATCAAAAGGATAATTGGAGGGAAGGCAGGCCGTCGCAGGTTGATAGTGGGAGACGTGGATATTTCGTGTGCACGTGAATAGGTATCTAATTTCAGATGGTCTGGGCGCCTTTTTAAGGAGACCATTCAATTCCTGCTAAACGACCAAACTAAGGCGTAATCTAAAAAGAAAAAAAATATGTGAACTTTCTCCCCAACAGGCTGTTAGATTGTTAGAATCTAATATCTTTGAAAGACAGTTGCATAAGGTACTCACGAATCGAACCCTTTATACCAATCTACAACAATAACCTAAATATAATGGATTCCATAAAAGGAAGACATCGGTCTTGAACAACGTTTCAAAAGACTTCTAGAACTGGTCCGCGATACGGATTATTTCTTGGTGCCAAGAAGGATTTTTGTATTAGAAACTTGGTCGTAAAAATCACGAAGAAGATTCCGACGATTCTAATTACCACAACGCTCAATTTACCTCAATAGCGACTTCAGAATACAGTAGACTTAGAACTGTTTTCGCGAGAGGCCGAGAAAACCCGGTCAGTATTCTACCGCGGTCCTCAGAACGCAGGCGCCAAATGAGGTAGTCGCCATCCGCCAAAACACCCCTCCACGACACATTAATAGCTTTCGGAGGTCTCATGGAACAGCTTCCTACCCTAGACGAGGTCGCCAACGAGCGCGCAAAGCTACAAGTTTGCAGTACGCCTTAGTCGTCGTCTTCCAACAGAAAGGCTCTGCTGTATTAAACAGTTCCTCACCACCAAACGCTACCAACCACGCCGCATCTTTCATCTGGTTCAGCTACAAATCCCGTTTCCCAACCAGACGGAGTATATTACTGTGCTACTCGTACGTGTCGTTAGGCAGCCATGATAATATTTATGACGTGTGCGTTTCTTCTAGGTTTAAAAACGGTTCAAGTCTTTGGGCATTCGATACAATGGCCATCCTGTTCGCGTCACTTGTCTTGAGCTACGTGGTGTGGGCCAGTTTTGCCCAGGCCAATACATTCTTAGCCAATTCATCTACAGCACCTCTACCATCCAGCGAGGACCCATACTACACTACACCTCCCCATTACGAAGATGCGGCTTTGGGTGCCGTGCTCAGGGTCCGTAGCGCTCCAGAATTAGCAAACGTCGTCGCCAGTTATAGCGCGGCCTTCAATATTCTATACAGGACGACGGATAGCAACTACAAGCCGGCCTGGGCTGTCACCACGCTATACGTCCCACAGCCAGCTTCCTCAAATTGTTGTATAGTATAAACCAAGACTTCTCTTTTTCCAGTCCGCCTTATTCTCCTTGCCATCCTTTTATATTTTGTCAGCGCGAGTCTGAGCATGTCGGGGAAAAGAAACGCCTCACTAGAAGTCTCGTTTGAGAATGACAGCAGCATGCCTCCACAGGGATCTTACCTTGGAAGTTTTCCGCTGTATTATACATGCTGTATAGAATCGAAGCAAACAGCAATACACCTCCGTCATTCAAATTTCCACCCAAGACTAGCACGGGGACTGCAAAGAGGCGAGCTCAATTGATCGTAAATTGAAGTTGGCGGATCTATCTCCAATGTTCACCACCGAGTTCTCACTCGGTGGAGGTGCCAAGACACGCGCTTGGATGCAGATAAACGGTCTTCTTAGACTTGATGCATTCGCCTCCTCCTTTCAAAATCTATTTCTGCCTAAGAGTTCAATCACCAAAGCTGAACCTCGCCAGTGTACAACACAACCTTGCCGCCATACTTCTCCTTGGTGGCCGTGGTGAGCACTTGAAACATGCCAGTTACAGAATCGTCAACTTTAGTGGGAGCCTCCTCCATCCCGAAGGTCCGCGCACCTTTGTTACCCATTTCGGTCTGGACGAAGCCAGGGTCCAAGACGAAGGTGTTGAGCCATTCGTCCTCGGCGTTGATCCTAACACCGTACCAATTCACCACGGACTTGGATGCTCCGTACGAAGCATTCGGTACCGGAGGTTGGCGCCTGCCATGCCATAATCAGTTTCAAGAGTCCCATCAAGATGTTTCTTTCGTTTCTTTTGTTTTTTGACTTACCCAAGAGCGCCGGCCCCGGAGCCCATAGGGGCAAAAATAGGCTCATTAGGCGACTTCTGCAGCAGATCGCGCGTGGCTTGGTATAGTGATACTACGCTAAACACGTTGATCTCGAGATGCTCCAGGATTTCGGCTCGCTTAACCTCTTTTACCAAAGGGTGGGACTTCGCGATGCCGGCGTTGGCGACGACGATATCGAGGTGGTCGACTCCGTGCTTCTCCTGGAGTTGCTTCACGATGTCGAAGGCGTCCTGCTCGACCGCAGCGTCGTACTTGACCACGATCAGACTGCCACCCTTGCCCTTGGGCAGGTCGGCAAGCGCCTGGGAGGTCGGATGGCCCGGGTCACGATTGGCGGCGATGACAGTCTATTTTGGTATTTAGCCTCACTCTACACCACAGCCCACGAGTCGGATAGACAATCTACGTAGTTCGGCTGCGCAAGAAAGCGATTGACGAGCCCCTGGCCCAAACCACGATTCCCACCCGTAACCAGAACGAAGGTTGGCGCCATTATGCGTGAGAAGATGCGTGAGTGTTAGTAATGGGTGAGTTTGAGGTTTGCTTGTGGATGGGAGTGAGAGAGAGTGAGAATGTATCTAACTAAGTAGTTGGTGTGTAAATGATTTTTATATCCATAGGGGCAGGTGAAACTACTGGGTCAGGCTGCCGCTTACTCGTAGACTATCTTCTTACGATGACAAATGTCCGCGATGAAAAGTGTCCGCGATGACAAACCCATCGAGACTTTATTTGTATTTGTAATTATGCGGTAGCATTATGCTGAGAGGCAATAAAGTCGTAACCTGTTGCGGCCCAAACAATGCTGTCTCTTTAGATCCTCTATCTCTAGGAGAATCTGCCCCTTATATGCAGTTCATACAAGTGATCTTTGCCCGAATATGCAGCCTTTTCCCTAAGATCCGCATTCGAAATGAACTTTCATCGCTGAATCATCCTCCTTTTCAGGATATCTCTTCTAACGTAGTAGCAGCCCACTCAACCCCCCCCCTTTTTTTTTTTTGCAGGCAATACACTTTCAATGTGAGAGTTCATTGTTTTCATATGTCTTTTTTTTTGACCATTTGGCGTCAGAGCACTCGAGGAGACTGGTTTTCATGTTCTGATTGCTTTCATGTTCAAAAAGCTCTGGCTTCAAAAAAGCTCTTCCTTCGCCTTTATGATCTTTTTTTTTTTTTATGATTTCGAGTATGTTCTTTGGACGATGTTACTGTCTTCCGATCGGTCCCTAGTTTTCTTTCTCTTCAGGATTGATGATAGGGTCGTCGTGAAGAGGTTTGTTTGTAGTAGCTGAAGCATTTGATATATTCTTGTGCTTTGAATATGTTGAACGTTCGGGATATGTTGTTTTGATAATAGGGTATGTTCGGGAAATTTCTGCGGTAAGGCTTTATTTGTTACCCGCGTGCTACTACATACCTACCTTAATACCCCTAATGGGGTTTACAACCTGCTGCATAGTAACTTGGAAGCTGCTGACAGACTGCTAATATGTAAACCAAATTTTGACAATCTGCTGTAGTCAGAGGCTTACCAATAGCATTTCTATGTTAATATGTTGCTATTAATGAAGATCGATGCATCAATCTTGTTGCCGAATTTTCAACTTAGAAATCATTTCATCGCTTAGAATATAATGTCATATTTAACATCTGTCGCTCTCTGATGTAACTGACAAATATTAGAACATTGGAATATTTTTATCAACATTGAATCACTGCTTTCACGAATTCAAGTGAGAAAGAACTTTAGATAAAATGTTTTATAATACAGCATGTATGTTTTTAAATCGATTCTGAAATTCAGATTATGAATATTGATGATGCACAATTAATGATGCATACATAACTTATCATGTTCATCGCATCGCATTCAATTTTTAAATTCTTCAACGTCAATGTTGATAATTTTGTACACAGCGTAATCGACTTCTTTTGCGATTCATGTTCGTCATCAACAATAAGTTGATGAATTAATCACTGCGTACTTCGTAACGTACTGCATACAAATCGAATCAAATCGTGCCGCTTACTGTACACATGATCCGTGCGTAATGCCTGGCGAAAACCATTTTTTTGGCTCAAAATCAAACTTCAGTTGTTGAAACCGTTCCTATTGTTTAATTCAAAGTTTAATTCAATTCTTATCTTTTTCATTTAAACCGGCTGTCTTTCATGAAATCACAGCTGTTTAGGAACATACAGATGCAACGTGTTTATTGAATAAACTCTTGTTTCTACAGAACTGCAGTACAAAACCCGTCTAAAACTAGGCTTAACGAATTGCATACTGCCGGCAAGGTACCTTCTGTATCTGAAAAAGTGCGGGGTGAGCGCGGGGCCCCTGCATGGAGATTAATGAGCTTGCAGCGACGCTTTTCTTACCCACGATAAGGAAAAATGGAGGTGGACGGTGTGGGTTATCTGCATTGGAGAAGCCTATATAGTCCTCAGAGTCACACAACGTCCTCCTGTTTCAGTACCAGTTCATTGCTTTACTTTGGTGTTGCTTTAAGCTGAAAAAAAAACACGATGGGTGTTGGTTGTGTTTGGCTGCTGAGCCTCCTCATAGCACTCGCTATTGCTACGTCCAGTGACCTGCCCTTGAAGCTTGAAGTGAAGATTGCCCTTAACTCGAGATCGGCAAATGTGCACCTCTCTGAAGCAGATCATTCTGCATACCCTTTCACCGTGACATACGGCGCGTGCCACTCGTCAACTGGCCAGCATGAAGCCCACCACACCATCTCCACAGTACACGAACAAGGTACAGACCGCCTGGTGTGGATCCTTCCCGAAGACATAACCACCAATGGCTGTCTTTCTGCTTGGTCTGCACGGCATGAGCTTGCTGGGCGCAGTGAGCCTTTGAAGGTCAACAAGTATAGCAGGCAGTGGATGAAGAAGAGAGAGTTGGACCAAGGGAAGAGGTTGAGTAAGCGTGCCAGCATCCCCATGACCAACGCAAGTGGCATTGATGCGGAGGGCCCTTGGTTCGATGGGGTTGAGTTGTTGAAGGAGAAGGAGGTTGGCAGTGTCAATGTTCAGCAGGCAAAGGCGAAGAGTATGTTCGATTTTGGGAGAGCGTTGGAGACCACGTGAGCATAATACTGATCCGCTGAATGCAGGGATTGCCATTGTGGGAGCTGGCATGGCTGGCTTGATGACGTTTGTAGGTAGAACTGCTTTAACTGGCATCCGCAACAGCGTCTCTAACGGTCTTGCAGCTGTGTCTGAACATGAGCGGCTTCCGCAATTTGGAATTAATAGAAGCCGGCCAAAGACTTGGAGGGTAAGCAGCTGGAATGGCCAGCGAGGCGAGTATTTGAGCTAAGCGTCGATCTCAAGGCGCGTTCACACAGCATATTTGGAAGGTGGTCCGTTCGACTATCAGTACCAAGAAATGGGACCGATGCGCTTCCCGGAGACAATCCAATATGCAGGAACAAACGAGACGCTGCCAGTTAACGACATGAAGCTCACCTTCCAGCTTGCCGATGCTATGAACGAGCTGAACAAAGGAAATACAAATTTCACCATCAACTTTATTCCTTGGATCCAGAAGAGCCCGAACGGGTTGTACTATTACAACGGAATCAAGAAGCCGAACGGCCTACCGCCAACCATCACCGAAGTGGGAAATAACAAGAACCTGACCGCACAGATCCCCGTTGACCCACTTGTTACCAATATCACAGACGCGGTGCAGAATGTGGCTTGCAATCCGAAAATCATGGCAGCCGCTGCGACGAACGTGTTTACTGCACACAAGGCATGGCTTGACACCGGCTTGGGAGGCCTCGGAGGCGACGACTGGTCGGAGTTTGCTTATTTTCACAACCACCTCAAGTACTCGCTCAACGTTACAGATCAAGCACTTGCATCGTCCGACTCGAGCGGAGACTCTTTCTGGAATACTATGTATGCTGCATTTGTTACACGCGAAGGATGAACCGCTGACGAATCAAACCAGCTACGAGTGCGAATATTTTTCAGCCACAAAATGGCGCACGATTGATGGGGTACGTCTCTGTACGACTCTTGCATGCAACGCATCCGTCACTTACTGGCATGTAGGGACTTAATCGACTGCCATACTCATTCTACCCACACGTTGGTCATATCACGACCATGGACCGCTCGATTGAGAGGGTGGAGTTTTTGCCCCAGAACAGTCAGGTACGATTGTCATGGAAAAACAATCTCATGGACATTGCGTTCCAGGATGCGACTTATGACTATGCGATGATTGCTGTACCGTTCTCCAAGGTCCGAAGTTGGCGGTTCCCGAACACCTGTGAAATGAACCGAGCCCAGTGAAAATTACCTCCATTGCTGACTAGTGGCAGTATTTGATCCAACTCTCCAGGACGCAATTAGCGCTATGCCATACACCACAGTCTGCAAGGTAAGGCTCTCCGCCATGGCTTCCTGGTGTTGTCCAGTTCTCATCAGTCGCAGGTCGCACTCCAGTTTGGAACACGTTTCTGGGAACACTACGAGAAGCCGATCATTGGCGGTTGTTCCACAACCACTGACATTCCAGGAATTGGAAGTATCTGCTACCCCAGCTATAACCTAAATGCCACGGGCCCCGGCGTTATGTTGGCGAGCTATACGAGTGCGGACTTCGGTCTTCGGTTTGCTTCACTGACGGAAGAAGAGCATGTCCAGTACGTGTTGAACGCCATGATTGAGATTCATGGCTCTGTGGCGCGGAAGCAGTACACCGGCAAATATAACCGGAAATGCTGGGTCCTCGACCCGCTCGAGAGTGCCAGCTGGGCATCGCCGTCCATTGGCATGCACAAGCTGTACATTCCAGCTTACTTCAAGACTGAGAACAACGTCAGTTGAGCTGTTGGAAATCATTATGAATAGCGCGCTGACGTCGGAACAGGTAATATTTGTTGGGGAGCATACCAGGTAAGTCATGCCACTTCTTCGGCAACCACGACTCCCCAACCTTATTCAAAATCATCTTACTGACCGGCTTCAAGCTTCACGCACTCCTGGAGTAATTCTCCCTCGAATTGAGTCCTGTTTGACGGGCATAAACGTGCTGACTATTGTTTAGTTTCCTCCGCCCTGGAATCTGGCATCCGGGGAAGTGTACAGCTCCTGCTCGAACTAGGCTTGGTCGACGAAGCCAAAGCCATAACGGAGAGGTTCATGGCTCGCTGGATAAGTATTTGATGTGGTTGAATACGGTAATCGGAGGACAGGATGGTGTTATGTTATGTAAGAGACTCTGGCTAGCTCCGATGCATACAGTAGACATTACGTTCATCTATCCATTGACGTCTCTTTCAGCCGTCCGTTTTATATCCATGGTATGACCAAGTAATTCACAGAAAAGAAGATTTTTGCGTGCGAGGACTTGATAGGTGAGTAGGAGAACTTGTTCCCGGGTTTACGTAAGTGAACCTCTTTTCAGGTTGCCTGCTGACCCCTGAGCCGACTTCCAGACTCTTATCCGATCCATTGCTGCACTACATTGATTTCTTAGGTGCTCAGGAGGATATTCCATATGCCTGACGCCAATTGCTGATCACAAACCGTATATCATGCCTTTCTTCAGTCCTTCGTACTTGCACTCAGAGACACGCGTCTAAAATACGCTATTAGCGTGTGCAGAAAGGGTTGCGATTTCTTGGCCGGTTCTGTGGTGAGGGGGTGGTGGGGGTTAGTGGGGTATGGGATATCAATACAAAGAGAACTGGTTTTTTAAGACTCACCCTCGTTTGCACGCTTCAAAGAACAATTTCCCAGCGTGGATCATATACTGCGCCGCAGCAGGGATATCAACATCCGGCAAGTTATGCGATTCCGAATTGTCTTCAAGACCGGTGCTTAAGATGAATAATGCGTCATCTAGACCTGTAATCCTCTCTCCTGGGTTCTCGACGTCACCAAGAGCGGAAAGCAGACGAGCAATGAAGCGGTTCAGATGGATGTGGTCGCTGATCAGATCCGGAGTGCGGTGGCGCTCGTCAAATATATTACCATAGTTCGACTGTGTCGTATCGCCTATCGTTACTACCATCTCCAACACAAATTCAGACCGCCTTTCGGCGGAGAAGCTCAAGGGTGGGGATTGCATGATGCAGGCCACCAGGCTGACGAGTTGAGGTTGCAGGAACGGATATTCGCAGGCTAGGAACACGGTTTGCGTGCTTAGGCTGGAGAAGTAGGATGCAGCGTCCTCGGTTTTGCGAGTGGCGGCGATGAGTTCGGCGGCGGCAAGGCGGGGGGTGGTGTTTCCGTAGGTGAGGTCGTAGAGGAGGGCTGTTGCAGGATCGGCTTCGCTGTCTTCAAAGATGGCTTGGTGGAGGCCATTGTTGATTCTCGAGTGAAGGGAGTCCTTGCTATCCGACGGGTTTGCGTCTGAGGCTTGTTAGTGTTCCAATTTACTGCTTGCCTTCTCCGGGTTGCAAAGGATTGCTTACTAGTGGAAGCCATGATTCAACTGCTTGAGAAGGGTTTGCTGGCTAAACAGGGTAAAAAGATAGGTATCAAAGATCTTTGAATTATGAGAGTCGTTTTGGGATTCCAAATAAAGCCTCGCATTACCCTAAGATGTTGGGAGCTGTAGGAAAGTAGTCGTAAGGAAGGCATAAGATGACAAAATGACATATCGAAAGTATGACTGTTCCCTCGGGCTGTGTATCACTGACAAGGTACGATGTAGCATACCACGTATCTATGCAGATTGCGACATGTCCGCAAAAGCAACGCTGGACACTGATGCTGGAGATATCATATGCATTATAGACGCCCTGAACGAGTGCGAAGAATTGGGACGAGTTGACCTCATTCAAGCTTTGGACGGTTACTACAGTAATCTTATCAACAATCAAGAGCAAAACACGAGATTGAAATTTCGGATAACTAATCGTTCCTATGTCTACTACATAGAGCGCGATTTCGAGAGCCTGACCTCCAAGTGTCTTACTATACGGCTTGCCGGTGAAGAAAGAAACAGAATCAATCAGTCGTAAGATAGGTCTTGTCATCAACGTCGAGGTTCAAATACTCGGACATATATTAGAGCTCGATGACTCGTTCGGTTCTTTTTAGAGGAAGAAATTTTTGGTTCATTAGGGTCAGAATGAACTACTCTAGGAAGTAGGAACTACGAAGGGAGGAAGGAGGTGAAAACTCTGACTCCCGCGCCCTATAGGGCTAAGCGAGATTGCCAACCACACAGGACTTTTGAAAGTTAAGAACAGAACATATCTATAGCTACATCTTATTCTCGACGCAATTCACCATCGCTCAGAGAGCGTTTCGCAAAAACAACTTCGTAAAATCATCAGTACAGTACCTGACACAGTCGAAAACATATACAGCAATACTGGAGCGGAGTGACAACATAGCAAGTGCCACGAAACTTCTCCATATTATAGTAGCTGCTCTCAGCCACTGACTTTGCGAGAGATGAACTGGCCATGATAGTGAAAGAAAGCAGTACATCGTATGAAGATCTTGATCTTGTCGGAGAAGAACGATATCGAATCATAGTCAGTAGCCTCTTTGTGAGCGTGATTGACTCGAAGATATACTTGATTCACCAGACAGCAAGAGAGTTTCTAATCCTCAACCAAAATTCCATCCAGCAACTCCAGCCCACCCCTACGGGATCCTGTTGGCAAACATGGAAGAATTCGCTGAAATCGGAGGGATCGAATCTAATCCTCGCACAGATTTGTGTCTGGTATCTTTTGTTTGCCGTATTCGAAAGCCATCCTCTCATTAAAAAGATGGCCAGTGGGGATGATAATCCTCGTTGGTACAGTACATCGCTTGATAAGAACATTTGAATGAAAGGTTATGATCAATACACAGCAGAACATTACTTCCTGGACTATGCTGCGCAGCAATGGGCTGTCCACTTTCGAGAAGCTAAAGTTGTGAAACATACGGCATTGCTCAAATCCGTAGCATTCAAAATTTGTGATACTCGGAATATGCGATCTTCAACATGGTTTCTGGTGCATTGGGGTGATTTCAGCCCTGATAAAGTGTGCCCTAATGAATTTACCGACCTAATGGTGGCGTCTTACTTTGGCCTCGAAGGCGTGGTGCAACTGCTGCTGGAACTAAAAGCCAATGTGAATTGCATGGACATTATAGGTCGAACACCTTTATCATGGGCTGCGAAAATGGGCACAAGGCTGTGGTAAAGCAACTACTTGAACGGACCCGGATGTGGGTTTGAAGGCCAAATGTCAACCTACATTATTCAAAGCTACGGCGGGAAAATACAAAGAGTTTGATAAAATCTGTGTTCAAGCAAAAAGCCGACATCAACCGCAGAAATACGTCAATTCAGACCTCGTTCTCATTGCCAATAATTTATGGGCTTGACACGACGATTAGATTGTCCGACAGTAATTTTGATATAGATACAAAAGATTAGACAGGCTAAACGCCGCTGTCATTGGCTGCGCAAAATGGGCATGAGGCTGTAGTAAAACTACTGCTTGAACGCAAAGCCGATATGGAATCTGAACATGAGCAATACTTTTGCAAGATACCATTGTCACTGGCAGCTGATAATGGTCATGAACACGTAGTCAAAGTACTACTTGAAAGCAAAGCGAACATTGACTCCACGGATACTATGAATCGAACATCATTATCGTGGGCGGCCGAAAGAGGAGATAGAGCTGTAGCAGAACTGCTGCTTGAGAGACATGGAAACATGAAACATATGGACGATGATGGAAACACACCATTGGCACTCGCAGTGATGTACAGACCAGAGGCTATAGTAAACTTGTTGCTGGAGGAAAATGCCATTATTGACTCCGAAGCTAGCGAAGGTCAGACACCGTTGCGCATAGCAGCAAACCATGGGCATGAACATGTCGTCAGATTGCTCCTTGAACACAACGCTAATATGCCTGCAAAAGCTTTCATTAATGGGGGCCTGACACTATTGACATGGACAGTGGAAAAGTAATACGAACAACTGTTCGAGGTGCTATTTGAACGAAATGCCAGCATACAGTCTAAAGATAACAATGATCAGACACCATTATCACTAGCAGCAGAAAAAGGAAATCTGGTCATGGTCAAACGACTTCTTGAAAGAAACGCCGACGTGCATTTCAAAGACAAGTACGGCCGCAGATCCTTGTTACTGACCACCAAGAATGGACACGAGAGCGTGGTAAAACTGCTGCTTGAGCGAAACGTCAATATAGAATCCAAAGACACGAACGGCTCAACCCCGTTGTCATTAGCAAAGAACCATGGGTACGAGGCAGTTGCTGAGCTTCTGCTTGAACATGAAAGACTCCTAGACAGCGGTCAACGTCGTCCAAGCCCTCAATTATGACACTCTCTTGCAGCTTACACGCGGTATGTCACTCTTCCAACCTTCGAAATGTCCAAAAAGACAGGGTAAATGCCGACCCGCCTGCCTTCACAACATCCTATAACATGTTTCCTATCTGGCCTCCACCTACCTACTCAAGCCGCGCTCGAAGCTCTGCACACGCCCAAATCCAAGGCCAGCCGTAAAGACTATTCCACAAATGCGAACATGAGCTCCTCCAAAACGCGCCCAGCCAAAGAGCCCTTTCTCGGAGCCGCAAAACGGTCAATCCCTTCCGAGAAAGCCCAGCTTTATTAAGGACTGTAGTATTCCAAAGGGCTAGTTGGATTTTGGATTTCCTCACAACGTAGGTGACCGAGCCCAGGCAGCAGCCGAGTTCCAGGGAGCAATTTTGGCTCCAATCCACTGCTCTCCACCGAGCCCAGGGCAGTGCTCAGGTCAACTTACTCTATGCTCAGGCAAGAGCGGCAACTGCTTACCTTGACGACTGCTCACCGCTACGACTGCTCACCTTTACGGCTAGAAACAGAAAGGGGTTCCTGTTTTGGTGGTTGCGACTAAGGGAACTGTCGACCTGGTGTGTCGAATTATTGGTTGTCGTTTACAGACTTTTCACACTTTAGTATAACATTCCAAAAATTTAACTTATCGAATATCTATCACAGTATCTCCGCCACTTCACGCTGTACGAACTCTCACAAGCATCAAGTCACTTCCACACACCAATTCTCACACCAATGCTCTGAGATCTCGAATTTTCGCATACCCAAAAAAACATCGCGTCGAGCATTCTAGGCACTACTCCCATTCCCCGCATTCGACGCAGAATCTCCTCATTGTGACGAGACTCAATCATTTGAAGGCATATACCCAGCACTCGCTGCATGTATCAATCCGACACCTCAGAGGCTCAGCAACAGCAATTCTGAAGTCACTTGGGTAAGAAAGTCCGCCAGCAAGAATAGAGGCCGTGATCGTACTCTCGAGAACCGTATCTGCAAGCCTGATGGTATACTGCGGAGGCAGCCCTTTTCAAGTCGTCCTCAAAGGCCAACCTGAACAATTAGCGGTTATTAAGCAGCTGCGCATGCCGGTCGAGGATTCTGAACCGGGGCGTTACGTAAAGGCCCCCCTTTTCCTCTCGCATTTCCGTTCGATATCATAATTCCTGATATAGAGCATTCAATCCCTTCTTCGAATCTCCGGGGGTGGAAAAGCGAGCAGGTGTGGCAGAGCTGCCGATTTCGGAGATCCTTTTCCAAGGTTAGCAGGAAGAGCTTTTACTCTGGTAGCTTGGTCTTTGGCACGCAGGGAGTGTGTGGAGGTTTATTTTCGAGTAGTTGGAGCAGGGTTCGATTGCTGATTGTGAGAGATTGCTGCGGTGTGCTGAGGGGGAAGGGGGAGGTCGCGGATATGGTGTAGGACCTTTACTGGCAGCATCGGAAGTTGAGAGGCCTTGTTACTGGCAGGTCAGGGTCTCTTGCTAGCCAGGTTGCTCGGGGTTGAGGTTAAGAAGCGTGGCGATATGTCGATGCAATTTAGAACCTAGTATTACCATGTTTAGATTTTACGAGAGAAGACAAGATCTGGTTATTGGTCAAATTGAATAGTCAACCCCAAGTGACAACTTCTCATGCCCTCATTAATGTGAAATATGACGAGAGCTTTGAAGATGGTTTGCACCAATCTACAACCTTCACACCGATAGGTAATTGTCACCAGCTAGCTGCTGGAGAGATGTAGTTTCATATCTCGAGCTAGGCTTTTCGCCAAAGAATACTTGCTATGAGGCTTGCGGTTGGTAGACACATATTCGTCTATGGGTTGAACGCTCTCATCCCAGCTCTCTCATCGCTGAACCCGCGGTTCGCTTGTAATACTCGTAGCGGTGTAAAGTGTGATGGTTAAAACTCTTAGATTGTGATAGTCGGTCCGAAATATGAAGTCAGATTTAGTTGATTTAACCAGCGTGCCCTGTTGCTAGGCGCGATTTGCGATTTCACTTGACGAATCCTTAAGGATGTTCAATGCTTCCACCACTGCAGAGGGAAACAGACGTGGTGACAGCTTCTTGTCAGGTACAAGTTTCGAAGTATCTAGTGTTCTGTAAGTCCCACATCACCAACCTTCATGAGGTGATAAGAGGATTGCTGTCGGTCGAGTGCTCGCCACTCATACACATGCTCATGCGTACATACTGTGAAGTAGGTTGTCACAGCAAGAGTTGTCATGTAATGGACCGCTAATATTATGCCACCTTCGTTGCCTCCTCTTTGATCGCAGGAGATCTTACATCAGGAGCACAATGGATGATCTGCGTGATATCCACTCACTACACTGTAGTATTGGTCATCTATTTCTTCCCTGCCAATGCGCATCGCAGATTAGCGTATTTCTTATTGAAGAATGAATTCCTAGCATACCCATTGGTTGTCCAACCGATAAGAGTTCATCGTGCTTCCTCTTCTTCGCATTCTGAGCGAGCTCATCCATAGTGCTCTCATCGTCCACGTACTCGGCAAAGGAACGCCTTGCCGCTCTACGCTCCGCAAGCTTGTTCTTTATCTCCCTCTTGGTCTTACACCCCGCCGACCTTATCAGATCATCCTGAGTTTTCCTACTAAAGGCGTTCGGCACATTAGGAATCTCTGGGAACAATAGCTTGAATTCTGCAGCACGATCCTTGTCTTTCTCTGACTGAACAATCATCTTAGCAGCGTGGTATTGATGACCAGTCTTGCCACGGAGCACCTGGCTCATGACCTTATAGGCCGGGATGCCCTGCGCCTTCGATGCGTCGTAGAATGCCTTGGTCTCTGTTCGAACGCGAGCTACCTCTGCTGCTTGCTGCTCATTTGAAATCTTCGTTTCGGAGTGCCATATAGCCCGTGATTGCGGAAGAGGGTCAGCCGAAACGTCATGTCCAGCTCTTGCCTGTTGATGATCACTATGCTGTGCTGTACTATTTGGATCGCCAGCTATTCGAAGTTGCTTCGCCTTAAGTTTCTGCTCCGGGGTCCATTTGGTCTTTTTTCCAGTCATGACGAGGCCTATCAGTGTTAGCCGACTACGCTCTAGGGGGTATTTACCTAGTGAGCTGAACCGTGAAGTAACTTCTTGAAAGGACGAGGACTTTATCTGAAACAATCTTTGAGCGAGGATCGACTGAATAAGCTTGAGCTGTAAAATTTACAACCAGGTGGAACCGTTAGTGGAAGTTAACGCTAATGAGCTTGCAACACCAGAAACAGAAGTGAGGTGAGGTCAAGACCACAGTATTCACTTCTCTCCTGTTTTTAACTAAACTCTCAATGTATTATCGATAGAGCGAGTGCGAGAGTATTGTTCAGAATTTCCCTGAAATAGTAAAGCAATATGATTCGAAAAGCACGATTAACATAAGAAACTTTTCTTGGCCTTCTACATGCTCTTGCTATGGTGCTTCCTAGAAAACGACATGGAAACTTAAAATATCCAGCTGACGGAAATCCCGACATGGACTTGCGCCGAGCTGTCAATCGCCCTTTGTTGATTTGGCCATCCCGTGACCAACTGGTTTGTTGATCGAGGTGTCGTTTCATCAGAGTGGTCTCATCTTCAGATACACTCTCGAACTGCATTCAAGTCTCATACGTGGCTACGATATGTCGAATTCCAGATTTCGCAGTACGTTAGAAAGAAATATCATAAAAAGGCATTACAGTAATGGAGGGGAGAATTTCATATTTTTATTTGATCTTACTTGACAATGAAGCGATTACTCACCTTTCTGATCAGTACCCTTTTCTTCAGCAGCTTTTGCATCCTTTCCTTTTGCTTCAGTAGCAAGTCTCAACAAGTACCTGACATGCGCTGTCCCCTTCATAGCTCTGGCCTTGGCCCTCTGCAACTCTTCAGCGTTCCGCTTCCTAACAGCATTCTTAGCTCTTAGGAGTGTAAGCTGGCTCATGGCCTTATTTCTCACTTTCTGCAAGTCGTTAGCACAAACTCTACAACTCGCTGATGGTCTGCGAACCAGCGTTGCGTCTTGTTTGGGACAAACCAGTTCGATGAAATCTGGCGCGGGGGAGGTGCTCGAATAAGATGTGCT
>JAABUW010003523.1_pt1 | contig 22243 bp, 3 predicted proteins | sample 5560081 | NCBI WGS metagenome assembly JAABUW01 (sample SAMN10711882, study PRJNA513363) | rock metagenome | isolation source: Antarctica rocks | place: Antarctica: Victoria Land, Knobhead sud
TATTAAATTTCTTATTAAATTTCTTATTAAATTTCTTATTAAATTTCTTATTAAATTTCTTATTAAATTTCTTATTAAATTTCTTATTAAATTTCTTATTAAATTTCTTATTAAATTTCTTATTAAATTTCTTATTTCTATTATTTTTAAAAAGATTTAATTATTGCTATATATTTTATATAGTTTTTATAAATCTTTTTAATCTATTATTATTATATTTGCAATATATTTTATTTTTATAACTAATTTTTTAGCTCTTTATAATAAATAATAGTTATGTTTAATTTTTTTAATTTTTTTTCTATTTTTTAATTTTTTTTTAATTATTATTACTCTTATATTACTTCGGATTGCAACTTATTCTAGATAGAAATTTCTATTCAAGATAAACTTTATCTATGCTTAGCTTATACTTAATATAATTATATTAAATTATAGAAGTTAATAGCAATTTTCGCTTGTAATCGAAATGCAAGCTTAGTATATATATAGCTTATATAAAATATAAACGTTTTTATTCAATATTAACTAAAAATTAACTTCTAGAGTTTTGTTTCTTTCTAGTATATACTAGATATAAACTTAATTCTTTATATCTATTGTATTGTTGTAATTGTTTAAAGTCTATAATATTAAGTTTAAAAACAAAGTTTATATATTGCAAGATTAAAATTTTATTATAGCATAAACTGCTTCTAGACGTAGTATAAATTCTATATAGTTTTATATCTACGCAATTCAACTACTTGTTTTGTATATATATTATATTTAAGTTTAGTCTATATTTAATTCAAATCTTAATAACAATATATTTTTCGATAGTATTATTTATTTTTTTGTCTTCGAAATCTATATATCTTTTAGCAAAAAAAATTCTTCTATATTTAAGAATCTTGCAAATTAAGATTAACAAACAATTTTACAATAAAAAAATAAAATTAAAACTTACTCTATACTAGATATTTGCTAAATATATATAAATAGATTTTAAATCTTAATAATATTAATACTACTAAATCGAATACAATATTAAGTAATTAAAATATTAACAAAAATACTTTTATAAATAATCTAAAAAATTAAAATATATTAAACAATTAAAATCTCAATAGTTTTAACAAATTATTGCTTATAAAACTTAAAAGAATAGATTCTCTTTTATATATTATATCTATTATATATTAAATTAATATTTATTATACATAGAGCTTTATTAACGTTAATAGAATTGCAATTATTTTTAAAAAACGCAATTAAGTAGTTGTATTAAAAGTGCAAAACTATTATAATATTTTAGTATATTTATATATATATTTAAAGAAGATTCTTTATTTTATATACAAAAAAAGTACAATATTGTAGTCGAGTAACTAGATAATATTAGTCTATAAACTTGGAAATGCTTGTTACTAGTATTAGCAATCTATCTACAATATATATGCAATCTCTTTTACTTAGATTTTAGAATTTTAGCTACTTAATATATTATTAGATTGTATAGTATAATTTATATATATATTGCAATAAGTCTTTGTTGTTATAGTTGTTTACTAATTAAAATTCTATTTTTATCTTTTTATATTAAAGTTGAAGACAAGATTTTAATTACAACAATAAATATTAAAACAATAAGTTATTAATATATCTCTAGAAACAATTTTAGAAATTTAGAAATTTAAAAATTTAAAAACTTAAAAATACAAAAAAAAAGTATAAAAGACAAGTTAATCTTAACAAATTATTAAAAATTAAAAACTTTAGAAATTAAGAATATAAAATTAACAATTTAGAAATTAAAATATTATTAGATTAAAAAGCAAAAAAAGAAGAAACAAGATTAAAATATTAGAAATAGCAATAAAAGTTGTAAATTTAAAGATTAAAATATTTTATTAAAATTGCAACTAATATTTATTGTTAAAACAATAAATTGTTTGCTAATTATAGTAATATTATTAAAAGAAACTTTTTAACAATATAATTAATCTATTTGCTTAAAAGTAAAAACGCTATTTAAACTTTTTTTTAATAAAGATTGAAACAAATTTTTAACGCAAAGATATTTGTTAACAATAAATCGACAACTAATTAAGAGAAACAATAAAAAATATCTATTTATAAACAATTAAAAAGATAAAGAAGCAATAAACGAAAAAACAACGCAAAGTTAAAAAGAAAAAAGAAAATCTTTTTCTAATATTTTTGCAAAGAAAAGAAAAAGACTTGCAAATTAAAAATATTATTATTTAAATTAACTATTATTACTAGTTTTTTTGATTTAGTAATTGTTACTTTTACTATTTATTATTAAGCTATTCTTTTAGAAATAATATCTTAAAACAATAAAAAAATTGCAAAACTCTCTTTTAATATATTTATATTAATAACAAGTTTACTTAATAACTTTATAAAAATCGTAAAGTTCTATTATTATATAATTTTTTATTTTTTTTAGAAATATCAAAAGTATTGCACTTTAATAAACTTAATATTATTAATTTTCTAAATTAATTCTCGAATCTTTGTAATAAATATAAAGTTATTTTTTAGTATAAAATTATTAAGTTGTCTCGATATTGCGACAAGCTTATAAAAGATTTTATTAAATTTATTATTATTTAAGCAAATAAGAAATAAATTGAAATAATAAATAAATTAAAAAAGAAATATAAAGATAAGAATTTAAATTAGAAAATTAACTCTTGTGCTTTCTTAAAATCTTTAAAAGATATATTAAGAGCAAAGTCGAATAATATTTGTAAATATAATCGACAATTTAAAATTATTTTTTTAAAATTTATTAAACTTAATTAAGTAGATAAATATATTAGATTTTTGTAATATTTAAAGAATCTTTTTTGCAATATTTGTACTAAGATAATGCAAAAATATAAAGTTAATTTAAACAACACAATTATTATAATATTTAAATTGTTATACAAAACAATTATAAAAATAATTAAAAATAAGACAATTATACAAGAAATAAATATTAATAGCAATTAGACTATATAACAAGTTGCAAATATTAATATAAGTAAATTAATAAATATAATTAATAAATAAGAAGCACGATTTTGTAAATAAAAAAGTTATATCAAAGATAGTTTTTGCTTTTTTAGTATCGCTAGTAATTGCAATTAAAAACACAAAAATTAATAAAATACTAAATATCTTAATAAAAGCTTTTAGTTTTAAAGATCTTAAGATTAATAGTACTTATAAAATAATAAAGAGCAAAACTTATTAAATAGTTTAATAAGCAATAATAACGCAATTATAAAAAGCTTTGCATATTGTATCTTCTTAAATTTAGATAACAAATCAAAATTTATTTTAAGAAACAATTTATATTTATTAAGAATTTGTTTTTGTTTTTAAGTACAATTAATAAAAATAAAAATAAAATAAGTACTTGTTTTGTTACAATTTATATAGATAATAAATTTGTTCAAAGTTAATAATCTTAATAGCAAATAAGAGAATTTATATAAATAAAAACAACAAAATTTACTATAAGTTTAAGAATTTTAGAAACAAAAAAATTAAGTTGTCTCTTAACAATACAAAAATTAAAAAAAAAACTATAAGAATTTGTTTTCAATAAAGAGCGCAAAATTATATTCGAAATTTTGTAATTACAATAGCAACAATAAAATTAAATATTAATTTTTTGTCAAAAAATAAAAAGAATAATAAATCGAATTTAATAATAATAAAGATTCGAGAAACTTAATTAAAATAAGATTCTTTTAAGCAATAAATACTCTAAAAGCTCTTAATAGAGCAATCGATTAAAGTGTTTAAAGAAAGAATTAAGAAAAAAAAGAAATTCTTAAAGATTAAAAATATTAGATCTAAAAATTACTTTAAAAATAACAAAAATCTTAAGCAAAAAAATATATATAAAGAAAAGAGTAATAAAAACAAAAATAAAGAATATTACAATAAAGAACGTTCTCGCGATAATTAACTTTAATTCGAGAATTATTAAATATTAAAAAAACAAATCTAAAAAAAAGCAAAAGACTCTTGCAAACTATATACAATAAATAAAATATTCAAAGAGAATATTATAAACTATAAAGAATCAAGTTAATTTAAAAACTCTAACTCAAAGTATTTTTATCTTAAGAATAAAAATAAAATTAATAAAATTTCTAAATTTTTGTTTTAACTTAAGTTGTTCTTTCTTTTGTTCTCTTTTTAATAAAAAGTTTAATACTATAGTAATTAAAAGAAAGTCTTAAAAGTCTACAAAAAAAGAGAAAGAAACAATTGTTATTGTAAAATTAATTAGCGCTAAATCTATTAAAATTGTCTATTTTGGAAATATTGTTGCAAGAGTAAAATCTCTTAGAATTTTGTATATTGTTGCTTACTTTATTGCGTAAATATAGTTAAAAAATATAAAAATTAAAGCGATATTTAATAGTAATACAAAAATTAATTGTATTAATAAGAGTTTTGCAAATAGAATTAATTTAACAAATCAACAAGATATTTTTATCTTATTAATAGAAATTACAAAAGCACGTATTTGTTTCAAAAAAATAATAAAAAATAGAAAGATATTAATTAAGAGAATAATAATTTATACTATTATCTTTGATATTTTTCGATTTAATTACAAAATTCTATTAAATCGATCTTTTTAACAAAGTATTCGAATAAACTTTGTAAATATAAATAACAATTCTTTAAAAGTAACAATTTATTTTAGAGACAAAGCAAAATATATTAATGTTTTAAGAATATTTGCTAATTATTTTAATAACAATAACAAAAATATTATATTTTTAAAGAAATTTTTAAATCTTTAAATAATTGTTTAGTTAATATAATTGCTCGACTTTGCAAATTTAATTGCAAGAAATCTTTAAAGATAAAAATTAAATTATATTAAAGTAACAATATTGCAAAATAAGATTAAAAGAAAAAATTAACAAAAGTTTAATTAATTAGAGCAAACAAATAATACTAGCGTTTGTTTATTTGTCAATATAGTTAATTAGAATCGAATTAATATTTGAATTAATATTATATTTTAAACATTTTTAAGATTTTTAATAATTTGAACTTTTTTAATTATATATTATAAAAGAGACTTTTACTATTCGATAGTTTAGAAAGTTTAATATTCTTTGTTAATTTTTTATTATATTGCGTTCTCTTATTTAAGTAAATACAATATATAAGCGAAAAGCTTAGAAAAAAAATCTAATAAATATAAGCGATTTAAATAATTCTATTTTAAACAAGTATCTAAACTAGAAAGAAATATTAAAGTTATTAATTACTAAGAATTTTTAAAAGAAGCTTAATAAAAGATATAATTTCTTTTTAATATTTAAGTTTTTAAATATTTAATATAACTCTTGTTTTATTAAGAAATATATTTAGAAGCTAATTATAAAGTTTGAACTCTTTTTGCAAAAATAAAAACTCTTAATAACTATACTCTTTAATTATAAAGTTGTTTTAATATAAAGTTTTGCTAAAATAGACAAAATTAAATCAAAGATTGTATCTAATTAGAAAATTCGCACTATAAAATATAAGATATAGCAAGTTCTAAGATTTCTAATTTTTTAAGTATTAAATTTTATTGTAATTAAAATGTTAAAAAAGCGTCTTTAAACAAGTTTGCTAAAATATTATTATAAGTTTTATCAAAATTCTTAGTTTCTAATAGATAAAAAAAAGAAAAAAAAGTATTGTATAATTAATACAATTATAAAAATAAACAAAGTAATTGTTTAAAATACTAATATATTTTCTAATATTAAAGAGTTTGCGAAAGAGTTTATCAAAATAATAATTATATTATTAATTAATTTTTTTTAAAGTATAATTAAATAAGTTTTGCGTTAAAGAGTTGCAATCTTATTGTCTTTATAACTTCTTTTAAACTACTTAGAATAATTTGTCTATTGTAGAATACTACTAATTTGATTGCTTAATTTGTAAAAATTGTAATATATATTCTTAAAAATCTTCTTAACAAGTGCTATTTATTTGTAAATAATATAAATATAAAAGAGTTTAAATTAAATTATAATAACAAGAAGATAATTCTAGAGATTAAATTGTTTGTTTTAAAGTATATTTAATAAAAAATCTTAATTTTGCAAGTTAGATATTAAGATTGTCGATTTTATATATAATTTTTAATTAAACGCTTCTTTAATAGTATTAAGATTATAAAGATTGTTAAATAATTATTATATAAGAACGTTTTTAAAGCTAAAGTCTTTATAGAAGTATTTGTTTACTATTGAATTTAAATACTAGAATTTATAATTGTCGCAAAATCGATCTATTGTTTGTTCAAAATTAAATATATTTTTGTTTAAAGTTTCGAACAACAAAATATTACAAACAAACTAAAGATTGCTTTAACAAATATATTAATAATATAGATATTAAATTACTTTATTTTAATTGACAAAATTATATTGATTATAAACTTAAGTTTAAAGAGTTAAAGAGCTATACTAATATAAATTAATATAATAACAAAAAAAAGATATTCTTTACAATATAAAAGTAAATTTCAGAGCAAACAAGAATTTTAATACAATGTTAAAAAGCAAAAATATTTAGAACTTATAAAGATCTTAAAGAAAGTACAATTTTAATTGTATAAAATTCGATTTAAAATTAAAATTAATAGTAATATCTTAATAATTTAACTTAATTGTTTTGCAATAGACTTGTTTAACACTTCAATAATTTGCTAGTTAATTTAAATTAGATTGACTGTCGGATTAAGTTTCGGTTCCAACTATTAAAATCGATTCGATCCGACAATTTTAATATTAGAAATTGACTCGAAATTCGATCGAGTTAATACTAATTTTAAATTGACTTAATTTAATTCAAGTTAATTTTCGATTTCAATATTAGAAATTAAATCGAATTGTCAAGAAATCGAAAATAACATTATTATGCCAAGAATTACTAAAAATAGTATAAAAAAGTTTAAATTTAGATTTATTATTATTATAGATAATGTATTATAGTAATATATTATAATAAAACTATAATAGATAGATATTTCTAATATAATTACTAATTAAATACAATAAATTAACTATTTCTATCAAATTATTACTAAAAATAATAGAATTTATTAAAATAATAATTCGAGTCGATTTTTCGGATCGGATTTCGGTTTTATCTCTAAATCTTAACTTGATTCAAGTTGGTTTTCGATTTCAATCTTAGAAATTAAATCGACTTTTCGATTTCAACTTTAGAAATCGATCCGATCCAATTCGATTCAATTAATCGATTCGAACTCGATTAATCGATCCGACGCAATTAGTCTAATTTAAATTCGTCTTTTTAATTTTGATATACAATATATATTTGGTCGAAAATATATAACAACTAAAGAATTTTCAAGAAGATCAAAAAAGTTATTTAACAATATTGACGAAATTAATAAGAAAGATATTAATAATTTTATTAATAATTAGTTAAATTGTGTTTGCATTTGTCTCGCACAAATAAAAATATTAAAAGAGAATAAAAATATTTTTGAAAACAAATATTTCGACGAATTTAAATAAATTATTTAATATTTAATTTTGTTGCAAAGATTAAATATAAGTTAGAAGAATTTTTGTAAGTTTAAGAATTATACTCTTTATTTTTTAATAAAAGAAGAACATTTGTTTTAAGCGATAAATAAAAATATATCTTTGCATAGAGTAATAAATTAAACAAAAATCGAAAATCGAATTGTAAAAAGCTTGCATAATAAGAATAATTATAAAGAGAGAAAAAGTATCTATTAACGCGTTGCAAATTAATATTAATAATTGAATTTATTTGATTTTTGCAAAAAATTTATTGCAAGTTATAATAAATATTAGCGAAGAGCTTCTAATAAACAAGAGAAAATTATATATTTAATTTATATTTTCGATTTGTGAAAAAAGATTGTTATAAATTGTATTTATATATTAATTGCAAAAATACTTGTTAAAGTAAATTTAATAATTGTTCGAAATAATTTGACAAAATAAATAAAAGCTAAGATAATTTCGAATTTAAAATATTTATTATTATAAAGTTTCTATAAAAAAACATTTTTTGTCGATATAAATATATTAAAAAAATAATTATAAATAACAAATTTAAAAATAAAATTAAAATAACAACTAAACTTTTAAAAAAATATAATATTAAAAAAGTAACAACGTTAACTTATTATTTACAAGCAAATAAAATAATAAAAAGAGAGTATAAACTTATTGTTAATACTTTGTTTAAACTAATAAAAAGAGTTTTTACAAATTAATTACAATATTTGTACGCAATTATATAAACAAATAGAACAACAATTTAGAAATTTATTAAAAAAATATTGTTTTGCTTTGATTTCGAATACAAAGTTATATTATCGATCGAAATAAAGTATTTAATCTAGTATATTACAGATTAGAAAAAAGTTTGTTTAACAACAAATCTACTAACGTAGCGAACAAAACAATTGAAAAGAAGAAATAAAAATATTTAAAAAGCAATTTTGCGTCTTTGTTATTTTAAAAAAGAAAATAAGAATCTTTTTAATAATAACTATTAATTGCGAACGCATTTATTTTAAACTAAAGATTTAATTTTATTCTATAATATTAAGCTTAATAAAAGATATAATATAAAACTATTTTTCGATAATTAGATTTTTTTAAGATAAAAGAAGAGAGCAAAATTAAAAACTTTTATGTTCTAAAAGAAGTTAATAGTACAAGACTTAAAAATACTTATTTAAAAAAGAGATACGTAAAAAAAAATTAAAATTTTTAGATTTTCGCGAAGTTGAAAGATAAAAATAAAAAAATAAAAAATAATTTTATAAGAGAGATAGAAGATTAGTTTAATTAAAGCAATAAAAGATTATTTGCAATTATTATTATATTATTATTATTTTATTACAATTATTTGAATTATATAGAAATATAAGACTTTTTTTTTAAAGAGAGAAAAGTTGCAATCTTTATATTTGTTTTATTTATAAGAATTTTAATATAGAGTTTATCGATTTATAAGTATTAAAAAGAATTTATACATAATTGCATAAAGTAATTTATAAGATATTATAACTTCGAACGTCTAAAGAAAACAAATAAAAGATAAAAATGTTAAAAAGTTAAAATATTAACAATTTCGATTAATTAAAGATAGACAAATAGTATTAGCGTCTATTTGTTTACTCTAATTAATTAAAATCTACAACTAGAAAGTAATCTAAAAATATTAATAGAAAGTTTTGATTTAATATTTTAAAAGATTTAAAAATATATTTAGATTATAAAGAACAAAATTCGATTATCTTTTATAAAGCATTTTTTGACAATAAATGTAACAATATTATATATTAGTTATATTAGCTTTATACTTGTTTATATTAAAAGATATAACAAACAATATAATAGATTATCAATATTCTAGAGAATAATTATATACAAAGAGCAAAGACTACAAAATATATTGTAGTCTCTAAGTTAGTCTTAATTGAGTCTAGCTTATCTAGATTAAATTAATTCAAATCTAAATCAACTCGCTAAACGAATTAATTAAAATTAGACAAACAACTTTTTAAATTGCTTATTTAATACTATTTCGATCTACAAGCTTCAAGTATGTCGTCGTTGTATTGCGCAACACTCTTATTCGATAATAATGTGTCTATTAACTTTTATTAATTTATTAATTTATTAATTCAAGCTATTTAATAAAGATTTTAAACTTATTTTTAAACAATAACTTTGTTAACTTGTTTATTATTATATTTGCGCTTCGAACAAAATTAATACAAATGCAATTAATTTTGCAAAGATTTCTAATATAATAAAGTATTACGTTGATATGCTTTAATCTATTATTAATATAAGTGTCTTTAATAAGTGCTAAAGCTACTTAATTGTCGTTTATTAATTACATAGAAAATACAAATTTATATATTTTGTTTTTGACAATATTTATGCGATTCAATAAATCTTTAAAGTATTTCGCATAATTAATGTCTTTTAGAATCTATATAATTTATAGACTTTTTTTAGTATATATAAATAAAGTTATGTACTTAGTTTTAATAATAAATGTTGCTATTAACTTTTGTTTGCGTAATATTTATGCGATCAATTCTTTGCTTATTATAAACATATATTTAAGAATTAACTTTTGATTTAATTTATTAAATACGTAGTCTAAGTTAAAGTATATTATTAAATATAAATTTTTATTGCTATTATATATTAGTTTTTTGTTAATAATAAAGCGAAGATATCGAAACAATGTTTTCAAAATTTAATTATAATACTTCGTTAAATCGATAAAATATTAATTTAGATATTCTACTACGAAAGCAATATTTAGACAAATATAAATTGCTATATATATAATGCTTTTAATTGCGTATTAATAATTTTTTTGATTAATTTGTTCGTCTTTTGATTCGATAAATCGAAAAGAATTGTATTTATTTATAAACAATTTAGTTAAGCTATTTTTATTAACAAATATTTGCAATCTATTAAGTATCTTATTAATATAATAAAATTAATTTATATATAAAGCTTTAATTTTTTAATTGCAAATAATTCTAATATTAAGAATTCTTTTTATTTTTTTTAAATTCTTTACTTTAAATATTTTTTAAAATTTGTGTTTAAATTAATTAACGTTATTTATTAATTGTATAACAATAACAATACTATTAATATAAAGCAAAAGTATAATATATTGTTCAAAATACAACAAAAGACAAAAATTAACATCGCATTATTTAAAGTTTAGCTTAATAAACTTTTTAACATAATATTTATATTAATTGCGAACAACTTGTTTTAAATTATAAAAATTTCGAAAAATGCGCAAACATTGTTCTAGAGATACATTTACTTCAAATAAAAATATTATATAGATTTTCTTCTTAAAAAAAGACTTAATAAAGATGTTATTAACGTTTATTTAATAATATTTTAAGTTTTTTAGTATAACAATAACAAGAAATATTTGTAAAGTATTAAATTTAACAATCGAAACAAAAGTATTTTCGTAATTAATTTCGTAAATTTGTGTAAAATCTTTCGCAATTAATTTTGCTTTAAGCTTCTTTAATGTTTTATCTATATATATTTTTGTAGACTGACCGTTTTTCGGTTTTCGGTTCCAACTTTTGGAACCGACCCGACTCTTGGCGCCAAGAATTCGGGTTTCGGTTCCAAAAACGATCAGTCTACATTTTTGCTTTAAATATTTATTTGCTTGTTACAATACTAACGTTTTAAAAAGAAATAACAATTTTTTATGTATTATTAGTAGAAAAAGCAAATAATTTCTTATATATAGTATCTTTTTATAGCTTTTTTTAAACAAAATTGTTTACAATCTTGTTTATAATCTTTAATACAAATATAACAAACTTGCTAACATTACTATCTTTTTTGTTAATAACTACAAAGTTGCACTTCAAATTTATAATCTTATTAATTATATTTTAAACTATAAAGATTGTTATAATGCGAACGATTTTGCTTCGATATTTTTTCAAATTTCTTGCACTATTATTAACTCGTTTTCTCTTTAGAATAACAACGTGCAAAAATGTCTATATATAACGTTCAAATAAAACAAAATTATTTAAAGTTATCTTAAAAAGATCTAAAGTAATTTAGACGAAATTTAAAGTAATTTAGACGAAATTTAAATTATTTTAGACAAAATTTAAGTTAATATAAGCGATATTTAAATTAATATAAACAAGATTTAAATTAATATAAACAAGATTTAAATTAATATAAACGAAATCTAAACTAATATAAATAAGATCTAAATTAAATTTATTTTTAATTGCATTTTTGCAAAATCTATTTATTAATTTTTTTTTAATAAGATATTAATAATCTTGATACGTATTTTAAGATTAATATTTTTTTTTTTCGCTTTCGATATATTTGACAACATTATATTTAATAATTTTACTTAAATTTAATATTTATATTTTGATAAATACATTTGTTTTGTCGACGTATTTAAGAAATACTTTTATTTGTTCTTTATTTATAAACTTATTTTTTTTGTTTTTAACAAAAAAAGATTTAGAGTTTATATAGAAATAGTATTTGCAATCTTATATACGCAAATAATTAATAAATAATTTGATATTAATAAATGTTTTTATAAAGATAATAAATATATTGTTAATAAACAATTTAATTGCTATATAATTTCGCAAATATATATTTATTTGTGCGACTTTTAATTAAAATTTAATAAAAAGCTTCGTCTCTTTAATTATAATTCTTATAAAGTTTTCAATAATTTGTATATTTTGTTTAGCGACATTATTTTAAAAAAAATTATATAACAAAATATAATTAAGTACTATGTTAAAAAATAAATATTATTTATTAAATAGTAATTTAAGTTTTGTATTGTTATTACTATAAATTGCGAATATTTTAATTTTACTTTAAAGCTCTATTTGTATTTGTTATTAACAAAGAATATCTACAATTTGTTTTTGTTTAATTATTGTTAATATCTATATTTTACAAAAGTAATTGTTAACAATTTTAAAAAAATACTTGTATTTAAGTTTTAAAATTAGCAATAATTCGCAAATATCAATTAAAATAAAAACTAAAATAATTGTTTTATATATATTAACGTAATAATTTCTTTTATTGTAAAACTTAATTAATGTGTATATTTTACAAAGATTTTTTATATCTTTAATAATAAAAACAAGCTTTAAAAATATAGTAATTTTATACAATTTTTGCAACTTAATTGCGTTTAAATAAACAAATTAACAATACTAAAAATTATATAATTTTACTTTAAAGTTGTTAGTAATTGCTTTGTTAACATTAATTTATATTTGATTTTTTTAATTAAATGCGTTATTAATTGTTAAAAACGCTACAAAAAACTTCTATTATATAGCAACAACAAAAACAAACTTGTTTAAATTCGATATTATTTTGTTTATTATATATATATTTTTTTGCTAATTTGCAATAAAAATACGTCTTTTTTGTTTATTTTGCATTTATATATTATGTTTGTTAAAGCTTTTATATAAATTTTTTTAATATATACGTTTATTAAACAAAAGATTAATTTTAAAATCTAAAACAAAAAGAATATTTATTAAATGTGTTTTATTTTTATTCTTTGCACGTATTGTTGCTATTTTATACTAATTTAAATTTTTTTTTTTTCAATCTTAACGATGCGTTTAGAAATAACAATAAGAGAATTTTTAAAGTATCGAAACTAATTAATTATATATAAGAAAGCGTCAATATTAACAACTTATTTGTTGTCGAAAATTTTATTAATATTCTTTTTGAACAACGTTGCAAGTTTTTTATTAATACTTTTCTTAATATTAAAATTGCTATTATTAAGTAAAAATTGTTTTAACAAATTATTGTTTTTAGCATTGTAAATACAATACTTTTTGTAAAACTTTTATTTATTATTTTTAATAATTTTTGTTTTTTTTATTTTTTTTTAAATATATTTGCAAATATTAATACAAAAAAGATACTTTTTAACAAAATATTTAAGACTTTAACAAAAATAATAATAACATACGTTTTTATTAATTTTTCGATCGAAAAAGCTAAATTTTTAATAAAAATTAAAATTCGATTTTTAAAAAAAACTTCGATGCTAATGTTAAGATTTCGAATAACTTACTTTACATTTAATTTATATAGCAATTTTATTAACTTTAAGCAATATTTTTTTTTCTTGCAACTTTTAAAGAGTTATATTAATGTTAAAAAAAATTTAAGTATTAAAAGTATTTCGAATTGCAATATATTTTAAAAGCAAAAAAATTAGCAATATTTAAATTAGTTTATTGTTGCGATATAATTTTTTTATATTAAATTAAGTTTTAATAATTTTTTGTTTTAACTTCTTAAAATATGTTTATATTTTATCGATACTTTGATTAATAAACTTTTTGTAGTTTATATAGTTTGTTAAATGTTATCTTCTAGTAATTTAAAGCTTTTCTTTATATTTATATATTAAGAATCTTTATATCTTATATGCGATAATTATAACAATTACGTTTTTTTTTGTTTTTGTTTAAACAAAGTTGAATGTAAAAAGTAATCTTAATATTTGTTTTTACGTTTTTAAATTAAGAAATTATCGATAATATTAAATTAATTTCGCTTGTAAAAATAAAAAATACAATAGAATCTAAAAATTAAATTATATTTTAAAGATTTTTTGCTATAAAATAATTTCTATTTAACGAAATTATTGTTTGTTCGTAACTCGATTAAGTATATTAATTGTTTTATATATATTGTTTTCTATAATATATAGAAGTAAATAAAGTAAAATTAACAAAAAAGTAAAAAAGTAAATAAAGTAATATTTGTTAAGTAATAATAAAGAGATTTAATATACTAATTTTTTATTGATTTAGTGCGAAGATTGTAACTACGTTGTTGTCTTAACAATATTTTTTAATATTGTGTTTGCTTTCTTTAAAGCAATTTAATTTGCTCTCTTTAAAGTATTAACTAGCTTTTTTTAAGCAATATAATTTGCTTCTTTTAAAGCATTAAATAGCTCTTTTTTAAACGTATAAATTAATCTTTCTTATTGTCGTTCGTTTTTTGTAGAATTTGTAATCGAACGAAATTAATTTATTTGCGCAAAAATCTCTTGTGCAATTCGAAAATATATGTTGATTTTTGCTTGTTAATAATAATGTTTTTCGTTTTTTATAGAACGCGATCAAAATTGTCGTAATAATAGCATTAAGAGTTGTCGAATTAAAAGTCTTCGCAAATTCGAGCTTATAATTTATTGAAAAATGTGACGAACAACGTAGTAAATTATTAGTATTTTAAAGAATAATTATATACAAAAAGCAAATATTGCAACATTAAATATCTTAAACTTAAACTTAAATCAAACTACAAAAGACAATTATTTAATCTATAAAAGACAATTTAATTATTAGAAATTGTATCTATATTTAAGTAGTTAACATTCTTCTTTAATATAATAAAACTATTAACTACAAAAGAAAAAAATGTTTAAAAAATCTTCGAAATACAATTTTAAATATCTTAGAAATAATTAAGAATTAAACGCGAAATTCGTAATAAGCAATTAATAAAAATACTTAAATATAAATAAATAATTTATTATAGCAAAAATCAAAGAACGCAATATAAGAAATTAACTAGAACAAAAGATTGCAAATTCAAAATAATTTAATTTAATTTTGCAAACTATAGTTATTAAAGATTGCAAATATATTGTTTAAAAATATAAATTAATTAATTATTAAAGCAATATTGCGAATAGTAAAGAAGCGCAAGAATTTGCAAAGAATTTTAAAGAAATTAAATCAAACTATATAAAATCGACTTAAATTTCGCACTATAAAATCGAAATATATTGCTAATTATATAATTAACAATTATAACAAAGTAATTTACTAAAATATTTAAAAATACAATAGCAATTATTAAGCAAAAGCTTTTGAAAATTAGAATAAAAAATAATTTTTAAGAGTTTAATTTAATTAGAATTCTAAACACGAAATTAGAAATAATTTATTAAACAAAAGTTTAAACAATATTGTTTTTTTTTGCAAAAAATATAAAAAAAGACGCAAACTCACAATATTAAATAGAAAGAATTTAATTTATTAGCTTTTTAATTAAAGTTAAAATTAAAGTTAAAGTCTAAAAATAACAAAATTTATAAAAGATAAAGTAAGAAAAAAGAAAACAAAAATTTAATTTTTTATAAAGAAATTTCTTCTTTGTTATTACAATCGCGAGATTTAATATTAAGATTATTTTTATTAAATCTTAAACTATTTAAAGTTATTAATACAACTAAATTATATATATTAATTACTAAAATCGCAAGAATCTTTTTAGAAACAATAGTTATTTTTATTTTGACAAACAAGAAGAACAACGCAAAAAGTTGTTTATATATAAGAGTAAACATAAATTTGCAATATTAAATTAACTACTATCTTATAGTATTAATTAAAATCTTTCAACTAGTTAAAATAGTTATATTAAGAAAGAAGCAAAAAGAAAATCTAGTTACAATTATATTAAAATTGATTGTTTATATAATTTATTTAAAGAAAGTTAGAATTTCTTTTAAGAATAAATTAAATCTTTAATAATTAAATTAAGAGACAAATAATTTAGTATTACAAGAAACAAAAAAAAATTTAGTGTTTATAAAACAAAATAAATTAAATTTTAAATCTAATATTTATTTATTGTTCTTAAAGATTTCTTAAGACAATATATTTATAAGAGAAAAAAATTAATCTTTTTCTTTAACAATTTTTAATAAACTAATATTTAATTTCGAATAATAAACAATATTGATCTAGCGAAATAAAATTAATATAGAATTATTATTTGCAAGAATTAATTTACTTATTTAATAATAAATTTAAAGTATTAGATATAATTACAACTTCAAAATAAATTGCAAATAATATTATATTATTAGCGAAAAAACAATAATTAACAGGAAGAAAAATTTCTTAATTGCTTGTTTTCTATATTGCAAATAATAATACAAATAAATTTAAATTCTTATATAACGCACGTGCTTCTATAAAACAATTACAAATATAAATTATTAATAATATTGTATTTGCTAATCTTTAAAAAGTATAAAGATTAAATATCGAAATGTTATTTAAATTTAAATATAAATTAAAATATTTATTAAAAAATTTAGCAATTGCAATTAATTGTTTTTTTGTTGTATAATATAATTTGTTTTGCGAAAAGTATTTAATAGACAAGTTTTATATATAGATCAATATATAATTGCAAAAAGCAATAAAAAAAATAAAACAAAAAATTACTAGAAACTAAGTTAACAAAGAAGAATTTGTTAAAATAAGAATTGTATTAAGCGAATATATTTTGTTAACTTAAAGATATACGAATTGCGCAATTTTAAATCTTTTATTGCAAGCTAGAAATTAAAATTAATATAAAAATTAAAATATTTTTTGTCTATATAACTCTATTAAACAATAAAGAAACTCTAAAGAATTTTCGAATAAATACAAGAAGCAATATTGCTACAATTTATTAAAATTTATTTTCGTCAAATTTATTTTTAATTAATATATTTTATTGTTTTAAGATAGCTATTAACTTCTTTTTTATATTTGATATTAAGAATGTTATTATAGAATATTTGTTCTAGAATTCAACAAAGATAATAAAGAAGCTAAGAATATTGTTTAAAAATATAAAGAAATTTAATTGTCTAATAAAGCAAACTCAAGAACATACAATATGTTATATAAGATTAATATATAAAAAGATTTAGAAAATAAAAAGTAAAGTATTTAAATTATATTTTTAGATACAATTTATAAAGTTTAGAAGCTTTAAAATACTTAATATATATTAATTTAATATTAAAAACAATTTAGATTTTTATTTGATTAATTATAAAAAAGTAACAAGATTTAAGTCTTTAATTGTTTGTTTTAACAAAGAAGAGAAAAATTTGTTATTTTAATTTAAAATTAAGAAAAAAATATTATAAATTAAAGCTAAATTAACAATCTAAATTAAGTATTTCGAAATTAGAAATAACTTTTAGAATAATATGTTTATCTTTTATCTTAAAGAGTTTAATGCAAATACAATAACAACAACTTACTTTATTATTATTACTTGTGTTTCAAATTAATTTTTTAAGTTTATATTAAAAAAAACTTATTATTATTGTTATTATCTTTAGAAAGTAAGCAAGATTTACAACAATTAGTTTTTTCAAGTATTTAATTTCGATTCAATAATTTTTATAATTTTTTAAGAAGTTTTATGCAAATTGATTTATTACGTTCTTTACGCAATCGACTCGAATAACAAAAAAACAAAGAATTTAATCTAACAATCTAGAAAAGATAGAAGTAATTTTTTTGTTTTTTTTATTACAATTTTTGTACAATTAGAAACAAAAGTTTCTTGATTTAGAAATTAAGAAATAATTACTAAAAGAAAGAGAATTGTATATAATCGAGTAATTAAATAATATTAGACTATAAATTTAAGAATATTTGTTTTTAATATTAGCAATTTATTTGCAATATATATGCGATCTCTTCTATTTAAATCTTAGAATCTTAGCTACTTAATATATTATTAGACTATATAGTACAATTTATATATATATCGCGATAAGTTTTTGTTGTTATAATTGTCTACTAATTGGAATTCTATTCTTATTATTTTACAATATTAGTCGAAATCTTAATTAATGTATCTATTAAAATATTAATTAATAAATATATATTTAATATATATTTAACTTAAATAAGATATAATTTTAACTTATATTAAGACTAGATTTAATTCTTTATTGTCGCAATTAACTTTAAGATTACTTAAATTACTCTTTTATTTTTAAAAATAAAAAATAAAAAAAGCAAAATTTAATATTAAAGTTTTAAATTGTTATAGACTTGTTTAAGCTATATTAGTAATTTAGATTCTATATCTTTAAAGCAAATCTACTATTATATTCGATATGCTCAAGAAACAAGTATTCTAAGCATAATATTTAATATGCTTAATAAACAAATATTGCAAGCAACTATATTTGCTATACTTAACAAGCAAACAAAACAAGCAATTAATATCTTTTTAATATATAGAAATTCAAATACAATTTTCTTATAAATTGTATTTAATTTATTTTAAGTTTTAATTTATTATTACAACTACTTAAGCTACAAACTCTTATTATTAAGTAATTGCTAGTATTGTTTAAAAATATTTATAGATTTCTTTAATAGTATAACTATCTCTAATATCTTTGTAAAAAATATCAATATAATATTTTAAATATTTTAAAAATATTTGTATTAAATTAACGCGCTTCTATTTTAAGTACTAATTTATCAATACTATATCGATTATTAATTATAGAAAACAATAAGATTAGAATTAATAAATTTAATATTTATTATAAAAACTATATTAATCTAAAGAACTAATTTATATAAATAGTATATCTATTTTATTTTTTATTTTGTTTTAACAAATCAAAAAACAATTTTTGTATTAATATTTTTCGAAAAAAGAACTTAATATTAATTTAAATCAAATCTACAAAAATATTTAAAAAATAATAGTAAAAATTTTTGTACAATATTTATAGACTTCAACAACTTTAAAAGAAAGTTTCGAAAAATCTTTAAAATATTTAACAAAAAATAAATTGCAAAAAAAGTAATTTAGTATTTAATTTAACAAATCTCTATAACAAATTATGCAATCAAATTTTAAAAATATATTAATCTAATTAAATAGAACAATATTGTATTTATAATAATATTTTAACAAGATTTAAAAAACAATTCAAAAAACAAAATCATATATAATAAAAAAACTCTCAACAATATATTTGATTTTATCGAAATAACTATCGATTTTGACAACAAACTATATAAAAGAACTATAAAAAAAAATTAATTTCGAGAAAAAATAGAATTTTTTTTTTAAATTAACAATTAAATATTAACAAAAAGAAATTTGTTCTAATTAGAAGTACAATAATTTAAACTATTAAAAATCTATATTTATAAAACTAAATTCTATTCAACAATATAAAAAAAAGAATTTTAGAAAAAAACAAAATAACAAATTTTGAAAAATATATTATTTATATAATAAATCGAATTACTTTGCAAAAGATTGTCGATTATAGAATTTAATAAATTGTTAATAAATTAATATTATATTAAAAGAGATATTTAATAGTTAAAACAATATTAGAAAACAAATTAATATAGAAACAAATATTTTCGAGACTAAATCGAACAACAATTACTATCTCATAAAAAATTCAAATTAATTACAAAAAGTTCTAGATAAAATATTATTAAACAAAATATTTGTATCTATATAGAAAATTAATTAAATATTTAATAAAATTATAAAAGCAAAATAACAAATATTATATCTTTATTTAGCAACAAATTCGAATAACAAATATAACTAAAAAAACTTTTACAAATATCTAGACAATATTATAAAGTATTTTAATATTTTAGCTAGTTTATTAAGAAAAAGAGAGATAAATTAAATTGTAGATAAATGCGAGAAAGCGCTAGAAAGCAACGCTACTATAGAAAAAGATATTTTCGACAACATTAAACAACAACTAAGCAATATAAATCTATTTCGAGAAAAGATAGAGAAAGCAAAAAAATATATAATATTTAGTTAAACAATTTGTTACAACAACTTATACTAAACTTATCTAAAAAACAAGAAAGAAATTAATTAATTTTCTAGAAAATTAAAATTATTAATTTAATATAGAAAAAAAATTTAATATAGACAAATACTTGCAACAAAAATCTTAATACAAAAACAAAGAAAAATTTAAATTTTTTAATAAAAAGTATATTAAAGAAATACAATATATTAGTTTAACAACAACAACTAAACTTAAAAATATATATATAATATTTTATTATATTAGTTAAGATTAACAATTATTAATTTACTACAATAATTGATTTTAATACAACAAATAATTTTATAGTTAAAACTTTTATTAAAAGAGAAAAGTACTTTATTTAAAGAAAATCTAATATATACAATCTAATAATTGTAGATAGAAATTTATTATCTAACAAAAATAAAAAAGTAAATAAAGAAACAAAATTACTATCGATAGCTATTTAGCAATACTACAAAAAACTTATTTTTAATATAGTAAAAATAGTTATTTATAATATTGTTTTAGAGATATCTTAATTAAAGCAATATAATTTAAAAGTTAATTAAAATATATAAATATTTAGATTTGTATAATATAATTATATAATTTATATCTAATCTATATATTAATAATATTTAATAATAGATAAAAAAATTAATTAAAAATTAATTGTAAGTAATAAGTTTATATTTTTGCAAAAAAACAATTTAACAAAGTTTAACTTAATAAATATTAACAAAAATTAATTAAGTTATAAGATTAAAGTAAATAAAAGAAATTATAAATCTTTTAAAAGTCTTAAACTATTTAATATAATAAAGAAATTGCTAAAATATATATTACGAATATACAACAATTAAAAGTATCTATTTTAAAAAAAAAAACAATAAAGATTTTCTCTAAATATTAATTGTAAAATTATAAAATTAGATTTAAACTAAACAAGCAATTTATGTTTAAACTTATATATATTCTATTTACTTCGCAAATACTTAACAAAAAATAAAAATAAAAATTATTAAAAAATTCTAATTATAGACAAAATATTCGATTCTCTTTATATTAAAAAAGAATAAAACTTTTTGTTTATATATTAATTATTAGAAGCTAAATAATATTACAATTAAAAATTGATATTTATTATTTAATATTAATAAACTTTAGAATTGACTATTTAAAATAAAGTACTTTATTAAATTAAATTTACAAAAAGCGTATAACTAAATTAGAATAAAAATAAATAAAAAGTAAAAAATAGTTTTTTGTATACAATATAAATTATATAAATATATAATAATATTGTTCGAATTTATAAATATCTTAACAATATATTACAACAATATTTAAATTAGTTTGTTATAATATATTTAAATAATATTATAATTTACTCAAAAATCTTAAAAGAATATACTAATTATATTTTTAAAGTATTAAAATATCTAAATATAAAAAATTATATTTTAAATTAAAAAAATACAAATTTTATTAAAAGAAAATTAATTTTTTTAAATTTGTTATTAAACAATATAAAGTATATATAAATCTTAAAAAGTTACAAGCAATTAAAAAATAAATATTATTAATAAATATTAAAAAAGTATAATTCTTTTTAGATTTTATAAATTATAATAAGAAGTTTATTAAAAACTACTTAATAAACGCAATATTATTAACAAATTTTACAAAAAAAAATATATTATAATTATAAGAATTTGCAAAAAAGAAATTATTTTAAAATCTTAAATTAAAATATTTAAAAAAACTAATATTAAAAATATATAATTTGCGATTATTAAATAGAATTAAAATCGATATATTAAATTTAATTATTAATATATACTTTAATTAAAAGTATAAAAATATATAATAGTTAATAGTATATCTTTTAAAAAAACTTTTGTTAATCGAATAAAATTATAATATTTACAATAAAAAATTATTT
>JAABUW010003524.1_pt1 | contig 22240 bp, 6 predicted proteins | sample 5560081 | NCBI WGS metagenome assembly JAABUW01 (sample SAMN10711882, study PRJNA513363) | rock metagenome | isolation source: Antarctica rocks | place: Antarctica: Victoria Land, Knobhead sud
CGATTCAAAAAAAAGTTTTTCTACAAATATACAAAACTGTTCTCTATTGTAAATATTGTCGAAACACAAATATATTAACTGCAACTTTTAGACAATTGACAAATTTATTCGATTTTCTATATTTTGTTTCTCGAACTCTACTATTAGAACTTCAATATTATCGAGTCGATACAAATAATACTAATAGACAAGAACAAAAAATAAAAGATAGAGAAAATTCTAAACAAAAAAAAAAGATAGAAGAAACTCTACTATTTTATTTGATAAAAAGAATTTTTTTTCTACAAAAATAGTTAAATATTGAAGCAATTCTTAATTTATATAGATACAATACTAAAACAGTTTTACAAACAACAGCAAATTGCTATTTCTGCTCTTAAAGCAAAAAAATTATATTTTTAAATAAATTAAAACAATCTAGCGAAGCAGAACTAATATAGTCTGATCGACAATACTGCGCAAACAAGACAGAATCTCTACTATTGTTAAATTATATAAGAAGTTAAGTAAAAATCGCAACTTCTTAAATTTGATTACAATAATATAAGAAATAATATATTTTTGCTATCTAATTCTATATCTTTTCTAGATAGATTTTCTAGTTCAAATAATCTTCTAGTAAATATACAATAAGTTTTAATTGTATTTATTATCTAAATTAATCTAATTGTATTTAATAATAAGATTTTTCTTCAACTCTTTTTTTTGATTGCTATATATATTAATTTTTAACTTATTTTTTATTGTTATTGTTCGTGCGCAATAATACAATAATTGCAGATATACTTTTAAGTCTTTGTAATTGCAATAAAAAGTATATTTGTGCAATTAGCAACAATCTTTATTTTATAGACAAATATATTTTTAAAAATTTAATTAAAATATTTAGCTTAATTCTCGAAAAAACAAAATTGTATATATTGTCGACAACAGTATTAATATACAAAAGAAACTTTTGTCTAAATATTTATATTGCTTTTTTTTAGAAAAATCTAATTAATATAATTTCTAATTAGAAACAAAACAAATAATACTATTTTTAGTAAAATTTTTCTTAAACTATATCTGATACATTATCTAGATGCCAATATTAACTAACGCGAATTTCTTTTTTTTCGAAAAATCAGAGTTGTTTTTTTTTAAAAAAAGTTTCGATAAATATATCTAATAATATATTATATTCAGTATTTTTTATTGAATATTATACAAACGTATTAGAATAGTCTTTATACTATCTAGTCGATTTGTTAAAAACAGCAATTTCTTGTTGTTACACTTCTATTTGTTAATAGAGCGCAAAACAAATCTAATTTTAGCAAAAAAATTAGACAATTTGAAGCTGCTATTTTTAGCTAAAATCTGCTATACAAATATTAGCAAATTAACAACTCTTTTACAAAAGCGACAAAGAATCTTGAGATACTAATATATTAGTTTTTAATACAACTGTACAAACTAAATCTATAGAGCAACAAGCAACAGTACAATAGATATAGCGCAGATTTTTCTTTTTTATATACTGTACAATATATTAGTATAAAAAAAGAACTGCAAAAGAAACTCTATTTACTATTGTTTTTTTATTATTTTGTAGATAGTACAAGTATCGCAAATAGCAGAAAAATACAAAAAAAATAGTATCGAAAATGCAAACAAAAAAATTGTCGACTTTATTCGAGAATTGCTATTAATATTAGTCTTAGCAAAATTCTACAACAGTTTTGCTATATATATTTATGTCGATAGTATTGCGCTTTGTCAGATATTAGTCGATATTATTAGAAGTTTGCGTTATCTCTAAAACTTATACAAAATACTGAAAAAACTTACTGTTCTTGCTGCTACAACTACAGATATACTCTATTAGTATTATATATATTGGAAAGAGATTGCAAAGAGATTGTTACAAAACTATTTTAAATATATTATAATAATAAAAAGAGTACAGTATTCTAATAAATAAATATTACTATTGTATCTAATATTGTACTAATCCGATTCGACTTAAGCGCACAAATCGAGATAATTTACAGAATAAAGAGATTTTTATTGCAAAATTACAAATTAATACTATGCAGAAAACAAAACGTCTAGTAGAGAATATTGTATATAATATTTTAATTTTAGCTAATTGAAAACTATAGTATAATCTAATTGTAATCTCTAAAAATAAACTACTGTTATACAATAAATAAAAAACTTTTCTCGAATCTTCGATTTATAATCGAAAAATATCTATAAAAGTTTTGTTCGATTATAGAATTGCGATTCAATAATATACAAGAGAAACACTTTTGCTATTACTGTAGCAATTTTCTGTTTATAATATATAAAAAACATAAAGAACAATACAAAAAGAATCTATTTATATATTTTTATTAACAAACAAATTGATAACAAACACAAAATATAATTGCGATAGTTGTATATTTGCAACGTATAGCAGTCAGCAAATACAGTACTAATTCTAAGAATTAGAATTCTGAAAAGAGAGACAATTGTAATATTATAACTATAATATTTCAAACTCTGCTGTAATTTGTAGTCAAATTATATTATACGTTAAGACAGTATTTAGATTCCGTTTTAACAGTAAAAAGTTTTTTTTTCGAGAATTTTTCTTTGAATTCTTACGGTTTATTTCTTTTATAACTGTAGATCTATCTTTCTATTCCGCTCTTTATACGCACAGCGTGCGTCTTGATAGCGCCACTTCTATTACACGATTGTATAATCTTATATATAGCAACAAAGACAAAATAATATTTATAAATTATTGTTTTAATAGTTCTCTACTTTTTGTTGTTATTGTTTTTATTCTTATTTTTGTTAAACTTAAACTTAAATTTGTTTTTATTTTTTTTAAATTTAAATTTCTTTCGATCTTTTTTTAATTATTGTAATTTCGATAATATTTGTTTCTACTATTGTTTTAATTGTTTTCAAAACTATTGTTTTTTAAAACAAAATATAATTTTAAATATAAGTTTTAGTAGTTTAATTGTCAATAATCGATTTTTTCGCAATTTGTGCACTTTTTTTGTTTAATATATATAAAGCTAGAATTGTTGACAACAAAAAATGTGTTCTTTGTAATAGCAATTAGTTCAATATTTATTATTAAAATTAAGATAATATTAATAGTTAAAATATCTATTAAATTAATATATTAAATCTTGTAATTGTAAATAATAGCAAACAATTTTTGTTTTCGAATATTATTGTTGTAGAAGAACTTATGCTCGAATATCTATTAATTAATAAAAAAATAAATAGTATTGTTAAAATCGACTAGATATTTGAAGATAAATTAATTTTTATTTATAGTTGAATTGTCCAAATAAATAGATAGTTTATTAATAATATTGCGAAATTTAATTTTGTATTTGTTAATATTCTAAGAGTTGAAGATCTTAAGAAACTCGAATTTGACAAAGATTTTTATTAGTATACTTAACTTTTTAAACTTGTATATTTTAACAATTTTTTAATAAATTTTTTTAACTAGATCGATCTTCTTTATATTGTAATATAGATTTTTATTAACAATGTTTCGAAACGCATTTATATACTTTTTGTTATCAATATTTTATTTAACTTGTTTTTCGATAATTATATTGAACAAATTGATAGATCTAATATCTAACTTAATATATTTTTAGAACTTAATTTATTTAAGAATTTTAAACAAGTTTTGTTTTTAGACAAAAAATGCTAGACAAAAGATGGCAGCCAGGCAGGCAGACAAGACAAGCAACTAGACAAGATAAAAAGACACGAAAGTAAACAAGACAAACATCTATAGTGGTTGTAAAAGTAATTGTCTAAGAACTAAGCTAACAATTAAGTTATACTTGATTGTTCGAAAGCAAACGCCATCGGCAGATATCAAACGCTCTTTTGCTATTTGACAAGAGTATTAGACACAAATCTTCTAATATATATTTTTCTTAAAAGAAAAGATACTAACACTCTTGTTATATCTTCAATTATCTAATTAATAGAAATAAATTTGTTGTTCTTGTCTGTCTGAGCGTTATATTTCTGAATAATTTTAGTTCAATTCTTCTCGATATCTAGTTCGTTGTAGAACTTCTTGTTGTGCTGACAATAAATGTCTTTGTTTGCGTTTAAATATATTTTGTCTATATCAATTGTTGCAAAATTGTTCTAAAAACTATTTTCGAGTAATTCGACAATCTTGACAATCTAAATTGACTTGTTAGCAAATTCGAAAATATTTTTGAGAAACATATAGATATCGATCTCAACAATAGAGTCGAGAATAGTATTGCAGCTATTTTGTATAGTCTAAAAACGCGCTGCTGTTTTGTCAGAATTGTTTGCTATTTTGTCTAGTATTTGTTTAACAACTGTTGCAAAACAAACTGTCTAACAATTAGTAATTGAGATATTTGTAAGTCTAGTAGTATTTGCAAGTCTAGTAGCTGTATTTTTGCAAATCAATTTGTTTTTCGAGATTAATATCTAACGCACAGTTTCTATCTCGATCTCTGGCTTTTTCGCGTAACGCTTTAGCAATTTTGAATCTCGAGAGACGAAGAATAAAGCAAAATCGAAAAAAAAAAAATTTTCGACTAAAGTTGAAATCGATTTGTCTATTTTTATAATCGAAGTCAGACGTTCGCAAAACAATATTATTGTTTCGAATAAAATACAAGCAATATTTGTCTTTTGCGCTTTTTGCGCTCTCGATAGAGCTGCGTTTTCGTATTTGATTGCTTGACAAGCTTCAATTAATACAGTTTTGTTGTTAGAGTTGTTTGTTTTGAGATCTTTTTTGTAATATAAATTCGAAGATTGATTGTCTTTTATAACAAAATTCAAGATAGATTTGCAAGACTTGTAGTTTGCAAAAATTCAGTCTTTTTTCAAAAGCAACAACTTGTTGGAGCGTATCAATGTCTTGTAAAATATAATATTATATACAAAATTATTTATCTTAGTTGTTTTGTATCTCTTTTGCGAGTCGACAATTTAAGTAGATTAAATACTAATATTGCTTTGCAAAATATATCTCTTTTTGAAAATATCAACAGTATCTATAGACACAGAGACAGATTCTAAAGACGCGCGTAATATACAAATATTGCTGTTCTTGTCAAAAGTCACAAATTACAGAGAGAAGCAATTATATATTGTAATATTGACACAAACAACACAACTTATATTGTAATCGGTAAGACTAATATAACTTGACAAATAACTAAGATAGTTGTCGATATCTATTTTTTTGTCAGATCAGAATAGAGTAACATTTTTTTCGACTGTCTTTGTATTCAGAATTTTCTTGTCAGAAATCAAACAGACAAAAAATATATTGCTGTTTTTGCAAAATATAACTATAGTAAAATAGCTATCAAGTATAGATATCTCGCGAATAAGTTGCTCGATATCTGTTATAGTGTACTTTTCAAAAAAATTGCATTTAATTTTAATATTTTCTAGACTCAGTTTGTTGTTTTCTAATTCAGTCTGATTATTATTATTTTGCTAATTTAGAGTATCCGCAAGATTGTTTTTGACTGTCTAATTAACAGTTTTGCGTTCGCAAGCTTTTGCAGCATTTTGACTAAAATAAAAGTTCTTGTTTTTCTTGCCGAAGATTATATTGATTGTCTATCAAGCAACAACAACAGACAAGCGATCTTGCAATACAATAGCAGTAATAAAAATACTACTGTCGATAATATAAAGATAGTAGCTGACAATAGTGGGCAAGAATGCGTGTTGACAGAATCAAAAATAATAAGCTTTAGTAATATTGTTGATATCAATATTAATCGTGCTAGTGTTCTAATAAACCGCATTTTATAACTAAAACTTGTAAAACGTCTGCTATAAGTAAACAATAGATTATAATTGTTTAATATTATATCTAAACAAGTAGTTTACTGTTATTAACTCTTGAATGTCGACAACAACAATATCAAAATAATGTTTGAACATTGTTGTCTTTCTTGCTGTTTGTAACAATCTTAATCTTGAGCAATCTATTTCTTTTCTTAGATATAGACGCGTTTTCTGCTGCTTTAGACAACCGATTGCGTCTTTTTGACAATAATACGAAAACAACAATATCTATTAGAAGTGTCAAGACAGTTACTTTAGATATTGTAACAGTTGTTTTAGAGCGTCTTATAGTAGAAAAAATAGATATTCTATATTTTGATTTGTAGTTATTAACAAGATCTGCAAAATTGTCTAGCAGATTCTCGCTATATTATCGATTTTATTTAATACTGTAACTCTTTTATCGAACAAGATACTTCAAGATAAAACAATCTTGTCTATATCAGCAAATACAATACTCGATAAAAGTTTCAATCTTGTAAAAATATTATTCGATATTTAACTCGACAACAGCTTTCGAATAATCTAATTTTAAATAATTGTACAAATTTTTACTGTCTGGCGCTAACTCAAGATAAACAATAGATATAACTAAATAAATTTTTTAGTTTGCCGAAAGATTTAATTTGTATATTAGATTGTCTTTTTGTTCGAGAATTTTAAAAAATTCGATATATTGAATCGACAATTTAAACAATTTAACAGACAACAAAAAGTAGCTCTTGTAAAAACAAAAATATATTATGCTATTTACAAAAAGCTCGATAGATTTGTAATATCTATTATATATTGTTTTGACTGCTATATTAGTCTATACAATTGCTGCTTCTATCTTGGAAATATTAACAATCTTTTTTTGCAATTAATCTGTCTGAATGTTGTCAGATCTAAAAAGAGACAAAAAATTACGTATTTTAAAGTTTATAATTATTTTATTTAATAATAGTTCGATAGATATATTGAACAAATTATTAAGACAAATACAAAATGCAGACAAAAAGAATACTTAGTTTAGATCAGAATTGCTGACTGCTATATATTGCAAAACTATTTTAATTGTCTAATTTGTCCGTTTACTTTGTTTGTTTGTTTGTGAATAGTATACTGCCAAGACTAGAAACTGAACTCTTAACTTTTAAAATATAACTGTTTAGAATTTAGATATAAACTTGCAATCTCTATTGTATACAAGCGCTCTCGAAATTTTTTAGTCAAAAAAATCGTCAAGAAAAATACTTATTTATTTTGCTGCAGTATAGATTGTTTTGTCGATCAAAACAATTATTTTCTTAAAAAATTTGCAAGTTGTTGTTAAAACAGTATCGAAATTCTAATATAACGGAAGTTTCAAAACAAAATCGATATATATTGTATAAAAAGATACAAAAGAACTCAGAATTGAATTGAGATTCTTATATAGTTGATATTGTTTAATTTAACAAAAATTGTATTTTCGACAATAAACAATATATCGATGCAATCGAGAGACAAGCTTGCAAAAATAAAAGTTAACAATTATTGTTTTGTAAATACAAGTAAAGCTAGTATAACTATTTATATTGTGCGTCTGATAAAAGATTTCTGTCTTAAATTTCTTGAACAAATACAGTCTTTTGCAATTTTTATAGTCTGTAAAATAGAGTAAATTGTTTTTTTTAGAAAACTGAATATCAGAAAATATAGATAATTTTCGAATTGCTGTTAGAATTTCTGTTTACTTGATAAATTTGATATATATCTCGAGAAGTCTTTTTTTAAAGATTTTACTTATTTGAACAAAACTTAAGTAAAATAAGACTGTTCTGTTTGTTGTATTTTGATCGATCAGATTTGTTTTTTCTCTAAAAGTTTGCTGTATCAATTCAGTTACAATTTATATATCTGTTGCAAAGTTGTCTATTTTATCTAAGATTAATAATTTGTTTTTGTTATATTTATTTTCAAGTGCGGAGAGTCTAAACAATGTATTCGAAATTGTATACAGTTTTTCTGCACAATAACGTACGTCGAGTAAAAATTGTAAAAGATATTAAAAAACACGCACAAGACAAAAATTGAGCTTGTCAGTTAATAAAAAGAACAATATAGTTTGTCTGACAATACTTGTTGTAACCGAGTAATCAGTATAGACTATAATAAGTTTTTTAATTGCTTTTACTAAATATTTAGTCTTCCGTATTGTCTATACGAGACAAGTTATTTTTATTTCAATTAATCAATAATTTATCTCGACGAAACTTAGAATTTTGAACAAAAACAAAATATACTAAATATTGTTTTGTCTAAAGTTGTTGCTGATCGAATTGTTTTTGATATAATATATCTTGATATCAAATTCGCGCTTTTTGAAGATATCTAGATCTATATACAAACAGCAATTGTTGTCAAAATAGATTAAGAAATTCGGAGCTGTCAAGAATTGCTGTAGTTAATAGAAGAATTGAAGAAAAACAGACAAGTGTTCAATATATATATTTTTCGAATATATTTTTTGCTTTTGTTTGCCGACAGTAGAAGATTTTTTTAGAAAACAAGTCTTTTTCTGCTGTAAAATATCGACTCGCTAAATATATCAAACAATCTTGTTTTTTTAATAATTTGCGAGATCAAGATAGATCTCAAATGTTTTCAAATTTTTAGAAAATCTGATTGTCTTAATAGCGGCAATACACTTTTCAGTAGTAGACAAGTCAAAAATGTCTACTTTTTGTTCTAGCAACGTAATACTAGAATAGTTAAGATAGATCTTCTTGAGACTAAATATAATATTTAGCAAGACTAATTTGTCGAACAGCTAAGTAAAATAAGCTAAATATATATCGAACAATTGTAAGAAAACAACAATATTGTCAATATAAATACAGCAGAATTTTCTAAACTGGCGGAGTTCTCTGTCTATTACTTGTTAAATATAGACAGACGAATTTTTGAATTTTATAGCAGCAATATTGAGTTGTTTCTTGTTTCGATAGATAATAAAAAAGAACTTATATCTGTCTTTCAATACAATCAAGAACTGCAAAAAGAAAGTTAATTTGTTTATTAGACTTATATATTTACAATTACAAATCTGAACTATAATATTAGTCTAAACAAATATCAAATATCTATTTGTAGTAATTAGTCTATTTAGTTTGCGAATATCAGTTACTACTCGATACTTTCGAATTCTGTTTGACAAAATTTGTTAGACTACAAAGACAGAAAATTCGAACAACAAAAACTTGATTAATTATACTATTTTGTCTTAAATATATAGTTTGTCGAATTCTTTATCGACTATCTTGCAATTGCGTTTTTTTAAAAAATAAATCTTGTGTTTTATTTTCGGTGCTGACGTAGAGTTTTAGTTACTATTTAATAGAATCGACAATCAGTCTTTTCTGACAAGATTAACAGTTTTGTCGACATTCTCTTACAAAATATGCAATTGTATTATAAGATACTGAAGCGCAGTAATTTTGTCTGAACTGCCGTAGACATAGATACTATTGGTCAGATTCGTTTGACAGTTATTACTAAATATATCAATTTTGATATTTTTTTTAGCTGTTTAGCTTTCTTTGTCAGAGCTGATCTAATAACAGTTCTGTTTCTCAAACTCTAGCAGACATTCAAGTATTGCGTACTATAAAATATAAAGAGACGTCGAACAATTGTTACAAATATATATAAAAGATATTTTTCTATCTGCAACATAGAAATAAGCGTCGGACAAAATCGATTCAAAAATATAGTTTCTGTCAGACAAAATATTGTTTTATACAATTACTGAAATTTTCAGAACAGAATAGATAGCGATTACAAGACTTTTTTCGATTTTAACAACTTGTTTTATTCTAATATTGTTTTTTAATTTTATTTTTAGCTCTATCTTCAAACTTCGACAACTTTTAATAATTAGTTTGTGTCTGTTCGCGTCAACAATTATACACTCGAGACCAATAATATCTATTTCAAACAGCAGTTTTGTTTTTAGATTTTTTACAATGTAGACTTTCCGGCAGAAGTAAGCGACAGCTATCTTGCTGTCTATTTTGTCTTGGAGATGCATTGAAAGTCGGAGATAGTTGTTGATTAAATATTTGTTGTTTTCAATATTGCGCACAAATACGGCGGCGCTAAACTGTTTTGTAAAATATTTCAGTCTCAAATTACTAAAAAAGTTACCGTCGATCAATAATATAGTGCATTCGCTGTTAATACAAACAGTACAAGAGATATCTTCTTATAAAAATATTATTTAATATATTGTATAGTGTCAACGTCTAAAAGTTAGTCTATTCTGATATAGTAATAAAGTGTTTGACTTGATTAGCTCTAAGTCTGTAAGATTTGTTTTAGCAGAAACAGAATCGATATAGAATGTCTTAGTAAACTTCCGACAACATATTTTGTTGTATTTGTTTTCGATATATTGAAAAAGCTTGTTTCTTAATAGAAAGATCAAGATATAGCTTTTGCATTTAAAAAATAGTAGAAAAGATATCGATATTTATTTAATATATATTGTATCTGTCTGATAAGTTGTTTTCTGCGACAAGTCGATTATATAAGCGACTGCTAATACTTTTTTCTCAATATAGTGTGCTTCTTCGGGCTAGCCGTCAGCGATATAGTATGCTGTTGTATTCGCATATAAATTGCTGTAGTAGCTTGTAAAATCTTCGAAAAATATAAAATAGTAGACAAACTCTATATATTCTGCAGAATCCGCGTAGTATGCTGTTACAGCAAAAATTTAATAGATTGCTATTTGTCTATAGCTGTTCTAATAGTTATTGCGATAATCTTTGCAGTATCTATCTCGATAGCTATCTCGATCTTGTTGTGCGTTGTTCTGTCTGTTTTTTGTTTTCTGATTCTAATAATAAGAGTTTTTGCTCTAACTATCTGCAAAAGAATCTGCCGCCGCTGTAATTGCAAGTCTTGCGAAAGATTTCGATATTTAAAACTGTTGCAATATTTGCTGAATTGGCTGACAAAACTGTCTGTTAAAATCTTGCAGATTCTATATAGACTGTCTGAGATATCTGTAGTCAGCAAAATGTTGCCGAGAGAGATATATATAGTCGAACTGCTGATAGAAAAGTATACAAAAAAAATAGATTAAACAAAACATATATAGTGCAGACTAACAAACAGTTTGTTTTTCTAACTGTCTATCTGATCGATTTGAATTTTGTTAATCAGAACAGTAAACAAGTATTATTTTCTATATTTTGCGCTTTGTGTCGAGTTTCTCAATAAAGTTCTGAGATAATATATAGACAATAAGTATACTAACAATAGAATGCAGTTCTATCTCGAGCTGATTTTACGCTCAGATCAATTGTCTCTGAATTTCTTCGATATTTATTAACTGTATATAAAAAATAATGTTCTGCAAATATTTTGTAGTTTCTTATTTGTTTTTAATATTTTTGGCGATAAAGATTTCTGACATCAATTTGTCAAATATTTTGCTAATTCTTATCTTGAAGCAATTCTGCAATTTATTGATAAAATTCAAAAGAGATAGATTTCGAAATATTTGTTGTTTAAAGTTGTTTATCTTCTTAAGATATTATATTATAGCAGAGTTATAAAAGCAAAGAGAGAGATTGTTTCGAACAACAATTTTGTCAACAACGTACGCGTAATTATTTATATACTCGACAAATATAAAGACTTCTCTGTATATTGTTTTCTTATAGACAAAAATAATATTTTTTAATTTGTAGCTGTTTAAAATATCTGAATAAAAGAAATCTAGATTAGATATCTTAAATCGACTAGAAAATATATTTGTGTTTTTCTGTAAAAATTTATCAAAATATCTAGAAGCGCGGTAGTAATTAGTTAATTTATCTCGAGACAAATATTATATCTGTTCTATTGAAGAGTGTTAATCTTTTTTATACAATATAGTTTATAGCTGATTTAGATCGAAATTTGCAGAAAATAAAATTTGTTCAAAGATTGCGAAATTGAACTGAGAGACCGAAATTTGTTTAAAGATTGCAGAATTGAATTGTAAAAACAAAGTTTGTTCAAAAGTTGCCGAATTGATTTGGACGCTGAAAAACTGTCGAACAAATTTTTGTTGTTGCTGCAAGTTTGTATTATCAAATATAGTTGTACTCGATTGAATTGTTTTTGGTTTTAAGATATTGAATTCGACATTTTGTTGTTAATCGAACTGAATATATTGTTTAGTGTCAAATAAGTTAAATAACTGTAAATTGTACAACTGCGCAGTAAGATCAGATTAATCAAACTGTTGTTATTTATTTTGCAGAAGATTGTCAGAATATAAATCTATTATTCTGAATCTATTGTCTATTTCGAAATTTGTCTAACTAAGTTTAGATCGACAACAACAATTTATATTATTGTTCTCAAGAAAGAAAACTCGCTTTTAACAATATAGATTGTTAATATCTGCTAATATTTCTTTGCGCAATTTACTGTTGTTTGATTTGTCAGTTTTGTTGTTTTTTAGTCTGTCGAAAAAGTCAGCTATTGATTGTTTAGATAAGAACGCAGACAAAATAGAAAATACAAATAGAAAAACAAATTTCGAGATACTTGAAAACACAAATCTATACTGAACAACAAAAACTTTGTCGAGATACTCTAAAGTGGCAACCGAATTGAAAAATTTCAAATTCAGAATATTATCAAAATAGACGTTTAGATACTTTTAATCAGACTGTTTGTTTTAATATTTAGATAGCTATTTCGCAAACAATTTTGATAATATTTTCGAAATAATGTTGTCTAATATAGAAGACAGTAATGTTTTCGAAGTAACAACGTCAACTACAACAAATTGTAATATCTCCGAAATCTAATAATTAAGAACGATAGACAATAATGTCTCTGTCGAAGACTTGTTGTAAGCTGCAACAAACAGTAATTTCTTTGTAGAAACTTTGTTGCTAATTGTGTTAAATAAAGATGTCTGTTGCACTTTTTCGAACTTATTAACTGCTTGTTTAAGTAAAGTCTTGTCGATTGTCTATTCAACTAATCAAATTCGCTTGTTTTTATCAGACTGAACAGATTGAGCAGATCAACAAGTTCTGTCTGTAGATTCGAGTAGAGATAGACAAAACAAAAATTTAAAAAGTTTCTCAACTCTTTGTCTAGTTAATTTACTAATGCAAGAGATATACTGATGTTCAGTAGTGCAGAACTGTAGAATTTGATAGATAAAAGCAAAAAGAGCAGAATTAGTCAGTTTGGCTGAGAAAAACACTTTAATACAATTAGACAGATATCTGCGTAAAACAGACAAATATTGATTCTGATTTAATAATTTAGTGTCTAATAACTGCAAAAGACAAACAAATACTAACTCTAATACAATAATTCGATATCTGATAACTGCGGAACGCAAACAGATGCTGACTCTGATACAATAATTCAATACGTAACAAATACAGAATGCAGATCGATAACAACTCTGATACAGTAATTCAGTATCTAGTAATAAATGCAAAACTGAATAGAAAAACTGACAATCAGTATTGTCTATCTGAATCAGACAGACAATTAACTCGAATTGTTAGTTGAAATTACTATTTGCTAGACAAAAGATAGCAGTCAGACAAACAGACAAAACAAACAACTAGACAAGATAAAAAGATACGCAAGTAAACAAAACAAATATCTATAGTGGTTGTAAAAGTAATTGTCTAAGAACTAAGCTAACAATCAAGTTATACTTGATTGTTCGAAAGCAGACGCTATCGACAGGCGTCAAATGCTCTCTTGTTATTTGGCAAGAGTATCAGGCACAAATCTCCTAACAAAAAAGTTTATATTATTGTTGATTTTAGCAATTTGTTTTAGAATTGCAAGAGATAATACAAAAATATTGATAGTTATAATAGTATCGACTTAATTTGTTATTTTTAGAGCTCTATCGATAACTTGTAGACAGTAGATAGTAATACTAGTAAATATAATAAAAGAACACAATTGTATAGTAACAATTTCGATAAAAATATTCTAGTTGTTAGATTACAAAAATCAAATAAATTAATAGAATTCGAATCAAATATTTAGTTCGATAGATATTTTTCGAAAAATTCAAATAAAAAAGATAGCTAAATATATTTTTTTTTGTTAATAGTGTCGATTTGATCGATTTTGTCAATTATAGATTGAACAAAGTTTTAATAGATAAATAGTTAATAAGTTTTTAAATAAGTTTTATATTTTTGTTGTTTTGTCTTAAGATTATAACAAATATAGATTTGAACAAATTTAATAGATTTAATTTGTTTAAAAAATAGAGTATTAATAGATAATTTTTGATTAGATTGCTATTTTTGCTTAATTGTAGATAAAATTTGTTAACTATTTAAAATCTGACTAAATTACTCAATCTCTTTATTCTTTTTTTTGATTTTAACAATTATAAAAATAGCAACGCTATTTCGCGTCTTTGCAATTGTTAAATCGATTTTTTTAGTTTTCTTATTTTGATAAAACTAAATATTAGTCTTTTTGATTTGAATTTTCTACGTTTTCGCAATAATTAAGAACTTTTCAATTTTTTTTAAACAAAATTAATTATTATTTGATCAAAAGTCGCGTCTAGACGTTGCTTTCAAAATAATTAATAAAATTATTTCGATTTTCGAAATATATTCGCGATTCAATTTATTGATTTGTTTTGTATATTGTAGTAAAAGAAATTAACTAGCACTTGTTTTAGCTATCGAGCTAACAAGTTGACTTATTTGATTGTTAATAAGAAAATTTTTCAATAAATAGAAAATCGAAGATTAAGAAAACTAAATAATTTAGCTCTTTTATTAATATGTCGAAACAAAGTTTTGTTTTGCTTTAATAATGTGTCTTCGACTAATTATTAATTATTTGATTATCGATTTTCAATTGTATAATTGTTATATAGTTGATTCTTCGATTTTTTAGAACTTACTATTAATAGATATTTGTTAAAAATAATTAGCGTTTTTCGATAGAAACAACAAGTTGCAAATAAGATAAACTTAGTTGTTTCTACAATTTATATTAGCTCTTTTAGTAAAACGTTCGTATCTAGAATCTTTAACTAAATATCAGCTATTTAATTGTTAATAGTTAAAGATTTTAATTGTTCGAATAGTTAAGAAATTGATTGTTCGACAAGTTTCGATAGCTCTTTAGCTATTGTTTTGACAATGTTATAGTATTAATATTTGGATTTTTAAAACAGTAATAATTTGAATATTTAGATAATTAATTGTTAGCTTCTATATATTAGAAATCAACAAGAACTTAATTGATTGTAGTAATTGTAAATCTATTGTTAGTTCGATCTATTAGCTATGCTTTAGATATTTTGATTAACAAATAGATAAGTTTTTTGCTCTATCTTGAACTTATAATTTGTCAAAATAATAGATAGTAGAACGCTTAGTTACTATGTAGAAGTTGGAATTTTGACAATCTATATATATTGGTCGGAGCTATTTGGACCAATTACGTAATATTGGATCGGATAGTATTGGGTCGAATAGTATTGGCACTAGATTAGATCGGTTACAGTATTCCGACATTAACTATATGTTAACTATTAATAATTATAATATAATTATTTAAATAGTCTTAGCGATTTAAGTCGATTTTTTGAATCGAGTTTCGATTTTAATTCTAGAAATCGATTCGATTTAACTCGATTTTCGATTTTAACTTTAGAAATCAACTTGCCAAGACTTTCGAGTCGAGTTGACTCGAATTGCCAAAATTTGAGTCGATTAATCGATTCGAACTCGATTAATCGACCCGAGACAATTAGTCTAGCAAGATATAAAAAACAATAGATATTTTTTAGATTTCTCTATTTTTATTAAAAATCTCGAAAAGTTTAAACAATAAATCACTGTATTAATTTCTAAATTTAGTAGTACTTTTTAATATTTTGTCTTTAAAGAAGTTAAACTTAGTTTTGTTATTATTAAAATTATTAACAATATTTTTAGAAAAATTAAATATTGTTTCTTCGATAGATCTATTAATTTTTATTTAATAATAAATAATCTACTTAAAGATCTAAATATTTAATAAGACAATTTAGACAAAAAACAATATAACTTTGTTAAAATTATATTGTTCGAATTTGTTATAAAGAATATCGAAATCTTTAATTAATATATTAACTACTTTATATTTACAATTGTCGAAATCTCTATATTAGAAGTTGATAAAACATATTAATTTAACAAAAGTTTAAACTATAGATTTTAAAATTGCTATATTATTTTAACAAACTATATTATTCTAAATTAATTTATTAGACTAATTCGTAAAATCGATCTAAAATTTTAACAAATAGAGAATTCTTATTTAACAACTGTTCGAATTTTTATCTATATATAGACTATTAATAATATTAGTAAACACAACAATTGTATTAGTATCTTTAAACTCTCTAAATATATTAATACAAATATTTGTAACAACAATAATTTTAGTATATATATCTCTATTTGCAACTAAAAACAAAATATAGAAATATAATTTTAAATTTTTAAAAATAAGATTAAGTTTTAAAATCTTTGTCGAAAATATTTTAAGTTAAAATATAGATTGTATTATAGAAATATTTTTTGGAAAAACAAATTAGCTAAAATTAAAAATAAAGTTTTTGTTAAATTTAAGATTTATAATATTAGCAACTTCGAGCTAACAATATTTAGAAAAGAGAGTTTCTCTAATATCTTAGATAACAATTTAAATAACTATAGTAAATTAAAAAACTAAATATTTTTAACAAAAGTTGCAATTTAAAACAGAAACTAATATTTATAAAAAAAACAATAAAAAAGTTCAAAATTATATTTAATTTATAAAATAGAATTTTGTTTATTAAAGTCGAGTTTAGTTCTAGTATTATTATTAGCAAATTGTTTAACAATTGATAACTAGATTTTTATACTAAGATTTATTTAAATTAAATTTATTTGTTCTTTAATAAATACTATATTACAATAATATTGTTTATTAATATTAAAGTCTTCGATCGAATTTTTGTTAATAGAAAATTTGTTAAGTTGTTAAGTTTTATAAACTTTCTATTATATTATTTTAAAATTCTATTAAATTGTATCTAATTAATAACAAATTTGTCTCTAATATTATCTATATTGTTTAAGTTATTATTAATTTTAGCAAATATATTAATATTTTATAGTATTTAATAATTAAACTAAAATAATTTGTAATTATTTTCGATATATTCTGAATAGAGAAATATAATATACAAATTAGAAATAATATACAATTTCTCAGGTTTAATTTCGATTACTATATAGAGTACTATTTGTTCGATTATTAATTATTAGAGATTTTTTATAATTAATACAAGCAATTAAAGTATTTGTTTTTAAAAAAAATTAATAAAGTTGATATCTATTAAATAGGTATTTTTGTATTTTTAAAGCTTGCTATTAATAAAAACTACAAAATAGTTATAATATTGTTCGAGTATTTTGTTATACTAGATTAATTTGAAAAAAACAGATATCTAGTTTTTATTGCAAACAGCAATATAATTATAAATATTGTAGCTATTATTTCTGATAACTACAACAAATTCTATATTAAATTTAAAGAAGATTCTTTAAGTATAGAGCAATTTATAAAATAAATATATTCGAAATTTAAACAATAGATTAAACTTTTTAATTTGCAAGAAGTTAATAAATTGTTGTTTAATAGAAGTATTAGTTCTACTATTAATTTTGTTTCAAAAACAATTTTTTTAATTAAAAAAATCTACAATATATTTTGTTAAAAAGAAAAGATTATTAGAGTCTATCTAAATAATATAAAAAACAAAAATTAAATTTACAATAATATTTTATAATATATTGTTTTTACTTCTATAGTTAAGAAGTCTAATAGAAATTTGTATATTTATATAGACTATAGAGATTTTAATATTTTAACAATTAAGAATTGCAATATTTTACTGTTAATTAGAGAGATTTTACAACAATTATATAAAATTAAATATTATAGCAAGTTTAATATTATTGTTGTTTTTAACAAGATTTAAATATATTTTATAACAAATACAAAATAGTCTTTATTATTTGTTACAATCTATTTAAATATATTATAATATCTTTTGAATTATATAATATCTTAATTATATTTCAGTTTTTTATTAATAAGATTTTTAGTTTTTATCTAAATAATTTCTATACAATCTATATAGATAATATTTTAGTCTACAATAATATTAAGAAAAAATATAAAAACTATATAAACAAAATTTCTGCTAAACTCTATAACGCAAATCTTTATCTGAATATTAATAAGTATATCTTTTTTATTAAGCAAATTAAATATCTAGATTTAATTATTATTATCAAAAAAATTTAAATAGATTTCGAGAAAATTAAATATATTTTCGAATAGAAAATTTCTATTTGTATATACAATGTGCAGATTTTTCTAAGTTTTGTTAATTTCTATTATTAATTTATCTATAACTATTCGAATCTAATTAAATTTTTGTTAGTATTTAGTAAGTTTAAAAATTAAAATTTTAGTTTTCTATAGCAATTTAACAATTTCGAAGATTTTGTGTTCAAAACTTTTAAAAAAAAAATTATCGATTAATTTATTCTGTATTATTTCGATTTTAATCTAAAAATCTAAATTAGAAACAATATTTTCGATTTTGTAATTATTGCTATTAGACTGATCGCGTCGGGTCGATTAATCGATTCAAATCTTAGCAATTCGAATCAATTTAGTTCGAAAATCTTGACAAATCGATTTCTAAAATTGAAATCGAAAATCGAGTTAAATTAAATCGATTTTTAGAGTTGAAATCGAAAATCAATTCGAAAAAATCAATTCGAATTGTTAAGAGATAAAGTTATTTAGTAGCAAATTTAATAAACAAAAATTAGATTTTGAATCTTATTATTCTTTTATTTAAATGTTCTATAATAATGCAATAAAGTAATATATATAAACTATTTAATATTTATATAGTAAATAGATTACAACTATTATAGTCTCTCGATAAACTTCGATTTTATATTTTATTAAAAAGTGCATAATAATATATTTAGATAATATATTTGAACTTATTAATACTATTAACTAGTTCAAGATCTCTACAATCTTGTAATTAATTTTATTTTTAGCATTATTATTATTGTTTTTATTTTTGTTATTATTATTATCGTCTTTATATTTTGTATCTTTATATTTGTTATCTATTATTTTCGCATTATTTTTTGTCTTCTTTTATCTTATCTTTACTTTATTATTATTAATTTTAATTAAGTCTTTAGCATTGTTATCTATTAATCTCAAAAAACTAAATATTTTGCAATTTGTAACATTTTTATTGTTTGCAAAAGTGTTTTTAAATCTTTTAAATTCGTTAATTGCATTTAAATTATACATTTTCTTCAACTTATTAAACTCTTTATAATATAAAATACGTTGTTAAATTATTTCGATAATTAATATTATATATTTAATTATATTTTTGCTCAATTCGAACTAATTAGAATTAGACTAACACATAAATTAGTTATTTTATTTATATTAGACTCTATATATATTTAAATATTAAGAGATTGTATTGTATCTATATCTTTACTCTTTAAAACTATTTGTGTAGCAATTGTATTAATTTTAATCTATTTTGCAATATTTTTGTTTCTAATTTTCTTTATTAATTCGATCTCAAAATATTGCGCTACAATATAATTAGCTCTTTAAATATATATATATTATTTAAATATATTATTATGCAATTCTTTTTCTACTTTTTTATTAGTTATTATATTTTTAATATTTTTTTCTATATTAATTTAAATTTGCTTAAAGACTTTTTTAAAAACAATTATTGCTCGCAACTTAATTAGACACTTGTAAAATATTATACAATTAATATTTTGTTTTTTGTAAAGTAGCTTTTTATTTTCGATCTATATTGCAACACAATTTCTACTAACAATAGTTTATAAAAGAGTTAATAAAATAGACATTCTACGTTTTAAATTAGTCTTAAAAATAATATATATAGATAATACAAAACAAATCTTTTACTTAATAATATTGCATTAGCTACTTAACAATATTCGAATTTCTAAATAAGAAGAAATTCGATCTTAAAAAGTCTATTCTTTTAATTAGTTTTAATAATAATATATACAAATAATACAAAACAAACTTATATATCAACTATATAAATTAAAATAATAGATAATATTAAATGTATTAATTAATATATAATATTTAAACTAGACTAACCGCCTCGAGTCGATTAATCGAGTTCGAGTCGATTAATTGATTCAAATCTTGGCAATTCGAGTTAACTCGACTCGAAAGTCTTGACAAGTCGATTTCTAAAGTTGAAATCGAAAATCGAGCCAAGTCGAGTCGATTTCTAAAATTAAAATCGAAACTTAATTCAAAAAATCGATCCAAATTGTCAAAACTATTTAAATAATTATATTATAATTATTAATAGTTAACATATAGTTAATATATATTTAATAATATTTAATTATTTAATTATAATAAGATAATGCATTATAGTAATGCATTACTACTTTTTACAAAAAAATAATTAAATCGCACCTATAGATTCTATAGAGTCTATAGATGCAAATAATGCATTTTATTAATAAATTGCATCTATAGACTCTATAGATCTTATAGATGCAAATTATATCTTAATATTAATTATTTAATGTTTTTAATAGTATCTAGCACGCTTGTAGATGCAAATTATATCTTAATATTAATTTTTTAATGTTTTTAATAGCATCTAGCACGCTTATAGATGCAAATTATGTCTTAATATTAATTATTTAATATTTTTAATAGTATTTAGCACGCTTATAGATATAGGTAATGCATTATAGTAATATATTACTATTTATAATAAATTAATAATTAAATACTATTTATAGAATTTAATTGAAAAATCTAAATTTAAACTTATTTTATACTATTTTTAGTATATCTTGGCATAATAACTGGTTTCTTAACAATTCGATTCGATTTCTAATATTAGAATCAAATATCGACTCGAGTCGAGTCGAGTTGATTTCAAAATAATAGAAATCGACTCGAGTTTCGAGTCGATTTCTAGAATTGAGAGCATATAGCTTATCCCGGGTGCAGATTTCCCACCCGGGACAAGCTTATCCCGGGTAGAAATTCCCACCCGGGGTAAGCTCTGTCCATGCTCAGTCTATGCTCAACATAGAGCGTGCTGAATAAAGCGGAAATTATAAGTTTGAAAAGACGTTTCTATTGCAAGTTGTATATATCAGATATATACTAGATCTATAATTTTGTTATTTCAGAGTTTATTTCGAATAGAAAATCTGCATCTGAAATAAATTTTATTTATGTCGAGTCTATGCTCCACGTATGTTGTGCTGAATTAAGCAGAGAGATTGAAAATTTGAAAATATATCAAAAAAAATATATATATATCTAGTATATACTGAATATAGAAATTGATTATCCAAATATACTGAGTAATTGTAATTTTGTTCGATTTCTAAAACTCAGAATAGACTAGATATATACTCAATATAGTTTATAACTGTCAAAAAAAAAACTATTATCTCGATTCTTAAACGCGCAATTTCAATGCGTCTATACAAGATACAATTCAAATATAGATTCAGTATTGCTGTAGCATATGTCAAAAATAAATAAAATTGCATAAATTGCGCGTCAAGTCTCTAGCGTATTTTGTAAAATTAAAATACAATTGTTGTATCTTCTATCTCTATCTTTTCTAATTATCTGTATTATTGTAGTATATACTTCTGATTTTATCAACAGATCTATAGTATAAGTCTAGCATATTCTCTAATTTTACTGCTTCTATTATCTCAGTATATATTCAGCATAAGTGCTGCCGCAATTCAGCTCGCTGGCGTTAGAGCATATTACAACAATTCTGATATAACAAACGCGTAAAATTTGTTTTCTCTGAGATATTATTATAGTAAACATAGTATATGCGACGCTTTTGTCTAGTATATACTGATTATATATTCAAGAATCTTTTTCTAATTCGAATTCCGATTTTGTAACTGAATATAAGTGTTCAGCTATAATACAATTCTATATCAGATATATACTGAGTCTATATTTAATATATATAAAATTCAACTGAATAGATAGCAAATCTGATAAAAAAATATTTTTTGTTGCAATTCAGTTTATACTAAGTATCAGCAGTGTCTGTTATCAAATTTCCGGAAAATAATAGACAATCTATATATAGATTTAATCTAAATTCAGTATATACTAAATATTATCAGTCGCGCCAAATTCTGAAACTCGAATTGTCTTTTTCAATATAGAT
>JAABUW010003525.1_pt1 | contig 22237 bp, 20 predicted proteins | sample 5560081 | NCBI WGS metagenome assembly JAABUW01 (sample SAMN10711882, study PRJNA513363) | rock metagenome | isolation source: Antarctica rocks | place: Antarctica: Victoria Land, Knobhead sud
GTTCCAGACATTCGAGCCTCCTCGTTTCGGCCGGTCGGACCGGGCTGCTGACGGGCGCGGGTCCAGCACCTCAAGTCGACAACGTCGCGAGCCCCTGCGCAAGCGGTTCCAGCGAGGCAGTTCCTTTGCCCGTGCCTGGGTCAGCCGGTGTAGGCCTGGAGGAACGCGTTGACGAGCGGCGCAGCGGACTGGGACCCGGAGACCCCGTCCTCGACGTAGGCGACGACGGCCAGGTCGCCCTTGCCGGCCACCATCCACGCGTGGGTCCTCGGCGGGGTCTGCTTCCCATACTCCGCCGTGCCCGTCTTGGCCACAGTGACGCCGACGGCCGCCAGGACCCGCCCGCTGCCCTCGCTGACGACGGCGCCCATCATGCTCTGGAGGGCCTGGGCCTCCACGGGCTGCAGCGGCTTGGTCGGAGGGGGGAACGCCGCGGCGGCGGGGTTGTCCATGACCAGCTTGGGACGGACGGCCGCCCCCGTCATCACCGACGCCACCACCGTGGCCATGTCCATCGGGGCCACCTCTACCCTGGCCTGGCCGATCATCGACGCGGCGTGCTCGGTGCCCGCGCCCTGGTCCGGGACCGAGCCGAGGTATGCCGGGAAGCCGAGGTCGAGGTCCACGCCGATGCCCAGTGACGCCGCAGCTGAGGTCAGGTCGGCTTGGGAGACCTTGGCGTTGGCGGAGATGAACGCCGTGTTGCAGGAGTTGGCGAAGGCGGTCCGTAGCGGAATCTGCCCCAGCTTGTCTGCGGGGTAGTCGTTGTAGTTCTTGAAGGTCCGTCCGTCGACGACAACAGTCGGGGTGCACGAGACCACGGTGTCAGGGGTGATGCCAGCCCGCAGGAGGGCGAGTGCCGAGACGATCTTGAACGTCGATCCCGGAGCCGCGTGGCCGTTGGTCGCGAGCGTCTGGCCGTTCGCCGCGGGGCCGTTGGCTGCGGCGAGGATCTCGCCGGTGGACGGGCGGATGGCCAAGAGCGCGGTGGGAGTGGTCGCCGAAGCTCCGAGCGCGGCCTCCGCGGCGTTCTGCGCAGCGGGGTCGAGGGTGATCGTCAGGGGCTTCCCCGGGGCCGGGTCACGGGTGAACAAGTCGCGGGCCGACGGCTTTCCCGACGCGTCCGTACCGGCCGCCTGCACCTTCAGGCCGTCCGCGCCCCGCAGCTGTGCGTCATACCGTTGCTCGAGGCCGGACAGCCCGACCATGTCGCCCGTGCGGACCTTGCCGGCCGAGGCCTGGACGATCTCGGCCGTGGCCTCGCCCACGGTGCCGAGCAGGCCCCGGGCGAAGGTCGGCGACGGGCCGAGGGTCGACTTCCCGGGGACGCGGACCGCTCCGGGGATCGCGGCGATGGCGTCCGCCCTGCTCGTGGCGAGAGGGTCGTCCGCACGCAGCGTCAGGGCGATGACGAAGGCCTTGGCGCCGGCCGCCATCACCGCCTTGCTGTATGCCGTGGGGTCGATTCCGAGGAGGACAGCCAACCCTGTGGCCGAGGAGGCGACCTGCGCCGGGGTGATCCGGCCCTTGTCGATGCCGATCTGGAACTGCGCACGCTCCGCCATCAGCGGTGTGGCGTTCGCCCCGAGGATGTCGGCCCGCTTGGCCGGCGTTCGGGCGTTCGTCAGGTGCTCGGTGGCGGTGAGGCCGGGGGCAAGCAGAGCCGGCGACCAGGTCACGTGCCAGGTCTTGTCCTGGCCGAGGCTGAGGCCGGCGTCGGTCGAGTAGGTCCAGTCCTTGTCGGTGTCGTCGACGTCCCAGGTGAACGCGAGCGACGCGATGGCCTTCTTGTCGTTGCCCTCCACCTTGGCCACCTTGGCCACGGTGACGCTCCGTTTGAGGTCCTTGAGGTCGCCGACGGCCGTCTTCACGAACGCCGTAGCGTCAGCCGCCGTCGCGCCGTCGAAGACCACCTTGGCGAGATCGCCTTGGGCCAGTCCAGCGGCCAGGGTCGTTGCGGCGGCGTTCGGCTCGGGCGGCGGCGGCTGGCTGGCGATGGTGCAGCCGGCCAGGCCGGGTCCGGCGAGCGCGACGGCGAGACCGACGGTCGACTGGCGGCGGAGGTTGCGAGTTGACGAGTGCCCCATGGGCACCATCCTCACAGAGGTTCGACGAAACGGTGCCTGCGTGCTAGCCGCCGACCCGACGTCGAGAGGCGGGACCAGGCTCGATGGGCCACCCCGTTCGGGGCTTCGCGTCGAGGGCGGGGGTCTGGAGTGGCCCAGACCCCCGCCCTCAGGACGGAACGCTACGACGGGACGCCTACGGTGTGCCGAACCAGGCGAAGGTCCGGTCTACGAGGTCCCCGGCCCGGTCGCCCTTCGTGCCGTACGCCTCCACGGGGAAGGCTGCGAAGAAGACCTTGTAGCCGCTCGCGCTAACCGTGAGGGCATCCGCAGTGTCCTTGCTGTCGGTGAAGGCCGCCGCCCCCGGGGCGGTCGGCGTGATCTGGTCCTCGTAGTTCGCGCCGAGGACGCTGTGATCTAGGGCAACCGCGGGGAGCCCGTCGGTCACCGGGTTGCCCGCGACTCCGGTCACCGTCGCGGTGGCCTGGTCGTTCTGGGTCTCCTTGCCATCCCAGCTGACGTGGAGGTAGTCCTTGACGAAGTCGCCGTGGTCCGACTGTCGTCGGCTGCGCCTGTTGGCACAGCGACCTTGACGCAGACGTCCGAGAGACGCTAGCTAGGATCGAGGGCGCCCAAGCAGGCGGACTCCCAGAGACCCGCCGCGACTGTTTCACTTCCAGACCGAAAAGGGAAGAACCCGGGCATTGTTAGCAGATCGTCATGGCTGGCTCAGCGTCGCACGTGGCGTCCTGGCGCACGATGGCCGGTGAGGCGCGGGTTCGTGCCGGCCGTGTGAGGGTTCGCCCAGGGGTGCGTAGTCCGTCGCAAGCCCTCACGATCACCTGAAGGACCGGGTTCCCGTGCGGGGTCGGCTCAGCTCGCAGCGTGGCTGAAGGTGCGTCGGTAGTCGCCCGGTGGGACGCCGACCTGCCTGGTGAAGTGGTGGCGGAGCAGCGCCGCACTGCCGAACCCGCTTCGGGCAGCGACCGACTCGATGGTCAGGTTGCTGCGTTCGAGCAGCTCGCGGGCACGATGAATTCGTTGTCGCCCCAGCCATCTTGCCGGCGTCGTGCCGGTCTCGGCAACGAACTTGCGAGCGAAGGTCCGTTCGGACATCGCCGCTTGTCGGGCAAGCTTACGCACCGGTTGGTCGTCCTCGAGGTGTTCGATCATCCACGTCAACACCGGTTCGAGGCTGTCCGACGAACACTCGGGGATGGGGAGGTCGACGAACTGGCGCTGGCCGCCGTCGCGCTGTGGGGGGACGACCATCCGGCGCGCGATCTTCGTCGCGACCGCTGCTCCGAGCTCACGCCGCACGAGATGCAGGCAGGCGTCGATGCCGGCCGCCGTGCCGGCGCTGGTGATGACGTCGCCGTCGTCGATGAAGAGCACGTCGCGGTTGACCCGGGCCCTGGGGTGAGCCGCGGCAAGCTCCTCCGTGTTCATCCAGTGCGTCGCGCACTCCCGCTCGTCGAGCAGGTCGGCCGCGGCCAGGACGAACACACCAGAGCACACCGACAACATCGTGGCTCCCGCTGCGTGAGCGCGGCGCAGCGCGTCCAGCAGCGCAGGCGAGAACTCGCGCAGCGTGGTTGCCGGCACGGCGACGAGGTCGGCCCCCTCCAACCCGTCAAGGCCATGAGGGACGGTCAGCGTCAGCCCGTTCGTGAGGCAGACCGGCTGGGTCGGGTCCTCGGCGCATACCCGGAAGTCGAAGCTCGGAACGCCTTGGGACGTGCGGTCGATGCCGAACACCTCGCAGAGGACTCCGAACTCGAACACCGCGGCCTGCTCGGGCATGAGGACGGCAACGGTCTTGAGGGCCATCGAGGCAGTATCGCAGAGTTGGCAGGAAAAGGACGACCATCGTCCGTTCTGCCACTCGTGGCAGATGTCGGTGGGCGCAAACTTCAAGCCATGGACTCGATTCTTTCCCTCATCCTCAGCATGGTTCTGGTCGTCGGGCTCTGGGCGCGCCTCGAACGCACCCACCGCCGCACGCAGCACCTCAGCCGGACGCCATTCGGCGCAGACCTCGAGGGCGACCGTGACATCGCCCGGACCCTGGCAGAGGTCGATGCCGTTCGGGCCCGCCAACGACGCGTCCCCTCGCGCATCCTCTCCTCACCACCGGCCCAAAAGCACCGAAAGGGCAGTTCCACCCGGTCGCACCTCCGACCGATCTGAGCCAACGCGCGCCGTGCGCGCGGAGGCGCCCGACCCGAGCTCCTCGCACCTGCGCCCATCGGACCCGGTTGCGTCCGGCACGTCGGTCGCCCCGAACACGCAGTTGCCGGACGCAGGCGTATGCCGTGCGGTTGCGTCCGGCACGTCGGTCGCCCCGGCCACGCAGTTGCCGGACGCAGCGGAGAGGCGGACGCGGTGTGAGGGGCGCGACGCGACCGGCCGGCATACGAGATGCCTTAGGTTTGTGGCATGTCGAGACCGCACGCCGCCTCCATCGTCGAGGACGCCTGGCACCGTCAGGTCGATCGCGGCCTGCGGCGTCGTGGGTGGGGCAACCGGGTCATCGGCCACACCGGCTACGGGTCGACCGACTTCGTCCGGGTCTTCGCGCGGGTCCTCCTCGGGCGGACCCGCGAGCCGGGTGAGGACGAGAACGACGACGACGACGTGACCTACGGGGGTCTGCGTTCGCCGGACGGTCGGCGTCGTGGTTGGCGCGCCTTCGTCACCGCACCGGCCATGGACGTGCCGGTCACGGTGACCGTGGGCGAGCGCGTCGCCCACGGACGCAGCGACCGATCCGGCCACGTCGACCTGACCTTTCGCCAACACGGTCTGGCCCCGGGCTGGCATGACGTGACGATCAGCGCCCAGCGTGCCGATCCGATCGAGACGGGCGTCTTCATCGTCGGGCCCGACGTCCGTTACGGCCTCGTCAGCGATATCGACGACACCGTCATCTCCACGTCGCTGCCACGGATGATGATCGCCGCCTGGAACACCCTCGTGCGCCACGAGGCCGCGCGTCGGGTCGTGCCTGGCATGGCGCCGATGTACCGCGAGCTCCTCGACGAGCACCCCGGCGCCCCCATCGTCTACGTCTCCACCGGAGCCTGGAACACCGCTCCCACCCTGACGCGCTTCCTCAAGAACCACGGCTACCCCCGGGGTCCGCTGCTCCTCACCGACTGGGGCCCGACGAACACCGGCTGGTTCCGCAGCGGACAAGAGCACAAGCGGGCCTCACTCGACCGGCTGGCCCGCGACTTTCCCCAGATCCGGTGGATCCTCATCGGGGACGACGGGCAGCACGACCCGAAGATCTACCAGGACTTCGCCGAGGCCCGCCCTGAGCTCGTCGACGCGATCCTCATCCGTCAGCTGACGCCCACCGAGCAGGTCCTCTCCCACGGCATCCCGGTGTCCAACGAGGAGATCGCTCCACGCCAGCGCCCGTCCAGGGACGTCCCCGTCTTCTACGCCCCCGACGGCTTCGGGCTGTTGCGCATCTTGCGGACGGCCGGCAAGGCCGGGAGCCCCCCGGCCGGGAAAGGCACCTCGACCTGATGCGCGAGCGGTCAGCCGCCAGGGCAAGCGCTGACCGGCTCTCCGCCCGGATGGCATCATGGGGCCGTGCCGGAGCTGCCCGAGGTCCAGGCGCTCGTCGACTTCCTCGCCGAGCGCACGTCCGGGCTGGCCATCGCTGCGGTCGAGCTCGCGTCCTTCTCGGTCCTCAAGACCTTCGACCCGCCGCCGTCAGCGCTCGCCGGCGGCCCGGTCGACGGGGTCAGCCGGCACGGCAAGTTCCTGGACATGGACATTGACGGCATCCACCTGGTCTTCCACCTGGCCCGGGCCGGCTGGCTCCGGTGGTCCGACGAGCTCCCGAAGAACGTGGTCCGCCCCGGCAAGTCCCCGGTTGCGTTGCGAGTCAGGCTCTCTGACGGATCGGGCTTCGACCTGACGGAGGCCGGCACGAAGAAGTCCCTCGCGGCATACATCGTCCGTGACCCTCGGGAGGTGCCAGGCGTCGCCCGCCTGGGGCCGGACCCCATGGCGGTCGACTTCTCCCTCGAGACCTTCTCGGGGATGCTCGCGAGCCGGCGCACCCAGGTCAAGGGGCTGCTGCGCGACCAGGACTTCCTCGCCGGCGTCGGCAACGCCTACTCCGACGAGATCCTCCATGTCGCGAGGCTCTCGCCCTTTGCCATCGCCGGAAGCCTCGGGACTGAGGAGGTCGAGCGCCTGTATGCCGCGCTGCGCGAGAACCTCTCGGGTGCCGTTCTAGCGGCCTCGGGCAAGCCGGCCAAGGAGCTCAAGGACGCCAAGCGCGAGGGCATGCGGGTCCACGGCCGGACCGGACAGGTCTGCCCGGTATGCGGTGACACCGTGCGTGAGGTGTCCTTCGCGGACTCCTCGCTTCAGTACTGCGCGACGTGCCAGACCGGCGGCAGGCCCCTCGCAGACCGGCGGATGTCCAGGCTGCTCAAGTAGGCAGCGCGGCGTTCGGTCGTCCCTCCACCCGCCCCTAGCAGCTGCAGGCCAGCCGGTCTGCTGACTCGTACCCGCCGAGCGGCGCCCGTCCACATCGGGCGGCGACACCTCGCCACCTTGGCGGGCAACCAAAGGAGGTGAGGTATGCCGGGTGGCGAGCACCCGGCATACCTCACCTTGGTCTCGGTAGCGGCTATCGGCCGTCGTCTCGAGTCATCGCCGTGAGACCGAGGCGACGGTGCCGTCGGCCGGGTTGAGGATGACGCGGGGCGCTTTGGGGTTCGGGAAGTGGAACAGGTTGCTGATCGACCCGGCCGGGGCGTCGGCCGAGCCGTCCCCGATCCGGCCGACGCGCCAGTTGTCCTCGATGAACTTCGTGACCGAGGCCTGGTCGGTCGGGGTGTGGTCGACGAAGTTCGTCTTGGCATAGGGCGAGACGACGACGAACGGCTGTCGGGGGCCGGGACCGCAGCGGTCCTGGTAGCCCTGGGCGATCGGGACACCGGAACTCGCGGCGTCGATGCAGAAGGCCGCGTCGTCGGCGCTGTTCGACGCGTTCTTCAGCTGTGCGGCGACGTGGTCGTACCACCCGTCCGAGTCGTCGTACATGAGGACGATCGCGGTGTCCTTCCAGTTCTTCGACTGCTGGATGGCGTTGACCTGCTTGACGATGAGCTGCTGCTCGTCGATGGGGTCGGAGTAGCCGGCGTGGCCGTCCTGGTAGCTGGCCGCCTTGATGAAGCTCACCGCCGGGAGGTTGTCGCCGCCCACCACCTTGTCGAAGTCGCTGAGGTCGTACTGGTGGTTGGCCTGCCCGTTGTGGCCGATCTCAGCAGCTGAGCTGGGCGGCAGGTGGTGTGGGTTGGCCGTCGACTTGTAGTACATGAACGGCTGGTGGTGCGGGCTGTAGTCGGTGGAGGAGTTGCCGGCGACGTTGGTGTGCTTCGTCAGACAGGCCGCCGGGGCCGTCGCGCTCGCCGCCGTCGTCGGGGCGAACCCTCCCTGGAACCAGCCCCAGCTGACGTTCTTGGCGTTGAGCAGGTCGCCGATGTTGCTGCCGGTCATCCCGGCCAGGGGCTTGGAGGAGGTGTGGCTGCCGTTGGAGCAGTCGTCATAGACCGGGTCGGGGTCGTTGATCATGGTCCCCACCCCGTTGGTGTCGGGCACCCGCACGGTGTAGTCACTGGTCGCCGGCTTGACGGGCTCGCCCTGGGCGGTGAACTCCCTGGTCCCGTGGGTCTGGCCGGACACGAGGTTGATCGCCCCCGGGCTCGACGGACCGAAGGTCGTGCTGAAGGACTGGTCGCTCATGGCGTAGTGCTGGGCGTAGTTCCACATCGCGGTGACGGTGTTGCCGTCGTAGTAGTCCATCGTCAACCCCTTGCGGCTGTACGTCGAAAGGGACGTGCACGTGTCGCGGGAGGTGAACTCGACGAAATTGTCCATCGCGCCGGAGTTGTAGGCCTCCTGCTCGGCGCGGTAGTTGTGGTCCTGGTCGCACGTCACGGCCTGGGCAGGGGTGAGCCGCGCCGGCTGGACGGAGTTCGGGTTGGGAGCAAGCAGGTTGTCGTGCTGAAGGGTCGCGATCTTTCTGGGGGTGTTCCGCGCCGCGGTGAAGGTGGGCGCCGACACCTGACCGCCCTGCTGGACCTCGCCAGGGATGTTGGCAGCATTGGGGTACGTCGCGAAGTAGTGGTCGAACGACACGTTCTCGCCGAAGATGACCACCAGGTGTTTGATCGGTGTCGTCGTCGCGGCGCTCCCGTGGTGGCCGTGTCCAGCGGCTTCGGCGCCGCCGACGCTGAGGGCGCTCATGGCGAGTGCGGCGGCTCCGGCGCACGCGAAGGTTGCTCGAGCTGGGCGGATCATGGGTTCTCCTCTGACGGATGGGGCACGGCCGGCGTCGACCCCCGAACGGCCGACCGAGCGACCGTACTGCCGTGCCGTCGCCACGGGGGGGTTGGCGGCAGACTTTGACGGAAGTTTGCCGACTGTCCACCGTTTCGTCGGAGAACGCCCAGCGGCCTGCCGGGAAGTCTCCACCAACGCCCAGACTCGCGCCAACGAGCGCCAATCGCGGATGTCGTCATCGCGCCTCCCCTGCCCGGGTGCCAGGATGTCGCCATGAGCAGCAACGTCCCACAGGTGCAGGTGGGTGAGCTCGCCGACGACGCCGTCATCCTCGACGTGCGTGAGCAGGACGAGTGGGACCTGGGTCACGCGCCAGGCGCGTTCCACATCCCGCTCGGTGACCTGCCGCAGCGGCTCGCCGAGCTGCCCGACCATGCCGCGGGCAGGCTGGCCGTGACCTGTCGAGGCGGTGGCCGCTCCTCGCGGGCGGTGGCCTGGCTGGCCCAACAGGGCCTCGACGTCGCAAGCCTCGATGGCGGCATGATCGCCTGGGACGCTGCCGGCAAGCAGCTCGTCGCGGACGGCGACGCCGCACCACGGGTCAAGTAGGGGTCCCGCCCTGACGAGGATCACGTCGCCGGACGGGAAGTGGGTGGCTGGCCGTCCTAAAGGAGTGAGACCGGCCGGGAGATAGCCTCGGCCGGGTGAAGATCCTGTCGATCCAGTCCCACGTCGCCTTCGGGCACGCCGGCAACTCGGCCGCGGTGTTCCCGCTCCAGCGGCTGGGTCACGACGTCTACCCTGTCCTCACGGTGACCTTCTCGAACCACACGGGGTACGGCGAGGCGAGAGGACCGCTCATCTCTCCGGCCGACGTCGCCGAGGTGATCCGCGGAGTCGAGGACCGGGGCGCGTTCGGAGCCGTCGACGCCGTGCTGTCCGGCTACCTCGGGGCCGAGAAGATGGGAGAGGTCGTCCTCGATGCGGTCTCCCGGGTCAAGGCTGCCAACCCGGCGGCGGTCTACTGCTGTGACCCGGTCATGGGTGACGTCGGCCGGGGCTTCTTCGTCCGCGAGGGCATCCCGGAGTACCTCCGCGACGACGTCGTCCCGACGGCAGACCTCGTCACGCCGAACCAGTTCGAGCTCGAGTTCCTCACCGGCCGAACGGTGTCCACGGAGGCGGATCTCCTGGAAGCGGTCGCGACGCTGCGGGACTCCGGTCCGAGGACGGTCCTTGTCACGAGTGTCGTCACCGAGGACACTCCCGCCGGCTCCATCCAGATGGCCTGCGTCTGTGACCAAGGAGCCTGGGTCGTCACGACGCCCATGCTCCCGATGACCGTCCGGGGCGGCGGCGACGTCACGTGCGCACTCTTCCTGGCGCACACCCTCACCGACGGACCCCGGGTGGCGCTCTCCCGCGCCGCGGCAACCATGTATGCCGTCCTCGCCGCCACCCACCGGGGCGGTCACGAGGAGATGCAGCTCATCCCCCAACAGGAGGCGATCGCCCACCCGGACGAGCAGTTCGAGGTCATCGACCTGGACCCGTGAGCTCCCCGGACCTCGTGCCCGGGCTGCCTCCGGCGTGACCCTCTCGACGGCATACAGTCGCGAGACGAGGACTCGGGCGTTGGTCGGGACCGTGGTGGTGCTCGCTGGTGGGGCGGGTGTTGCGGGGGCGGCATACCTGAGGTCGAGGCCGAGCGGCGAGCCCGCTGACCCGTGGGAGGCGCTGGGACAGGCCCTCCTGAGCTCAGGCGACGTGGATGACCGAGTCGTGTCAGGCCGGTGGAGGCACAGCTCGCTGCGGGGACCAGGCAAGTGCGTGCAAGGCGGTGGCCAGCACCGACGCGCCCCGGGCGCAGTCCTCGGGGGTGCTGTACTCGGCTGGACTGTGGGACCTGCCGTCGACGCTCGGGACGAACAGCATCGCCGCCGGGACGCGGGTGCCCATGGTCTGGCTGTCGTGCCCGGCGCCGCTGGGCAGGTCTCGCCAGCTGGCCCCGCACGCATCCGCGGCCTGCCGGAGCACCGAGCGCAGGCCGGGGTCCAGGTCGTGCGGCGGGGTCTCCTTAAGAACACGGACGCTGACCTCAACCCCGCGCTCCGCCGCCACGGCCTGGCACTGCTGACGGACCGCCGTCACCATGTCGTCGAGGACCGCCGACTCGGGGTGGCGCGCGTCGATGGTGAACTCGACCCGCCCCGGCACGATGTTCGCACCACCCGGATGGACCCGAACCACACCTGTCGTCGCGACCGCGGGGTGCCCCTGGGCCAGGGCCACTCCTTCCACGGCGGCGACCATCCGGGCTGCAGCCTGCAGCGCGTCCCGACGGTTGATCATCGCGGTTGCACCGGCGTGGTCGGTGCGTCCCTCCACGACCACCTCGAGCCAGACGAACCCGGTGATGACGTCGACGATGCCGATGTCGAGCCCGGCGTCGACCAAGGTGCGGCCCTGCTCGATGTGCAGCTCGACAAAGGCGTCGAAGTCCTCGCGACGCGCGTCGCTGAAGCGGGCCGGGTCCAGGCCGACCGAGCGTGCGGCGTCGGCGAGCGTGACCCCGTCTGGGTCCACCAGGCGCTCCGGCTCGTCCGCCGCGACCATCCCGAGGATGGACCGCGTGCCGAAGTAGTTGGAGTGGAAGCGGCTGCTCTCCTCCTCGCACAGGGAGACCACCTCGACCGTGCGCTGTGGCGCGCCACCGGCGGCGGCGCAGGCCTGGACCGCGACGATCGCGGACAGGACGCCGAGCGCCCCGTCGTACGCGCCGCCGTGGACGACGGTGTCGATGTGTGACCCGGTGAGCAGGACCGGCTCGTCACCGTCACCGGAGAGGCGGCCGAACACGTTGCCGACGGCGTCCTCACGCACGCTCAGGCCGGCGTCCTGCATCATCGTGGCGACCAGGTCCTGAGCCTCTCGCCAGGCCGGTGAGTACAAGGGTCGGATGATGCCGCCACCCGGCTGGGCGCCGACGCGGCCAAGCTGCTCCACGATCGTTGTCAGCCTCGTCTCGTCGACGCGCAGCGCAGCGGCGGGCGCATCGCTCATCGGGCCGCTCCGCGTGCCGGTTCGAGGTTGGGGGCGTGAGGGGGGGACGGCTGCCGCGAACCCTTCGTGAAGGCCGAGACGACCGCGAGGGCGAGCACGTTCGCGACAAGGGCGACGATGCCCACGTTGAGGGTGGCAGCCCACTGGGGCAGGAACGGCATCAGACTTCCGACGGAGCGCTTGGCGACGATCACGTAGCTCACGACGCCGACGCCGACGACCATCCCGGCAGCGGCACCCCATGGCGTGACCGGGTTGCGTCGCAGCAGGCTCGCGATCAGCGCCGGGAAGAGCTGGGTGACGAAGGCGTAGCCCAGCAGCAGCAGGGCGACGATCGTGTTTCCGCCTCCGAAGGTGAGCAGCAGCGTCACCACGGCAAGCACCGGCACGAACAGTCGCGCCAGCCGCATGACGTTCTCCGGCGAGGTCCCGGGACGCAGCTCGGCGTAGACGTTCTTGGCGAGCATGGTCGCGGAGGTGGTGAGCAGCATCGAGCCGGGAACCAGTGCTGTCAGCATGCCGGTCACGCCGATCACGCCGACGAACCATGGCTCGAACGCGTCACGCGACAGCCGCAGCAGAACAAGGTCGGACTCGGTGCCCTTGAGCCCCGGGACCTTGAGCACGGCGGCGAAACCGACGAAGAAGATGAAGAGCAGCACGAGCTGGTAGAGCGGGAACACCACGGCGTTGCGCCGCAGCGCCCGTTCGTGCTTGGCGGAGAAGGTCGCGCCGAAGAAGTGGGGCCACATGTAGAAGCCGAGCGAGGTCAGCAGCACGGTGCTGATGAACCAGGAGACGCCGAGAGCGGGGGTGTGCAGCGTGAGGAACTGCGGGTCCATCTGCTGGACGGAACGGAACATCGGCGTGATGCCGCCGTAGTAGTGGAAGGGCAGGTAGATGCCCAGGAACACCGCGACGGCGAGGATGAGGATGTCCTTCAGGACGGCAGTCCACGCAGCGCCGTGGATGCCGGAGACCATGACGTATGCCGTAAGGACGACTGTGCCGATGATGATGGCTGCGGTCTGCGGCACCGCACCGTAGGACGTCTCAGCGACGATGATCGACATCCCCTTCAGCTGCAGGATGAGGTAGGGGATCATCGCCAGCACACCGATGAGGGACACCAGGATGCCGAGGTTCCGGCTGCCGTACTTGCGCGCGAAGAAGTCCGCCTGCGATACCAGCCGCTCGCGCTTGGCATAGCGCCACACGGCGGGAAGCAACCAGTAGGACATGATGTAGGCGAGGCAGCCGTAGGCGAGGATGTAGAGCGCGGGGCCGCCGTTGGCGTAGGAGAAGCCGCTGCCGCCGAGGAAGGTGAAGGTGGTGTAGATCTCACCCGCGAGCAGCAGGAAGACGAAGATCACCCCGAAGGAGCGCCCGCCGACGGACCACTCCTCAAGGTTCATGTCGCGACCGTGCCGGGCTCGAAGACCGAGGGCCAGGGCGACGAGCAGGCCCGCGCCGAGGATGACCAGGGCGGCGTTCATCGGGGAGCCACCCCATCGTCCTCGGGCTGCGGCCCACGGTTCGCCGGGTCGAGCGCGTAGATGATGGCCATGATCGCGCTGCTCGCGACGACCCACAGCACGATCCACGTCATGAGGAACGGCAGGCCGAGCACGAACGGCTCGGCCCGGTTTGCGAAGCCGGCACCACCGAGAATGCCGATGAAGGGCAGGCAGGCGAGCCCGATCCGCAAGAAACGGGTGGGATCCGTCCGCGCCGAGCCAATGGCCGGGTCGGCGCGGTTCACATCATCAGCCATCGGAGCTCCTCGTAGTGGCCCAAGTGCATAGACGAAGGTCTTGCAGGCCATCCATTCTTTCCCTCATGCACGCCTTGTCAAACCTGGGTCCAGACCGCTCAGGGTGGGGCCAGGTCGACAGGCGCCGGAATGCCGTTGGTCCGGCGCCGGGCAGAAGTGAGTCCTACCCAGCGCAGCGGATCGGAGATGCGACTCAGGTCAGTGCAGCGATCAGCTGCGCTGCCAGCCAGCCCTCGTACGTTCGCGGGGACCAGCCGCAGCGTCGGACCAGCCGGTCCGCGATCTCCGGCGCGGTGAGCGTCCACACCGAGTCGATGGCCCTGGTGGTCTTCAGCCCCTTGGGCAGTCCGTGGGCACGTCGGAGCGCGGTGACCATGTGGGTGTTGCCGGCGCGTCGTTCCTGCTCGATGGTCGCCACGAAGCTTTCCAGGGTCGCGTCACCGCCGTGGGCGAGAAGGGTTCCGAGCAGCGGCCCGACCCCCTCGTAGATCTGCCGGGACCACGTCGCGTATGCCGTGACGAAAGTCCGGGCGTCGGGCGCGTCGGTCATCGCCCGAAAGGCTGGTCGCTGGCTCATCGGGATGGGCTCCTCGTCGCCGGCGAGGAGGATGTCGTAGACCGCCTTGACGACCTCCGCCTTCCCGCCGACGGAGTTGTAGACCGTCTGCGGGCTGACCCCTGCCTTCTTGGCGAGGCTCGCCACCGTCATCTTGTGGTAGCCGCCGTCGAGCAGGAGCGGGCCCGCCATCTGGAGGATCCGCATCCGCGTCTCGCTGGCCGCCTCCTCCCGGCGGGAGTTGTCGTACGTCCGGGGTCTTGTCACCGCGTCCCCCTTTTCATTAGAATACAGATCTAGTGGATTTTTGATCCACTCAATCATAGAGGAGATGCCATGCCCAACGCTGCCCTGCCTCCGCGATGCGGGTTTTCGAAGCCGTCAACACGGCGGACCTGTCCTGCCTCTCGGACTGCGTCACGGACGCCTTCGTCGACCACGGCTCGCCCTTCCCGATCCCACCCGGGCCGGAGGGCTACCGGACCATCCTCACCTTCGTCACCCAGGTCCTGCGGATCCGCTACGAGATCGTCGACGTCATCGAGACCGACGACCGGATCGTGCTGCGCGCCACGGCGCACGGCACGGCTGTTGCCTCTGTGCACGGGGAGGCGGTGGCCGGGCGTCCGTATGTCATGGAGTCGATCCACGTCTACCGGACCGAGGGCGACCAGCTGGCCGAGCACTGGGGGGCGCGGGACGAGCTGGGCGTCCTGGTGCGGATAGGGGCCAGGGCCGCCCCCGACCCAGCGGCGGGTGTGGACGCGGGCAGCACGCAGGTGACCACCCGCGGCTGACCCGGTCGGCTGGCACCGGGACGGGCGGCCGACACGGCATACCGCACCTTCGGTCAATCTCGGCTTGGGGCTAGACAGGCGCATACGCTCCAAGAGTGGACCCGATCAGGAACCCTTATGCCCCCGGCGCCGGCCAGCGGCCGCCCGAGCTCGCCGGGCGCGACGAGCAGCTGCGTGCCTTCGACGTCGTCCTCGAGCGGGTCGCCAACGGTCGTCCCGAGCGTTCGATCGTCCTCACCGGACTGCGCGGTGTCGGCAAGACGGTGCTGCTCAACGCCCTGCGGTCAGCGGCTGTTCGCGCGGACTGGGGGACCGGCAAGCTCGAGGCACGGCCCGACCAGCGCCTTCGGCGGCCGTTGTCTGCCGCCCTCCATGTCGCCGTCCGGGAGCTTGGTCACCCGAGGGCCGACGCCGTCGACCAGGTGCTCGGGACGATCAAGGCCTTCGCCCTGCGCGACGCCGAGCCGAATGCCCGGCTGCGCGACCGGTGGAGCCCCGGCATCGTTGCCCCCGCGACGAAGGGCCGGGCCGACTCCGGCGACATCGAGATCGACCTCGTGGAGCTGCTCAGCGACGTCGGCGGCCTCGCTGCCGACCTCGGCCGGGGAGTGGCCGTCTTTCTCGACGAGATGCAGGACCTCGGGTCCGACGACGTGTCGGCGCTCTGCGCCGCGTGCCACGAGATCTCCCAGTCGGGGCTGCCGCTCGTCGTCGTCGGCGCCGGGCTGCCACACCTGCCCGCAGTCCTGAGCGCGAGCAAGTCCTACAGCGAGCGGCTCTTCCGCTACAGCCGCATCGACCGGCTCGACCGCCCTGCGGCCGACCTGGCGCTCGTCTCACCCGCGCGGGAGGAGGGCGCCGCGTTCACCCCGGGGGCGCTGGAGGCGATGTATGCCGTGACGGCCGGCTACCCCTACTTCATCCAGGCCTATGGCAAGGTCGCTTGGGACGTCGCGCCCGCCAGCCCGATCACCGTGGAGGACGTCGGGGTCGCGGCGCCTGAGGCGGAGGCGGAGCTTGCCGTAGGGTTCTTTGGATCTCGTTACGAGAGAGCGACTCCCGCCGAACGTGAGTATCTGCGAGCGATGGCCGATGCGGCCCACGAGGAGGACGTTGCGCCGTCAACAGCCGACGACGCTGGGTCCGTGGCGACCGCGACTGTGGCCGGCCTGCTCGAGCGCCGACCACAGTCCCTGTCTCCGGCGCGGGACGCACTGCTCAAGAAGGGACTGGTCTACTCCGGTGAACGCGGTCGGATCGCCTTCACAGTGCCCCACTTCGGACGTTACCTGCGCGCAAACTGAGCTGTCCGCCGCAGAGGCGGTCGGGCTCGGCCGCGACCGAACATCGCCTCCCATGGTGATACCCGGTCATCATGCCCGGTCTGCGACACGTCCTCGACCTGTGACGGCCACGGCATCGTCGAGTGGGGCCCACCCCGCGAAACTGCTTCCGGTCACGGCCCACGTCCGGCGGCCCAGCGTGTCGATCAGCGGACCGTGACGTGGATGCGGGCCCAGGAGTTGTTGACGTAACCCTTGGGGTTCCAGAGGTGCTCGGGCGACTCGGGTTGAGCGGCGGCTGAGGTGTCCCAGGCCCGAGCGGTGACCTCGACGGGGCCGACCGTCAGGTCGAGGGTGGTCCGCCAATGGCGCCACGCCCAGGGACTGACCTGCTCGTCGAGGTCGGCCTGGACCCAGTTCCGTCCGCCGTCGACGGACACGTCGACACGAGCGATCCCTCGGTCGTCGCCCGCAAAGGCGTACCCGGTGACCTCGGTCAAGCCGGGCGGCAGGGTGGCGCCCTCATCCGGGCGCAGGAAGTCGGCGTTCAAGGCGACCGCCCCGAGGGAGAGTCCGGCGCCGGGAACGGCGGCGTCGGGGCCGGCGTCAGCGGGCAGCAGCCGGTATGCGGTGGCCTGGAAGTAGCTGTCAGACGGCTCTCTCTGGGCGGTGACCCGGTCAACCCACTTGACGCTGCGCGCCCCGATGTAGCCCGGCACGACCACGCGCACGGGGGCGCCGTGAGCCGGAGGCAGCGGCTGGCCATTCATGGCCCACGCCAGCAGCACCTCGGCGCTCACCGCCTTCCGGACCGGGACCGAGCTGCCATAGGGCTGGACCGGGTCGGCGAGCGGTGCGACGTCGGGCGCTGAGAACGCCACGTGCTGCGCGTCGGATCCCATACCGGCCGCAGTCAGCACGTCCGCCAGGGCCACCCCCGTCCACTCGGCGGTGGACGTCGCGCATGGCCCCCACGGGTGCTCCCCGGGAATGTCGCGAACCTCAATCAGCCCGGCCCGACGGTTCCCGGCGCACTGCAAGGTCGCTACCAGCGACCGCGGCTCGAACCGGTCTTGCAGCTCGGCCAGCGAGAGGCTGAGCTCATGCTCCACCAGACCGTCGACGGTCAGCCTCCACGTGCTGGCGTCGAGCAGCGGGATCGGGCCGTGGTTGCGGCTGTAGAAGGCGTCGGCCGGCGTCAGCACCCCGTCCGCCAGTGCGCCGCGCGGAGGCTCCGCGTTGTACGGGTCGGCTTCATGCACGACCATGTCATCCCGCTTGGCCCACAAGCCCATCGCGAGCTCCTCTCGTAACCGGACGGCACCCTCCATCGACACCTTAGGGGGTGAGCCAGCGGCACCCCACGCTGACTCCTCCCACCGTCGAAGGTCCTTCGATCCCTGTGTGAACGGCCAAGGGAGCCCATGGAGGAACCGGCAGTCAGCCGGTAAGCGGCAACTGCCTCGAGGACGAGCCGAGCGGTCCGTTTGACGCGTAGAGCCCCCGACCCTCGACGAACGCCGGGAGCTCTGAAAGGTGAGGTCGACCTCGACCTCCGAGGCGGCGTAGGACCAGAAGCGCTTATCCGTGCAGTGCTGCCCGATCGGGACACCGACGTGTACATTCTGCTTGCAACTGGTCGTCAAGACCGGGCTGTCGTCGTGGTGCGTATGTGCGTCAAATGACCAGCCGGTGATCCGCCCAAGAGGACGCTGGGATACCAGCCGGCTTTGTCTTATCCGAATCGGTCGGCGTCCCAAGGGTGCCGTGCGCCATTGACATCTAGTAGACGGGCTCTCAAACTGCTCGGGTACACCAGACGCTTCGCGAACCCCGTTCGCGCCCACCACCGACGACAGAGGCATCGACTGATGGCGGTTTCCCAGGGGGGCACAGGCTCGGGCTCACGACCGAGCGCCGATGACAGCGAAGAGCGACGTGGTCGCCACCTGCCACCGCTCGGCATCCAGGTCCTCATCGCTCTCGTTCTCGGGGTGGGCCTTGGCCTGCTGACACCAAACGTGGCCGAGCACCTGAAAGTCGTCGGCGATGCCTTCATCCGGCTCATCCAGATGGCGATCATCCCCTTGGTATTTCCTCTCATCGTGCTGTCCATCGCTCGGATGCAGTCGACCAAGGCACTTGGGCGCCTCGCCGGGAAGACGATCCTCTATTTCGAAGTCGTCACCACGGCAATACTTGTCGTGACAATGGTGCTCGCCACCCTCGCCGGGCTGGGAAAGGGAGCCAACCTCGCAAGCACGGCCGCCGCTGACACCTCCAACATCAAGACGTCCCTCAACCTCGAACAGATGTTTCTTGAGATCATCCCGAAGAACGTCTTCGATGCATTCAGTCAGGGCAATCTGCTCTCGGTCATCTTCTTCGCCGCGTTCCTCGGAGTCGCGCTGTCCCGTATAGGTCCCAAGTCAAGCGTCATGCTAGATGTCCTCGACGCCCTTGCCACTGCGATGTTCCAGATCATCACCTGGGTGGTCAAGCTTGCCCCACTCGCGGTGCTCGCGTTCGTTGCCTACAACACCGCGCACTACGGCTGGAGCCTGCTGGCCAGGTTGGCCGTCTTCGTCGTGGTCTTCTATGTCGCTTCACTGGTCGTGCTCCTGGTGGTCTTCCCGATCGTGGCCACGATCTTTCACGTGCCCTACTTTCCGCTCGTCCGCGCGATCAGTGACCTGATCCTGCTCTCATTCGTCACCCGTAGCGCGGAAGTGGTCCTCGCTCCCCTCATCAAGCGACTCGACGAATTCGGCGTCGACCGCAAAATCTCGTCCTTCACCTTGCCGCTGGGCTACTCGTTCAACGCAGACGGCGCGACGATGTACGAAGGGCTAGCCCTCGTGTTTCTCGCTCATGCGTACGGCGTCGAACTGACGGTCCCGAGGCTCATCCTGGCAATGCTGGCGCTCATCCTGCTCACGAAAGGCATCGCTGGGGTTCCATCCGCAGCGATCGTCGTGCTGTTCTCCGCTGCCGCGACCATCGGGCTGCCACCCCAGGGCATCGCGATCCTCCTCGCCATCGACTTCGTCGTCGACATGGCCCGCACAGCGGTCAACGTGACCGGAAACTCGCTGGCGAGCTTGGTTATCGCCAAGTCCGAGGGTCAGTTCACGTCCCAGCAACCGCAACAAGAGCTCGCGGCAGCATCATCGCGCTGACCCCCGCCTTCGCGCGGGATGCGACAACTTCGGCTGGTTGAAGGCCGCCCTTGCCGCTGGCGATGAACAGCCGCCGCTGCGGCCCGCACGTCGTTCAGTCCCAGGACCTCGCACCGGCGCAGTCCGCCGAGTACCATCGCGCTCACCATTGCGCGGTCACGGTGCGAGCGCAGCGCTGCCGTGAGGGCATCAACTTCGGCCGGGGCCAGGATCCGCGGCAACGTCCGCGGCGCCCGCATCAGTGGTACGCCCTGCGCTGGCACGGTGCCGTTCCCGGCGGGTCGGCAGACCCCCCGGAACCGGGTTGCCAGGCACGTCACCGCGGGCGGTCAGCAACGCATACAACCCGGGGATCGTGGACAAGCGGCGCCAAACTGTCCGCAGTGACACCCCCGCCGTGGATGCCGTCGCCAACAGTGGCTCCGGTAGCGGGTCCGGCAGGCTCTCAGATCCGCCACGGTTCCACGCCGAACCTCCAGAGCACCACCCAGGACCAAACAGCCAGCCATACCAGGCACCGCAAGACCGCAACGAGCCCACTTCGCCTCAAGACCCCAACCCTTCACGCCGCCGCACAGAAAGCCGTCGTCTAGCGCCTGTTGGCCCTTTGGGACTCACGCTCTTAGGGTGGACGAATGGACGCCGACATCAACTTCTACTTCGACCCTGTCTGCCCCTTCGCCTGGATGACCAGCAAGTGGGTGCGGCAGGTGCAGTCTCAGCGCGACTACACCGTGGACTGGCGGTTCATCTCGTTGCGCCTGATCAACGCCGAGGTCGACTACGACGCGCACTTCCCACCCGAGTACGAAGCCGGGCACACCGCCGGGCTCCGGCTCCTGCGGGTGGCCGCCCGGGCGCGAGTCGAGCATGGACGCCAGGCGATGGCACCGTTGTACGCCGCGTTCGGGGCCCACATCTTCGACGCCGCCCCCACCCCCGATGAGCACCGGACCGAGGGCGAGGTGCGTGAGCTGCGCGGGACGCGTGAGTTCGCGGAGCCGATCCTCGCTGAGGCGGGTCTGCCGCTGGAGCTGGCGGACGCTCTCGACGACGAGTCGTGGGACCTCGAGATCCGGCAGGAGACGAACGAGGCGCTCTCGCTGACGGGCAAGGACGTGGGCACGCCCATCATCCACTTCGAACCACCCGGCGGTGTTGCCTTCTTCGGGCCGGTCATCAGCCGGCTGCCGCGCGAGGACTCGGCCGCCGAGCTGTGGGACCACGTGGTCGGACTCGCCCGCTTCCCGGGTTTCGCCGAGCTAAAGCGCAGCCTGCGCGAGCAGCCACAGCTGGCCGCGCTCGGAGGTGACGCCGACACTGTCGGAAAGCAGGAGGACTGGCACGGCGGCAGCCGACGGCAAAAGAAGTGAGCCCCGCTGAGGGTGGAAGCATGAGGAAGACCAGCATCCGCAGTCACCAGGAGTCCGTCACAGTCAAGGCGGCGGCCGAGAAACTCTACGACCTCGTCTCCGACATCACCCGCACCGGCGAGTGGAGCCCGGTCTGTAGGTCGTGCTGGTGGGACGACGAGGTCGAGGCCGGTCAGGTCGGTGCCTGGTTCACCGGTCACAACGAGCTCCCGCACCGGACCTGGGAGACCCGGTCGCAGGTCGTGGCGGCGAAGCGTGGTCGCGAGTTCGCCTGGGTGGTGGGTGGCAGCTTCGTCCGCTGGGGGTTCACCCTCACCCCCGTGGCGACGGGGACGGCGCTCACCGAGTCCTGGGAGTTCCTACCGGGCGGGATCGCCATGTTCGAGGAGAAGTTCGGCGACGACGCGCGCGTCCAGATCGCCGACCGCACGCAGCAGGCCTTCGACAGCATCCCAAAGACCCTCCGGGCGATTAAGCGGATCGCCGAGTCCTCCACCGACGCAGGTGAGGCGCCCGGGTCATGACCGGGCTGCTCGGTGAGGTCGACCTGCCCGCGCCGATCGGCGACCGGTGGTTCGAGGACTACGTGCCCGGGTCCGTCTTCGAGTTCGGTTACGCGAGTCTTAGCGAGACCGAGATCGTCGCGTTCGCGCGGGACTACGACCCGCAGTCGATCCATGCCGACCCGGCGTGGTCGGCGACGGGGCCGTTCGACGGGTTGATCGCCGCGGTGTGCATACGATCGCCGTCTGCATGCATCTCTACGTCGAGCACTACATCTCCCAGGTGGCCAGCCTAGCCTCGCCCGGGCTCGATGAGATCCGCTGGCCGCGACCGGTGCGGCCCGGTGACCGCCTACGCATCCGCGTCACCGTCGCCGAGGCGCGTGCTTCGCGCTCCAAGCCCGACAGGGGACTGGTGCACTCCTTGGTGGAGGCACTCAACCAGGACGACGCGGTCGTGTTGTCGTTCACCGCGATGAACTTCTTCGCTCGACGACCCAGCTTGTGAGACCGGCATCCACAAGGTGCTCCACGACTCGCCGGCTCGGGATGCGATCATGACCGGTGCCGTTCAACTGGAATGCGACGCCCTCACCGAGCGCAGCCGGCTCCAGTCGCCCCCTGGGAAGGAGAAGGAAATCAAGGACCACGCGATCAGCCAAGACGGGCCACGACGACCGGCTCTGCTCGTCTTCGACGTGCACGAGACGCCCCGAACGTGTCTCCCTACTCGCGGAGTCAGATCGTGATGGCGATAGGACGACGCCTCCTCGATGGACGCTGACGAGATTGTCGTAGCGGGTGGCGAGTCCTCATCACTGCTTGGGGTCGTTGAACGAGCGCTTGATGACGTTGCGGCCCTTGTAGGCCAGTGAGTCGAAGCGCGGGGGCGTCCTCCTGCCGAGCCGCGGCGTTTGCGGTGCTCGATCCGGTCCGAGGGCCGCGCGATCGCGGCCCGGACCCCTCGGGCGCGCGGCATCGCCCTGGTCCCTCGCAATGAGTAGGCCTTCTCGCCGAATAGTGCGTCTAACCGGGTGCGGGGGCGGCTAAGCGGCTCCTGCGGCTCGGGATCGTGGTGCTCGGCCTGCAGCTGGCGCTGGGCGACATCCTGGCGCTGGGCCAGGGGATGATCATCGTCGTCCTGCTCATCGTGGGGTTCGGCATCGGCGGCACACTTTTCATCGGCAGGGCTCTTGCGGTGCCGCCGATGCAGCGGCTGCTCATTGCCTGCGGCTTCTTGATCTGCGGTGCTGCCGCGGTCGCCGCGGTTGACGGAGCGGTCGACGCGGAGGAGGATGTCGCGTCGGCCATCGGCCATCGGCCATCGG
>JAABUW010003527.1_pt1 | contig 22230 bp, 25 predicted proteins | sample 5560081 | NCBI WGS metagenome assembly JAABUW01 (sample SAMN10711882, study PRJNA513363) | rock metagenome | isolation source: Antarctica rocks | place: Antarctica: Victoria Land, Knobhead sud
AAAGAACGCGTTCCGGGATGATCGCCCTTCCCATCATCCCATGTTCGACGCCGGCGAACCTTATCATAAACGGGCGCATGAAAGTACATACACAAATGTATGGACTCTGGCCTCCTGGAGAGAGTTGCGAATACTTTATAGAATTACATAGCAGAGAGCAGAATTCGCAACAGAGGGCCCTGCTTGACATCGCTATCCGGATGTTGTCGTGCCGCTTCGTCTATCTTAATTGTTGGCTGTGCCTTCACGGCATTACGGAGTGGAGTACAGTACCTACCTAGCACGAGTAGGTACAACTCGTGGTACTTTACCCTATTTCTGTGGGTCCACGCTACCAAGATTTGCGCTAGCTGGAACAACCCAGGGGCAGAATTGAATGCCCTATCGAAAGCCTTTTCTTGCAGCCTAGGTAAGGTACGGTATGGTTGATGTTTGAGAAGTCTAGTTGAGATCCAATCAATGATCTTTGCGCCATTGTCGATTTCTCCGCTGATCCGCTACTCGATCCAAGCTGGCCGGAAGCTCTAACACTACTCCCAAAAGCGTGAGGTTCTCCGGACTAGGGATTTCAACGCGACTCACGCGAGACGTCGTACGAAACATGTGAAATCTGGTGTGTAGTAGCAGACTTCATTGGCCCCTTACTCGTAGCAATTAATGTCAGATTACCCCGTCTAGGTACCTAGACGACTTCACCACTTCTTTGAAGCCACCCGCGAAAATGCTTGTTCCACAATAGAATATTCATTTCACGTTACGAATCCTCAGTCATCAAAGCCTTCCATCGCTACCTTATTCATTCTTCCCATAGCGCGCCAAGCAAAAGCCGAAACCGATCATCTAGATCCACATACGGCAGGGGTGTCAGCTGCGTGGGGTGAATCGGGCGTCATAGCGTACAGGGTTCAGATCTTGCTACGGAGCTAGACGAGATTGGATCATTAGAATCGACGCCATGGGAAGCCGAGACCCTTCACTCTCCTTCACCTCTTCCTAGCCGTCATCACATAATGCCTGGGGTGCCTGATACCACGGATCAGCTCGACGAGCGCAGCGTCCAGTCTTAGCCTCTTAAGTCTCCATCGTCGATCAGACAGGGACGCGGCTTGGCTTGTTCCCGGCTGCGCTTGTACTGTACCGGTACCTGCTTATCACCTCCCCTGCAAGTAACGTGAAGGAAGAGATCTAACTCGAAACTTTCCGTGACTTGGCCCATGAAGCCTCTCTTCTTAGTCCCTGGCCGTGGTAAGGGGATGCCCCAGCGCCCCAGCGTACCGTGCTGCTGTCTGTTAGATTGTCCGAGATAATAAAGCTTCAGGAATCCCCATATATCTTACTTTACTGTACTGTCCTACATCGCATCATTGCATTGCATTGCATCAGAAACGCGGGGAAACAACGTGGGAGAAGCCAATTTATAACCCCAAAGCCCTTTCCCAATCCGATATTCAGATGAAACCGAGCCCCCACTTTTACTACGTCACTAAAAAATCTCAACTTCTTTCCAGCAAGACCATCTTAAGATACTCTCGTTCTACATCCTGACCACTCTACACATAATCAAGCGCTGTCTTGTACTGCACGACTCTCTGTCATTCACTGTCACATCCTAACCTGCAGTCATGGTCTACTCTCTTGCCTACCGTCGTCCTCCCCATGTCGACTCCGCTCGATCCTCCATCATGGGGGACAAGAAGCCCAAGTCCATTGGGGCGTCCAGTATCGACTCTGCAGGTACTGGAGTTTCTGTGGGAATACCGAACGCTCTGTCATTCGATCGTATCATCACTGGGGGCACCTGCCCGGTAAGCAAGTTTCTCCATACCTTCTGCAAAGCTGCTTCTCGTTCTCGAGGATACCTTATCATTTGCCGCTACGCCCATATGGGATTCATACCTATTCCAGCACCCCTGGCATCGAATATGAGCCTGCACATCAAATATTCACTCTACCAGAACTAGACCTATCTGATGCTTTTAGTGTTACTTTCCCATGTGGTATAAGGCTAACATGCACGCTCATAGCCATGCACCACCCGAGATTTTATGAATTATCTGATCTATATTGAACACGCGGCGGAAAATCTACAATTCTTTCTGTGGTACCGGGACTACATAAAGCGGTTTGGTGAGCTTCCGGACGGCGAGCGAAAGCTTGCGCCAGAATGGACCGTCGAACAAGCAGAAGCAGACGCACAGGCACTTGCTACTCAGAACTATACCAACAGCACCAAGCCTGTCAGTGCAGAGACAGCGGCCGTGTTCAAGGGCACCGACTTTGCGCCACCAATGTCCAGCGTCACCGAGATGAAAGGGAACCCATTCAGTACTCCACCTCTGACACCATTAAAGGAAAGAGAGAGCTTTGCCCAGTCCGATTATGGCTGGAGTGACAACGCTTCCAGTGTCAACGGCTCTTACAAATCCTCATACAAAAAGCAGGCCGCTGGTGCATTCGAGGCAGCGGACCTCAAGTTGCAGCCTTGTGAGCACGGCGATTTATTTTTTTTGGCCTTTGAATTCAAGCTAATCGATATGCTAGTCACTATTCAGCCTTTCCGTGAAGAAATTTCCCGCATCATCTCCACATACATTGCAGACGGATCTCCCCGCCAGCTCAACCTCTCATCCAAGGAACGCTCAGCTCTCATGCGCGCCTTGGCAGTCACCACTCATCCCTCTGCATTCCGAGAGGTTGTTCATACCGTAGAATGGTCTCTACGTCATCAAGCTCACCCCAATTTCATTCGCTGGGCCATCTGCAATGGCAACCGACCCCGCGTAACCTTCGCGCGCGGGCTTGGTCTCGGCGGTATCATTGGTGGCATTATCGCCGGTATCCTCATCACTCTCAGCAGTGCTGGACGTGCTTGGAGAGTCCTGGCGGCTGTTGGCTTCGTTATTGGTGTTTCAACGCTGATCGCTGCCTGGAAGGGCATGTGCGTCGTAAGTAGCCCCCAACCGGTCCGCACTTATGAAGACCCAGCTAAGCATGTGAAGGTTCTTCATGGCATGCACCACCGCCATCTCCGACCCTGGGAACTCTTCGCCGAAGACGATGACGCCTCTTCGACTTATGAGATGAAAAAAAGCTCCTTCGACAGCTTTGGCAGCAATAATAGCTACGAGGACGAACCGTGGATCGCCAAGTACGAAAAACGCAACATCATCCGCAAGGTTCTGGATCGTGAAGTTTGGATCCAAGAGCCAGCACTCCGCCAGATCCAGGACACCATCTTCCTGCAGGCAATTTGTGGTTCCATCGTTATCTCTGCCGTTTGCGTGGCCATCTTTGTTGCTCTCCCAAAGGGACGCTTCTACTGAGCGTGCATGCCCTTGAAACTTTGTGCCATGGTTGCAACATCAAGTGTGTTCCAGGTTTCTGCCACTAGAGTAGTTCTACATTTTTGCAATCTTCGCTTCTTGCACATACTTTGCACCATCTGCTTACTACGAAGAATACCTCGCCGTCCAAAAGGCGTTGGACTACCCCATCTGGCGTTTCTCTGGTGGGTTTCTATATGGGATAGCTTTTGATCTTTCGCGGACTAAAAGAAAGTGCGTATATGTTACGGTGGTCTGATAAGCGGAATTCTACGAAAATTATTAATATACTGGTCCTTCGGACATAATCTGTACAAAACCTTAGCTTTAGCAAACGGAGTGGACGCTTTTACCACGAGAATATCTCACCATGCATTCATGGGATGACCAAACGTTCCATCTCGCCTGTAATCCCATTCACCTTGCACTTCTGATTCTTCCCTTTTCAAGTGCCGTCACAGCTTTCTACTGTCTATGCTGCAGCAAATCAAAATGACTTCACCGCCAGCAGCTCAGGTAGTGATAATTTCCAACTTCGATCACATGTAGACGCAGTCGGTAGCTCAGCCCTACCACACTAACAAAGCCACTTTACCGAATGAAGACGAATATCGAATTGTCAAGTCCATGTTTCTAGCTACTTGCGACCGCTTTCTCGGCTTTCATTGAAATTAGGGTGATTGCTGTTTTCCCCGCGGTGGTTCGAGTCGGCCCCATCCTAGATCAACACCGCCTAGAAATGTTTGCGCTTTTCAAGATTCGCGTTACCTATATTCATAATCCCCGAAAAACAATCCAGATATTTCGTATACCTTCCAGTCAAAACCAACTCTCTATTAGCGCAGCACCTTTCTCCAATCTTTTCTGTCTTTGGTTCCCAACTTCTTTTGCCCATTTCCTTTCCAGCCACCCTTCGCCCCCTCACATGCCTCCCCCAATCCCGCCATCATTCCAAGCTCTCAAATCCCGCATACTCTCGTCCCTCTCCGCCGACCCTTCTACCTACACTGATGCTTCTCCCAAAGGCTCTGTCGATGCTGGCATTCGGGATTTGATCGACAGGATCAATGGTCTAGATGGCGTGGTCACGACGAGCAGCTGCGCGGGGAGGGTCAGTGTGTTTCTTGAAGGGTCTAAACGCGTTGAGGGGTCGAGCAAACAGCTGGAAGATGAAAAGTTGCGGGATGATGGTGATGGAGATGGGGTTAGAGTTCAAGCTGCGGTACCAGGCGGTAAGGGGAGGGGTGGCCGTTGGCTATATGTTTCTCATGACCCAGATTTGATACCGCCGGATAGGGAAAAGGGTTATTTTACGAGGATTTTTGGCCTTTGTACGGCCGGAGATGAGGGAGGTACTCCGGCTTCCACTACTCCATCGGCGAGGCGCTTTGTGCGGTTTCAATTCGAGCCTTTTGTAGGTTTCCTTGTGTTTTACAATTCTGAATATTTCGGCCCTCTGTTTATGTCCAGAACATAAAGCCAACACTAAGTGGTCTAATATCTATGTATTAAACATAGATCCTCCACATCGCCACCGCCTCCCTCCACCACGCCAAACCCATCCTCTCCGCTGCCATCAACGCTGGCTTCCGAGAAAGCGGCGTGCAATCACTCAAGAACCTTGCCGATCCAGGTGCTTTCCCAATGGTCGCTGTCCGAACAGCGGGATTGGCGCTGGCGTCATTGGTCGGTGTTTGCAATGACAGCATAGCCGAAAGCGACGATGAGGTACGGAGATTGGTTAGTGAAGAATACCTGGAAATCTTGGTGGGGATGGCCAATGAAAGATTTGTGGCTAATAGGGAGAGGATTGCACGGTTTGAACATGAGCTTTTCAATAAGGCTAACTCGGGTGAGTCCTGGGAGGATGGGGATAGTAGGAGGGAGAGGAAGAGAAGGGAGGGGTTGGCGAGGAGGGGTGCGTTGATGAGGGAAATTGGGGATGAGGGCAGGAACAATATCGATGAGAAAGATAGGCAGATTGCCCTGACGGACGCAGCCTTTATCTCGCCTCTTGGCCTGGAAAATGATATCTGAATGCGTTCACTGTACGTGGGAAATAATGTAAAGGCCACGATGGGCTACTTGATGGCAAGCACTTCCATCATCCATTGGACCGGGGACCACGGCGGTGAAAAGGCGTGACAACTGCCTACACTCCGCCTACCTTCAACTCCGGCCAACCAGAACCCCAGCTCCATCCATCTCCCAGTCTACAACTCGATGGATCCCACAAGAACAACGTATCTCCGGCACCAACTAGAGAATGAGAACACCCCTCCTCCCCAGCCAAACCGCATAGCCCCGAAACACCGTTCCGACAGCATCCGCAATCAATCTTACAAAACCCTCCCTCACCAGAACACTACTCCAACCCTCCTACATCCGACACGGCAAACACATACCTTCCCACTCACAACCAACGCCCACCCCTCATCACTACCTCCGAGGCACCCAGTCCACCCTTTCCTCCCATGCCGCACAATGACCTCACGCCATAGGTATACCGCCCTCGCACAACGCGCCGACGACATGCAATCGTCCAGCCCAACCGCCCTCGCACCTGCATCAGATAGTTCAATACTTGCATGAAACCCCGACTATGCACACGAGATATGTCGTTGTATCTTCCCTAAAATTGAACATTCGCCTTCGCCGCGGTTGAACAGACCCAGGCTTTCCTATCTTTTTTTCTCTTCAGGGATTTAAGAGCCCTACCACTAGAACGACCATTCGAAAGGGAAAGCCATACCCACTAACCACCACCCACAACACCCTCCCCCTCCCCCTCCCCTTCCAATCATCCCTCCTTCCAATCCCCATCCCCTCACCCCTCGCATCCAATCCACCCTCCCTCTCCTCTCCCATCTCCAAAAACCCCACCTAAACAAACCAATCTTCTTCCATTCCATAAAAAAAAAACATCCCAAGAAGCGACGAGTACTCTAACTAACCTACCAGGAGTTTTTTGCTATTTGCTATTATTGTCTATCAAATCCGATTTAAAATCAAACACTTCAAAAGTACCAAAATCTCCAAGAATTAAACCATTGCGATTATTTTCCTTGATCCAACCACCTCGTTGCGTTGCGTTGCGTTTCGTTGCACACCTTCGTCCACATCCACCTCAAAGCATCCTCCCTGCTCTTCCTCTCTCTCTCCCTCTCTCTCTCTCTCTCTCCCCCCTCCCCCCCAAATCCCCCACCCAAACCCTCCCTCCCTCTCTACAACCCCATTCCTTTTTCCATATATACACACAATTTCTCCTTCTCCTTCTCATTCTTTTTCCAAAAACACGCCCCCCCTCGCCTCTTTCCACAACCTCTCGCTCGATCTCTAAACCCCTACTTGATATTCTTTCCCCCAACTTTGCACCATCCTAAGCCCTCAAGAAGAAAATGTCAGGAGCTGTATTCGCGATACTTTCGACATTCTCTCTTTTTCTGATATTGATAGTGATAGTGATAGTGATAGTGATACCACACACACAACACGCCAAGTCCCCCCCCGCTCCGCACCACCACCACAACCCCAACACTTCCCCCAGCTTTCTCTTTCTCCCCCTTCCCCCCCCCACACACCCCTTATCCCCCACCCCTTATCCCCCACCCCTTATCCCCCACCCCTTATCCAAATCCAAATCCAATAAACCCCCCCCCCCAAACTTTCATCCCCCCCCCCCCCCCCCCCTTTTTTCTCTCTTCTCTTCTCTTCTTTTCTCTTCTCTTCTCTTCTCACACTCCTCCCCCCCCCGCCCCCTCCACCAAAACAGCCCCTATAAATTACTGATTTATAGTTTTTTTTATAATTTCTAGAAAGCAAAACCATCTTTCTTTTCGATGAAAGATAGCTCCAGAGCGCGCAAAAATTCTCATGTGGGGGGCGGGGCTTTTTTTGGTGGGGTTCGGAGGGGGGGGATGTAGGAGGGGGTGGTAGGAGGGGAGGGAGGGGTGGTAGGGATTTGAGGGAGGGAGGGGGTGAGGTGAGGTGGGGTGAGGGTTTTGTGGTTGGGGGGGGATTTTGGTGGTAGGGGGTTGGAGTGGTGGTGGCATGTGCGAGGAGAGCAACGATGTTGACTGTTTGACACGACGTAATGGTTTTGCTTTCTATGGTGCACCCTGGCTCTTTTTGAGAGGCAAATGTCCATAGATCAATAAAATACAGCCAATCCCCGCCGTTCCGACAACCCCATCACCGCCATCACCTACTATCATTTGCTTTCACACCAACAACCACTACACCCTACCACCTCAATGCGCACTCCCCTTCGCCCCCATCAACGCCCTCGCCCTCTCCACCCAAACCACCCCATCCGCCTTTTCCACCCCAGCAATCCCCTTCACCCGCTCCGTCTTCTGCTCCCACGTCTCATTCTCAAACCCGCGCCTCAAATTCCTGCCCACAATTCCGACATTCCTCGTACTCGGGATGCGGAGCATCTCGCGCTCAGGCTCATACCCGACTGCAGCGGCGAGATGGGCGACCCAGTCGCAGAGGCTCGAGTATGCGGATGGCTGTTTTGCTCTGGCTTTGAGGCTCAGGGTTTTGAGATCGCCGAGGGGCTGTTGGTCGTCGATGGAGGTGGTGGCGATGGTGATGGGGACGTGCTTTGATTTTGAGATGTGGGGGGCGAAATAGGAAGGGGCTAGGGCGTCGGCAGAGTGGCTGTTGAAGGTTGATGGAGCGCGGAAACGGAGGCCGGAGAGGTTGTGGGAGCAGCAGGGGATGGCGAGGAAGGGGGAAGAGGAGATGGAGGCGAGTAGAGGTGTCCAGGGGGTGAGCTCGTCCGCGTGGTTTGAGATGATGAATGTGCCGCTGGAGAAGATACCGTTGTGCCAGATTGGCTCGTCGTCGGTTCCTTTGCTGGCTGACAACAAGGCTGTTGATAGTTTAGCGGACAAAATGCCGCCATTTGCATGCTTTGAGTCTGAATGCAGTTCAAATAGAGGCTGGGGTATCAAAATCAATTGCTTGAGATGCGATTGGGTGTTGGCCTCGAACATAGCCCATGTCTTCCGTCTTCGAGCATCGAAGCCCCAACCGTTGTAACCTTCTCGTAGAAGGACGTCGGTTAGGACTCCGTTGCCACAGCCAATATCTACAAATCCTGGAAATCTAGTTTTGATGTCTTCAAGTTCATCTTCGCCGTACATGTCCTTCCACAGTTCCATAAGGAACGCTGCTATACCCAGGTCTTCAAATACATGTTTGCTCGGTTCTGTGCTTTCAACCCAATTGTCACATAGTCTTTTTGCATGCCTTTGTTTAAGCTCCGTATAGGTATCTTGCACCCTTTGCTGTGAAATCAGTTGGTCGTGATGCACACGCTTGGTGTAGCCTGCTAAAGATCCTTGACCATGTTTATATAACGTAGAGAGGAGATGATGTCCGGTGCGTAGGAGACGCTGAGACAGTGGGAGCGGCTCAAATGGAAATAGGCGGTAATGTAAAGATACACTACCTCGTTTAGAGCTGAAATCATTTTCGTTCTGCACTTCTGGCGGTGAAGGCAAGGGCAGCCATGTGTGCAAGTAGGCTAGAGACTGAACTCTGGGATGATACCAAGGAAGCTCGTCAACGCTTGACGCATGGGGAATGTAAGCAACAAGAGTTTGGTCTAGGCCGTCGGCTCGTATGGAACGAAGGATCTGACATGTCTGCGCTATCGGTTTGTCTAATGTCGGATTGCGTGGGATCATCAGCCGGATCAAGGTCCTCTCAGCCACAAAACCGACGAGGTCGTCATCTCGTATGCCGAAGTTCTGTAGGAGCCCTTGCAATCGACTCTTCTCAGCCTGGGGCACATCTTCACGTTCATTGTCAAGACTATCATAGAGGATGTCGGCTCGGAAGAGTAGATTGGAATTGATATTAGGGTTCTTGATAAGATTGATGCTTACTTCCTTGAAGATCTCAGAATCAAAGTCGCACGAATGCTGAAGAATTGGAAGCCAAGCTTTAGCTGACGGCGACTGGAGGGAATGGGGGCTTTGGTTGGCCTCGAGGGTGAGATCTTTTGGTTCGAAGACCGGCATGGCGTCGTGCCAAGGCCTCCATCAAATGTTGGGCTTTATCTGCCGACCCATTTGAGTCAGAGCTAGCATGTAGGTCACGACAGCTATGAGCAGCACGATAAACGGCGTGCTTATGATCTGGACGGTGAGTATCGTTATCGATTGAATTGGCAAGCGAGCGGCTATCGAATTGGTGCGACCGAACTTCCAATTCCAGACGAGTACCTTACCGAATCACACCGTAGCAGCATCACAGTCCAACCGCTCTCCATCCTCCAACCGCGCGCCAACACCAAATTGCACGTGAACTACACCCACTGAAATGTGGTCGCCGGCCCCAAAAGCAGCCAATTCCCACTCCACCCACGCCTCTAGTCCGCTCTTCTCCCCCTCCCTCATCTCCCCCGACGTCGTTTCCGCCCTTCCTCCCAAGTACACAATCCGGCCCCTCCAACGCTCCGACTACCAAGCCGGCGTCCTCGATGTGCTGCGCGTGCTGACGAATGTTGGCGACATCACGGAGGAGGCATGGGACGAGCGATTCAGTTGGATGGCCAAGAAGGAGGACGAGTACCATATCTTGGTGATTTGTAATGGGGAGGGCAAGGTTGTGGGGACGGGAGGAGTGGTCGTGGAGAGGAAATTGTATGTATACGAGTCTTCGCAATCGGGGTATGAAAGGTTCTTGCTGAACATTGGTAGCATCCATAATCTCGGCCTGGTCGGTCATATCGAGGATATCGCGGTTGCCAAAGACCAACAGGGGAAACACCTCGGCCTTCACATCATAAAGGCGCTGGATTATGTGGCGGAAAAGGTTGGGTGCTACAAGACTATCCTCGATTGTTCTGAACCGAATGAGGGTTTCTATGTCAAATGTGGCTACAAGCGGGCTGGGCTTCAGATGGCACACTATTATGGTACGGCGTCGGTTAAAGGTCGTCATTGATGGCGAAACTTTCAGCAGAGAGAGCATGCCCAGTTGCGTGGGATAGAAGGGTTTGGTTAGGCCCGATAGAAGCGTGAGTGTTTGATTCTATATCCATATAGACTAGGTTATGAGTGAACTATTCCTACAATCTCCCAAGTTCGAGTTGATAAAACTTTATGAGTGCTGACCGACTGCTCATCTTCTTCGTGCTCCTGAACACTCGCTACAATGCCAGTAGCCTCTTTCAACCTCGTTGCAAAGAATTGTCCAGGTACATTTCCAGCCAAGGTTTCCTCCGCACAAACGACACTATAGCTAAGCTGAATAATTACTCCGTTTGCCAATCTTGCCAACGGCCCAGACAGGGTAATTGAAGAGAGAAACCCTTCTTTCCTGACACATCAAACTAGGTAAGGAGAAAAGTCGGTATGCAAGAGACGAGGGATTTTATACCTAGCTGAAAGTTCCATAATCTGGAAGGAACGCTCGTAAGTGTAGTGATATTTGTGAAAATCCATATTGGGTCTAATTAGGGAGAATTTACCGGGGTACTGAACTTTTGACATTTAGTAGAAGACCAAAGAAGGAAAGGTTGAGAAACGGTAGAGTTCGATAAGAGAAACGCAGAAAAAAACGCATGAGAGTCCATAAGAACAGTGTCTCATTGTGCCATGTCCCCCTAACTTCATTGTACATCCGCGTAATACAATCCAAGGCAGCCATAACATGACACCCAGGACTCGAATAACTTGTCTCGGTCCTGGTACGAGTTTTTATCGGCTCGAGTGCTTGTGGCGCGCCTCCCTATTTCAAGGCATTCGAACCCTGAGTATTACGGTCAGACCGTTGCGAGATGAGTTGACCAGTCTGAGTTGATAAACGGTAAACGTAAAGGCTGCTTGGGCAACGCAATGCTCGCAACACAATCAGTTGGAGAAATACAGGATATCAACGGTTACCCAAATTAGATCAGCAGGAAATTATGGATATCGCGAAAGATTGGGTCGAAGCAGAGACACAGCTCGAAGCTTTGCAATCTCCATGCCTCCTTATTGCAAACCTTCATGGACTTGGAGCAATGCTTACGTGAAGTCTTGGCCGATTATCCCAAGATGATCACATTTAGCTATGGCCGCGCTTCCAGCCATGCCTTTTTCCATTTCTTATCGACGCCAATGCAACTGTTACATGACCTCTCCATCAGGGAACCAGAACTCTCCGGAGCCTAAAGTAAGTCCATTCGGAAGTGTAATGGTCTTGCAATCCAGCTATGCGAGAGGGACGCCTGCGGAACTTAAGTTGCGGTTTTAAATTTTTGCCTGCCACCAAAATATAAGTTTGATACAGAAGCGCGATCGTGTCTAGTGCCAACGGCGATGAGGCTCAGTGATATTGATTGGAGCTCAGGTTCCGGCATTACATGCTCAAATGATATGGTCTTCCTGGTAGATAAGTAGGCTCTGGGATAGGGATCTTTCTTGCTATGTTTATCCCGTTGGTCTACAGACCATTCTGCATAAGGTAATTCAACTGCAGGTCGCAATCCAGATACAATATCTAGAGCTGCCCGGCCGGGTTTGATGATATCTCCTTGGTACCTAGTAGTCAGGGGTCGGCAGGCCTTAATATTTCTTCTTCGTCGAAATAGGCGCAGGAGCATTCACCCTTACATATCGTACAGCAGCATATATATTTGCGAGTAGTTTTCTAAAGCTCGCGTTAAGCGTTTATATCTCACATTGACAGCTCGAAAGTTGCTCGGCCGCTTCGAAATCTGGCCTATTTTTAACTCTGCTCTCATTGTGCCACGTTCGGCACATGTATCGACCAGGCTGAGCACAATGAAATAAGTTTAGGGCTCTCGGGTACCTTTAACAAACCCTCGGATTGCATCACCAGCTGCAATGCTTGGCGATTGATAGCTCGCTTTCTATTGAAGATTCATTTCTACCAGACGATTTTGGGGTGGACTCCAGTCGAGTTTCTGACCAAGGCAGCCGTTCCTATCCTCGTAGTTCAAGCTATCTGCATCATTCAGCAACAAGTCACAATAGAGATGTCGCGCTGAACCTGCAGGTGTACTTAGAGGAGCACTGTAGCTACATGATTGTCGTGGCATTATCAACACGCAATGAGGCTGCCGCAATTTTTCGACACCGTTGTGGCCCAGGTAGTGACCTTCCTCACACTGCTTGATGCTCTCGGCCATGATTCCCTCAGGACTGTCGTTGTTAGCTGAGCTGTATGTTACTAATGCAATTGGAGATTTTCGTTGTATCTACACTATGTACTGTAGATGCATAGAAGGAGGGACATGGATTTAAAGTGGTTTGGCGCGTCGATGACGACGGAGCACGCGTCAACCTTGTCTTTCACCAAGAACTTCAATTTTTGTTAAACATAAAGCTGTTCACACTCTATCCAACGCGCTCAATATGCCTCGTCGTAAACAGGTCGCGTCTCCGAATACCACCGCCCAGAAACGAGCGCTATCTCCCCCAAAGGGAACCGCTTCTCGTCTGTCAAAACGTATCAGATCCTCCCCGGTCCCATCTGCAGCATCCAAAACGACCACAAAGAAAAGCCAATTCTTCTATCACGAATCTTCGACCTCGGACATCGAGTCTGAAATAAACAACGAAGAATCAGGTTACGAAGATGAGGATGCCTCCATTAGCGCGGTATCCACGCCTCCCGAGTCGGATATCAATGATGAAGAAGAAGAGGAGGAAGACGGCTATGCATCTGAGGATGCTAGGCCCAAGAAGCGTAGAATTGGGGGGAAGAGTGGGAATCCCGTTACAGCAGTGACTCCGAAAGCGGCAAAAGGACAAGAGCTGTGGAGGCCAGGGGTCAAGACAGATCTTGCACCAGGTGAAGCAGTCTTCATCAAGCTGCCCAAGGCTAGAGAAGCGGGCAAGACGCCGTACAAGGACCAAACGGTACATCCAAATACTATGTTGTTTTTACGAGATTTGAAGGGAAATAACGACAGAGAGTGGTTGAAGGGTGAGTTGTTTCTCATCTATTAGACTGTTCATAAATTGTATGGTATTGACATGCTCACACATACTTGCAGTTCATGATGCGGATTATCGTCAATCACAAAAAGACTTTAACAGTTTTGTTGACAGTCTGACAGAAAAGATCATTGAAAAGGATGAAACGATTCCTGAACTCCCACACAAAGACCTTGTAAGGGTGGAGCCTAGTTCCTGACTAAAGACCAACAATTATAAGCTGACTTGCTGTCCAAAGACCTTTCGAATATACCGGGACATAAGATTCAGTCCCGATCCAACTCCGTATAAAGTAAGCCACGAATGTGAAGTCATTTCTATGGCCTGCTAATGCAAATTGCAACGTGTACAGACTCACTTTTCCGCCGCTTGGTACGCCAAAGATCGAATTAACTAGAGCTGTTGCTTACAATTGACCAGGTCACGCACAGGCAGGAAAGGCCCGTATGCAGCATATTATGTACAAGTACAACCAGGAGGCGGTTCTTTTGTTGGTTGCGGACTTTGGCATCCTGACGCACAGCCCGTTGCCCTACTTCGAAGAGATATCGACCGAAAATCTCATAAGTTGAAGAAAGTGCTTCTCAACAAAGCCATCAGAAGAGAACTCTTTAACGGGATACCGGATGATGAAAGGAAAGCAGTCAAAGCGTTCGTTGAGCTAAATAAAGAGAACATGCTTAAGACGAAGCCAAAGGTTAGCAGCAAGGTCATCTTCCTTGGTGAAATGACTAAGATCCATCATCAGGGATACGACCTTGAGAACCCCAACATCGCTCTTCTTAGACTACGGAACTACACAATAGGTCGAAAGCTGAAAGACGATGAGGTAACTGGCCCTGATGCCTTAAAAAGGATCGCTGAGCTGATTGGGACGATGACACCTTTTGTAAGATCTCCTCCTGATCTTCGGGTTACTAGAAGGCTTACTTCATATACAGGTCACGTACTTGAACAGCGTGATAATGCCAGATGATGAACCAAGCTCTGATGATGATGATGACGGGGAGCCAGACGAAGAGGAGGAGGAGGAGGAGGAGGAGGAGTAGCTGCTGATCCGAGATTGAGAAAGAGCAAGGCGGAGTCGAGGCAATTGCGCACAGGTTATTGGATATACCCAATTGCGGAACCGAAAAGCATAAAGGCCTCAAAGGGTGATTGGACCCGAAACAACAAGGTCATGCGGCTCGTCCCTCACCGCTGTTGTCCATGCCGTATTCGTCACATGAATGTTTCATTTCTTTCCAAGTCAGCCTTTAGGTGATACCTTACAATGCCCGCTCGCTACTCTTATCCATACACCCACTAATCATCATAATCCTGTTCGCTAAAACAACCCGTGCATTTATTGTCCTCTGTCAACACAACCTCTTTTCCAACCGCAACCCGACTCCATTCTTAGAACCCACGGCCGCTTAAAACCAAACTCACGCGATCAGGTATACCTACTACATAGGTACGACCCTGTAGTTAGCGTCTATCCCACGTACTGTATGGGGCAACGGGTGACCAAAAGATTACCAGATGGCACTTTTCTTCATTTCGCGCTGTTCTAATCATCCCAATTGCCCTGAAATGTACCCGCGTTCATTTCTCAATTTTGCATGTACCACAAAAATCTGCTGTCCCCCAAATAAAAATAAATAACCTAACGGAGAAAGCGGCCCGTTCTGGGGGACCGACTTGAAAACTGTTTTTCTGCTCTACAATACTCATCTTAGGCTATTCCTAGAATACTCCGTCTTAAGGTAAGCCGGGATGACTACGCCATGTTCAAGGCGTTGGGGGGGGGGGGGGGGTGCGAGCGCGTTTGCTAGCTCAATCACATTTTCATGTATGTACTCTCGAGCCTCCGAACCCTCTAATGCAACGGCAGGTGTTTATCCCGTGATATGCTCACCCAGGTCACTGACTGCATTACGAAGTAGGTATGATTGAGAGACAAGATCACATCTCTTGGAGCTCATGTTAGTTAGCCCAAGGAAAGTCCATGAGTGTACCATTGGATGCGAGTTTGAATGCCAGATCTCTACTGCCAGTCCACTCTGCAATGCAACACCAGGCTTTCGGAGACTTGTCTTGGTTCAATCCGCGAGCTGCATTAGCCGAACCCACATACGTTCTACAAACCTTTCAGTTTCAAACAATTGACCCATCTGATGTATACAGCATGCATGGTTATATCAACTATTCGTTGAACAGGCAGGTATACGTCGTAACGTCATGACATTGCGCAGCGCCTAACACTGCGCGTTCTAGCATCTTTCGTCCCTCCGGACCTCTCCAGCTTCTATCTTGACAAACCTACTTGATTCAGTGCATAGCTTGACAAAGCATAAGCACTATCTTACTTCATTCCTCAACCACTATGGACATTTTCTTCGTTTCAAAATGTCTTGCACTGCACAGTTTAGACAACGCACCTTACATGGACAGCACAGTTCCAGTGACACAATGATGGTGTGCTGTCAGAACATCCAAAGTCCAGATGCTTTGGTCAAATTGATTTGTTATTCCGAAATCTTTCTCGACTCGACTGGACCTCCGACCTGGATTTACGCAGCCCGGCCCGTTGCATAATCCCTTCCGCCCCGCTTGATTCGTCTCCGTCTGGCTTTTTGACTTTTGGCGGACCCTAATCTTAGGCTCGCATAGAGCTCTGGTCATCTGATCGTGCTTACTGGCGGCGCTAAGGGGCCCAGACCGCAGGACGTAAAAGCGGCGGGGTCGTGGCTCCGGGGTGGCCAAGCACCGAAAGGACCGAGCGATGGTACGTGTCATCCTTGAGCCCATCAAATCCTATGCGAGATGATTGGTCAGCTAGCCATGTAAGCCACCGAACCGAATCTCGACTGTGTTTCCTGTTTCGGCGTTTTTCGCATCGCTTGCTCCACTGTGCTCAGCTCGCACGCGAGATGGCTTGTAATTAGCATTCTGACGGCGGATGGCCGTTTGATGTGGGTAAAGAAGCGGATACTATCGATTCTTATGTCCGGACGTGGCAAGAAAGCACTACGATTTGAGAAGCGAATTAAAGCTGGGTTGCACGAGCAAGAGTGAAGGGGGACGAGCCGTAGCGATGGAACGATATGACCCCCACTCTGTGGCAAAAGTTGACAGGCCAGGATGGACGCTGTCGCGCAGCTGAGACTGTGAGCCGTCAGTCCCAAGAGTGCATCTACGAGACGGAACTTTGCATGCATATTGTGTGAGAAGGAGACAAGGCCATTGTGGGGGTGGAGGACTGAACTCGCTAACGAGCCAAACAATCATCTCTACCACGCCATTGCTGCATCTCGAACTCTTTTCGGTCAATATGGATGGTCGATCAACCAAACTACCAAGGGCGCGTTGTATAACACCGAGGAGCCGGCACCACTTTGCTATTCGTGGGCTTGTTCGACACCTCAATGGGTTGCCTTGCAGTTGCATTGATTCGAAGCGCCCTGCTAACGCCGTCCTACCCTACCCTACTGTATCGGGTCGATACAGCTACCCAACCCAATGATGCAGCCTTCCGTCCCGTTCTGGGTGGCCGGACCACATGGCACCTTTCGTGTCGAGCCGTCGATGACATGTCAGCCCAGTTCAATGGGTCAATGTTACCCAGTTGCACATCGACATACGGCGATAAGCGACCTTTAGATACAGGATGATTAGATATCTTGATTTTCCACAAGACCGGGGCAGAAGTTTCACAGCAGATGGACCCAGGATTCTTCCAAATTGCAAGTTTCCATCAGCGGCAATTCCCTGGGCTTGCACCAAGCGGTGTGGGAGTTAATTAAGACATAATGGTGTCGCATTGGTGTACCTTGGTGTTTTGATGATCTTACCAATTCAGTCAGCAACCGTGGTACCTGCGATACCACGAAGTCGACGAGACATTCTCCAGGCAAAAATGGCCGAATTGCTTACGCAGTGGAAGCAACAAGCTTGTAATTAGCCCCAACAAGCTGTCGACAACGCCGGATCCTCAACGGAACCGTGCCACAGTGTCAAGGACGTCCCCTGAGAAGGCGAGACACTAAAGTACGACATTCGGTACGCTTGGTAGCGCCGTTCTGTTACCTCCAATATCTCCTTCTCTTCCTTGCAAACCAAAAATCCGTCGAAGTGGAACGAGCGGAAGTTGCCTCCCGTATCAGTCCCCGTCGTCCCTTGGGATCAAGTTTTCAACAACCAAAACCAAATCCGAGTAAGATCACCAATGGGTGGCTGAGACACTATTGATGAATAAGCTGCAGCAACGGGAGCGGCACCATGCTGCTCGAATAGCTTGGCCACATTAGTTTTCTCATGCGGCGTGAAAGTCCCATCGGTTTGCAGCCTCGCAGGCCACCAAGGAAAACATGGCGTGCATGGGTGTTTAAAGAGAAAGGGCAAGTTTACGACTTTTGCCGTCCAGACCATACCTAGAAGGAAGTGTAAACCTTGATGAATAGGTCGAAGGTGCTTTGACTACACCACTCAGCCCGACCGTGGCCGTTAAACCTGGAGGGGTTTCTGCTTGCGTGCCGGACCGACGAAGCCTCATTTTGCATACGTTGAGCGTCTATCTTAGATCTAGATACAGTAGTTCCTTTAGCACTTTGCTTTCCTGGTTCTCAGAGTACAGTATCGCAGCATCGGAACCCACGGACCCACGGTTTTGATGACGACAGCTAAATACTCGGAGCAAAGCGGTGGCACCGTGGCACAGTACGGAAGACCTAAGGCACTAACAATAATAATAATCAGGTGCAGGTCGAAGATAGTACTTTAGTTTACCTAGGCAAGGTTGGGAATAATCTTGGAGTTGGAGGCCATGTGAACGACAAGGCCCGCAGATTACAATCTACTAGTAGACGATTAGAAGCGAACCATGAGTCCATGAACCCCTCCCTCCTGATGCTAAGGTATTTTACTAGGCAAGTACTGTACTAGTACGCGTGCATCGCCAAGCATTTTTTCATCAGAAAAAGGTAAAAGTCTGGGCGGACTTTGCCGGGTCAGCCGTTTGCCCCCCAACATAGCCAAAGGGGGGAAAGGGGGGGAAAGGGGGAGTTTATTGGATGGGAATCTTGATCTGGGGTGGCAGATCATCGTCGCGTGGCATCCATGTTCACCCTCGCACTAGCACCCCCGACTGGTCCCAATGTTTCGTCACTGGGCATAATTTCCTCAGTGAGATGGCAAAGATCCTTCCTTGCAGTCGCCTGACGCAATGCGCTGTCACTCTGCGCTGCATCGCAAAACCCTCGACTTGAGACGATGCTGTGACAGTCCTCATGTCTCGCAGACGACATTGATCAGATGACAGCGTCGACCCGCCGCTTTCCAACCAAGGGAAACCTGATCGGAAGATAACCAGTGAGGGGCAAATCAGAGTGCTCATAAGAGCGGGCTGAGCCTTTTGTGCATGGTTTCCAATCCAACTTGCAGCGGTTCGGGAACGTTCAAGCGAGAGAGGTCCTGCCACTTTAACCACCCAAACCCCCCCTGTGGCCTCCGCCCCCCCCGGCCCATTGGGATACGGTACTGATAGGGTAGCGGTAAGTACAGGGTACTGATAGGGTACCTCGACGTCTTTAACGCAAGTTCTGGGCTGAACACCATGTTACACAAGATCCTGTCGACTCCCCAACTGTCGCTGCAAGATGAGACCTGGCATCATCACATCAGCTGGCGACCTGCAGTTCCGCATCGATGATAGAACACAAGCAGCAGAGCGGGTAACATGCTGTCCTCAGCGTCAGCATTGGGACTCCTAAGTATTCCAACTCAGGGTTGCCGACCCATCCTGCTACAGTTGTTGTACTCTCTATTGCTTTTGGGCATTGGTTGCGCCGTGGCTCGGTCGTCGAGCGCTCCAATGATCACTGTCATCTTGCGCATGTACAAGGTAGTCAGGAGTTAAAGCAAAGACCGTAAGCAGGCATGATCCCACCTCAATATTGGGGGAAGGAAACTGGTCTACGCGTTACCGAACCGCAGGTAGGTTACCTATAGGCTACCTATGTATTGATGACCGCTCCCTACCGCAGCCATGCAGGAGGCTACTTCGAGAATACGAGGATTCCTCCCTTACGGTAGTAGACAGAAAGGGACACTTGGAAGTAGCAATTCGTCGTAGTGTGAGTGTTGGCTCAGGTACCTTGGTAATGGTGGTAATCGAGGGCGTACCTCCGTATCCGTATGGACTACGGTATTACATGGTTGGTATTCGAGACCAAACAGTATCGGGATGGCGGATGACACTCTTACTAGCTTTAGAGCTAGAAGAAAAAGGTTTACAAGCCACGACCACTATGTACGGTACTCCGTAGTCCGTACTGCGCTAACTGCTGCTCTTTGTGTACAGTGTATGCCGTCTGTTACCCCCAATTCCAAAGAAGGCCCAAAACCCAAGCACCGGCTTTTTCCCAGAATTTTAAAACACAGGAGCAAGGGACCTAAAAAAACCGAGCCACCCAGCTGGGTCCCGCAATTCCAAAACTCCCTATCAATTTCATTCACCACCACAACCACATCAAAAAGATCATCACCATCGTCCTTTCGAATCACACCACCACCACAACAACAACAACCACAACAACACCAGCATTCACACAACATCAGCAACATAAAACTGATCTCGACAAACAGTTCATGTGTGTCTTGATCCATTAGCATTCTGCTACTCGCTCAACAGGTGGAAAAACCCTCGAATCCCGCGCAAGTCTCTTCCCGCCCTGTTGGTGTGTTACCCTTCACCGCCTATTCCAAACGCCAACTCAACCCGACATCATTTGGTCCTATCGTGTTCGGAACATGGTAGTACAGTGAGCTCCGCTGCATCAAGGTCCACCCAAAGGACTCGACGATTACTCACTCGGCCGCCCCTTTGCCCAATGTCAAGCGACCCTCATAAGCAGGGACAGTATCCGCCTCCACAGTGGGAAAGTCAACCACCACGAGGCGCGTATCCAATACCACAGCAGGTTTTGAATTATCGGGTACGCAAGCTCTGCGCACTGTGGTCTGGTGATGGACCTCGACGTCACTCGCTAATTCTTATGAAGGGACCACCAAATCCACAAGCCTACCAACAACATCCGTCAACCTCATCGTCGGGAGATATGGTTACCTTACCTCCACCTCAGCACCAGCAGCATCAAGACATGTATCGACTTCCTGCCTATGACATGTATCAAGGACACCCGCAAGATCCGCGTGGGGGTCCTCCACAGCATATGAGTCTCGGCCATCCAGCGCCGAGGCAGCGTACAGCCATTGCTTGCCGTTACTGCAGGAGGCGCAAAGTGAGTTGACGATCAACTGCATGTCAGAGCCGCCTGTGCTGACACCCAAGCCATAGATTCGCTGCTCGGGCTTCGAAGCATCCGAGGACGGTCGCTGCACCAATTGCCAACGCTTTCAGCAAGAATGTATCTTTACACCGGTATCCTCCCAGGCGCAAGCGTTTGTTCCGGCGCATACCGCGTACCCACATCTCCGCAACTCGGCGGCCATGCCGCCTCAGCGTGGTGGTCGACCGATCTACACTCAGCAAGGCCAACCGGCAATTTACGGCGCGCATGGTCAACCTCTAGGCCAGATGCACCCTGGGCAGGATCCCAATTACCCACCCCAGCCTCCGCACGGTTACCCAATGCCTTCCCCAACAAACCTCTATCAAGGTCCGATCTACGATGATCGTGGGCTCGCACAGGCTCCCCATCCCAAAGATCAAGTGAGTCGCAAGCGTCCCCGTAGCGACGAACATTCCCATCCTGCAGTCGCTCCCCCACCTCAAACATCGTCCTCACATCCATATCAGGGTCGTCCCCCAATGGGTGGTCGTCGCGGGTCAGGTAATGGCGGTTACGAATACCCCGATCCGACCCAGCTCGTTCCCGTCTCCCCCGCGTCATCTGCGACGTCGTATCAGTCGGCACCATATCCGCCACAGGGTCAGCAACCGTACTATCCTCCACCACCGCAACCGGCGCGTCGTTCACCCCAGTCAGCGTATTCCTACGATGCGCGCGCCTCTGGATCTCCTCAAGGTAGCACAACGTCTACTTCCACCACATATACTTATCCTGGTGGTCTGCATCCACCGCAAGTACTTCCTCCGCGGGACAACGGACGTACACCACCACCGGGTCGAACAAGTGGAGAAGGTGGCAGTGGTGGAAATAGGGCTTCTGGCATGGCGGTTAGGGATTTGCTTAGCTCGGGAGAAGGTCAAGGTGGGAGATCGAGCACGGATAGTGATATGCTCAAAACGCTAAATAGGAGGGCTATGTAGGATATGGTTCCAGAGCTTAAGGAATCAAGGTGCCACACTCTCGCGGATGACGGACGATCCTTTCGCTGGTTCGGAAGAGCACACGCACACGCCATCATCCACCTCGATCTTTCTCTGCGCGACGCTCATAGACCGCTCGATCGACTCGATCCATTCAATTGCAACACCAAACAACTCGTACATATTTCACTCGGCATCCTCGGCGAAAATCCAAGGTTCCAGCGTCCCGACTCGGCGGTTGCATTCGAATTCAAAGCGTGCGTCTTTCAGCGATGTCGGGCTTTTTCTAAATTGTCTCCTCGTTTTACAACTCGAGGGCAAGCGCATATGTTTCTTTTGTTTGAAAGCTCGTGTAATCGTACTCGCAGCAAGGATCGGCACACGGGGGAATATGGAGGCTGTCTGATACAAATTTTCCCACTCGATGTTACTCGGCGATTCAAGCATCAATTAGTTCTGCAGATAATAATTTCTCTTCTACCCAACTCGTTTCTGTGGAAAGTGGTTGTGGCTGCACAGGCTAGAGCCTACCCTTTAATGTTGCGGTTCTCTATGGTCGCGAGGTCCGGCTAAGAGGCAACGTAGGCAGATAGCAACAGAGGTGCGTTCTCTCCAAGTAACTGGAATAGGTGCCTGGCATGAAGCATTCCTCTTTCAACACCACTCT
>JAABUW010003530.1_pt1 | contig 22204 bp, 35 predicted proteins | sample 5560081 | NCBI WGS metagenome assembly JAABUW01 (sample SAMN10711882, study PRJNA513363) | rock metagenome | isolation source: Antarctica rocks | place: Antarctica: Victoria Land, Knobhead sud
TCTGACTCTGACTCTGACTCTGACTCTGACTCTGACTCTGACTCTGACTCTGACTCTGACTCTGACTCTGACTCTGACTCTGACTCTGACTCTGACTCTGACTCTGACTCTGACTCTGACTCTGACTATGGGCCTTGTTGCTGCAGCCACACACAGCCAGCATATTGCAGAGGCCCTTGTACGCCCCTTCTAGGCACAACCAGGAATCTTTGGACAGGCAGGCAGCTGCTGACCAGGCAGCCTATGAGAGGAAGGGCAACATCTACTGGCCCCATGCAGGCCACCACCAGCACCACCCTGCTGTAAGCATCACCTCCCCCCTCCTCCCCCCTCAACCCATGTTCAAACTTCCTGTTTGTGGCCCAGCTCGTTGAAGGCTATATGCTTCAGAAGCATAACGTTGCTCTCAGTCATTTGCAAGGCTCATTATGTACCCTGTAATTGCTGGATAAGTGCACCACAGCTAGCCAACTCAAATCTGCTGCCGTCCTGTTCCCTCGCAATAGCAACCCGCTTTTCTTGAAGCAGCGGCAGTCAGTGCTTGTAGGCAACAACTGCCTTCCATTGTGCATGTGACTTGAACTCAAGCCAAGATGGCTGTTAGCAGGTTGGCGCTGGGGCGTCTGTGGAGCAGGAGGGCTACCTCAATGGTCCTAATCAGCCTTGGGGCAGGGCGCAGGGGCACTACCAGGGTCACATGGGCTCCTTCAACCCCATCACTGGCCACTGGGCCGAGGAGCCGGCCCACCCCGACCGTGCCAGGTACGTGCCAACTCTTGTCTGTAGCCATGCTGTCTGTACCCATCCTGCCTTCATACAATCACTCAGCCGTCACAAGAGGGCATTCATTGCTTTTAATTTGTCCGGCTTTTCTAAGTCACACGTATCAGACTTTTCATGCATGCCTGCCTGTCCCAGATGCTGTTCCATGTATGTTCATGGCCCATAGCAGAGAGCTTTGTGCATCAAACATATAGTATTCATATATGTGCTGGTTTGTATTATCGTAATGGTTGCCTCAAGTCCCTTCCGTGCCCAGAACAAGCCAGACTGATGAGACAAGACTCATGTCAAGCACACCTAGCATTTGCTGGACCATCCGTCAGCGATAACAATTAGCACCATCATTCGTAATACTTACGATTATCATTGTTATTGTTGTTGTGAGTTGTAGGGTTCAGAGGACTTGTTATTATCGTCATCATCATCACCATCATCAGTATCGTTTGTGTATGTGTTTGATGCAGAGAAAGCTTCCTGCCAGGCTCCAAGGCTCGGCAGCACAACAGCCAGCAGGAGGCAGCCTACGGCCCAGACAGCATTGGCAAGTACGACCCCATCCTGCACAAATGGATTCTGGAGCCTGACCAGGAGAAGTGGGCTGCCAGGGAGAGGGCCCATGCCAATCAGGTACTGCTTGCAACAAAGATGTAGGGTTTAGGGTTTAGAAATGGGCTGCCAGAGAGAGGACACATGCCAACCAGGTACTGCTTGTAACAAGGGTTTGTGATTTAGGGTTTAGAAATGGGCTGCCAGAAATGAGCTGCCAGAGAGAGGGCACATGCCAATCAATCACTGCTTGCATTAAGGGTTGAGGGTTTAAAAACAGGCTGCCAGAAATGGGCTGCCAGGGAGGGGCCATATGCCAATCAGGTATTGCTGGCAGCAATCATAAGCTCGACTACACCTATGAACATAAGAAAGACACAGAGAAGATCAGCATGGCTCTGATGCAGAGATGACGCAACAAGCAATCATGCAGCTCACATCAAAGCGCTATTGTGATGATTTCTCAAATATTCCATTGAAAAGAGAAGCAGATCCAAATGCGACTGCGTTCAGCATGAGGATTTGATGTCCCAAACAAAGGCATCCTGCTAATGCATGATCATGGAGTTGTTTAGGCAAATCTAAGCCTGATGCAATCTTGCCAGCACTGATCAGAGGCATTCATAAAGGGTTCCCACACAAATGTGCTGTCTTGAGTAACCTGGCATCAGGATCAAAGGCAGGCAAGGGCATATGCATCAGGTCCAGGGGCATTCCTTCCCAGCATTAACTGGTAGCTGCATGCCTTTGCTCCATGTCCAATTTATCTTGCTCACCCCAAAACTTTCTTCATGCTGTGCAGGTTGGAATCAAGATGGAGGGCAGGCCAGGGCATGTACACCAGGCCCAGGGCACTTACGACCCAATCACCAACCAGTGGCTTCATGCTCCTGCCGGCACAGTTGCACAGACTGCTGGGGACAGATCACGCCAGGATGAGCATGACTGGGCAGTCAACAAGACAGGTATCATGATCATGGGCATATGTATGTTCTAATGCCAGTCTTTTGATGGCTCTTTCTGGATATTGATGCTTGGGTATCATTGTTATAACATACAGTCTACCACGCTGATTTCCATCCTGTAGCGTGGGCTGGCCATGATATGAGTCCAGAAAGTGGCAAGCTTCAAGCATCAGCCTGACCTCTTCCAAGTGAAGGTTTCATTGTTTGGCAGACTTCCCCGACCCTTCAACTATTCCTGCCCAATACTTCGTCAGGTCAATTCTCAATTTACATTTCTTGCCTTTTGGACTCATCAGGGGAGTCAACAGACAGTGACTGGTGAGTCATGTCTTGCTTGCTATTGCACATGGCTCAGTGACGCCCCTGCAAGCACAGACCAGACAGAACAGCAAACATACTTGTAAGCAGCATTCTGTCTCTGCCACAAAAGGGAAAAGCTATTACAAAACAAAGCATTATCTCTCTGATCATGTGGTGTGGGCACTTGCAGGCAGGCTGTGTGTGAGCCACAACACAAGGCTGGGGGTGTATGATCCCATCAGGAATGTGTGGCAGGTTCCCCCCTCCAATGTGGAGGAGCATGATGAGCAGATGAGGCTCAAGGCTCACGGTCATATTCCCACCAAGCGCAAGGTCCCTACCTCTCCCAATGTCGGGGTCTATGACCCTGTCAGGTAACACCCTGTAGCGTCTGTATGCACTCTGTTGGCGTGTATGAGTTTGTCCTCTACCTCATCACACAGAGTGCCTGCTTTTGCCGGACATGTTTGCTGTGTTGGCATGCGAACGCAGCAGCAGTGGTAGAGCCCAACAGCACAAAGTCTTCAGCGTGCATGCCAAGTATGAAGAGAGCGCAAGTGTAGTCAATGATACAACCCAGTTGATGGCAGACACGTTCTAGTCCAGCACATGTGTACTGCTTGGGGCAATTGGCATCAAGATTAGGCCATTGATGCTGACGTCTTCTGTCATTTCTGGTAACTTGCAACCGGCGTGCACAGCTGTGATTGACGTTTGCTGCAGGAATGACTGGTTGGTGCTGCCTCAGAATCAGCGTATCATTGGCGGCCTGACCTTTCAACCCCGTACACTGTTTTGAGCCCAGCTGGAGTCAGAAAGTGCAGTCAGCTTGCTTGCTGGGTTCCTGGTCGTTACATAAGTATCCAGTGTAATCAAATTCCTGGGTGCCCACATGGATGTGGAGCCAGTTGCTTTCAGATAGAATGTTTGAGCTACGCACTTAGGCACCTCTCAGGCAACCAGACTGGTATCATCATGGAGTGACCTACGCCCCATGCCTGCATCACTATATTGCAGTCTGCGCATGCGTAAAGTGGTTGCTCTGTATACGTGAGCATCACAACAAATGAAACTGAGACCTTTGCCAAGCTGATGCATGGTTCAGAGTGCAGCAGTGGCATATGCTGGCAACAAGAAGGGCCCACGTTCCTTTGATGATGCCAATTTTCTTTTGGTGGAAAGTTGCGGCCACCAATTTACATTTTGCAAAACGTGCTCTGCAACCATTGAGCGACAGCAATCTGGTCATACGCTGGCAAATTGCCTTCTGATTGTCAAGTGGTTCGCAGATGCGCATGCATGTAGTTGTTGACAAGATAGGAGTTGACAAAAAATTAATATGTGACATATAACATAGTGGTTTCGGAGTGGCGCAGCGGAAGCGTGGAGGGCCCATATCTAAATGGTGGGACACCCTCAGGTCCCAGGATCGAAACCTGGCTCCGAAATTTTGTCGTCATGTCATGGCTTGCTCAATTAAGCGTTTTGAAGGATCCTCCTGTTCAGATTCAGATGTGCAAGTCAACACCATGATGGCAGAGTTCAGCTGGTCGAAAGGTATGTAAGCCACAGCATTAGCTGGACTACCACAATGGTACAAGCCGCAGGAGCTTCACATATGTGGTACAACTGTAAGTTGCAGAAGCTGCATGTGTAAAATTCACATGTGTGGTGTAACACTGGCATTACTAAGTACTGGTTCTGCCCTAAGGGTCATGCAACTGGAGTGCGCCTTGCGCACTGCAGAAGCACGACAAGCAAACAACGCAGCCGTCTGGGTGCTGCCATTGGTTCAACCCCCCGATCACTCACTGCCTATGCATGCATGCCGCATCCTGTATGGTGAGTAGCGTGCTCCCGTTGATCTAGTTCAGTTGCAAACCGCGCCAGCGACAGCTGTGTCCGCCTTTTTGAGACACCGCTGTCTGTGGGTGAATACTGAGAGGTATTCCCAGGACTAGCAGAACTTCGCGCGGCCATTCGTCAGCTTTGCTGCGGATGCTTGGCAGCTCGTTCAATCTGGTCTTGACCGAAACAAGCGGCACGGCTCCGCGGTAGCCTAGGCAGTTTGTGCAATCTCGCATGGAAGACGCGTTTGCCAGAGACGCGCCCGAGGTCAGCACTGCTGTTGTACTTGCTGGCTTGTGTTTCTTGGCCTGGGAACCCGTAGATGGCTTCAGTTGTTATGTGATGATCTACTACTTGTACCTTCTTCAGGTGTTGCGGCTCTTGAACGTCGATCCAGGAGCCGGATTATCTGATGCAGAAGTCTTGGAGGTATGCAACCCTGTCTTCATCTATGACGGCACCCTCTGTCAAGGCCTAACTTTGACAAATCCTGCAGGCTAGAGCCAAGTATGGCAGCAACGAGCAGCCAGCAGAGCAAGGTACAAATGCAAAGTGTTCTGGTTGATTCTTGCGCATTTCAAGATGTGCTTGCAGCAAGGAACGCAAGCTTCTTTGTCCTGACATCATCATGTCCTGTGCAGGAACACCATTCTGGAAATTGGTACTCAAGCAATTCGATGATCTGCTTGTCAAGGTATTTCAGCTTTAGGGACGTCAGTCAGTCTGGATGCATCCACTTTACAAATGCACGAGCTGATCTTAGCCAGACATCATCTATGCTATTGCCTGCAGATCTTGATTGTAGCAGCTGTGGTTGCCTTTGGCATTGCGCTGCTGAATGGAGAGTCTGGCGCTAAGTAAGGCTGATCATCGCTGGTGTGATATAATTCGGATGCAGATTTGAAGGCAGATTATTTGTTGAATGAACTAGTACATGCACTAGCATAAGGACTACAGTAGTATTTTGCCTGCCCGCTTACAATGCCATGACTGCTTGAGTCTTCACTGCAGCGCGTTTGTGGAGCCAGGAGTCATTGTCATGATCTTGATTGCAAACGGTATGAGACAACAGTGCCCCACTTTGGTCAAGTCATGTTGCAACTTGCTGCTTGTTGTTTTGTTGTCAGATGCTGCAATAGCACTGCCTTTGATCATCTGACAGCTGACCCTGTGTATGCAGCCACTGTCGGTGTGGTAACAGAGACCAATGCAGAGAAAGCTATAGAAGAGCTGAAGGCCTATGAGGTCAGCCATTGCATATCGCTTCATAAGCATCCACTGTTGCATTCACTGCTGCAAAGACTCATAAGGGACCACCGCAGTTTCAAGACGATATACACGATCTCACAGATGCTATCAGACTGCAGCAGTCTGCTTCTGCCCCTTGACATGCGCCGCACTGTAGACATAAGCTTCACACAGCAGCTGCACACGCGTGCCTTGACAGCAGCCAGCCATGGCATGGCCAGGAGTGAGTTCTTGCGCTGAACAGCAAGGCATGCATTATGTGACTTGCGTTGCCCAACAAGTGCTTGAGTGTCTGGTTGCTGGCAGGCAGATGTGGCCACAGTACTTCGCAAGGGCAGGCTGCATGTCATCCCGGCCACCCAGCTAGTCCCCGGGGACATAGTGGAGGTTGCAGGTCAGCACTGTCCTGTCGCTTAACAGCACAGACTTGTGCAGACATTCATTGTGGTGTTTGTTGTCAAACCTACAAGGTTTGAAATGAGACGTAACGGGTGCACGACAGCTAGCTGGTTGTAGCTCGCATGACCAATGCAACTCCGGCCCGAGTCAAATTGCATTGAGCTGCATCCAGTCTGACAGCCTTGCTAAGTGCTCTCATTGCCTGCCTCATTGCATATGACACCTTGCCTGACAACTCAAATTCTAAACCCTGAACCTGATGCCCTGCAGTGGGGTGCAAGGTTCCAGCCGACTTGCGGCTGACAGAAATTTTGAGCAGTGTGATTAGAGTAGATCAGGTACGCCACCATACTGCTCTTTGCGCTTTGAGACTGTCACTGCAAGTATGCATCAGCAGGTCTTCAGCACCTCATTTGTCAGGCAAGACACGTTTTCATATCACAGCCGTCACGGGCTGGCTGGCAACTGCAGACTACTCTCTATCCTGTCACAGACTGTCACAGACTCAGGCTTGGTGGCTCTGGTGGTTCTAGTGCCAAAAATCTGTTGGTTCAAACGCATTCTCTTTTAGGTTTCACAAAAGTTTTTGTTGCAGTGCTAACAACACCTGTTGATCATGAGTTTCAGAAGTAAATCTGAACGCCTGAATGCCTGCAGTCAATTTTGACGGGAGAGAGCTCAAGTGTGGAGAAGTACCTGGAGTCAACCCAGAGTCGCAAGGCAGTGTACCAAGACAAGACCTGCCTGCTGTTCTCGGTGAGAAGACATGCTGTATGACTCTTGACAGTCATTCTGCCCTGATGAATGCTACAGTGCTGCTGCACTTCTCTGCCATACCACTCACATCCTGATGCATCCAGCTTGGAAGCTTAGTCTGCAATGTGAAAAACTGTAAAGTTCAAGGCTCTCAGCAACAAAGCTTCTTGTCCTAAGACACCTGTCCATTGCAAAAACGCATTTCTACTGTCTCCAGGCGTTTCTCAGTTTTGATTATGTTGTGAAATAATTGTGTCTTCAAACGAGATTCTGAATCCCAAATGCTGAGTCCCATCACCCTGCATGAGGTGTGGTGTTGTGACAGGGGACTGTGGTGACAGCTGGCAGAGCCAGGGCAGTTGTAGTCTGCACAGGCCCCAGTACAGCCATGGGCAAAATCAGGTGAGCATAATGCCAGGTTCACTTTCTGCAAGTTCCACCACCTATTTCTCGCAGGACAGGGCAACATGCAAGATCCATTAAGCTGTCAGAAGCCTGGTGTTGTTTTTGCGAGTCTGGGCAGCTGAGAGTAATTCTGATCCTGTCTCCGAGTGCAGATAGATGCCAAGTAATGGTCAGCAAAGTGCATGTTCACTTTCCAGCATTGGTCTACATGCTCCACTCTCTCAGATGTGATGTTTGCACTCGGGTCTTGGACAGTGGAGCATGTTGGCCAGTGCTGGAAAGTGACCATGATCTTTGTTTACCATTACTTGGCATCTGTCTGCATGATCGCAGAGATACAGCAACTTCATGCGTATCGTTTCACTTCCTGTTCCTCAGCAGTGTATCATCTTGTTATACATGTGTCGTGTCCAGTGTAATTGTGACATTGGCTTTGTTGCAGGCATGCCATGGCTGAGACAACTGATGAGATGACGCCCTTGAAAAAGAAGCTGGATGAGTTTGGCAGCTTCCTGTCCAAAGCTATTGCGGTGATTTGTGTGCTGGTGTGGATCATCAACATTGGCCATTTCAGTGATCCCATACATGGAGGCTGGGTATGGCCCTTTCACAAAACCTGTCTCATGCAGCTTTTTTGCAATGGCATACAGCAAAAGCTCACAGATGGACTGTTTTGCAAGTGCTTGTCTGTGAGCAGCTCATGGGCGGGTACAAACATCATCAGTGTCAGAGGTGTTTTGCATGTCATAGTGGAGTTGGTATCTTAGATACAGTTGTGCACAACTATCAGCCGTTTCCACTTCAGGAGGATCTTTTGGTTGCTAGGCCACTGCTGCAGGATTTGTCAAAGTCGTTGTACTACACACTTCAGCAGTTCACAAATGGCCGAGCAATGTGGCTGGCTTGGCACAAGCGTGGAGCAACAGCTTCAAGGTCCACATGCAGTGCGTTGTATGTTCTTGAGCCAAGCAGATGATGTTGTTGTGTGAAGGTCCAAGGAGCATTGTACCATTTCCAGAATGTGGTTTGTGTGAAGACTCAAGGAGCATTGTACTGTTGTAACAATGTGGTTTGTGTGAAGGTCCAAGGAGCGTTGTACTATTTTAAGATAGCGGTGGCGCTTGCGGTGGCCGCCATTCCAGAAGGCCTGCCAGCGGTGGTCACCACCTGCCTAGCCCTTGGCACCCGCAAGATGGCAAAGAAGAACGCCATTGTGCGCAGCTTGCCTTCTGTGGAAACCCTAGGCTGCACGACAGTCATCTGCAGTGACAAGACTGGAACCCTGACTACTAATCAGATGGCTGTGGCAAAGGTAGCTGTGGTGCAGTCACCCAAAGAGGGCTTGATCACTTTTGAAGTCACAGGTAAGCGAGGAACATTTTAACGCCAAGTTTGCTGCAGTAGTCAGCCTTGTGCATTTGAGAGTAATGCATCGAGCTCAGCTGACTTGACTGGAATCTGAAGCTTGCACAGAATAAACTGACTTGCAATTCACTACTCTGTCCAGTGTGAATGACTGATGATGCATGAATTTGACCACGATGTAAATGCACCTGCCATGTATGTCAGAGCTCAGAAGCAGCTCGATAGCAGCTCACACAGGTTGCACCAGAACAAGGGTTGCAATCTACAAGCCCTGCTTGATTGCAATCTGCCGAGTCATACAAGCAACATATCAGATGCGCATATCATGATTATGTCTGCAGCAGCAGAAGTGAGATTTGTGCACAGCTGCTCTCTCCAACTCACAGGCAGCCCTGTGTATCAACCCTCTTGGCCGTGCATGCTGTCTGTGCAACGGACTACATACATTCCAGAGACTCTGGGGACAAGGGCATCCACCAGATACCCCATCAGAAGAGCCCTGCCTCCTCACTTGTTTGTTTGCCCCTGACATTGCTCAGCTCAACGTACACCAAACAGCATGAGCTCATGGACATGTGAACATTTGCAGGAAACACATATGCTCCAGAGGCCAGCTTGTACTGGGGCCAAGGGCAGCCTGTGGACCTGCCGGCAGAACAGCCCTGCCTCCTCAGAATGGCCATCTGCTCAGCCCTCTGCAATGACTCATCTCTGAGCTTTGCTGCTGGTGAGCAAGCATGGCTGCTGTTATTTACAGGTTTCTGCAATGCCAAGCAGCATGTGCTTGGTACTGTAACTAATATGGCATGCTGTGTGTACAGAGTGCTGCATGCTAGTACAACATGTTTGTGACTGTGACAGAATTTGCTTCAGTCTAGATTGTCCATGCCTGCAAGCATATGCCCTGCTGTTGTAACCAGCCTGCAATCCTAACCCTGTGACATCAAATTGTGTAGCCCAGCTTTCCCCCAAAGACAGCGTCAGCAATGCTTGTTGCGGACCAATGACACACTGCTGCACAGCTTCTCATAAGCATCAGTTCTGGCCAGTGTGTATACAACTGATGAATCTGTCCTGGGCAACTTGGTACAATACTTGGCTTCTCATTAAGTCGACCCCGAAAGGCGTTGTCTTTTCTATTCTTTTCTGATTGATGTGTGCCGAGCAGACAAGGGCAGCTACCAGCGTGTTGGAGAGGCAACAGAGCTGGCTCTCAGGGTGCTCACCGAGAAGATAGGTCTGCTTGGGTATGGGTCACAAGCCCTAGACAGCCTGAGCAGAGCAGAAAGAGTCACCTACTGCAATGATCACTGGCAGAATGACTACAGAAAGGTCTGCGAGCTGTTCCCTTTGTTCCCCTGCTTTGCTGGCAGAGCAAAGCCAGCAGTGCTTTTGAACCACCAAGTGCCCTGCATACTGCTGACACACGCAACAACAATGCTCTGCAAAGAGTGTGAGTGCCAGTCTGATGAAATGCTGCTGTTCCTGTGTTGCAGTGTCAGCATTGGTGCTGCTTAATTCTACTCATGCTCAACACAACAGACCAAAAACAAAGCACGTGTACAAAATACCCATCAAGAGACAAAACACAGAAAAGAAAACGCAACAAAAACAAACAAAAGAGAAAATGGGTCTTAGCAAGGTTGCTGTGCAGGTGTCTACCCTTGAATTCTCAAGGGACAGGAAGATGATGAGTGTTCTGGCTCAAGGACCCAACAATCAGGATGTCATCTTTGTCAAGGGTGCCCCAGAGTCTGTGCTGGACAGATGTAGTCATGTGAGTCCTGCACTCCCTCTCCTCCTCGTGTCAAGGCATTCCGGCGCTTTGCAGTGCTGCAACCAAAGATCACTTGTTAAGTCAGTAAAGTTTCTCTTATGTCCGTCCACTCCTGACGCTGCCCAGAATTCTGTGTGGCCTCATCCCAAAGCTCTCTTTGCAAGCTGACAATGCGGTCTGGAAGAGAGTAGGTGACAAGATTATGGCTTTGAGCATTTGCTTAGAGAATAGCAAAAGGGTGAGGTGCATTGGGTTTCCCTGTGTGGGTTGCTGCTTCCTCAGCAATGGGCAATGAACAATGGGCAGCAGGGTCAAGCTGGCACCGGCAGTGAGGCTCAACATGCACCTAAAACATCTCCACAATGTATAAACGCATTTTCACTCTCCCCAGCCGATTCAAAATTTAGATTTCCACTGTAGAAATGACGTTTCTGAACTACAAACGACGTTTCAGGATTGGAAAGAGCTGCATGCCTTGCAGGTGATGAGTAATGATGGGTCTGGCGAGTTCAGGATGACAACTGAGGTGCAGGAGAAAGTGATGGCGGCTGTGACCTCCTTTGGTAGCAAGAAGGCGCTGCGCTGCCTGGGCCTCGCCTACAAACACCATTCCGGCAACAGCTCCAAGGTGGGCCCCTGTCACTGTTTGTTTGTTCAATTGACTGTCACAGCAAAACTTCAAAAGAAAAGAAAAGACAAGTTTGTGCTTTTCAGCGAACATGACGGGAGCCTCCTGAGGCAGCAAGCCCAGAGCTATAGCAAAACTTGAGCAGCAACTGATACTCTAGCATAGTACTAGAGAGCAGGGTGTCACATGTAGGTTAAAGCGCACCAATTCCTGTCTGGTAAACTGCACAGCAGCAGATGAATTACACGCCCATACGATGCTGACGTGCATGTCAGCAGTATAATGTGAGGATGGATTGATTGATTGATTGATTGATTGATTGATTGATTGATTGATTGATTTCCACCTATGCCAGCCTTTGCTCTTACATTAGCCAGTATCATATGAGGATGCATGGGGCAAAGAGCAATCAGTTTTGACTGGGAGCAACATGGTGTGCCATGTTTGCTTACCATGACTGCAGATCAGCAAGGAGGATGAGTCAGAGCTGACATGGATAGGGCTGGTGGGCATGCATGACCCCCCCAGGAAAGAAGTCAGGGGGGCCATAAACCTGTGCAAGGCTGCTGGCATCCGCCTCATTGTTGTCACCGGAGACAACAAAGCAACAGCAACTGCAATCTGCTCACAAGTGCGCAACTCACTTTTTCCATTTGATGCCTTACAGTCTTGGGTGTGGAGCCAGTTGTGACTCGCCAGACATCCTGGCTTGAAAACACAGGTGTATGTGGTGATTGGCAATGCCTGATGGAACGCTATTGTTATGTTTGTTTGCACACTTTGTGGTGCCATCTGATGCAACACTGGCATCACTCTGTGCAAATGGGTTGGTGGTCCATTGCCCATGTGCCTCATTGCAGCTTCTGCAAAAGCATGCTCATAAGCTACAGCTGCATTGGCAATGATCAAACCCTCTTCAAGAGCACTGCCATTTACAAGTGATCTTTTCCACCTGGATGATCCAGCTGCATGATCCACTAGACCATGAGGTACAGCCATACTGCAGCTGACAAGGCTTTGACCTTGCTGAGAACTTGTCATGCTACTGCTACTTGTCACCAGTTGTCACAAAGTGCAGAGAACAAGAAAACACAGCACACGGCGCTTCAACCCTGGGTGCAGGTCTTATTTTCATTCTCGCTCACTCACTCTCACTACCACTCTCATTCTCAGAGGCCTGTACCATGTCTTCTGCATTGTCAATCATTCATTACCTCAAGTGCATTTGTTGATGCAGGTGGGTGCTCTGGAAGCGTCTCCTCAGGCAGCTGAGCCAGCAGGTGTTGACAAGGTGCTGACTGGACTGGAGTTTGATGAGCTGGCAGCGGTTGAGAAGACTGAAGCGGTGTCCATCATGTCTGTCTTTGCGCGTGTGGAGCCCAGCCACAAGAGCCGGCTTGTGGAGCTTCTGCAAGCCCAGGTGCAATCTTGTGTTTGACCTCTTGTGCACAACTCTAAGCAAGCCCAGGTGTGATGATACTGCGCTTCAATCAACTGTGCACAGCTCTAAGGATGCCTTCCTTTCCTCCTCATGTCTGATATCACAACTCGTCATCTTGGCAATCTTCATCCCCATCCCCATCTCTATCCCCAGGTGTCATCATGTGTTTGAAAGAAAAGAAAAGAAAAGACTACGCCTTTCAGCGTCAATTTAATGAGAAGCCAAGTATTATACCGGGCTGCCCAGGCATCATGTGTTTGACATATGTCTCAGGAAGCTTTCCTTTCCTCCTCGTATCTCATATCACAACTCCTCATATCAGCAAACTTTATGTCCACCCCCATCCCCATCCCCATCCCCAGTCCCAGCCCCATCCCCATCCCCATCCCAAGCCCAGTCGTCCCCATCCCCTGGTCTATTGTCAAAGTGTGCAGGTCATGGCAGTGGCAGCTGTGAAGGGCCCCTGCCTTGTACACCACAATAGTTATGCTTTTCAAACCCTGCAATTGTGGTGTCAAATACAGCGTCATCATGGCCATGTGGTGTGTTTGCAGAGGCATGTGATGTGAGCATTGTGCCTGGTGATTTGTGTACAGGGACATGTGGTATGTGTACAGGGTCATCTGTTGTGTTCGCAGAGGCATGTGGTGTGAATACAGAGCCTGGTGGTTTGTGTACAGGGACATGTGGTAGCCATGACTGGCGATGGAGTGAATGATGCTCCTGCTCTGAAGAAGGCTGACATCGGCATTGCCATGGGCTCCGGCACAGCTGTGGCCAAGCATGCAGCCGACATGGTGCTGGCAGACGACAACTTTGCCAGCATTGTTGCTGCTGTCGCGGAGGGGCGAGCCATCTTCAACAACACCAAGCAGGTGAACTTCACAATTTTGTGTACACATAGCTCTCAGCTGCTGCTACAATCAATAGCTTGGTGTGGGTCTCATTTCCGGCTGAATCTGCATGCCCAGGTTTGTTGTGTTGCTGCCTGCTTTGATGTGACGAGCTACGTAGAGCCTGTGTATATCCCAAAAGCAATCTCGTACCATAAGTTCTGACCATAATTTGTTGGTATTGCCTGCTTTGACTGTTGGCATATGGCTGTTGTGCTGTGTCCTGTCCCACTGAGCTACAAGCAATGGGGCTGACAAAAAGCAATTCAGTGCCTCATTTGTATTGCAGTTGGTTGCGCTGGCCTGGTGCTAGTTCCTCCCTTTGCAAGTCTTCTGTAAGCAGAGAAAAGATCGCCAATTGCTGCCAGGTTGCACTGCAAAGGTGGCAGAGGCTTTTTTGCAGCTCAGCTGGTGCTGGTTTCTACTCTGGCCAGATTGTGGCAAGGCGCAACAGCCACAACTGGCTTTCAAATGCCAGTCAGCTGTTTCAGTTGAAAACCTGCTTTCTGACACATCAACTTTTTGTTGTGTCTGCAGTTCATTCGCTACATGGTCTCCTCCAATATTGGGGAGGTGGTTGCTATCTTTTTTGCAGCCTTGCTCGGCATGCCAGAAACCCTGAACCCTGTGCAACTGCTGTGGGTCAACCTAGTGACCGATGGGCTGCCTGCAACTGCCCTGGGCTTCAATGCACCAGATGCAGACATCATGAGGCAAAAGCCCCGCAGGTGCAATGTTTATTGTCATGTCGCTACACACACAGAGTTGACTGCTTCCAAGTTGTTCTAGACAGGATACTTTTAGCTTCAGACTTCCTGAAAGTTCAATGCGCAAATGCATAAACCTGCATTGACGCCAAAGCTTGCAAGCATGACTGCCAGAATCACTGACATGTTTGACTCTATTGCCAAGTGCCTTGCAATAATAGGTGTTGGCGCACAAAACTCCGTTTTCCCACACCTTGTGGGTACCCAGCAGAAACAACCAGCGCGTTATTAGTCATGACAATGCTATGCTATGCTGTGCAGCTGAGCAACGCAGCCTGATAAATGTATGGCCAGCATGTTGTTGCTGTGCCAACCTCCATCATTGATTTCTCCCTTTTGTTGCCGCACATGCTGACATGATGGATTTGTTGATTGCAGGATGTGTGACTCCATCGTCAACAAGTGGCTGTTTGTGCGCTACATGGTCATTGGGGTGTATGTGGGATGTGTCACAGTCGCTGGATTTGCTTGGTGGTACATGTATTATGCGGTGAGCACATCTACATCTTGTGCAAACCTTCATGCAAGCAGAAAGAGAGATGCACCAGATCAAGTGCTGTTGCTGGTGCTTGACTGAGGGTCTTTCATTTGTGGTTTGTCAAGCTTGCTTGCTTTTGCTGACAGTTGCAGTAGCATACGCAGAAAGATGTCGCGCAAGGCATGATTCAGAGCTTTGTCTGTACATGATACTCACAATTGCGCATCAGCTGCATGCCACTAGCATTCCTCATGTGCAGCCGGCTGCCAGCATGCATCATGTTGATGATGTCTGGTTTCACCAAAACAAAACGGCTACATGCTGTCTAGGCCACTGAAGTGTCACATTTTCAGCTCCAAGCTGACAGGCCAAATCTAGTCTTTCAAAGGGTCTTTCAAGCATCAGGCATGTATGTTTGAAACGATGAAGCAGATGTTTATTGTATGTTTATTTAATTTTTTACCACAGGCTGGGCCACGCCTGACCTGGAAGCAATTGACAGACTTCCAGAACTGCCAAGAAGGCTCACAGACCTTCAGCTGCGATCTCTTCAAGAACAGGCATCCCTCAACCATCAGTATGACCGTGCTGGTGGTTGTGGAGATGTTCAACGCCCTGAATGCGCTAAGTGAGAACAACAGCTTACTGCAGCTTCCACCCTGGAGCAATCTGTGGTTACTGGCTGCCATTGCAGTGTCTATGCTGCTGCATGTTTTCATCATGTACACACCACCAGTGGCCAAGATCTTCACTGTCACAGCTCTGTCAGGCAGTGAATGGGCTGCTGTAGTGTGGCTGTCTTTCCCTGTCATCATTGTAGATGAGATTCTGAAGTTCATGTCTAGAACTTACACAGCTGGTCATGTGCCTCTGCCTAAGCTTGTCAGGAGGTTATCGCATTCCCGGGACTTGTTGCTGCCCACCCACACTCTTCAAAGACAAGGTAGCCATGAAAAATGAAACAGCGATTTTTCCGATTTTAGGCAGCCTTCAGGCAGCAAGACTTTGCTTTTACTGCCAGCCCTTTTTCCCTCAACTGAGACGTCGTCACGTCGTCGTGTACACAATGCTGGGCAGCGCCCGTTTACATCGGTGCAAATAATATTGATGCTGGTATCAAGTCTTGACAGCATAACGGAATGCAGTAAACGTCTGCGTGGTGTTGCCAGGTAATTTTGACTTTTGCAAACTATTGCTGCCAGTGTCAACAAGTGATGCAAAAAGATATTACACAACACAGATGAGATCAGGTAGCACTTGAAGTCATCTGTTACAAACAGCAAATACAAACTGATTCATGATGTAGCACTCTGCGGGCAACAACGTAAATTCATATAATATTGTTTTTCACTGTTAAAAATTAATAAACATAATGTACCCACTCTATTGCATCAAAATGCTGCAGTGTTAAAGCACATGATTGCCAAATGAAATCAAATGCAGCCAGCCCAAAAAAACAATGAAGGCCAGCACTTGGCCTACACCCAACTGATGTCTTGAAGCCTGACACCAGCCAATCAGAACTGCCCAACAGTCTGTCTCTGCATGCTGCCTCATGCCCTGAAGCTGCTCCAGCTATCTACTGAGGGTCAGAGCATGGCCATGGCACTCATGGGCGGAATGTATGAGCAGTGCTGATCTAGAAAGCTGACATGGCCAGGATACCAATTGCATGCACCAGCCACAGGATGACACCAATTGGGTTGATTGTGTTGCCTCCAAATGTTGGCTCTGCAGAAGCAAAGGACACCAGCTCAGGCAAGTCAGCAATGAGCACCTGCATGGAGTCTTGGATCCTCACCAAGCTGATTAGGCATGCGATGGGTATGGCCAAGTAAATGGTGTTATCTCAGCAACCAGAATGGCTGCAGGCATGATAGTGGGGCCATCAAAATAGACACTGTGACAATTGAGAAATTTGTGTCAAATAGACTGTACCTATGTATGAGCCATCTAGCCAGTTGATGAAGTCCTGCTGTGTGTACAGATCAGGGAAACAGCCAGCAGCCTCGCCAGATCCTCCACCCTCTGACTCACCACTCTGGAGAAGTTCTCTGCGTCGCTGAGCGTAGCCCCTCTGGTAGGGGTACGTCAACAGTCTTCTAGACTGCAGACATCAGAAAGCTGACTCAGACGCCAGACGGATGTTGACAAATGTAGCAACACTGACAGCCTCAACATGCAACATGCTGCACTGAGTGTGCACAAGCAAGCTGACAAAGTATTCAGCAGCTGAGTGACATTGCCAACATGCTGCATGTCATGCAGAGGTTGTTTCAGAAGAAGGTGGCAGCTCACCCCTTCACCTTGCACTGTTTGCCAGTCTGACCCAGCATTAGGCACAATCCCAGTGCCATAGTCATACTGCTCAATGGCAAACTTGCCCTGAGTGGCAGAAAAGAGCCACCAACCACTGGACGACCGTGGCCTTTGACAAGCTGAGCCAGTGATGGCGTCTGCTACACCTCCATTCAGGCAGTTGGGAGCTGAGGTGAACAGATCACAGCTGCCAACCAGGTTGGTCCAGGCTGTCTGGTTCAGCTGCAGAGTGGACGATCGCTCAGTACTGCTGGTGCAGGTGTGGGCCTCACTCGATATTAGATATTGCGTCTACACTCCCTGGAAAATGCAAGTAGAGATGTTGATCACCTGGAAGCACGCTACAAGAACAGCCTGCGACGGGCAATATACTCCGTCTGTGTTGGCTGTGGCATTTGATATCTGGTCTGTGCAGTTAAGCCCCCCAGCATCCAGTAGAGGCTCCGGAGGGACAGGAATGCTGGCTAACAAGTCGTTATACTGCGACTGACAGTCGTCACTCAGCGTTGTCTGTGCTGACGAACCGATATTGGTGTGCACATAACCTTGAACGAGCTGTAGGCTGATTGAAGCAGCAACGACAGCCACGAGCGCTGCCGTCCGACGAGTCATTGCGCAACTAACGCTGTCAAGTTTGACTATGCACTGAAGACGACGGCTTGGAGACTCGGGTCGGCGGGTAGCTGAACGCTAATGCCCAGACAGCGATGGGTTTGAAAGACTGCAGATTCACTGACTGCTTTGTGGCGCTGCGGCTAGAAGTGAAATCGCGATAGCACAAACCAAGCTGCAAGGCGCCTGCTCAGCACACGCTCGGTCCAATCTGAACAATTGTCTTGTCCCACATGGGCTCACATGAGTAGCATGTGCGGGTAAAGCTAAATTTGTCTTGTGCTTTGCGCGTGCCTTCTGTTCAAGTTTGGGTCACCGCGACGTCGCTAACGCATGCACTGCGTGCCGGCAACAACTTTGTATTGGAAGCAAAAGCTAGCGTAGTTCTGTTGCGACGACAACTGTGAGTCTAATTGGCCGCTGAGCCGAATTGATACACAGCCGAGCAGGCATTATGGCGAACATATTCAGCGTCGTCGCGCTGCTGATCATGTTCAGAGAAGCACTTGAAGCTTCGATTATTATTTCCGTCATGCTGCAACTGTGCGACCGCCTGAAATTGCAGCCTATGAAGAAAGTTGGTGCGCTTCAGCTCACCGATGCGTATGTCGGTGTTAACAGCCAGACTTTTGACCGTGTGCCGTGTGCGGGTTGCAGTTTGGATAGGAGCGCTGATGGGATGCGGCCTCGCCTTAATTATAGGAATAGTGTTTATCATTGTGTTTTACGTCGCACAAAACTCGGTTTTTAGTGGCAACGGCGAAACCATTTTTGAAAGCGTGCTGACTCTGTTGGCTTCTTACCTGATCACTTTGCTTGGCTTTGCCATGCTGAAAATCAGAGGCTACGAAGCCAAGTGGGAGAGCAAGCTTCAGCGGCAGGCAGCAGCACAAGCAGCAGCTCAGACAGACCCCACAGTAAGTGTTTGCAGCAACGCCCACGTGCAGCATAGCATGCAGTTTGTTTGTGCACAGCATTGTGACATGGTTTTGCATACACCCAGGTTGCATCAGCTTTTGTCAGAAGCTGCATTCTGCATAGGCTGTGCATAGCAATATTGGGCAGCAGCGACTTTCACTTTGAGTATGCAAAGCCTTGCTGGTCTGCTGCTTGCGCAAAGCGTGCAAATAATTGCAAAGTGCTGGCCTTGTGTCTGCCATAGTTTGAACATGCACAAAGAAACATGCGACACATGGCATCATTTCAACTAGCTGAGGACAATGTTAAGTCATTTCACAATGGGCATGCACACCAAAGCACCATTGCAAGATTCAAGACCATGGGTGGCATTGAGTACATACACCTCTCAACAACATTCTGGCTTAGTCTTTGCCCATTATCATGCAGTTGAATGCCAAATCAGGCAAGTGGGGAATCTGGGTTTTGGCCTTTACCACAACGCTAAGAGAGGGCCTGGAGGCAGTTGTCTTCATTGCCGGAGTCAGTGCTGGTCTGCCAGTCAGCTCCATTCCCATCCCTGCTGTCATTGGCATCATCATGGGGCTGTCAGTCGGCTTCATCCTGTACTGGACGTGAGCTCCTTTTGCCAACTCTGCTGTGTTGCTGCACCCATGCTCAGCTTGGCCCTGTTCTTTGAAGAGTTATGCACAGATACAGCCCCTGGCTCATCATGCCTAACAGCTTTGCAGTGTCCAGCCCAGACTGGATTCTCAGGCATTAGGTGAGCACTGCACACGATTTCACACACCTTCACAGCCTTATTGCCCTTTTGAACACTGATCCAGTGTCTTGCATGAATGCTGCAAATCCCTAAAGGGCAGTGTCAAACAAAGGGCTTGTTGTGCAGGGGCAAGAAGGTCAGTGACATTGCTTGGTTCATGTACGGCATGACCGGTTTCCTTTTCCTCATTGCTGCTGGTCAGTCCCCTCTTGAAGGACAACTGCTGTCATGACATCCTCATGGCTCACCTAGCATACATGACTCGTGCTTTGTGACCTACAGCTTGCATTTCCGCAACCTCTCATGCGCTTCACTCCCAATGCATGACTTGTGTGCTCTGCCAAACCTGCCATACCTAACGCGTCACGTCCTCGCATGTTGGCCAGCTGTCAATTTCTGTATTGCACCGTGCAGACGGTCAGCTTCACAGATTCCAGGTCTACATGTATCATCAAACATCTCCTTTCACATGTGTCAGCATAACACATTTGACAAGCCAGATGTTGTGTGCATGTTCTCTGGCTTGACCTGACCTGCTACGTACGACTTCATGACAACGCAGCTGCACGAGCTGTTTGTGGCATGTCTGCAGCAACAACTTTTTAATGTGGCTGTGCAAGCTGCTTGCGGAATGTCTGCAACAACTATACCAAGCATGGTTTGTGTGCAGGCTTGGTGGGCAGGTACTTTGTAGGGTTTGAGAGTGTGGGCTGGTTTGGCTACTATGGCTTCCCCACATCTGCCAGGCCCTGGCAGAACCAGACCCTATGGAACTGGAGCCAGAAGTGTAACAGTAACATCCAGACCAACTGGTACTGTGGTATCTTGTATGCCATTTTCGGCTACCAGGTATGCAAATGTTTTCTGGCTGACACCCATGTGCATGTTTTCACAGCATCTCCCATGGCATGCAGCTAATAAATCGGATGAGATCTGTATGCTGCTCATGCGTGCAGGATTCAAATTGCTGAGATTCATTCACTGCTGCTGTGTCGCTGTTGCTTCATCCTTTTCCCAACCTGCAGCAGCCATCAGTGTGCTTGCTGCCATGTGTACGCATACCGTAGTGCAAGTCGTCAGCTCCATATTACTGTTGTGACAAGCTGTGCAACTTGTTCACTCAAAGCTCAGTGACCTCTTCTACTGAGTAGCCAACACGGATCAGTATAGTATGCTGATGGAGTCGTGGTGCTTGCAGGACCAAGGCACTGCCATCTGGCTGTTTGCCTACTTTGGCTACTGGATTGAAATCTTCATTGTCATCGCCTTCAAGATCCTGTCAGGCTCGTTGCTTGTTGCTGGTGGCAAGAAGAAGCAGTTGAGGAAGCCTGTCTTGCCCAAGACTGCTGACCAGGTCTCTGCCTCACCAGAAGACTCCAGCAAGGTGGTCAGCATTCCTAAGGGCAAGGAAGTCCAGCCCTCTGACTTCATTGTGGGACATGACACAGTGCAGCACCAGGGTAAGGGTAAAGACATGTTTGAGGAGCAAGCTGAGGGCTCTGGCTCATCCGGCTCATCTGGATCATCTAGCAATCCCCAGCAGCAGCATGTGGAGATGGCAGCAATGCAAGTCAGGCAGTAAGGTGTCAGTTCTGGCCTTCACTGACCCTTGCACATGCAATCGTTTGCAGCTGAACTAGGGTGTATGATGCTGGCACTTTGGCATGCTGGCTGATCGTGAGTACAGGCACACCACATTTCATTTTCTGGGGGACTCTGGATAGCACCATGAGTAAAGCCGTCAGTGCTGATGCTGCATACTGCCAGATGTACTCTGATCAATGAGTGCATGTGTGACAGCGGTGCAGGCCTGCATACCTTGCGCATGCGCCATTTGCAAGCACCCAGCATGTCATGCCTGCTTTGTGCAAGCCTCATACTCTTCAACACTCTTCTATAGGTAGCCTATCATAGATACATAATGTCTTTATCTAGATATTGTTGGACTGACTGATAATTGTAGCAGCTTACTCATGGCAGCTTTGCCTACAGCCTGCTTGCATGCTTATGAGCTAAAGGGCTGAATGTCTGACACCACATCAGCCTTTTTCAAACATCTTATTTTTGTGGATTTAATTTGCAGCCTTGCTGTTTCTTTACCAAGCCTTGCCACTGCCCGTGTTTTGGAACTTCAATTTTGGCTGTCAACTTTCAGCACCTCCAGATCCATTTGCAGCTTGTGCCTTGTCACAGTGTGTGTATCAGGTTGCCATGCAAGATACACAGCTTTATGGGACTTGATAGATACCAAGGGACAAAGACGTTTAGATTGCCGTTTTGCATCAAGATCATGCATTTTTTGTTATGATATCAAGCATGTACTGCAAGGCAGCAGCCTGCTTGTAGATGGGTCACATAAAAGACTATGTAAGAGACGTGACTGTACATAAGTCTTTATACTCTTTCATATTTTAACCAACAAGCAGTTCATAACAGGTACCGTATTATTGTGATTTCCCAAATACAGCAATACAGCCTGTCTCACCACAAACACTGGCCAGGTGGATACTGCGCTGCTACACACTGCAGTTTTGGATTCTCAGAGTCCACCCTGGAACACTTTATCTCATTGCCTCATAACGACTCGAATGCGACAAAGCCATGTTTGACACACCAGACCAGATGCATGTCATGTCAACATACGATGTACAGTGATATAGGTATAACCCCTAATGCAACCTCCGATTCAGCTCTGCATGCGTTGTGCTTGCGCTCGTGGCCGGCCGTCAGACTGTCAGCCTCGACCTCACAGTCAGCAACAGACGCTACAGTTCATTTCTCAGCACCTTTCGACGTCAGCAGCTTTACTCTATTGTAACAATGACCTCCGAGATGCATTTCAATGCATTTCAGTGCATTGCGCAGCCTAACACAACCTTGCTTGACTGCGTAATGTATCTGACACAATATCTCTATGATCCAGGCATTTTACCAAGCTCTGCAAACCAGTGTATCTTGGGAACGTGTATCTGAGATCCAATCTACCCAGGATA
>JAABUW010003531.1_pt1 | contig 22201 bp, 22 predicted proteins | sample 5560081 | NCBI WGS metagenome assembly JAABUW01 (sample SAMN10711882, study PRJNA513363) | rock metagenome | isolation source: Antarctica rocks | place: Antarctica: Victoria Land, Knobhead sud
CGTGGTGCTCAGCTTCCATCCGTTGCTGGTAGGCGGCAACCCGTTCAGCGCCAGCGCCATCTATAGCCTGATCGCCTTCCTGGAGCGGCGCTGGGGCGTGCATTTCGTGATGGGCGGCACCGGCCGCTTGGTGCATGGGCTGACCGAGCTGATCCGGGGGCAAGGCGGCACCCTTCGTTGCAACGCCGAGGTGGCGGAAATTCTTGTCGAGCAAGGCGCCGCAACCGGGGTGCGCCTGGCATCGGGCGAGGTGCTCCGGGCCGATATCGTGGTGTCGAACGCCGATGCGGCCTGGACCTACCGCAAGCTGGTCGCCCCGCAGCACCGCCGCCGCTGGACCGACCGGCGCATCGAGCGGGCGCGGCATTCCATGAGCCTGTTCGTCTGGTACTTCGGCACCCGGCGCCGCTACGAGGACGTGGCGCACCACACCATCCTGCTGGGACCACGCTACCGCGCGCTGCTGGCGGACATCTTCAAGCGGCACATCCTGGCGGAGGATTTCAGCCTCTATTTGCACCGGCCGACGGCGACCGACCCCAGCCTGGCCCCGCCGGGCTGCGACGCGTTCTACGTGCTCTCGCCGGTGCCGCACCTGGCGAGCGGCACCGACTGGGCTGTGACGGCCGAGGCCTACCGGCAGGCCATCGCCCGCGAGTTGGGCCGCACAATGCTGCCGGATCTCGAAACCGAGATCGCGACCTCCCGCGTGATGACCCCGCAGGATTTCCAGGACCGCCTGCTATCCCATCGGGGAGCGGCCTTCGGCATGGAGCCGCGCCTGACGCAAAGCGCATGGTTCCGCCCGCATAATCAAAGCGAGGATATCGACCGGTTATACCTCGTAGGCGCCGGCACCCACCCCGGCGCCGGGCTGCCGGGCGTGCTGTGCTCGGCCAAGGTGTTGGACCGCTTGGTGCCGATGGTCACGCGCCCTGGCTGATCGGCCCTGCCACAGAGCGGCCCAGCGTGCTCGCCGCGCGGCGGCCTGCCGCGTCAGCCCTCCTTGGCCGCGTAGGCGACGCACCAGCCGTTCGGGTTGATCACCCCCGCCACGATCGCGCAGGCGTTCGGCGGCTGCCACTGCGCGCATAGGCTGCACTTGGCCCCGTCCTTCGGCATGTTCTGGTATTGCACCAGCTCCTGGGCGATCTTCTGGTCCTGCGCCCGCACCGCACCGGCGGCCACCACGCCGCCGGCCAGGACCGCGGCGCCGGCCCGCAGAACCCCACGGCGAGACCCTATCTTGCTGCTGAACTCACCCATGCTTGCCTCCCTTGTGGCGGGCCTGAACCCGATCCGTGATACCAAGTGACCGGAACCGCTGTGCGGCGCCTAGGTTCCGGGAACGCGCCACGTCATGCCACCCGCCTCAGGCTCAACTCCGACCAGATCGCCGACAAGGACGCGACAAGGTGGGCGATGTCCGCCGAGGTGTGCAGCGGACCCGGCGTGATGCGCAGCCGCTCCGTGCCGCGCGGGACGGTCGGGTAGTTGATCGGCTGGATGTAAACGTCGTACTGGTCCAGCAGCCGGTCGCTGATGTGCTTGCACAGGGCGGCATCGCCCACCATCACCGGCACGATATGGCTCGGGTTGTCCTGGTGCGGCACCCCGGCCGCATCCAGCGCCGCACGCAACTCCGCCACACGGCGCTGTTGGCCGTCCCGCTCGGTGGACAGCCTCGAAAGAAAAGGCGAATCGCTTCATGGATACTACGGCAAAAGACGCCGCCGCGTTAAGTCCGACAGACTGCTAGGCAAGGAAAGAGACCATGGTGAACATCGCGGCCGCTCCGATGCGGCGTCGGCGGCCCCTCTATGCCGATCCATCCCTTCAGGTCCTGGCGGCGATGCTGGTCGGCGTGCTGCTTGGATATCTCGCACCGCAGATTGCCGTGCAGATGAAACCCTTTGGCGACATGTTCATCCGGCTGATCCGCATGGCGATCGGCCCGATCATCTTCCTGACCGTGGCGACAGGCGTCTCCAGCATGGGCGACCTGAAGCGGGTCGGACGGGTTGGCGGCATCGCCTTGCTCTACTTCGAGGTGATATCCACCCTGGCGCTGGTTCTCGGCATGGTGGTCGGCAACGTCGTCAAGCCGGGCGCCGGCTTCAACGCCGTCGCGACCGGCCAGGCCTCGGCACAGGTCGAGGGCATTGTGTCGCGGGCACAGTCCCACAGCTTCATCGACGTGGTGGTCGGCATCGTGCCCGAAAACATCGTCAGCGCCTTTGCCGAAGGGCAGCTCATCCAGATCGTGTTCTTCTCCGTCCTATTCGGCCTCGGGCTGTCGCTATGCGGCGAGGCGGCCAAGCCGCTGGAGGCGTCCCTGCAACGGATAAGCTCGGTGTTCTTCCGCATCATCGGCCTGATCATGGTTGTGGCGCCGCTCGGGGCCTTCGGCGCCCTCGCCTTCACCATCGGCCGTTACGGCCTTACCGCGGTCGGAACACTCGGGTGGTTCGTGCTGTGCGTTTATGGCAGCTATCTCGGGTTCGTGGTCGTCGTGCTCGGCCTCGTCGCGCGTTTCGCGGGGGTGAGCCTTTGGCGCCTCATTGGATACATCCGCGAGGAGTTGCTGATCGTGCTGGGCACCTCAACCACCGAATCGGTCCTGCTGCCGGTGATGGAGAAGATGGAGCGGCTGGGCTGTGCCCGCGCCGTGGTCGGGCTGGTGCTGCCAACCGGTTACAGCTTCAACCTGGATGGCGCCGCGATCTACCTCTCGATCGCGATACTGTTCATCGCCCAGGCCTACAACATCCCCCTGAGCTTCGAGCAGCAGGTCGGGTTGCTGGTCGTCCTCGTCGTCACCTCGAAGGGCGGCGCAGGGGTCGCGGGCGCGGCGTTCATCGTGCTCGGCGCGACGATCGCCACGACGCACGAGCTGCCCATCGAGGGGCTCGCGCTGCTGTTTGGGGTTGACCGGGTGGTCAATGTCGGCCGGGCCATGGTCAACCTGATCGGCAATGCGTTGGCGACCTTGGTCGTCGCCCGCCTGGATGGCGACTTCGACGAGTTAAAGGGCGTGCAAACCTACCGCGACTTCTTTGGCCGTCCGGAGCTGTCGCGCGTTTGAGGTTGCGGGGCATCGGGCCGGGTGCCCGAAACGGCAGCTGTCATGAGGGTCCGCGGACGGCCTGCGCCGCCCGCGAACCCCGCGCCGTCAATTAGCCCTGGGCGCTAGGCACCGCGACGAACAGGCTGTGCCCGTCCCGCAGCACGCGGAGCGCCACGGCCTGCCGCTTCGTGCCCTCCTGCGCGTGGATCGCCTTCACCGCCTCCTCGGGCGAGGCGACCGGCCGGTTGCCGACGCTGAGCAGCACGTCACCCGACTTCAGGCCCGCCTCGCTTGCCGGGCTGCCGGGCCGCACCGCTGCGATCACCGCACCCTTCACGTCTTCGGCCAGTCCCAGGCTCTCCCGGGCGGCCGGGTTGATCGGCGCCAGGGCTAGGCCGAGCTTGGCGCCGTTCGACGCCTCGGCAGGCGCGCTGGCGTCGGCCATCTGCTCCGGCAGCGCCGTTGCCGTCACCTGCAGGGACTGCTCGGCGCCGTCACGCTGCACGGCGAGCGTCGCAGTGCTGCCGGGCCGGAGCGTCGCTACCTGGCGGGCCAGCGCGTGTGGGTCGCTCACCGCCGTGCCGTTCACCGCCGTGATCACGTCGCCCGGCTTCAGCCCGGCCTTCGCCGCCGGCGCGTTGGGCTCGACCTCCGCCACCAGGGCGCCCGTGGGGTGCGCCAGCTTCAGCGCCGTGGCCATCTCGGGGTTCAGCTTCTGCGACATCACGCCGAGATAGCCGCGCTCCATGTGGCCATGCGCCTCCAGCTCCGCCACGACCGTCTTGACCAGGTTCGACGGAATGGCGAAGCCGATGCCGACCGAGCCGCCGGATGGGCTGTAGATCGCCGTGTTCACCCCCATTACCGTGCCGTCCGTGCTGAACAGCGGGCCGCCGGAGTTGCCGCGGTTGATCGGCGCATCGACCTGCAGGAAGTCGTCATACGGCCCTGCGCCGATGTCACGGCCGCGCGCCGAGACGATGCCCGCCGTCACGGTCCCGCCGAGCCCGAACGGGTTGCCCATCGCGACGACCCAGTCGCCCGGCCGCGCCTTGTCGCTGTCGCCGAGCGCCAGATACGGCAGCTGCACCCCGGCGTCGATCTTCAGCACGGCGATGTCGGTGCGGGCGTCGCGGCCCACCACGTGGGCTTCCAGCTCCCGCCCGTCATCGAGCGTCACCACCACCTTGGTCGCGCCGTCCACGACGTGGTTGTTCGTCACCACATGGCCGCCGGCGTCCACGATGAAGCCGGAACCCAGCGCCTTGGCCGCATGCCCCTGGTTGCCGGATTGGCCGTTGGGCTGGTTGCCGCCGAAGAAGTGGCGGAAGGTCTGGTCCTGCTCCGACCCCTGCGGGAAGGGCGAGTTGGCCTGCTCCGCCTGGACACGCTCGGTGCTGGTGATGGTGACCACGGCGGGACGCACGCGACTCACGAGGTCGCCGAAGCCCGGCAGCGCCGGACTGACCTGCGCCACGATCGGCGCGGCCGGGGTGGCCGAAGCCTCGGCGGCGGCGGGACGCAGCGAGACGCCGAGGCCGCCAAGCGCGGTGCCGGCCAGCAGCACGGCGGCGAAGGTGGCGTTGCGACGGGATTTAAGACTGGACATGGGCAGCTCCTGGTTCGCTGGCGGATCGCATCCGCCTGACCGTGCATATGTCCCGGCGCGGATGGAGCGACGCCCTGCGTGAACATGTCGATTTTGTCAGAATCGGTTTGTCAGGCTTGGGGAAAGGCCAGCGTCACGGAAAGGCCCGGCGCCGCGTCCTCCAGCCGCAGCGCGGCGCCGTGCAGCCTCGCCACCGCCGCGACCAGCGCGAGGCCCAGCCCGCTGCCGGCCGTGTTGCGGCTGCGGTCCAGGCGGTAGAACCGCTCCAGCACGCGTCCATGCTCCACGGCCGGGATGCCCGGTCCGGTGTCGCGGACGGCCAGCACCGGGCCGCTGCCGGGCGCCGCATCGACCGAAACCCGGACGCGCACACCGGGGCCGCCATGCGTCAGCGCGTTCTCGATCAGGTTGGCGACCGCTTGGCGCAGCAGCGCCGGGTCGCCTTGCACGCGCTGGCCCGGCTGGACAGCACGGTCCAGCTGCTGTCCCGCGTCCTCGGCCACCGCCGCATAGAGCTCGGCGACATCGCCCGCCAGCGCAGAAAGGTCCACCGCCGTGAACCCGGCATCGGTCAGCCCGGCCTCCGCCCGCGCGATGCGCAGCAGGGCCGAGAAGGTCGCCAGCACGCCGTCCAGCTCCGCCAGGCTCGCGTCCAGCGTCTTCGTATCGGCCTCCGGCTCCCGCTGCCGGGCGGCGGCGGCCTCAAGCTGCTGGCGCAGGCGGAACAGCGGGCTGCGCAGGTCGTGCGCGATGCTGGCGGTGGTGGATTGCAAGCCCTCGACCAGCGCCTCGACGCGGGCCAGCACCGCGTTCATCGTGCCGGCCAGGCGGTCGAACTCGTCCCCATTGCCGCTCAGCGGCAGGCGGCGGGACAGGTCGCCGGTGATGACCGCCTGCCCGGCCTCCGAGATCGCACGCAGCCGCCGCTCCAGCCGGCGCGCCACGACGAAGCCCAGCAGCAGCGCCGCCAAGGCCGCCACGGCCCCCGCCACCGGCAGCGCGCCGGTCAGCGCCGCCGCCCCCCGCCGCACCGGCGCCAGGTCCGCGCCCACCACCAGCTCGAGCCCGCCCGGCAGCGCCGCGCCGAGCACGCGCAGATCCCGGCCGTCCGGCGCCCGCAGCGTGGCGAGCCCGCGCAGCCCGACCGGCACGCCATCGAGCAGCCCGGCAATTCTGCTGCCATCGGCGGTCCGCAGCAGGACCAGCGCACCCTGACGCCGCGCCTCGACCGCGACGCTCGCCGCAAAGCCCTGCGGCCCCAGGGCCTCGAGGTCCTCCAAGTAGCGCTCCGCCTCGGTCGCGATGGCCGCGTCGAGCTGCGTGCCGAGCGCGCCCTCCACCCGCAGGTACCCCCATCCGAAGCCCGCGCCGCACACCAGCACGACCAGGGCCGCCGACAGCGCGGCCACGCGGAGCGCGAAGCTCTGGCGCAACCCGCCCATGGTGGGCTAGGCGTCCGGTCCCAGCACGTAGCCCGACCCGCGCAGCGTACGGATCAGCGGCGCTGCGTCCGTGCCGGCCTCACGACCCGCCTCCAGCTTGCGCCGCAGCCGGCTCACGTGGACGTCGACCACGTTGGTCGTGGGATCGAAGTTGAAGTCCCACACACGCTCCAGCAGCATGGTGCGCGTCAGCACCTGGCCCGGATGGCGCATCATGAACTCCAGCAGCCGGAACTCGGTCGGCAACAGCTCGATCAGCCGCCCGGCCCGGCGCACGGTGCGGCGCAGCAGGTTCATCTCCAGGTCGGCCACGCGCAGGATTGAGGCCTGGCCCTCGCTGGTCGTGGCGGCGCGCCGGGTCATGGCGTCGAGCCGGGCGCGCAGCTCGCTGAAGGCGAACGGTTTTGCCAGGTAGTCGTCGGCGCCGGCATCCAGCCCGTCCACCCGCGCATCGACCTCGCCCAAGGCCGTCACGATCAGCACCGGCGTGCGGTTTCCCGACGCGCGCAGCGCCCGCAGGATGCTGAGCCCGTCCGGACCCGGCAGCATGCGGTCGGTGATGATGGCGTCGAAGCCCTCGTTCAGCGCCAGGAACAAGCCGTCGCGGCCGGTGCGCGCCACCTCGACCACGTGCCCGGCCTCCTGCAGCCCCTTGGCCAGGTAGTCGGCGGTGGACCTGTCGTCCTCGATCAGCAGCACGCGCATCGCATTCCTTGGCCGGGACCTGGGTAGCCGGGCGCTCCCGTACGCGCATAATGCCTTCTATCCCGTCAAGTCAGGCAGAACCAATGACCCCGAAACTCCGGCTGCTCGCCATCGGCATCGCGGCCCTCGCGGCGGCGCTGCCCAACACGGCGTGGGCCGACGCGCTGACCAGCCCCGCCCAGCCTTTGCGCATCGCCGTCCAGACCGAAACCTCGTCGCTCGATCCGCATTTCGCCCTGGTCGGCGCCAACCAGGCCATCGCGATGCACGTCTTCGACCCGCTCGTCGGCTCCGACACCAACCTGCAGCCCGTCCCCGGGCTGACCACCGTCAGCAACCCCCAGCCCGATGTCTGGGAGTTCCGCGTCCGCGACGGCGCCACGTTCCACGACGGCACGCCGGTCACCGCCGAGGCCCTGCGCTTCTCGCTCGACCGCATGCCACGCGTGCCGAACAGCCCGGCGCCGTTCGTCCGCATGCAGGCCTCGATCACGAGCATGGAGGTCGTGGACCCGGCCACGCTGCGCCTGCGCTCCCGCGGCCCCGACCCGAGCGTGCCGTTGAACGGCATGACCGCCTACATCGTGCCGCCGAGGGAGGCCACGACGTCCGACTTCAACGCTGGTCGCGCCACCATCGGCTCCGGCCCCTGGCGCTTCGTCTCCTGGCAGCCCGGCGACGCGCTGGTGCTGGCCCGCAACGACGCCTATTGGGGAGCCAAGCCCGACTTCGCCCGCGCCACCATCCGCCCCGTCGCCAGCGACGCCGCCCGGGTGGCCGCGCTGCTGTCCGGCGACGTGGACCTGATCGACCGCGTGCCGCAGGGCGACCTGGCCCGGCTGCGCGCCAACCCTGCCCTCGCCGTCACCACCTCGCCCTCCGCCCGGGTGATCTACATCGCGTTGGACCAGGCCAGCGACACCTCCGCCTTCGTCACCGCCAAGGACGGCAAGCCGCTGCCGCACAACCCGCTGCGCGACGCGCGGGTGCGGCAGGCACTGTCGATGGCGATCAACCGCGCGGCCATCGTCGAGCGCGTGCTGCAGGGCGGCGGCCATCCGACCGGGCAGCTCGCCGTCGCGGGCCAGCTCGGCTACGACCCCGCCCTGCAGCCGCCCGCCTTCGACCCGGCCGCCGCCAAGCGCCTGCTGGCCGAGGCCGGCTACCCCGACGGGTTCCGCCTCACGCTCCATTCCCCCAATAACCGCTACGTGGAGGACGCCAAGACCGCGCAGGCCGTCGCGCAATACTGGAGCCGTATCGGCATCGACGCCCGGGTCGAGATCATGCCCGCCAACGTGTTCTTCACCCGCGCCGGCAAGCGGGAGTTCAGCGCCTTCCTGATCGGCTTCGGCCACAGCACCGGCGACGCCTGGCTGGGCTTGTCGCAGGTGCTGGAAACCTATGACGGCAACGGCACTGGCGGGCTGAACCGCAGCCGCTACAGCGATCCCGCCTTCGACGCGCTGATGGAGCAGGCCCGCGCCGTCGCCGAGCCGGGCCGGCGCGAGGACCTGCTGCGCCAGGCCCAGCGGATCGCCTTTCAGCAGGACGCCGCCATCCTGCCGCTGCATGTGCCCGACAACGTCTGGGCGCACCGGGCCAGCATCACCTATGATGGCGGCCTGGACGAGGGCACCTTTGCCCAACATGCACATCTGAGGCACTGATGCGCCGCACCGAGCACATGGTCCCATGCCGCGACGGCGTGCGGCTGGCGACCGACGTCTACTTGCCGGAGGGCGCCGGGCCGTTCCCGGTCATCCTCGAACGCACCCCGTACGGCAAGCGCGAGGTCTCCCGATCCGAGGTCACGGCAGCCGACCCGGCGCCGGTCACGCGGGAGGCGACCGCCGACTACTTCAACGCGCATGGCTATGCCGTCGTGTACCAGGACTGCCGCGGCCGCTATGGCAGCGAGGGCGAGTTCGTCAAATACCTGGCGGATGGGGAGGACGGCTACGACTGCTGCGCCTGGATCGTGGCGCAGCCCTGGTGCCACGGCCGGATCGGCACGATGGGGCTAAGCTATGCCGCGCATACCCAGGCGTCGCTCGGCTGCCTCGACCCGCCGGGCCTGGCGGCGCAGGTGCTGGACAGCGGCGGCTTCTCGGACGCCTGGAACGGCGGCATCCGCCGGGGCGGCGCGTTCGAGCTGAAGCAGGCGACATGGGCCTTCAACCAGGGCTGCCTCGCGCCCGAGACCCTCGCCGACCCGGTCCGCGCCGCCGCGTTCGCCGCCGAGGACCTGCACGCCTGGTTCACCCGCTGGCCCTGGAAACCCGGCCACTCCCCCGTGCGCCACGCGCCGGACTACGAGGCCTATCTGTTCGAGCAGTGGACCCGGGGCGCCTTCGACGCCTACTGGCAGATGCTCGGCCTCCATGCCCGCGGCTGGCATGACCGCTACGCCGCCGTGCCGACCGTGCATATGTCGTCCTGGTACGACCCCTACCCGCGCACCGCGACCGAGAACTACATGGGCCTGCGCGATGCGGGCCGCGGCTGGCCCTGGCTGATCCTGGGGCCCTGGACGCATGGCGACCGCTCGCAAACCGCGTTCGGCGAGGTCGAGTTCGGCCCCGAGGCCACGATCGATTCCTGGGCCGGGGACTGGCGGGAGTACCGCCGCCGCTTCTTCGACCGGCACCTGAAAGGCCTGCGCGGCGCCGACGAGCCCGCCGTGCGCGTCTTTGTCATGGGTGGCGGCAGCGGCCGGCGCGACGCGAATGGGCGGCTTGAGCACGGGGGGCGCTGGCGCACGGCCGCCAACTGGCCGCTGCCTGGCACGCGGTTCGTGCCCTTTTACCTGCATAGCGACGGCGGGCTGAGCGACGCGGCCCCGGCGGACGGCGCCGCGTTATCCTGGACCAGCGACCCGGCCCATCCGGTGCCCACGGTCGGTGGCGCCATCACGTCGATGCAGCCGCTGTTGTCGGGCGGCGGCTACGATCAGCGGGAGCGGCCGGGCATGTTCGGCCACCGGGCGCCCTTCCTGCCGCTGGCGAGCCGTCCGGACGTGCTGGTCTTCCAGACGAAGCCGCTGCCGGCCGACATCGAGGTGATCGGCCCGGTGGTCGCGCATCTCTGGATCGCGTCCGACGCGCCGGATACTGACATTACTGCCAAGCTGATCGACGTCCACCCGCCAGGCGCCGACTTCCCCCAGGGCTTCGCGCTGAACCTGTGCGAGGGCATCCTGCGCTGCCGCTACCGCGAGGACCGGTCCCAGCCAAGGATGCTGGAGCCCAGCGTGCCGGTGCGGATCGTCGTGGAGCTGTTCCCGACCGCCAACCTGTTCCGCGCCGGGCACCGCATCCGGCTCGACATCGCCGCCAGCGAGTTCCCGCACTACGACATCAACCCGCAGACCGGCGAGCCCGAGGGCGCGTGGCGCCGCATGCGGATCGCGACCAATACCCTGTTTGTGGACGCTGCCCGCCCGTCGCACGTCGTGCTGCCGTTGATCGCCGGGGTTCCGTCCCAGCAATGATGCGGGCCTACGGTACAGCCCTGCTTCCGGGATAAGGCAATTGGGAACATTTCGGTTTCTCCCGCGTAAGAAGGACATCCCGGACAGGACCCACCATGCGCGAAGACGATCTCCGAGAGAGCAGCAACGTCGAGGACCGCCGTGGCAGCCCCGGCATGGGCGGCGGCCTCCGCACCGGCGGGCTGGGGATCGGCGCCGTCGTGGTGCTCAGCCTGCTCGGCTGGGCATTCGGCATCGATCCCTCCGTGCTGATCAACGGCGCGCAGCAGGTGGCCGGCAATGCGCCCGTCAGCAGCCAGAACGCGCCATCCGCCGCGCCGGGGACGCCGACCGACGAGGTTGGCCGGTTCGTCGCCCGGGTGCTCGGCGAGACTGAGGATGTCTGGTCCCAGGTGCTGCCCACCGAGGCCGGCAAGCAGTACGAGCGCCCAATTCTGGTGCTGTTCTCCGGCATCACGCCGTCCGGCTGCGGCTCGGCGGAGGCGGCGATGGGGCCGTTCTACTGCCCGCTCGATCGCAAGCTGTATCTCGACACGGCGTTCTTCCAGGACATGCAGCGCAAGCTGGGCGGCGGCGGGGACTTCGCCTACGCCTACGTGATCGCGCACGAGGTCGGGCACCATGTGCAGAACCTGCTGGGCTTGCTGCCCAAGGTGCAGGCGGCGGAGCGTCAGGCGGATCCGGCGACCGCCAACAACCTGTCGGTGCGGACCGAGCTGATGGCGGACTGCCTGGCCGGCGTGTGGGCCAACCACATGAACGAGCGGCACCACAACATCGACGACACGGACCTGCAGCAGGCGGTGACGACGGCCTCGTCGATCGGCGACGACCGGATCAGCCAGGCCGCCGGGCGCGCCGTGGTGCGGGACAGCTTCACCCACGGCTCGTCGCAACAGCGGGTGCGCTGGCTCACGACCGGCCTGCGGACCGGCACGATCGCGGGCTGCAACACGTTCCAGCAATAGGATCTAACGGCGCCCCATTACCGCGGCGAGCGCTGCTACCAGGAGCATCGCGCGCGGCAGGGCGAGCCCGCCGTCGCCATGGCGGACCTCGCTCGCCAATACCGTCGCCGAGGTCACGGCCACGATGGCGCCGCCTAGGCGCCGGGTCGATCCGGCGGCCAGCAGCGCTCCGCCGGCCATCTCTGCCATCCCCACTGCCTGCAGGCCGCCATGGGACCAGCCAAGGTGCCGGAACATCCGGGCGTATCCACGGTTGCCGATGATCTTGTCGGCGCCTGCCACCGCGAATGCCGCGCCCAAGGCGGGGAAGAAGTAAGAACCGATGCGTGCCATATGCCCTCCTGTGCGATCCAACGCAGGCAGGGACGGTCCGTTCAGCCCCGGGGAGAGGTCGCGTGACCGTGTTTTTCACCGCCGACACGCATTTCGGCCACGGCGCCGCCCGCTCCTTCTACCGCCGGCCATTCGCCACGACCGCAGAAATGGACGCAACGATGGTCGAGCGCTGGAACGCGGCCGTGGCGCCCGATGACGAGGTCTGGCACCTCGGCGACTTCGCGGTCCACCATCCGGCGCCGGGGCCGCTGCTGGACGGACTGCACGGCCGCAAGCGCCTGATCACGGGAAACAACGACCCGGCCGGCATCCAGGCCCTGACTGGCTGGACCAGCGTCGGCCCCTATATGGAGCTGCAGGTGGACGGCACTGCTTTGGTGCTGTGCCATTATGCGTTCCGCACCTGGCGCGACATGGCGAAGGGCGCGCTCAACCTGCATGGCCACAGCCATGGCCGGCTGCGTCCGCAGACCCGGCAGTTCGACGTCGGCGTGGACGTATGGGACTTCCGCCCGGTCACCGTAGCCGAACTGAAAGGAATACGACGCTGACCGCTTCCTCGATCCGCAAGGCCAAGCTCTCCGCGCTGCGGCTGCTGCTGCCGTTCCTGCGGCCCTATGCCGGGCGGTCCGTGGCGGCGGCGGTGGCGCTGGCCTTGGCGGCCGGGCTGGTGCTGCTGCTGGGGCAGGGGGTGCGGCGGCTGATCGACGTGGGCTTCGCCTCGGGTGGCACCGCGCACCTGAACCAGGCGGCGGGGGTCATGTTCGCCGTCGTGGCTGGGCTGGGCCTGGCCACGGCACTGCGCTTCTACCTGATGGCCTGGCTGGGCGAGCGGGTGGCGGCCGACCTGCGCGCCGCCCTGTTCGGCCAGGTGCTGCGCCTGTCGCCCGCGTTCTTCGAGACGATGCGCACCGGCGACGTGCTGACCCGGCTCACCACCGACACGGCGCAGCTCCAGGGGCTGATCGGCTCCGCGGTGTCGCAATGGCTGCGCAGCGCGGTGATCGCGGCGGGCGCCATGGTGATGCTCGTGGTTACCAGCCCGAAGCTCGCCCTGTTGGTCGTCGCCGTCGTGCCGCTGGTGGTGCTGCCGCTGGTGCTGTTCGGCCGGCGCGAACGCAAGCTGTCGCGCAGCGCGCAGGACCGCATCGCCGACCTCGGTGCGTATGCGGAGGAGACGGTGAACGCGCTCCGCACCGTGCAGGCCTTCACGCACGAGGCGGTGGACCGGGTGCGGTTCGGCGCCCGCGTGGAGGACAGCATCGGCGCCGCCCTGCGCCGCGCCCGGGTGCGCGCCATGCTGATCATGGCGGTGATCCTGCTGGGCTTCGGCGCGATCACCCTTAGCCTTTGGGTGGGCGGTCTGGAGGTCGTGCACGGCCGCATGTCGGGCGGCGAGCTGTCGGCCTTCGTGTTCTACGCCGTGCTGGTGGCGACCAGCGTCACCTCGATGAGCGAGCTGTGGGGCGAGGTGCAGCGCGCCGCCGGGTCTGCGGACCGCATCGCCGAGCTGCTGGCCGAGGTTCCCGCCATTGCCGCACCCCCGCACCCGGCGGCGCTGCCGGAGCCCTCGCCTGCGCGTCCCGCCGGGCTGGTGGAGTTCGACGCCGTGTCGTTCCGGTATCCCTCGCGGCCCGATACGTCGGCGTTGCACGAGTTCACCCTGCGCGTCGAACCCGGCGAGACCGTGGCGCTGGTGGGGCCGAGCGGTGCGGGCAAGACGACCGTGTTCCAGATGCTGCTACGCTTCTACGATCCGGCGGCCGGGCGCGTGCTGCTGGACGGCGTAGACGTGCGCGAGGCCGATCCGGACGCCGTGCGCGCCCGCATCGGACTGGTGTCGCAGGACCCGGTGATCTTCGGTGCCGACGTGTGGGACAACATCCGCTACGGCCGGCCCGGCGCGTCCGACGCCGACGTGCGCGCGGCGGCGCGGGCGGCAGCGGCGGGGTTCCTGGACGATTTGCCGCACGGCTTCGACACCTTCCTGGGCGAGCGCGGCGTGCGGCTGTCGGGCGGGCAGCGGCAGCGCGTGGCGATCGCCCGCGCCATCCTGCGCGACGCCCCGGTGCTGCTGCTGGACGAGGCGACCAGCGCGCTGGACGCCGAAAGCGAGGCGGCTGTCCAGCAGGCCCTCGCCGTCCTGGCGAAGGGCCGCACAACCTTAGTGATCGCGCATCGGTTGGCAACGGTGCGGCGGGCGGACCGGATCATCGTGATGGAGGCCGGGCGGGTAGTCGCGACCGGCCCGCACGACGCGCTGGTGCGGCAGGGCGGCCTGTATGCGCGTCTGGCGGCATTGCAGTTCGCGGCGGCGCCTAGTTCCTTCGAACTACATTTGTCGTCAATCGCCGAACCGTGAAGTCAACAACGCCGAACTTCGGTCGAGTCTGATTGCAATACGATACCGACTCAATGCGACGGTACGACAACCAGAAGCGAGATGCGCCTTCTGGATGAATGATTAGCGCTTACCTCCCATGCTCACCAATAGTGTCGTCCCATCCAGCCCCACGACCTCCAGCAACGACCCAGGCGCTGGGGCTGAGTGGTCCATGATGCGTGCCGGCCAAGTGCCGTCCCCAAGAGCCACGCGGCCCTCGCCGCCCTCGAACGCCACCGCCCGGCAGGTCTGGCCGATCAGCCCGGCGCTCGGTGCGTTCACCGCGTCGATCATTGGTCCGCGGCCCCGCACGCGCCAGGCCGCGGCGATCAGCGTGGCGGTGAGCGCCAGGAACAGCACGACCTGCCAGGCGCCATCCAGGCCCAGCCACTCCGTGACCGCCCCCGTCCCGCACGCCGCGAGCCCGATTGGCAGCAGGAACACCCCGGGCGCTGCCATCTCGGCAGCGCAGCCCAGCAGGCCCGCGACGATCCAGATCGTGCCGGCCGTCATGCGGCGGGGTCGTGCCCCAGGCGCATCGCCTCGATCGCCTGCGTGATGCCGCCGGCCAGGGCGCCGGTCTCGATCGGGATCACCAGGGTGCGGCCGCTGGGATTGGCGGCCAGCCTGCCGATCGCGTCCACGTATTTCTGCGCGATGAAGTACCGCAAGGCCTCCCCGCCATTTCCTTGGGCCGCCGCGGCGACGACCTGGGTGGCACGCGCCTCGGCCTCGGCCAGCCGCTCGCGCGCGCTGGCGTCCTTCATCGCGGCCTCCAGGCGCGCCTCGGCCTGCAGCACCGTTGCTTGCTTCTGGCCCTCGGCGCGGGTGACGGTGGCCTCCCGCTCGCCCATGGCCCGGGCGACGGTGGCGCGGCGCTCGCGCTCGGCGGTCATCTGCAGGTTCATCGCCGCCACCAGGTTCGCCGGCGGCTCGATCTTGCGCAGCTCCACCCGGCTGACCTTCACGCCCCAGGGCGCCGTCGCGTGGTCCAGCGTCACCAGCAGCTTGGCGTTGATCTCCTCCCGTCCCGACAATGCGCCGTCCAGGTCCATGGCGCCGATCACCGAGCGGATGTTGGTCATCGCCATGCTGGTCAGCGCCTGCACCAGGTTCTGCGCGCCATAGGCCGCCTTGGCCGGGTCGAGCACGCGGTAGTACATGATCCCGTCGACCACCACCGCGGCGTTGTCCCGGGTGATGACCGCCTGCTCGGGGATGTCGATCACGATCTCCTGCACGTTCATCTTGTGCCCGACCCGCTCGGCCATGGGCAGCATCAGGTTGAGGCCGGGTTGCAGCAACCGGGTGAAGGCGCCGAAACGCTCGACGGTCCAGACCTGGCCCTGCGGCACGGTGCGCACCCCCAACGCTACGCCGAGCACGACGACGAAGGCCAGCACGATAAGCGCGATCAGCATGGGGTGGCTCCTCAAGCGGCCTTAGTCTGACGGGTTCGCGACGCGACTCCGCCGGGCGAGCAGCCGCGTCCAACAACGTTCAATCAAACAGTCTATCCGGCGTGCATCCAGGCAGCAGCCGCGCGGCAAAGCGGCGCGCCGGGGTCACCCAGCGCCCAGGCTACATTGAAGTGGTTTCGGGAAAGTTGCGGAACCACCTGCGCGTCGTGTCCGGCCGTGGCCCAGGCGGCAGCGTAGGCCTCGGTCTGCCGCATGAACTCGCTGGTTTCCAGCCCGCCATAGCCCGCGAGCAGCCGTGGCGCCGGAGGGTGCTTGGGGATCAAGCGGATCGGGCTGTTGCGCTGGGCCGCCGCGGCGTCGAGGCCCATCCAGGCATTCACATAGCTGAGCCGAACCGGCTCCAGGTCGAACAGGCCGGACAGCGTGAGCGCGCCCTTGATCGCATCAGGCGCCAGGCCGTGCGCCGTGTGCCAGCCATTGGCCAGCAGCATGCCGCATAGGTGGCCCCCGGCCGACGATCCGCCGACGAACAGCCGCGCCGGGTCCGCGCCGTGCTCGGCCGCATGCGTCTTCACCCAGGCGCAGGCCGTGCGAACCTGCCGCACGATGCCGTCGAGGTCGGTATCCGGCACGAGGGAGTAGTCCATCACCGCCACGTGCACCCCGGCCGCCACCAGGCCCGGCGCCACGCAGCTCTGGTCCGCCTTGCCCAACGCCCGCCAGTACCCGCCATGCACCCACAGGAACACCGGCCCGCCCGGCGCGCCCGCGAACCAATCCAGCGCGCAGCCCGAGGCCGGGTCGAACACCAGGTCCGCATGCATTGGCAATATCGCGCGCGCGGCGGCGGAGCGGGCGCGGTACTCCGCAGCCTCGGCCTCGTAGTCCCCGACGGTCGCCCGCGCGTTGTACTCGCGATCGAGCGTCGCCTGATCCATGCCGTTCCAGATCGCATCCATGCCTTAGGTTATGCCCGTACGGGGATGCAACGGAAGTGGCTCGTAGCCAGCGTCATCCCGAGTGCTTCAGCTTGCCCGCCCGTGCTCTGCCCCGTATGACCGGGCCATACGAAAAACCCGTATGACCGGGCCACATGAGAAAGGAGCACGCACATGGCTGATGATCCGACACCCGAAGGACTGTTCGAGCGCGGCCTGCCGGTGCGGCGAGCGGTGCTGGGGGCCGATTACGTCGACGCCTCCATCGCCAACGCCAACGACTTCATGACCGCGTTCCAGCACGTCACGACCGAGATGTGCTGGGGCTATGTCTGGCCACGCCCCGGCCTCGACCGCCGCACCCGGTCGCTGCTGAACCTCGCGATGCTGACTGCGTTGAAGGCGCCGGCCGAGCTCAAGCTGCACGTCCGCGGCGCGCTGACCAACGGCGTGACGGTGGACGAGATCAAGGAGGTGCTGCTGCACGCCACGGTCTATTGCGGCATTCCCGCCGGGCTCGAGGCGTTCAAGGCGGCAAACGAGGTTCTGGTCGCCGAGGGCGCGGTCTCGGCCGGGCCGTCGCCCAAGGCGGAGTGACGCTCCGGGGTCAGCCCTCGCCCAGCAGCCCAAAGGCGTGGGCGATGTGCCACGTGGAGGAGATGCCGCGCTCCAGCATGTAGGGCCCGGCGGCGCCGCTGGCGTGGTCCTGGTCGGCCGATCGTGTGTCGAGCGGGATGCCGTGTGCCAGGCCCGGCACCATGAAGATTTCCAGCGCCACCCGGCCGTCCCGCCCGCGCCAGGTCTGGTGGGCCGCGCCGTCCACGATGTCGGTCGATGTGGGTGTGGCCGGCAGGCCCTGAACGTCCGCCCACTGCTTCACCAACTCGCCCGCGTTGCTCGGCTTTACCGTGCTGTCGGCGTCGCCCTGCCAGATTTGGACACGTGGCCAGGAGCCACGATGGGACGAGGCGGCGCAGACCCGGTCGCCCCACTCGCGCGCGGTGTGGCTGCGGCCCTGGAACATCGCCTCGAACGCACCCTGCGCCGACGACGCCGCACCCACCGGCAGCCCGGCGATGATCGCGCCACCGGCGAACACCTCGGGATAGGCCGCCAGCATTGCCGCCGCCATGGCGCCCCCGGCGGACAGGCCGGTGATGAACACGCGCGCCGGGTCGATCCGTTGGGAGGCCGCGACGTGGGCGATCATCTGACGGATCGACAGCGCCTCGCCCTGATCCCGCGCCGTGTCGGCAGGCTGGAACCAGTTGAAGCAAAGGTTGGAATTGTTGACGCGGGTTTGTTCCGGCAGCAGCACCGCAAAGCCGTGCCGGTCGGCTAGTTGCGACCAGCCGGCGCCATGGTCGTACTCCGCCGCGGTCTGCGCGCAGCCATGCAGCACGACCATCAAGGGTGCGCCGGCCGGCAGCATGGCGGGCACATGGGCCAGCATCCGGAGCCCCCCGGGATTGCTGCCGAACTCCGTAATTTCGGTCAGGTCACCGGGTTTGGGGACATCGCCTATGCCTACGGCCTGCTGGCGGAGACGGGCGAGATGGCTGAGGGTGTCGGCAAGACCGAGCATCGGATGGCCTTTCTGGTGGGCCAGGGCAGGCCGGGGATAAGCAGGGTTAACGCATGCTACCCCTAACATGGTGCAGTGCAGCATAAAAATCTACTGCACAGGCCCGCGAGCGGCTACTCCGCGTCGGCTTGGCGGTCCGCCGCCGCGTTTGCAAAGGCCGAGAGGGCCAGGCACGCGGCCTCGATTGCCAGCAGGCGGCCGTGGTCCAGGCTGGCGTTGAAGCGCCGCCCGTTGAACAATTGCGGAATGAGGCAGAGGTCGGCGAGTGTCGGCGCCGGCCCGAAGCAGAACGGTCCCGGTTGGTCCGCGACGAGCTGGGCACAGGCCGCCAAGCCGTCCTCGATGGTGTCCCGCGCCCAGGCTTGAACCTGTTCCTCCGCGACGCCCAGCGTGCGCAGCCGGGCCAGCACGCGCAGGTTCTGCACCGGGTGGATGTCGCAGGCGATGGCGAGCGCCACGGCGCGGACCCTGGCGCGCGCCAGCGGATCATCCGGCAGCAATGGCGGCGCTGGGTGCGTCTCGTCCAGGTACTCGATGATCGCCAGCGACTGGGTCAGCACCGCGCCGCCAGTCCTCGTCGCCGGCAGTTCGAACGCCGGCAACAGGCCCTGCGGGTTCAAATGCAGGAACCCGGGTGCGCGCTGCTCGCCGCGGCGCAGGTGGTGCGGGACGTGCTGGACCGTGAGTCCCTTCAGGTTCAGCGCGATCCGGACCCGCCAGGCTGCGGTCGAGCGGTAGTAGCCGTGCAGCGTGCCGGTCAACCCCGGTGCTCGCGGAACAGGCCGAGCTTCTCCTGCGCCGCGCGGTCGGCATACAGCATCTGGAATTGCGCGTTGGTGTCGTTCGCAAGGGCGGCGGACATGCGGCTTCTCCTTCAGGCCGGGTAGATCAGGCTGTTGGGCACCATCTCGGAATCGAACACGACGGCGCGCTCACGGAAGCGGAGCCGGCCCTCGTCCTGCACGACCAAATCGTGGCAGGTGCCGCACAGCACGATGTCGGATTGCTTGTCGAGCAGCGTCTGCACCATCAGCAGGTTGTGCCGCGTCCGCACGCCGTCTGCGGCTGGTATGACGCGCAGCGGGCCGGGGAACCGGCGGTAGTAGCGCGGCGCATAGACCTGCGTCCGCACCAGCCCCATGACGCGGTCCTGCAGCATGCCGCGGCTCTCGGCCTGCATGGTGCACAGGTTGCGGCCCAGCGCCCAGTTCTCGCGCGGGATCACCTGATACAAGCAGGCCTCGGTGAAGAAGTCCGGCCACTCCTCCAGGCGCACGTCGTCGAGCGTCGCGTAATAGTCGTCATACAGGTCGCGGACCGCGCTTCGGTCGATCGCGAGGGGCGTTATCGCGTTCCCCGGTATCGCGTTCATAGCCCCATGATCCCGCGCCAGTAGCGGTACATGCCGCGGATCGCCGTCTCGGTCACCATGTGGTCGGTGTTGGCCACGTCCCGCCCGCCCATCTCGATCAGCGCGGCATCGCCCTCCGCGTGCTCGAAGCCTTGCTGGCTCATCTCGATCACCTCGCCGTCGTCGAGGCTCACGAACCCGGCGGGTCCAAACAGGTTGGCCTGCCGGGTGCGGCGCCGGCGCATCTCCGGCGTGTCGTCGGCATAGCCGAAATGGGTCCAGACGAAGTCGAAGCCGCCCGGCCCCTTGGGGATGATCTGCCGGGTGGTCAGCGAGTTCACCTGCTGCTGCAGGACCACGCTGGGGAACACGGTGATCATGCCGACCGTATCCTCGCCGGGGAACTCCTGCACAAAGTCCAGGATGCGCGGGTCGGCGAGCTTCAGGTCGCCCTGGAAGTTGCGCATGTCGGAGGTCACGTCGTTCGCCTCCTGCGCGCCCTTGCGGGAGATCAGGATGCCGTGGCGGCCGGCGTCGTCCATCTCGACCGCAGACTTCTGGTCGGCGCGGAACAGGCCGAAGGTGACGAAGAACACGTGCAGCAGACCGGCGTGATACGGGTCCTTGATGTTCTCCTGCATCAGCTTCCAGTTGCCCGGGATGTGCTGGCGGTTATAGCCGATCACCTCCAGCGGGCGGCCGCTGTAGACGCGGGTATAGTGCTGCCAGAACCGCTCGCCCAGGTACTCGCGGAACGGCGGCGTCGCGTCGCTGAAGGTGGCCCAGACGGCGCCGTTCACCGCCTCGGTCCGAAGGCGGCGCAGGCCGTTCGCCTTCATGTCGAAGTCGGCCGGCATGCCGCCCTGCCGCCGCACGCCCCGGCGGAACGGCACGCCCGTCAGGTTGCCCTGCAGGTCGTACATCCACTGGTGGTACGGGCACAGCAGCTCCTTGGCATGGCCGAATCGCTCCTGGCAGAACTTCACCCCGCGATGGGCGCAGCGGTTCTCCATAACGGAGATCTCGGTCTCGCTGCTGCGGACCAGGATGACCGGGCGCTCGCCGAGAGTCGTGGTTTTGTAGTCGCCGACGCCGGGGATTTCGGCCTCGAGCCCGACATAAAGCCAATGCGGCCCGTACCAGATGCGCTCCAGCTCGGCGGCATAGACGTCCGGGTCGGAATAAACCCAGTAGGGCACGCGGGCATCGCCGTTGGCCGGCCAGATGCGGGTCTGCTGTCCCATGCCTCTTTCCTATGCCAACGCCATGGCAGGCTGCGGCACGCCAAGCCGGGCCCGTGCCGCCGTATATTCCCGCGTGAGCCGCGCTACCAGCGCCGCCGCGGGAACGACGCCGTCGACGGCGCCGATGCCCTGGCCGGAGCCCCAGATGTCCTTCCACGCCTTCGGTTTGTCGCTGCCGAAGTTCATCGCCGACGGGTCGGACGCCGGAAGGTTGTCGGGATCGAGCCCCGCCGTCGCCAGGCTGGCGCGTAGGTAGTTGCCGTGCACGCCGGTGATGAGGTTCGTGTAGACGATGCTGTCGGCGCTGCCATCGACCACGGCCTGCTTGTAGGTCTCGGCGGCGTTGGCCTCGGCCGTGGCGATGAAGGCCGAGCCGATATAGGCGAAATCGGCGCCCATCGCCTGCGCCGCCAGCACCGCCGACCCGGTGGCGATTGCCCCCGATAGCGCCACTGGACCGTCGAACCAGGCACGGATCTCCTGCATGAGCGCGAAGGGCGACAGCGTGCCGGCGTGCCCGCCCGCCCCGGCAGCAACGGCAATCAGGCCATCCGCGCCCTTCTCGATCGCCTTCCGCGCAAACCGGGCGTTGATGATATCGTGCAGCACGACGCCGCCATAGGAGTGCACGGCATCGTTCAGCTCGGGCCGCGCGCCGAGCGAGGTGATGACCAGCGGCACCTGGTGGCGGACGCAGACCTCCAGGTCCGCCTCCAGCCGGGCGTTGCTGCGATGGACGATCTGGTTGACGGCGAACGGGGCCGACAGGCGGTCCGGATGGTGGGCGTCGTGCGTCGCCAGCGCGTCCTGGATGCGCCTGATCCAGTCGGCGAGCGCCGGCGCGGGCCGGGCGTTGAGCGCCGGGAAGGACCCGACGACGCCCGACGTACACTGCGCGATCACAAGGTCGGGATTCGAGATGATGAACAGCGGCGAGCCGATGACGGGGATGGCGAGGCGCCCGGCCAGGATACGGGCCAGGTTGGAGGGGAGCGACATGGACGGGTTCCTCGGGTTTCCCGCGATCCTGCCACATGCGGGGCGGGCGTGGTCAAGTGGATGGGGCGATCAGGACTCCCAGGGATTGATGACCGGCACGAGTACCGCGCTTTGCGCCGGGTCGCGGCGCTGTAAAAAGCAACGTGCCTAACTCCAGTTCCAGTATTGTCATCACGGATAGGAAGAGGCTGGACGCCATATGCCCATCGCGTGACCCGGCTATCGGTCCTACCACCTGTCGCTTTGCGAAGCTCGGATGGAACGTTAGTATCGAGCACGTACACGAGGCGAGGTCAGCGGGCAATCAGGTGAAGTCAACGGGCTTGGAAACAGGATTGATCCGCGGCGGTTCAAAGTCGATAGCAGCCACACCCGGCATTGCGAGCAGCTCAACGACGCTAGGGCCGCCGGCGCCGAGCCTCCGATACTCTTCAATCGTCAACGGAACATACGCCTTTCGGCCACGGTCGGTGATGAACACTGGCCCTTCGTGAGCAGCCTTCTTTGCGCCGCTGGTGTTCTGGTTGAACTCACGGCGTAACAGCCTAGGTCCCGCCTTGATGGGGGCCATTGACAGGTCACGGGCGAGTACGAGTCAACGTGTCGATGGCACTGCCCGACGACACACTCTTCCGAGATGACGCCGCGACCGCCGCCGAT